>Ga0209045_1000163_pt1 | contig 84893 bp, 65 predicted proteins | sample SaaInlLV_10m_DNA_4_FD_184664 | JGI IMG/M metagenome (GOLD analysis project Ga0209045, IMG submission 184664) | Marine microbial communities from expanding oxygen minimum zones in the Saanich Inlet - Saanich Inlet SI072_LV_200m_DNA (SPAdes) (version 2) | ecosystem: Environmental > Aquatic >...
CAGAGGCTAAAGTTTTTTGCAGAAATTCTAATTTTCCATAATCAGAAAGGCGCCGGTATCCGGAATCAAGCACAGATTTAAGGTGGGGATCTCTTTGCCATGCGCCAGACATTAATAGAGTTTCCGGATTGTCTTTGCATGAATCATGTACAAATTTTTTAAACGCTTGGTCACTTTGTAAAGTGGCAGATCGCAAGGCTTTTTGTAGAAATTTAGATCTATATTCAGGGGCAACGGTTAGGAATAGAGATTTACTATGATATCCGTAATCTGTTTTGGAATTAATAATGAAGTGTCTAATTTTGGAATTTTTTTCCCAAATGTCAGATTCTAATACTGCTTGCAGAAAGCTTGTCTGTCCTGTATCACTAAGATAAAAAACAAGATTGATTATTTCAAGGCTGAATTTAATTACGTTTTCTTTTATCGTTTCATTTTCTTTCCAAACTCCAGATATTAATATTTCTTGCCAAATTCCGGGTGTTATTTCTCGTAGCAAATGCTCGTCTTGCCGAGCTTGATTAAAATTCGTTAAAACGTCAGAACAAAAACTAGTTACACATGCTTTTATTGCTTCATCTTCTTTCCAAGCAATACCCGATTCGAATATTGCTTTAAGAATGGCAATTTGTTCGCGAAAATCAATTTGTTGGTATTCAGTAGAACAAAAACTAGTTAAAATTGTTTTGAACTGTTCATTCTCTTTCCAAAAGTCAGATTTTAATGCCGCTTGTAGAAAATTTGATTTACTGTGAGTATCAAGTTGTTGATATCCATCGGTTTCAGAAGAAATAAATCTAATTAAAATTGTTTTAACTGCTTCATCTTGCCAAGCGCCAGATTCTAATGCAGATGTTAGGAAGTTTGATTTACCGTCAGCATCAACTTGTTGGTATGAATCGAGCACAAATTTTTTAATTGTTTCATCTTGCGGTGCGCCATATCTTAATGCAGTTATTAGAAAGTATGATTTATAGCGAGCATCAACTTGTTGGTATGAATTGAGTACAAAATGTTTAATTCTTTCATCTTGCAGTGCGCCATATCTTAATGTAGTTGTTAAAAAGTCTAATTTATAGCGAGCATTAAGTTGTTGGTATCCATCAGTTTCAGAAGAGATAAAATTAATTAAAATTTCTTTAATTTCATCATCTTTCCATGCGCCAGATTCTAATATTGTGGTCATAGCTTTAGAAATTAGACCATTGTCGTCAAGTCTTTGAATTTTATTAAAAATCTTTTTTGCAAGCCAAAAAAATGGTTTGTATTTTAAAGTGTCTTTAAGTATTACAGGTAAGTTACTATTTGATTCTAAGTTTTGTTGCATATAATAATGTTGTCGTGCTGGATATGTGATATCTGGAGTTGCAAATCGATAGTTACAAAGTGTATCCGGGCGATAGATATAGCATATTTCTTGAGCAAGAATGTTGTCGTTATTTTCTACAACTTCAAGAATTTTGTCTTTATGGTTTGTATCATCATCTGATGCTTCTTCAGTGGAGTATATTTCTGAGTGGCCGGGATCAATAACGAGTTTAAAAAGCCTAAGTCCGTCTTTTTCAATAAAGAATGAGTTTTTGTCGTGATATTTAACTAAATCAGATTTTCTTTCATCTTCTAATGTGTAACTAATTCCGAATGTGCTACAAAAATCATCGAAATTTTTAAACTCGCGTCCGAATAAATAATTAAAAATTTTTATAAAATTATTAAGAGTTGATTCAAGTTCGTAGCGTTCGGCTTCGTTGTGTGTATATTCAGCATCTTTATTAGAAACTATTTCTGCCCATTTATCATGAGCATCTTGGCTATGAATTTTTTTAGGAGAATCAAATTCTTGATAGAATCCTTTTAATTCTTCAGAGGCCGTTATTGTATCAGGAAGTTTAAATGTTTGACTTACTTGATCATAGATTAAAAAGTTAATAAAATTTCGAATAGAAGTTTCGACACAATCAGCAAAATGATAGTTTCTGGAATATGCAGTTCCCCACGATGCTATTAAATTGATTGCTTGTTCTATTCCTGTATAAAAAAATAATTCATAATGATCCAAAACAAAAGGCTCAACTTCTTCCCACGTTGCTTGGCTAGAGAATTTTCTTTCTATTTCTCTTGTGAATTGTTGTTCGTCTTCTCTTTTAAAAAAGTCTTCTGAATTAAATTCCGTTGCAAAAATTCTTTGTCCTTCTCTTAATGTGTGAAACTGATCAAAATAATCTTTATATTCAGTTTCATCTACTTTCATATACAAAAATGTAAGTAAGATGTTGTGTGTTGTGTGGGGTAAATACTTTGGATTTTCGCCGGTACTTTCTTTATAAGAATTAGCGATTAGTTTTCCAATTTTATTGGCAGATTTTTGTGTGAATGCAGCTGGAATATCTTCACGTATTTTTTGACTAAGTTGTTGTTGCAAGTCTTTTTCAGAAGCAGTTTCTATTGTTGCAAGAATTATCCCGATGGTTTTGGCTGTAAAGTGATTTGTAGCGTCTGCTCTTGTGCATCTGAATGTTCCAGTGTCTTTATAAAAAAGTCTGTGTATCAATTGAATAGTTGCATCACTGTCTTTTTTGCGAACATTTGAAACGTTTCCTCTATCGTCATAATCAACTTGTGCATTTCCAAAATCATAATAATGTTCAGTTAATTTTGTTTGCGACCATAAATAACCTTTAAATGGAGAAAGATGTTTAAAGCCATCGCGAACGCAATCGTATGAGCCCTTTATTTGTGAAACGTTTCTTGGCCAAGTGTATACATTTGTGTTTGATGCAAACATTGTAATTAAAACAGAAAATAATCCTACAACATTTGTTTTATTTATCTTTTTCATAAAATCTCCTTTGTTTATGAATTTAAAAAAAGATTATATTATATTTACAAATCCGAATTTTGTTTGTAAATAAGTTGCAAGGAGTGTTTAAAAGATTTGTTTTGATGAATATGCAGATTCTTTTTTTAATGTTTTAGACAATCTTCATAAAAAGAAGTATGGCGAAATAGTTTTGCTTACTATTCTACGATCTGTCGAGGCTGTGGCGGTTGGACTGGGTGTGGTAAGGAGTGTTTGTGCGGAGTAGGTTATTTATTGATTGTACTCACCAAAATCGTATTGATCATGCGTATCCAGTTGATCATACATATCCAAATCGTATTGATCATGCGTATCCAGTTGATCATACATATCCAAATCGCTTTGATCGTTATAGTTTTGTTCTCTAGTCAGAAAATCTTCAATTGTTTTATCTTGTTTTGCTATTTCAGAGTTTGATACTGTATCTAAAAAATGCTTTCTTAGATTATCATCAAGTTGTTGGTATCCTTCGGTTTCAGAAGATATAAAATTAACTAAAATTGTTTTAATTGCGTCATCTTTCCATGCGTCAGATTCTAATGCCGAACGTAGAAAAGATGATTTTCCATAATTATCAAGTTGTTGATATCCTTCGGTTTCAGCGGATATAAAATTAACTAAAATTGTTTTAACTTCATCATCTTTCCATGCGTCAGATTTTAATACCGAATGTAGAAATAATGCTTTTTCATAATGATAAAGTTGTTGGTATGACGTAAGCATGAATCTTTTAATTTCTGGATCATCTTTCCACGCTTCTGATTTTGGTATAGCTTGCAGAAAGGTAGCTTTTCCATGATCACTAAGTTGTTGATATTTGCCGGTTTCTTGGGCGATAAAGTTAGTTAAAATTCTTTTAACAGTTTGATCTTTCCAAGCGCCAGATTCTAGTATTTTTTGTAGAAATTTGGATTTTTCAAAAGTACCGAGTTGTGGGTATCCGGAATTAATCATAAAGTTTTTTGTTGTTTCATCATGTCTCCAAATTTCAGATTTTAAGATTTTTATTAGAAAGTGTAATCTGAATTCAGGGTCAAGTTGTTTGTATGCGAAATCAAACAAAACATTTTTAACTTTTGTGTCTTCTTTCCAAGCGCCAGATTGTAGTATTTTTTCAAGAAAGCTCCATTTATTCCTATCATCAAGTCGTTTGTATCCTTCGGGTTCAGAAGAGATAAAACTAATTAAAATTGTTTTAATTTCGGCATCTCGCCATGCGCCAGATTTTAATATGGTACCTAGAAAGAATGATTTATTGCTAGCATCAAGTTGTTGGTAAGAAACAAACATGAAACTTTTAATTTCTTTAGTGCTTTTCCATACGTCATTTTTGAATGTTGTTTCTAAAAATTTTTTTGGTGTATCTATACCAGCTGATGTGGTTGCATCAAGAAAATCAGTTGGTTGTTGTTTTAACAAATGCACATAAATATTAAACTTTACATTATTTTCCCATGTCTTAGATTTTAATATTTCTTGTAGAAAGCGGTATTTATTTGAAGTATCAAATATTTGGTATCTGGAATCAATTATGAATTTTTTAATTGTTTTATCTTTTTCCCAAGCACCAGACCTTAATGCGGTACTTAAAAATTCTAATTTCCAATAAGTTTCAAGTTGTTGATATGAATCTAGCATAATTTTTTTAACTTCGTCGTTTTCTTTCCAAGCGCCAGATTCTAATATTGTGGTCATAGCTTTAGAAATTAGACCATTGTCGCCAAGTCTTTGAATTTTATTAAAAATCTTTTTTGCAAGCCAAAAAAATGGTTTGTATTTTAAAGTGTCTTTAAGTATTACAGGTAAGTTACTATTTGATTCTAAGTTTTGTTGCATGTAATAATGTTGTCGTGCTGGATATGTGATATCTGGAGTTGCAAATCGATAGTTACAAAGTGTATCCGGGCGATAGATATAGCATATTTCTTGAGCAAGAATGTTGTCGTTATTTTCTACACCCTCAAGAATGTTTTCTTTATATGTATTTGTATCATCTGATGCTTCTTCAGTGGAGTATATTTCTGAGTGGCCGGGCGCAATTACAAGTTTAAAAAGCCTAAGTCCGTCTTTTTCAATAAAAAATGAGTTGTCGTTGTGATATTGATCTAAATCAGATTTTTCTGGGTTTTCTAATCTGTATCTAATTCCGAATGTGCTACAGAAGTGATCGAAATTTTCAAATTCCTGTCCGAATAAATAATTAAAAATTTTCATAAAATTATTAAGAGTTGATTCAAGTTCGTAGCGTTCGGTTTTGTTGTGTGTGTATTCAGCATTTTTATTAGAAACTATTTCTGCCCATTTATCATGAGCATCTTGGCTATGAATTTTTTTAGGAGAATTAAATTCTTGATAGAATCCTTTTAATTCCTCGGAGGCCGTTATTGTATCCGGAAGTTTAAATGTTTGACTTACTTGATCATAGATTAAAAAGTTAATAAAATTTCGAATAGAAGTTTCGACACAATCAGCAAAATGATAGTTTCTGGAATATGCAGTTCCCCACGATGCTATTAAGTTGATTGCTTGTTCTATTCCTGTATAAAAAAATAATTCATAATGATCCAAAACAAAAGGCTCAACTTCTTCCCACGTTGCTTGGCTAGAAAATTTTTCTTTTATTTCTTCTGTGAGTTGTTGTTCGTTTTCTCTTTTAAAAAAGTCTTCTGAGTTAAATTCTCTTTCCAAAATTCCGTGTTTGCTATTTAATTCAGAAAATTGATCAAAATAATCTTTATATTTAGTTTCATCTGCTGACATGTACAAGAATGTAAGTAAAATGTTGTGTGTTGTGTAGGGTAAATACTTTGGATTTTCTCCTGTGCTTTCTTTATAAGAATTAGCGATAAGTTTTTGTATTTCCCGTGCAGCTTTTCGGTCAGATTTAGATTCAGAATTTATAGATATTTTTTCGCCGAGTTGTTTTGGTAATTCTGCTACAGGGCTCGTCTCTATTATTGCAAGAATTTTACCTATAACTTCTGCATTAAAATGGCTTGTGATGTTGTTGCGTATTGTGCATTTGAATGTTCCAACGTCTTTATAAAAAAGTCTGTGTATCAATTGAATGGTTGCGTTACTACTTTCTTTGTGAACTTTTTTAACATTTCCTCTTTCGTCATAATCAACTTTTGCATTTCCAAAATCATAATAATGTTCAGCTAATTTTGTTTGCGACCATAAATAACCTTTAAATGGAGAAAGATGTTTAAAGCCATCGCGAACGCAATCATATGAGCCCTTTATTTGTGAAACGTTTCTTGGCCAAGCGTATACTTTTGTGTTTGGTGCAAACATTGTAATTAAAACAGAAAATAATCCTACAACTTTTGTTTTATTTATCTTTTTCATAAAATCTCCTTTGTTTATGAATTTAAAAAAAGATTATATTATATTTACAAATTCGAATTTTGTTTGTAAACAAGTTGTGAAAAGCGTGATTATTATAATAGATAAGTGACTTTAGGGTATTATGTTATTCTACTTCGCCAGACAGTAGAACCCTTCGAAGCTTTAACGTAGCAGGGTTGGCTTCGAAGAATTTCGCGCGATACAACGGCTTTTAAGCCGTTGAGCGCTTCATTTTTTGCGAGTTGCAAATTTTTGTGATTTTAAATAAAGAGGGGATAAGCTTTTTTGAATATTCTCTTGCCTGTTCCATTGTTCCAAACCCATTTTTCCTATTTGTTCTGCAGAACTCAATTCGACAAGCGTTGATAAAAAAATTGCTTGATTAAGCAAAATTTCCTGGATTTCTTTTTTATATAGAGAAACACCATTTCCGGTAAAAAGAATTATTTCTTTGGAATAGTTTTCAGAAAGTTCATGTAGTAAAAGATCAAGTTTATTATAGTTTTTTGCAATTGCGACTTTTAATTGTAATTTACCTTCAGAGGTTTCTTCAATAGGGTGAATGGCAAAATAAACCTCTTTGTTGTAGGCATTAAGAATAGAAATTAAAAGGGTTGGATTTTTTGAAAGATTTTCTTTTGAAATAGAATCGATTGTTTCCTGTGCGAGGGCTTCTAGTCCGTCAACCCCTACAAGTGGTATATCTCGTGCGAATGAAATTGAATTAGCTATTGTAATGATTGTTCGAAGAGATGTGAATGCACCAGGACCTTGGTCGATAGTTATAAATTTTATATCATCAAGCATTAAATTGTTTTTTTTCAGAATCGAATCGACATTTAGTATAAGCGCAGAACTAGCTTTTTGAGTAATTTTTGTACTGGCATCGATGATTTTTTTATCGTCAAAAACAACGACTTTGAAATCGTGATAACTTCCCTGAATACTAATAAAGAATAAACTCATGAATTATTGTCATCTTTTGTTTTTTGTCTTTGATAAAAAACACTAAAAACATCTTCCTTTATCGTGTTTTCCTTTTTTTCTATAATCTTGCCACAATTTAAACACTTCCAACCTTCAAAATTGATGAAGTGATTAAAAAACGATTGCATTATCATCAAGCCGCCACACTTCGGGCACTTCATATACTCTCCTCCCTCTCGGGAATTACAACTCTCATTTATTCTTATAACGTGTTTTTAAAAAATTGTTAAGTTATTCCGGAAAATTTGTTAAATTTGCCCAATTTTATATTTTATAAAATAAATTTATTGAGATTATTTATGAAACGCTTTGTTGTCGAGGTAACTTTGTAAGATAAATGCGGCTGCTATGTTGTGATCTTTTTGCTTATTATTTTTGGAAGTTGTTTTTTTTGTTTTATTTAATATTGCGTTGGCTCTTTTCGAGCTAAATCGTTCGTCCCACAATACCCATTCTATTTTTTGACCATTGATTAAATTAAATTTATTTTCCAAGGATTTTTTAAATAGGATTGTTTTTTTTGTTTGCTCGCTTTCTGTTCCTTTAGTTGTTATTGGTAATCCTATGACAATTGTGTCTATAGGTTCTTCATGCAAAATGTTTTTTAAAAACGAATCGATATTTTCGATGGTTGTAGTTTCGTAAGGTTTGCATGTTATCGCAAGGACATCAGAAATAGCGCTTCCTATCCACTTGTCACCCAAATCTAAGGCAAGTATTTTCATAGTCCCCCTCGTAGTCATATTGCTGTACTTTTATAAAAGTAATATCTAATCTTGTGTTTTGTGAGTGTACTAAGAAAATTTTGTTGTTAAAAGAAAAAAGAAATTAATAGGTTTTTGTTGCAAATAGTTCATTTGGGTTGGGTTAGTTGTTGAAAGGTATAGTGTGCAAAAAATAAAGCGAAATTCGATTTTTTTAATTGACGGATCCTCTTTATTGTATAGATCATATTATGGTTTGCGTCCTCTTTACACTGCTAAAGGTGTTCCAACACAAGCGGTATACGGATTTTGCCGAGCTATAAAAAAGTTGATCGATGATTTTAATCCTGCATATATGGTTGTTGTATGGGACAGTAAGGGGAAAACATTTAGAAGCGAATTGTATGAAGCTTATAAGGCAACTCGTCAAGCTGCGCCAAGTGATCTGTTTGAACAAAAAGAAAAAATAATAGAATTTTTGAATTTGATTGATATTGAACAGGTGTCACGATCTGGCTACGAAGCCGACGATCTTTTATATTCGATAATAAAAGATTACAAAAAAGATGAATTTGTTTTGATTTGTCCTGATAAAGATTTGCAACAAATGATATCGGATTATGTTATTGTTTTCGATCCAATTAAAAAAGAATGGATTGATAGCAAATCATTCTTAGAAAAACGGGGGTTTTCCCCAGAGAAATTAAATTTTTATCATTCATTGCTAGGTGATTCTTCGGATAACATTCCTGGAGTAAAAGGAATTGGGAAAAAAGGGGCGGAAGAATTAGTGGGCCAATTTGATTCACTAGATGATTTATATGCAAATTTAAAACAGGTAAAAACACCACGACTTAAAAATGCACTTGAAAAAAATAAAGAAGAAGCGTTTTTAAGTCGAAAACTTTTTACGCTTAAGTATTATGATTTGAATCTTCATAAAAAAAATATGGAGTTTGACAAAACAAAATGGTCTAATGCAATTCAGTTTTTTCAAAAAATGGAATTTACAAGCTTAGTTCCGGCAGGATATAAAACAAAAAAAACGGAATTTGTGCAGAAAAGTATTTTTGATCAGTCAGAACTTCTTAAAGAAAAGTCAGTTGATACAGGGCAAGAAGGCAAAAAAATAAACAACTGGAAATCGATATTGATTTTTACAGAAAAAGAATTAGATGAATTGTGTAAAGAATTAAAGGGTAAAAAATTTTTTGCATTTGACACAGAAACTACCGGATTAAAACCCTTATATAATGATTTAGTTGGTATGTCGTTTGCCATAAGCGAAAAAAAAGCTTTTTATGTCCCTGTTGGACATATAGGAGAGGATGCAGAAAAACAATTACCACTTGATTATGTTATTGAAAAATTAAGACCAATTTTTGAGAGCTCTGTAATTAAAAAAACCTTGCAACATACAAAATTTGATCAATTGGTGTTGTGGAAATATGGAGTTGAGTTAAAAGGAATAGAATTCGATTCGTTATTGGCGGCAAACTTGTTGCGCGAAGAGTGGGATAAAATTGGTTTAAAATCGCTTTCTGTAAAATATTTAAATGAATATATGGATTCATTTAAAGAGGTGCTTGGCAAAAAATACAAAACATTTGCATCGGTTGGTATAGAAAAGGCATCGTTTTATGCAACTCATGATGCGATACAAACTTTTAAACTCAAAACGATTTTAGAAAAACTTCTCAAAAAAGAAAAAAAGTTGCTACATATTTTTAATAAAATAGAAATGCCTTTGTCTGAAGTGTTGTTTCGAATGGAAAAAGTTGGAATAAAACTTGACGTGGATGTGTTAAAAAAAGTTGATATTCGCGTAAAACGAGCTCTTGCTACTATTGAAAAAAAGATTGAAGGCGCGCTTAAATATAAGAAAAAAGAAATTATAAATCTTAATTCTCCGAAACAAATGGAAAGACTTCTTTTTGATGAATTAAAACTTCCTGTTGTTAAAAAAAGTTCAAAAGGGAAACGTTCTACTGATCGCGAAGTACTTTTGGAATTAAGCAAAGTGCATCCAATTCCCGGACTAATTTTGCGATATAGAGAATTATTTAAATTACAGAGTACATATTTAGAACCTTTGCCTTTGTGTGTTAATTCAAAAACGCAGCGAATTCATACATCATTTAGTCAAACAATTGTTGCTACAGGAAGACTTTCAAGTTCTGATCCTAATTTACAAAATATTCCTGCAAGTGAAGATTTTGGTGTGGCGATAAGATCTGCGTTTGTTGCTGCAAAAGGAAAGCGATTTATTTCTGCTGACTATTCTCAAATTGAGTTACGAGTTCTAGCGCATATTACAAAAGATAATAATTTAACGCAGGCTTTTTTAGAAGGAAGAGATATTCATACTCAAACATCGGCACAAATTTTTGATGTGCCGATTAAAAAAGTTACGCATGAGCAACGACAGGTAGGTAAGCGTATTAATTTCAGTATTATTTATGGATTAACTCCGTATGGTTTGTCTCGTGATCTTGGCATTAAGCCAAGTGAAGCTAAAGAGTATATTCAAAAGTATTTTGATCAGTACCCAAAAGTTGCAGAGTGGATTGAAAAAACGGCAGAAGAAACTAAAAAATTAGGATACTCGCAAACCTGTTTTGGGCGTAGACGTTATATATCTGGGTTAAAAGAAAAAAATAAAAACTTGTATGAAGCAGCACGTCGAGTTGCTATAAATTCTCCGGTGCAAGGAACTTCTGCGGATATTATTAAGTTGGCAATGATAGAAATTAATAATACATTTATAAAGAAGAATCTTGATGCAGAAATTATTTTACAGATTCATGATGAACTAATAGTTGAAGTAAAATCGTCGGATTTGAAAAAAACTGAGGAAATTATTACTTCCTGCATGGAAGGAGTTGTTAATTGGGAGATTCCTATTTCTGTTGAGTTGCGATCTGGAAAGAACTGGGGAGATGTAACAAAATAGCATATCCCGTTGACTTTTTAGGTAAAAAGTGCCAAATTGTAGACAAGTCTAGGTTAAAAAGTACCGATAATGTTTTCTGTTGAGTTTCGAAAATGAAAATAATGTTTGTTGAATTTTATTATGGTAGTGAAAGGTTATAATGTCGACGAGTAAAACTGGTGGTTCGACACAAAACGGTCGCGATAGTCACAGTAAGCGATTAGGATGCAAGCGTTTTGGAGGTCAATTGGTAAAGTCCGGAGAGATTCTTTACCGCCAAAGAGGAACTAAAATTCATCCGGGCGATGGTGTTGGAATCGGTGGCGATGATACACTGTTTGCAGTTAGAGGGGGAGTTGTAAAATTTCACGTTGGGTTTAAAGGTAGAAAGTTTGTTTCTGTTTTGTCTGAGTAGTATGAAGTGCGATCAAAACGTGAGGGATATTGTATTAAATAAATCTCCCTATCTTTTTCTTAATGGAGTTTCCGATGATTGATTTTTTAAAATATCGTTATCTTTGTTTTGCCTTATCAATAGGATTTTTAATTGTTGGTGCTGGAGCTTATTTTGTAAAAGGTTTTAAGTATCATGTCGATTTTGCTGGTGGCACTTCTTTTAATGTTTCTTTCGATAAACCTGTTGAAATTGCTCAATTAAGGAAGGTTGTTGCAGATAATGGTTTTGGCGATGCCGTTATTCAAAGTGTTGGTTCAGTAGGGGATAAATTTTTAATTCAAATAGTTGGGCATGAAGGAACTGTTGGAAAACGGTTTGAAGAAGGGGTTGGATCTGCTCTTTCTGAATATAAGATGAATGTTGATAGTATTAATCGTGTTGGCCCTGAAGTTGGTAGGGATATCAAATGGAATGCCATCAAGGCTGTTTTGCTTTCTCTCTTAATTATTTTGCTTTATGTTGCGATTAGATCGAAGTATAGATTTGCACTGGGTGCAGTTACTGCGATAGCACATGATATGCTTGTTGTTTTAACCTGTTTGATATTATTCGGAGAGCCTCTTTCTGTACATGTTCTTGCAGCAATTCTTGCGATTTTAGGATATTCGCTAAATGATACGATTGTTATTTTTAGTCGTGTTCGTAAAAATATGAAGGAAATGAAAGGAGCTTCTGAAATTGACATTGTAAATACAAGTTTAAATCAGACCCTTCGAAGAACTTTGTTAACAAGCATTTCGACATTTTTGGCTGTAGGTTCAATTTTCTTTCTTGGAGGAAAAGCTCTTCATGGTTTTTCACTTTCCATGTTGATAGGTATTGTTGTAGGTACTTATTCATCTATTTATGTAGCAAGTCCTGTTATGCTTTCAATTAAGCCAGCAAAAGTGAAAGATAGTTAGATTTTTTAATAGCGGTAGTTTTTTGGTAAGTTTTATGAATTTGTAACAAATTGGTAATTATGGTTAGTAATAAAAAAGATAGCAATACAGAAGAAGTTTCTAAAAAAGTTGATGGTGGAGATAAATCAAATAACAATACCAAAAACGAAGGCACTGGCAAAAAATCAATCAATGTCCAAAAACTAAAAGAAATGAACATCACTGTGTTAATGGATTATGCTAAAAGTATTGGTTTGCAAAGTGTAAGCGCACTTAAAAAACAAGAAATTATTTTTAAAATTTTAGAATCCCAATCTGAGCAAAAAGTGGATATTTATTGTGAAGGGATTTTAGAGAGACTTCCAGACGGGTTTGGCTTTTTGCGATCTTCAAAATTTAATTATGTTCCTGGTCCGGATGATATTTATGTTTCCCCAATTCACATTAAGCGGTTTGGTTTAAGAACTGGTGATGTGGTAAGAGGAACTTTAAGAAAACCCAAAGAGGGGGAAAAATATTTTGCATTACAACGCGTTGAAAGCGTTAATTTTGAACCGCCAAATCAAACTGGTAGCAAGAAAACCGTTTTTGAAAATTTAACACCACTTTTCCCTGATGAAAAATTTAATTTGGAAGGAATTCCTTCTGTTATCTCTACCCGCATTATGGATGTTTTGGTACCAATAGGAAAAGGGCAGCGTGGTATTATTGTTGCTCCTCCTAAAACAGGTAAGACTGTTTTGTTGAAGGAATTGGCGAATACGATTATTGCTAATCATCCAGAAGTCTTTGTAATTATTTTATTGATTGATGAAAGACCAGAAGAAGTTACCGATATGCAACGATCTGTAAAAGCAGAAGTTGTTAGTTCTACGTTTGATGAATATGCAACACGACATGTTCAAGTTGCTGAAATTGTTTTAGAAAAAGCAAAAAGGCTTGTTGAATGTGGAAGAGATGTTGTAATTTTGCTTGATTCTTTGACTCGTTTGGCTCGTGCATATAATACTCTTGCTCCTTCATCAGGAAAAGTTTTAACAGGTGGTATCGATGCAAGTGCTTTGCAAAGACCGAAACGTTTTTTTGGTGCCGCAAGAAATGTTGAAGAAGGCGGTTCATTAACAATTATCGCAACTGCTTTGGTTGAAACAGGCTCGCGCATGGATGAAGTTATTTTCGAAGAATTTAAAGGCACGGGTAATATGGAGATTCATTTAAGTAGAAAACTTTCCAATCGTCGTATTTATCCTGCATTTGATTTACTTGCCTCTGGAACTCGAAGAGAAGATTTATTGTTTTCTGATACAAGTATTAAGAAGGCATGGATTTTACAAAAGTTTCTTTCAAGTATGAATACATTTGAAGGAATGGAGTTTCTGATAGAAAAAATGCGCAAAGCAAAAACAAATGATGAATTCTGGGAATTAATGAATACAAAGAAAAAAATAAAGTAAAAAAATAGCCCGCTGAAATGGGTTGGCATAATGATTTTTTACACACAGCCACCGACATTATCGGTGGCTGTGTGTTTTTAGATCTGATTTTTTCAAAAAGAAAATCTTAGTTCGTTGCTGTTAAATTTCTTGCAATTTAGTTTTTTTCTCATATACTAAATTTCACTGTTTAAAAGGGGATTAGGGGTTTGGTACTTTTTGATTTATTTTTCTTTTTTAGGAGTATTTTTTATGGCACAAATAAAACCTCTTTATGATCGTGTATTGGTAAAACGCCTTGAAAATGTTGAAAAGACGGCTGGTGGAATTTTCATTCCAGATACTGCGCAAGAAAAAACTCAAATAGGAACAGTTGTTTCCGTTGGTGAGGGTCGCATATTAAAAGATGGTTCTATTGTTCCATTGAAGGTAAAAGAAGGAAGTAAAATTCTTTTCGGAAAATTCTCAGGGACTGAAATTCAATTTGAAGGTGAAGAATATTTGATGTTAAGGGAAGAAGAACTTTTGGGTTTGATTTCAGATTAAATTTAAAAATTTAAAACGTTAAGAAAGGGTTTGTTTATGGCTAAGCAAATTATATTTGGCGATAAAGCTCGCGCAAAAATCTTAGAAGGTGTTAATACACTTGCAGATACTGTAAAAGTTACACTTGGTCCAAAGGGTCGCAATGTTGCTCTTGAAAAATCTTTTGGTTCGCCAACAATAACTAAAGATGGTGTTTCGGTTGCAAAAGAAATTGAACTTAAAGATAAGTTTGAGAATATGGGCGCACAAATGGTTCGTGAAGTTGCTTCTAAAACAGCAGATGTTGCTGGCGATGGAACAACAACTGCAACAATTCTTGCGCAAGCAATTTATCGTGAAGGTTTAAAGAATACGACAGCCGGTGCAAATCCAATGGGCATTAAAAGGGGAATTGAAAAAGCAGTAGCGGTTGTTGTTGAAGAATTAAAAAAAGTTTCGACTCCTGTTAAAGGAAAAGCGGAAATCGAACAAGTTGCTACAATTTCTGCTAATTCAGATAAAAGTATAGGTTCTCTTATTGCTGATGCTATGGAAAAAGTTGGCAGACACGGTGTTATCACAGTGGAAGAAGCAAAAGGTATAGACAGTGAATTAGAAATTGTTGAAGGAATGCAATTTGATCGTGGATATCTTTCGCCGTATTTCATTACAGATTCAGAAAAGATGGAAGCGATTTTGGATGATCCATCAATTTTAATTTGTGATAAAAAAATTGCAAGCATGAAAGACATGCTTCCAATTTTGGAACAAATTGCAAAACAAGGGAAACCTCTTTTTATTATCGCAGAAGACATAGAAGGTGAGGCACTTGCGACTTTAGTTGTTAACAAAATGCGTGGAACATTAAATGTTGCTGCAGTAAAAGCTCCTGGATTTGGTGATCGTCGTAAAGCAATGTTAGAAGATATTGCAGTATTAACAAACGGTCGACTTGTTTCGGATGATTTAGGTGTTAAGCTCGAAAATATTACTTTTGCTGATTTAGGTTCTGCTAAAAAAGTTAAGATTACAAAAGATGACTGTACGATTATTGATGGTTCTGGATCTGAAAAAGAAATTCAAGACAGAGTTAATCAAATTAATTCAGAAATAGAAAACTCAACTTCTGAATACGATAAAGAAAAATTACAAGAACGTCTTGCTAAGCTTTCTGATGGTGTAGCAATTATCAAAGTTGGTGCTGCAACAGAAACAGAAATGAAAGAAAAGAAAGATCGTGTTGACGATGCATTACATGCAACTCGTGCAGCAGTTGAAGAAGGAATTGTTGCTGGTGGTGGTGTTGCGTTACTTTGTTCTCAAAGTGCATTAGAGACATTAAAACTTAGTGGCGACGAAGCTCTCGGTGTAAAAATTGTAAATAGAGCTCTCGAAGAACCAATGAGAATAATTGTTGAAAATGCTGGATATGAAGCATCAGTTATTGTTAACAAGGTTAAGAATGAAAAAGGTACAATAGGATTTGATGTTAAGAATGAAGAATATGCCGATATGATTAAGTCGGGGATTGTTGACCCAGCAAAAGTTGCGCGAACTGCGTTGCAAAATGCTTCGTCAATTGCAAGTTTGTTGTTAACAACAGAAGCTATGGTTTCTGAAATTCCTGAGGAAAAACCAGCAGCCCCTGCTCCTGGAATGGGCGGCGGTATGCCAGGTGGAATGCCAGGAATGTATTAGAATTTAAATTTTTAAAAATTTAAATTTAAAAAAAAGACGCTCATTTGAGCGTCTTTTTTTTTGTATGCATTATGAAAGCAAATAGAAGACTTGTTAGGTGTATGTGGATTATTGTCATATAAAGTGTTTATAATCTACATTAATCACCGATTAATAAAAATGCATAAGATATTTTAAAAAAGGAGAATGGGATGCGTTTTTTTCGCTCAAAGATTTTGATGTTTTTTTTATTCATTTTTTTATTTGAAGTTCCTGTTAATATTCATGGTTTTGGAACAATTTCTGATGCACAGAGTTACACAAAACGGTTAGAAGAATATCCTTCTATGGATAATAAAAATTTATTAATGCCGAATTATACTTCTTTTTATAAAAGTCAAAAGCCAGGATTTTGGTCAGGAGTTGGATCGTGGTTTTTGCGTAAGAAAAAAGTATGGTCGTCGGAAGTATTCGAATCACTTCTGCAAAAAGTTGTTGATGCCCGCGAACTTTGTTCATATACAGATGATTTTATTTTGAAAATGAATCCTCGCAAGGGTTCGCAGTTTATTATTTGGGGTGATTTGTATGGGGCATTTCATTCGCTTATTAGAGATTTAATTTTTCTAGAACGAATGGAAATTATTGATAACAATTTTAAAATTATTAAACCTAATCATTATTTTATATTTAATGGTGATTTTATAGGGAAATCACCATTTTCTATGGAAGTTTTGACGATTGTTTTAAAATTGTTGGACGTAAATCCAGACAAAGTTTTTTATATAAAGGGTAGGGGCGAGTCTGAAGGAAACTGGAGAGAATCAGGCCTTAAAACAGAGTTGCAAATAAGTAATGAATTATTATCTAAAGATAAATCTTTTATTCGTTTAATAGATCGTTTTTTTAATACGTTACCATTGGCTGTTTATTTAATGAGACAAACTCGTTCAGGGATGAACGCTGTTCGGATTTCTAATTTTGATCGCTCGTATCACAAATTAGAAGAATCATATTTTATGAATTTTTTGTTGCAAGAAAATAAAGATACAGCGGATTTCTTTAAGTTTAAACAGCAAGAAAAATCATATGGTTATGTTGGTATAAAAGCAATAATAGAATCTAAAGATAAATCCACTGTTTACCAAAAAACTGATGGTTTAAGTTTATTAAGTCCAGACAAAGGAGCTACCGCTTGGTCTATTTTATCTGGGCCAACTCGAATATCTAGATCTTTATTTGATTTTCACAATGACGCTTTTGCGATTCTTTCGGTTTTTGAAAATATTGATGATTGGACGATTTCTTTGTACAAGCGGGATGTTAGGGTGAAGGGTGATTTTCAGGCTAAAAAATATAATCTTGTTTCCGGAGAATTTTTAGAAGATATAGTTCGCATGGATCTATTAAGTATTTATCGAAACCAAATATTTGCATATGAACAATCGATAAAAGAAGCAAAGGAAAAACTTAGCTTGTTAGCAGAAAAAGAAATTGTTGGTATAGAGGAAGAGTCTGAAGCGATTTCTATGAAAGGAATCTTAGAACATTTTGAAGCTAAAGATATTAATCGTGAAAAAGAAATTGTTTTTGGTTGTACTGGCGATTTGTCTTCTATGTACTCATATTTAACAAAATATTATTTAAAAGGAATTTATATTGCACTTGAAAGGGAGAATAAGGCCGGAGGTGTTCATGGTAAAAAGGTAAGGATTGAGTTTGCCAACGATGAACGCAAACCTGAAATTACACGAAAGAAAATGGAATATTTTTTAAATGAAAGAAAAATTGATATTTTTGTTTCTTCGTTTAGTTCCCCAACGATAGAACCGTTAATTCCAGAAATAAGAGATGGTCGTTATTACATTATATTTCCAGAAACAGGATCTCCTCGATTGCGTGATTCTGAGTTAAAAGGAATCATTCATTTAAAAGCATCTTTTTTAGACGAAGCTTTTAGTTTGATTAAATATGCAAGAAGAGTTCTCGGCAAAAGGAGAATGGCGGTTGTTTTTCCTAAAGAAGATTTTGATGAAAATGATATTGAAATGATGCCTATGTTATTTGGTTTGGATGATGTCTGTGCGGCTACATTTCCTGGGGATAGCCTTGATATTTATGATGCCGTTAAAAAGATAAAAGAATTTAATCCTGATTCTATTATGTTGATGTGCATAGAACCGGTTGTAGAAGAATTGGTTAAGCGACTTGGTGTTGATTACTTGAGTAAAAGAGCGTTGTTAGGTATTTCTCTGATGAATGAAGCGCGTCCATTTTTATTAAGCAAAGGGTTGCGTGTTATTATGACGTATGTTGTACCTCCTCATTTTGGCAGTGATTATTTGGAAATAGTAAGAGAGTACCTCGCCGATAGTGCACGCCAAGGTTTAAAACTTTCTCCGCTTGCATTAACTGGATATATTCAAACAAGAATATTATTTGAAATATTAAGAAGAATTTCTGGCGAAATTACAAAAGAATCTATAATGAACGAATGCGAAAAAGTAAAAGACGTATTGTTTAAAGGTTTGCATTTGAATTTTGATCCAGAAGCTCGCACTTTGGCAAAAGATTTATGGATAGATGATTATAAGGGATATCCGATACAATCGAGAATTATAGATTAACGAGGAATTTTAAAAATTGATTAATACAAGGAGTTTGGAATTATGTATGAATTGCGTGGCATACTAAAAAAAGTTTTTCGAATGGAAATGTTTTTGGGGGCCGCAATTGTTACACTTATATTTGTTTCTACAATTTTTTATAAAACATATTCTCATTTTATTGCGACTGATCCTTTACCGCAAATAGGTTATTATGTTCCTACTGTTGAAAAAGCAGGGGTTCCGCATGCATATACTGTAAAAACCGGTTTATTTGTAAGAAATTTTTCAGTTTTCAATCTTGTAAAAAATGAATTTGAGATGGATGTGGTTGTATGGTTTCAGTTTAAACCATATCGCGTTTCGGCGGAGATTATTGATAAATTTTCTTTTTCGATGGGAACAATTAAAAGTAAAATTAAATCAGAAACAAAAATGATTGGCGAAGAAATGTTTATCAAATATGCAGTTCGAGTTGCATTTCAAACCAATTTGGATTATCGAAGATTTCCTTTTGATAATCATTATGTTTCTATTGTTTTGACAAATAAAAGCGTTTCACCTGAAGAAGTTCGTTTAGTGTCTAAGGGGACTGTTTTCGGTTATTCGGATGATCTTTTTACATATGATTGGAATATTGTACAAAGTGATGTTCGGTACGGTGTTTTATCTTCGCAGCTAGACGAAGGAGATAATAGTAAAACAGTCAATGCTCCTGCCGTTGTTTTTACTTTTTCTATGGGAAAAGCCGGGATAAGAAAAATTCTTGTTTTATTTATTCCATTATTTTTAGTTTTCTTTTTATGTTTGTTCTCTTTAATTGTTCAAGACAAACCCGCTCCGATGGCCATTGGAGCAATTGGTTCTCTTCTCGCATTTCGTTTTGTTATTGAAAAAATGTCTCCAAATGTTGGTTACTTTACGATCGTTGACAGGATGTATACGTATATTATTAGTTGGGCGTTTTTAGTTTTTTTAGTTGGAATGTATTTTACATTTCAAAAGTATAGAATAGAAAAAGAAGGGGCTAAAACAAAGGGGCTAATTTTTAATAATTTGGATCAAATCAAAATTTACAAACAGTTTTTTTACATTGTTTCATTAATTGTTTTTGGGATAGCAATTTATTATTTTGTTTCTTAAAAGGAAATTTCTATGGGTAGTAATGTAAATAAAAGATTTATTGTTCTGGCTTTATTTTTTTCTATAATAACTTTTACTCATAATGTACATGGATTTTCTAGCATTTCTTCACTGGAAAAATATGTTGAAAAAATGGACGAATATCCAGTTCCTGATAATTATGATTTTTTAAATCCGATTTATAAAACCTCGATGGCTAGTAAGTCATTTTTATTAAAGAAGTATTATATTTTGAATAAAGTGGCTGGATTTTTTGGATTAAAAAAATGGGTTTCTAAATATATTCCTGATGTTATTAATCCTGATAGATTTGAAAGAATGATTAATGAGCGAGAAGAGAGTGGTTATACGGAAGATTTTATTCTTAAGATAAATCCGACTCCTGGTTCGAAATTTATTATTTGGGGAAATCTTGATGGCGATTTGCATTCTTTAACAAGATGTTTGCTTCACTTAAAAGAGATGAAAATTATAGATGACAATTTTAAAATTTTGTCTTCAAATAATTATTTTGTTTTTAACGGAAACTATATTGGTGCCATGCCATATGCTATAGAAACATTAGTGGTTATTAGTATTTTAATTACACAGAATCATGACAATGTGATTTATATAAAAGGCGAAAATGAATCGAAAGATAATTGGAAAAAATATGCAGCTCAAATATCTTTTTTAAAGGATTCAGATTATGTTTTGAAGGATCCAAAATATATCTCAGCAGATAAAATTCCTTTAGGTAAGCTTGCGCATCGTTTTTTAAATTCGTTGCCAAGTGCTCTTTATTTGATGAGAGATACTGACGTTGGCAGGGAAGGCGTGAGAATTTCATACCATAATCGTCAATATAAGATGCTTAATGAAACAGGGTTTTCAGAATTTTTGAAAACTAAAAATAAAAAAGAATTTGATTTGTTTTATTTAAAAGATAGGAAAAGGGGCTATGAAGAAATTCCTATTAAGGCAATTATAAATGCAGAAAAAGATTTTGATGCAAGTGATGATCTTCATGGTTTGCGTTCATTGAAACCTGATATGGGTTCAACAGCATGGGCTATTTCGTCTTGTCCGACAAGGGCCTATCGAACATTATTTAACTTTCACAATGATGCATTTACTATTTTGGCAGTAGGAGAAAATATAAGAGATTGGAATCTTTCTCTTTATTATAGAGATATTCGTAAAGGAAAAGGTTTTTCTTCTAAGACATATAATCTTTTGTCTGGTGATAAATTATATGAAAATGTTTCTGAAGATATATTAAATTTATATAGAAATAGAGTTTCTTTGTATGAAAAAGAAAAAGCTGGGCTTGAACAGAAAATATTAAAATTAGCAAAACAAGAAAACAGAGAAAAAGAACTTGAAGAAGGGAAAGATCCATTAATTCATTTCAAAAATTCTATAAAAAAGCCTTCTGATGCAATAATAAAAACTGATGATAAGGTAGTTGGAAAAGTTGATAAAAATGAAATTATTATTGGATGTATTGCAGACTTGTCAAAGGGAGCTTCGTATTTAAGCAAAGGAGTTTTGCAAGGAACATTGCTGTGTTTGAATAGGGAGAATAAATTAGGTGGCGTTCGTGGAAAAAGTGTTCGCCTAATGATTCTGGATGATGAGTATAACCCACAGCTAACTGGTAAGAAAGCAAAAACTTTATGGTACGATCATAATATTGATATATTTTTAACTTCTTTTGGTTCTTCGACAACAGAAATGTTATTGCCGCAAATTAAATCTGGTTCGATACTTGTTGTATTTCCTTATGCTGGATCAGAGAATCTTAGGTATTTTGATTTAGAGCATATCATTCATTATAGGCCGTCTTTTATAGATGAAATAAGTGTTTTAGTTAAACATGCTACAGAAAAGTTAGGTTTAAAACGAATAGCTGTATTTTATCAAGATGATATTTTTGACAAAGACAGAATTGGCGAAGCTTTAGAAAAGTTCAAAGAACTGGGCATTGAAGATTTTTGTGATGCTTCTTACGCTAAAGGGAGTATAGATGTAAGTGGCGCAGTTAGAAAAATAAAAACATTTAATCCCGATGGAATTATACTGTGTTCGTTAGAACAGCAAACAAGATCTCTTGTTCAAAAATTAGGTGCCGATTATTTTGCGAATAGAGCATTGTTAGGAATTTCATCTTCAAGTAGTGTTAGACCATTTCTTAGAAAAAAAGGTTTAAACATGGTTGTAACAACAGTTGTTCCTCCTTTTGATAGTGAATATTTAGAGATGGTAAGAGAGTACAACACAGAAAGAGAAAAAGAAGGATATGAAGGATCGTATATTGCTCTGGAAGGATATATTTCAGCGTCTATATTTATTGATATTTTAAGAAGCGTTGTCGGTGAAATAACAAAAGAATCAATAATAAAAGAAGCCAAAAAAATAAAAGAAAGATTATTTAAAGGTTTGAATTTAAATTTTGATAATCAAAAGCATTCATTGTCTACTGATATATGGGTTGATGATGGAAAAGGTTGGGCAATTCATGAACGAATTGCAAAAAAACAAACTGAACAAGAAAATCCATACACGATAAAATATATCTAAGTATTATTTGTTATATCGTGAATTACCATTTTTTCTGCAATTCGTTTGAAAAATGGTGCTGTAAGTTGGGCAGCCCAAAGATATGGATTTTTTGGTCTATTTATAAATGTTATAATAACTCTTTTGTAATCATCTTTTTCTACGATGCCGCCAAATGAATAGACGTGTTCTTTATTAGTGTATTTTCCATCTTTTATACAACGAGCAGTTCCTGTTTTTCCCATAACTCGATATCCGTCAACTCCATATTTTATTCCAATTGTTTCTAGAACATCTTTTGTTAGTTCTATTGATTCTTGTTTATATAGCGGGGCATTTTTTTTGTGTCCTATGTCATTTTTAAATAGTGTTGGTTGGATATTGTAGCCACCATTGGCAATGATTGAAAATGCTTTTGCGAGTTGTAAAATTGTTCCATTAATTTCATAACCAAAAGACAAAACAATAAGAGATGGTTTAGACCATTTGTGTGGAGGATTAACAAAACCATTTCGTTCCCCTGGAAATTGAATACCGGTAGTTTCTCCAAATCCTAGTTTTTTTAAATGATCATAAAATTTTGTACCGAGACGTTTTACTACTTTTGCAACACCAATATTACTTGATTTTTGAATAGCCTGCCAAAAAGGAATTGTATCAATCGGCTTCCAAGAAGGATTTTTAACTCTAAATCCGTCGATGTATGCAACTTTTCCTCCACAATCAATTTCTTCATCAAATGTTACAACGTTTTCTTCAAACGCTGCCAAAGTTGCAAATGTTTTAATTATGGATCCTGGTTCGTGACATTCTGTTATAGAAATATTTTTAGATTTTTCAATGTCATTGATATTAGTTATTTTTTTGTTTGGATCAATATCTGGATAGCTTGCCATTGCAAGTATTTCACCAGTTTCTGGATTCATAATAACAACAGATCCGCTATTTGCTTCATATTTTTCTATTGTTTCTTTTAATTCTTCGTATGCTAAAAATTGTAATGTATTATCAATCGTAAGTGTTACTGGTGTTCCTTCTTTTCCTTGTTTGATAATGTGTTTTTTAAAATAAAAAGAATTGTTTCTAGCATCTTTTTCTATTTGATATTTGGTTGGTGATCCATTTAGTAGTTTATTGCATTGTAGTTCTATCCCTTCGATGCCTTTATTGTCGATATTGGTAAATCCTATTAATGTTGCAAGCGATTGATAAGGGTAAAATCTTTTTGGTTCTTCAATAAAATGAATATCTGGACAATTATATTTTTTTATATCGCTTGCTTCTTTTTCTGAAAGTTTTCGATTTAGCCATAAAAATTTTTTATTAGGTTGTTTTTTTAATCTTTTATAAACGTGTTTAAAATGTTGTTTTAAAATTTTCTTTGTTTTTTTTGGATTTTCAAATTGTTGAGGAAGAATAAAAGTGGAAATAGCTTCGGTATTTATAGTTAATGGATTGTTGTATCTATCATAAATTATAGCTCGAGGAGGGAATGACGTTATTTCTGCCGCATATTGTTGCGATGCAAGATTCCTAAAAAAATTTTTTCTATGAATTTGTGTTAGATACAAACGAACACTGATAATTAAAAATAAAAAAAAGAAAAGAAGCAAAACAGTAACTAACCGCAATTTATAATTTTTTTGTTTTGTTATCATGTATTCCTTTTATTTATTTACACATGTGTAAATTTGGATGAAGTACTAGAATTTGTAAATGATACTATTTGTGAAAATTTGATTTTTTCCATTCCAAATTCTTTTTGCAATTTACTTTTGACATTGTTTTTGTTTTGTATTGTGTGTAAATGTGTAAGTAACAGATTATTCTTTTTTTTGAGTTTTTCTTGTTTGTTTTCAATTCTTTGTTGTTTATAAAGGAGCTTTACTATTTTGTTGTGTTGATAAATTTTTGAAAAAAGAAACAAAAGACTGAAGAAAAAAGATAGAGCTAAAAATCTAGTTTTATCCATAAATTTGATAATCCTCTTTTTCGCAAAATGTATTTTTATATTTTGTATAACTAATGCTATATCTGAATACAGTATTTTCCTATGATTTATGAAATTTAATTTACCATATGTTGTTGTTAAAGCATTCAGAATAATTACTATCTAAAATTATTTTCTTACTAGTTGTAATAACTTGCGGGTAGAGGCTTTTGTTGCTACTATTATCGTGTTTAACCTGATTATTTTAATTTGAAATTAATTTAAATAGGGCATTAGATGTTTAACAAATTTTTCTTCTTTGTTTTTGTGTGTACAATTGGATCAAATTTTTTTGTTTATGGAAATGATGTTTCTGTCCTGGAATTTAAAAATGAAATAGCAGAAGAAATATATTTTTTTAAAAAAAATAATAAACATTTTAAAGCTAGGGTTGATGATATAAAAATTCCAGAATTTCAAAGGTTGTTTGATGATGTTGATGTTGAAAAATTAATTTCATCAGAGTCTTCTAGTGTTAGGCGTTTTCAATTAAGATTTTTTTTAAAAGTTTATCCTGGTAGTGATATAAGAAGTTTAATGCCAGGGGGTCTTATTATGCTTACAAAGGAAAAAACGCCCAAGCTTAATTTAATGATAAAGGAACTTTCAGATAAATTGGATATGCGTGCTCCGATTGTATTTTTATCTGGGCAAAGTAAAATGTTCAATGCATTTGCCACATCTTTATTAAAAAGTTGTTCATTAATGTGTTTAGGCGAAGAGTTAATTAATGAATTTACAGATGATGAATTGCGTGGAATTATTGCGCATGAATTGGCTCATATAAAACAGAATCATGTTCCCAAGCAAATGCTTATTAATTCATTTACGTTTATGGCATCGTTGTATCCTGCACTTTACGGGGTGGTCAAAAAGCAGTATGAATATTTATTTTGTGGGATGGTTGGATTTGCATTTTTAGGTTGGTTGAGTTTGTTATATGGACGTTATTGTGAAAAGCAGGCAGATATGATTTCTGCTCGCACTACAGGAAAACCTGACGATTTAGCTAATGCATTTAAAATTTGTAGAGATATATTTTCAGGAGAACGGGATATTAAATTCATTGAAGAATACATTGAAAGTGAATGTGCTGATAATCCCAAACTTAGAAAAAAACTTATGAAAGAATTGAAGGAAAGAAAAGCGGTATATAAAGATTTTTTCAATAAAGGACAGTCTAGTCTTTTTGCTTCGCATCCTTCTTATAAAAGAAGGATTGAGTATCTTGAAAAAGAAGCAAAGAAAATGAAATCACGAGAAAATTGATTTATTTATGAGCCGAAGCCTTGGCATAGGATTATCAAGTATGACGGAGAAGGAATGTTAAGATTCAAAAAAAGCATATCTTGTTGTTTGGTTTCATTCTTAATATGTGTTTTTGTGTACGGAGAAGAAGGTGTTGCTTTTGAAGGTAAAAGTGAGATTGCTCAGGAAATTTTAGATTTAAAAAATAATGATGAAGATCTAAAGAAAAGAACAAACGAAATTAAAACCGAAAATGTTCTTTGTTTTTTAAATAGATTTGATCTTGAAAAATTTATGGAAAATCAAGAAGCATTGAGTTTTTATGAAAAGAAAAACCTCAGATTGTTTTTGATTAGAATTTCTAAACTTAAGCACTTGTTGCTTACTCAAAAAAAAGCTCCAAAGTTGTTTGGTCTTGTTTCTGATTTATGTAAAAAATTAAACATATCAATGCCGGTTATTTTTCTTGATGAAAAATCTAGAAGTTATAATGCAATGTCATTTTATAGTGGTGAGTTTTCTGCAATTGTTCTTGATGAATCACTAGTAAATATATTATCACAAGATGAGTTAAGTGCGATAATAGCTCATGAACTTGCCCATATAAAATTCAAACATATAAATAAAATAAAGAAAATTAGAAAGAGTACATTGTTGGCAGGTTATAGTGTGGGTTCGTTTTGGGGGTTAGCTTTGGTTAATATGTTTTTTAACAGTAGGGCTAATACTAAAAATATATCGAAAATATGTTTTTCATTAGGGGCGGCAACTGGTGTTATTAATTTAGCAATTTATTTCAAGCTGTTACCGTGGATGTGGCATAAAAATGAAAAACAAGCTGATTCAATTGCTGCAAAGGTGACTGATGCAAAGTCATTAATTTGCGCATTAAAAAAAATTGAGCAAGCATTTGCGGAGGAAGATGAATATCAATATTTAATTGAATATGCGAAAAGTAATTTGGAGGATGGTGTTGTAAAAAAAGTGTTACTTAAAAATATTCGTTCTATCGCAAATTGGCGTAAAAAAATTAAATCTGTTAAAAATGAAACGCATCCTTCTTATGAAGAGAGATTTGATAATCTTGAAAAAGAGTTATAGAAATCGACAACACAATTTTTTAGGAGACTGATATGGAAACAAAAGCAAAAGAAATTGTCGAGCTTTTAAATAAAGCATTTGCTGATGAATGGCTGGCATATTACCAATATTGGATCGGCGCAAAAGTTGTTTCAGGAGCAAATAAAGAGGCGGTAATAGCAGAACTCGAAGAACATGCAGATGAAGAATTAGAACATTCAGATATTCTCGTTGATCGCATTTTACAACTTGGTGGTACGCCTATTCTTGAACCAAAACTGTGGTGCGATTTTTCAAATTGTGGTTACGCAGTTCCAAATGATTATGATGTTAAAAAAATTCTTGATCAAAATATTCATGGCGAGCAGTGTGCAATTGATGTGTACAAAAACATTCTTGAAGTTACAAAAGATACAGATGAAATTACACATAAAATTGCACAGAAAATAATGGACGATGAAATTAAACATGAAGAAGATTTAAAAAAGTTATTAGGCGATATGTAGGTTAGGAAATCACTATTCTTATAATTGCCAGTTAAGGATTTTTGTAGTAAACACCTTGTCCGCAACCCGTTCGCCCTGAGCTTGTCGAAGGGTTTCTTCGAACGATTTTTTTAGTTTAAACAATTTTATTGTGTGTGTTTGTAATTGCAGTTGTTAAAAAAAATATAAGTAATTTTTAATTTTTAAAATGACCATTCGAAGAAACCCTTCGACAGGCTCAGGGCGAACGGGTTATAAACGAACGATCTAAAAAATGTTTTTTTAAAAAGACAAAAACAAAAATTTAAATTTATGTAAAACTTTTGGTCGCAAAAAAAAAACTTCTGTTGTATGTTGTTCGCCAGTAGCAAAAAAGCATTAAAAAAACATTTTCTGGAGAATCTGGTGAAATCTTTTTCTGTTGTTTCCGATATTGAAAAGTTTTGGGGGAGGCAGGCGGAAAAACTTACATGGTTTAAGAAGTGGGATAAGGTTCTTTCTTGGAACGAGCCTTTTGCAAAATGGTTTGAAGGAGGAACTCTAAACGCTTCACATTTGTGTTTAGACGTGCACATGAATTCGTGGCGCAAAAACAAAGTTGCGTTGCATTGGGAAGACGAGCAAGGGAAAACTGTTTCGTTAAGTTATGCTCAATTGTATCGCGAAGTTAATCGATTTGCATCGGTATTAAAAAAGCTTGGTGTAAAAAAGGGCGATAGAATTATTCTTTATATTTCTATGTTACCAGAAGCGTTTATTGCAATGCTTGCGAGCGCGCGAATCGGTGCAATTCATTCAGTTGTTTTTTCTGGATTTGGAAGTCAGGCGTTAGCGGATCGCATTAACGATGCGGGTGCGACAATTGTTATTACCGCAGACTTTGGTTTGCGTCGTGGTAAATTAATTCCAATTAAATCTGTTGTTGATGAAGCGTTAGAACTTTCGTCTACTGTTCAAAAAGTTATTGTAGTAAAAAGAACAGAAAAAGAAGTAGAAATGAAATTTGGACGCGATAATTTTTATCACGATTTAATGAAAACGGCAGAAAATTATGTAGAACCAGAACACGTTGATGCAACTGATCCATTATTTATTTTGTACACTTCTGGAACAACAGGAAAACCCAAAGGAATAGTTCATTCAACTGGCGGTTATCTTGTTTATATTAATTCAGTTTTTAAATGGGCGTTTAATTTAAACGATGAATCTGTTTATTGGTGTACCGCTGACGTTGGTTGGGTCACCGGGCATTCTTTTGTTTTATACGCACCGTTAATGCAAGGTTCAACGATTGTTGCTTACGAAGGAACACCAGATTATCCAGCAGTTGATAAGTGGTGGGAGCTTATAGAAAAATATAGAGTGACAACTTTTTATACTGCTCCGACTGCGATACGAATGTTAATGCGTCATGGAACAGAGTGGTTAGAAAAACATGATTTAAGTAGTTTGAAAACTTTAGGAACGGTTGGCGAAACAATTAATCCAGAAGTTTGGAAATGGTATCAAAAATATGTTGGAGCTGGAAAATGTCCCGTTATCGATACATGGTGGCAAACAGAAACGGGAGGGTTTATGATTTCACCAACGCTCGGTTTAGATTTGGTTCCATTAAAACCTGGTTCTGCAACAAAGGCGTTACCAGGAATTGATGCAGACGTTGTTGATGCGCACGGAAACATTGCAGTGGCAAATCAAAAAGGTTTTTTGGTTATAAAAAAACCTTGGCCTGGAATGTTGATGGGAATTTATAACGATCCGCAAAGATACAAAGATGTTTATTGGTCTAAGTTCAAGGGAATGTATTATTCCGGTGATTCTGTAAAAAAAGACAAAGATGGATATTTTTGGTTGCTTGGTCGTGCGGACGAAGCGTTAAATATTTCTGGACATATTGTTGGAACAGCAGAAGTAGAAAGTGCGGCAGTTGCAACAGACTGTGTTGCCGAAGCGGCCGTTGTTGGTGTGCCCGATGATTTAAAAGGTGAAGCAATTATTTTGTTTGCGATTTTGAAAAAGTGGTATACTCCAAACGACGAACTTAAAAGAAATGTAAGTAGAACTATTCGAAGACTTGCGGGACCGCATGTTACCCCGCGCGAAATTTATTTTATAGATAAATTACCAAAAACGCGTTCGGGAAAAATCATGCGCAGAGTTTTAAAATCATTAGTCTTGGGCGCGAGTGTTGGAGATGTTTCAACTATAGAGGATGAAGCATCGATAGAAGAAATTAGAACTGTTTATAATGAGTTTAAAAATATTGTAAAAGTTTCGGGGCAACAAAGTAACGTGTGACAATTTGTAAAGTTTTTATTAAATAAGGCCGGAAATCCCGGCCTTATTTTTAAAATCTAACGTGTGATTCTTTTCAAAATCTTTCTTCCAAAATAAACAACAGCAATCACAACAACAATTCCATACAAGAATAATGCAAGATTGTAGTTAATAATTGGTTTTAAGAAATAAACGCATGCGCCGAGCATTGCAAATCCAAACACTTTTTTAACTTCATTCATCCATGTGCCAGCTCTTGGTAACGCGTTAAGCATTCCAGAAAATGTTCCAATGAGTATTAGAATCATTCCCATCCCAAGCGAAAATGAAAACAATGTTACAAAGCCAATAATAGGGCTTCCTTTTTTTGTAACAAACGTCAAAAGAAGTGCAAGTGCTGGGGTTAAACATGGTGATGTAACAGTTCCAGCAACTGCGCCCGCTACAAATGTAGAAATGACAGACCCTTTTTGGGTTTTAATTTTTTTACTTTTAAATAATTGTGGAATTCGAATTTCGTAAAATCCAAACATTGAAAACGCAAAATATAAAAGTACTAATATAATAAGAGCAATAAATATTGGATTAGCAATCCACTGTCCAAAAATTAATGTTGAAGTTGCGGCAACATAACCCAAGCTTGCATAGACTATGGCCATACCAAGCACATAAGAAAATGAATATAAAAAATTACTTAATAAAGTTTTTTTCTTTTGTGCGTTTAAAATGCCAATCGTTATTGGGATCATTGGATAAATACATGGAGTTAAACTTGCTAAAATACCGAAAAAGAATGCTGCAAGAATTACAATCCACAAAGGAAGTTTGTTTAAGAAAATATTTTTTAACGTTTGTATTGTGAAGCTATCTACAAACTTAGAAGCTATTTTTGATGGAACATATGTTGCTGCACCCACGACTTGCTTGGTTACATGTTTTGCTTCTTTTACTGTTCCGGTTACAACTTTTGTAACATCTTTTGTTATGATTTTAACAATCTTGGGAGTTTTTGCATTTAAATTTATTTGCTGTGCGCAAAAACAAAATAAACATGCAATTACTGAAAACACTATGGCTTTTAATTGTGATTTAATAGAAAACAACATGATATATTTTTCCCCCAAAAAAATGAGCCCCCAGGTTTTTACACTTCTATTGTAATACAATTTTACCTTGAAAAATCAAGAGTTTTTGATAATCTAAGTGGGATAGTTTCTTGTTGGGTCCTTAAATCATATTCGCTGATTCGGTGTTTGCGATTTGTATCAAGTTATAATTGTGTGGTTGTTATTATAGATGGGGTAACGTTATGATTAAATTGTTAGAAGTATTTTTTACTCCAAATATGCGAATTATTACTGTTTCAAAAAATTCTCTTCCAAATGAGTTATTCAATAATGGAGTTCCTCTTTGGTTTAACAATAACTCTGGATATATTTGGCTTTTTATAGCACTAGCTTTGTTGTTTGCAGAAATTGGTACACCTGGTTTATTCTTCTTTGTTGCATTTGCAATTGGTGCGTCTGCGGCAAGTGTAGTTGCATTTTTGGGTGAATCATTATTTATGCAATGGATAATTGCTTTGCTTGTTTCTATCGTTTCGTTTTTAATTATTCGTTTAGTATTAAAAAAACGAAAACTTTCAGATGTGAAATATGAAAGCTCTCAAACAAATATTGATGCTTTGGTTGGTAAAAGTGCTGTTGCTGTTACAAAGTTTGACGCAGAAGGGCGCGGTCGAGTAAAAGTTGGCGGCGAAGAATGGGCTTCAAAACTAGAGGAAGAAGAAGGGTTATCTGAAGGTATTGCAAAAGGAGAGCGAGTTGTTATTGTTGGTATTAGAGGAAATCATTTGGTTGTTACAAAAGAAAACATAGAAAGGGAAGAACCATGATCGCTATTACTGGTTTTTTCGCAGTATTTGTTGCGGTAGCACTTTTTTTATTAATTGCTATTTCAAAATCAGCGTATTTGGTAAAACAAGCTGAGGTTGTTGTTATTGAACGATTTGGTAAGTTTCATTGTATTTTGCAATCTGGATTGCATTTTATTGTTCCATTTATGGATCAACCACGCAAAGTGTTGTGGACGTTTATCAGAGAAGATTCGCGTGGAAAATTTTATCAAAGATATTCTGCAAATATTGAACGCATAGATTTAAGAGAAGCGGTATACGATTTTCCAAAACAAAACGTTATTACAAAAGATAACGTAACAATGGAAATCAACGCGTTATTGTATTCTCAGATTACAGATCCAAAAGCGGCAATTTATGAAGTTTCTAATTTGCCTCAAGCGATAGAAAAGTTAACGCAAACAACGTTGCGTAATGTTGTAGGTTCATTAGATCTTGATGAAACATTAATTTCTAGAGATAAAATTAATGAAAAATTAAGAGAGATCCTCGATGATGCAACAGACAAGTGGGGCGTAAAAGTCAACAGGGTTGAGCTGCAAGAAGTTAACCCTCCTGCAGAAATCCGTGTTGCGATGGAAAAACAAATGCGCGCGGAACGTGGTCGTCGGGCGGTAATTTTAGAAGCTGAAGGTTCCAAACAAGCAGATATTTTGGAAGCAGAAGGTGAACGACAAGCAAAAATTATGCGTGCGCAAGGTGAAGCAGAAGCAAGAATTACTGTTGCAAATGCAGAAGCAGAAGCAATTAATGTTGTTAAAAAAGCAACACCAGGTGAGGATGCACTTTCTTACTTGCTTGCACTTAATTACATAAAAGCGCTTCCAGAGATGACAAAAGGCAAAGATAATAAAATGATTATTTTGCCATACGAATCGAGCGCCTTGATGGGTTCGCTTGCTACAATTAAAAAGATGTTTAAAGAAACATAAACAAACAAAAAAAGCGCCGGGAACTTTCCCGGCGCTTTTTTTGTTTTAAATAAAGAATATTTTAATGAAAAGAGCCGGGGCATTTTTTTTAACATTCATGCTTTGTTTTTGTGGTTTTGTTAGTGGCGGGGAAATAGAAGATCTTTATGCTGCTTTAGCGAAACGTTTGCAGTGTACTGAGTTAGATTCTTTGTACTGTGTGAAATTGGCTGATGAGGGGATGCTTGAAAGCAGACGCGATGAATTAATTGCCTTAGCGATTGAGATTCACAAGGAAATAAAAAAAGGCTCAGCGCGACACATTTTAAATATTTTAGAAGAAGTTTGCAAAAAGTTTAGAAGACAAACTGCAGCAGAAATTAGTCAATTAATAGCATCAATTGATTATCCTAATCCAAATCAAAAGTTTTTGTATGATAACATTGCGTATCAGGCACTCATATTATTAATTAGAACATGGCCAAAAAAAGACTATCATTGTCATGTAAGTCCATCGCTTTCTGTAGATTGGGTTATAAAGCAGGTGAGAGCGAATTGGAGTACATATGCTAAAGAATTTGATAGACGGTTTAGAGATTCTGGTTGGATGCGAGCAAATAAAGGAACAGTAACGCTAGAGGCTATGAAGGCTTTTTGTAGTAAAGGTTCAGCCGAAGAAAAAAAAGGGCGGGTTGAAAGGGCCTATCGTCGGTATGCAAATCCGACAGACGCATTTGATCTTCCAATGTGTTATTCGCAGGGTAAGGCAGAAGATATTTTGGAAATTTTTATTGATGCTGTAAAATGTGCTGTATGGAATTATTTTGATGATGGTGTTCGTTGTATACAAATTCGATTTAATCCGTGTAAAAGTTTTCATGGTGTTCAAATTCCAATAGAAGATACATTGTGTAAAATGCATGAGTTATTGGAACACGAAGAAAGAGCTGCGAATAAACTGTATGGAGGGCAGCACCGTGTTCAATTTATGCTTTGTTTTAATCAATCAAGATATACAGAAAGCCAAAAAATATTTACTGAAGAAGTTAGACGTGTATTGGAAAGTTATGAAGTATATGTAGAAAGGATTTGCGGAATAGATTTTTCAGGGCCAGAAATGCCAGAAACAGCAAGAGGTGGATGGAAAGATTTAAGAGAGATTGCAATAGCAAAAGAAATTCGGTTTGTTACGCATGTTGGCGATAGATGGAATCTAACAGAAGTATTTAATGAAGATGTTTTTGCGCATCTTGATTATACAGAAGCTGCAATGCAGCTTGATGGAATGGAATGTGTGGGACATGGTAATGTTTTAAATCCTTGGGGAATTTGGATGCGTCGAGATTTAGATTGTGCTGAAAGATATTTTGATGACAAACGCTCTGATCACAGAAAAAGAGTGGATAGTATTCTTGAAACAATGGCAAGAGAAGAAATTACCATTGAATGTCTTCCAAAAGTTGAGTTTGGCTTTATTGATGTTATGAAGCGACATCCTTTTTACTATTGGTTGAGCAAAGGCGTTCCTCTTGATATTGGAATCGATGGTACCTGTTATATTCCTGCATCATTTTCTGAATGGATTGCTTGGCTGGTGCTTGGTTCGCCGCGTGAAGCAACAAGAGAATTGGCAGTTTTGACTGTTTCTGAAATACGTAAGATTGTTATGTGGGATCATAGAATGTGGTCACCATCACCAATTGCGTTTGGGTAAATTTTATCCTATTCGTTAAAAAATCATTTATCTGATAAAATATCTAATTAGTTAATGTTTATATTATTGAGGTTTAGCTGAGGTAGGATTATGAATTCTAATGAAGTTCGTAAAAAGTTTTTGAAATTTTTTGAAAAAAACGGTCATGCAGTTGTTTCTAGTTCGTCGTTAATTCCAGCGGAAGATCCTACCCTGTTATTTACAAATGCGGGAATGAATCAATTTAAAGATGTATTTTTGGGGAAAGAAAAGCGTGGATATGTTTGCGCAACATCGATGCAAAAATGTGTGCGTGCAGGCGGAAAACACAATGATTTAGATCAAGTTGGGTTTACTCCGCGACATTTAACTTTTTTTGAAATGATGGGAAATTTTTCCTTTGGTGACTATTTCAAAAAAGAAGCAATTCAATTTGGGTGGGATTTTTTAACAAAAGAAATGAATTTTAATCCAGACGATTTATGTGTTTCTGTTTTTAAAACAGATGATGAAGCATATGATTTATGGAATAAAATGATTGGCCTTCCAAAAGCAAAAATTGTGCGTCTTGGCGAAAAAGATAATTTTTGGCAAATGGGTGACACGGGACCGTGTGGACCATGTACAGAAATTCATGTTGATATGGGCGAAAAATATGGATGTGGCAAAAAAACATGTGCGCCAGGTTGCGAGTGCGATAGATTTATAGAAATTTGGAACCTTGTTTTTATGCAATACAACCGTCAAGCAGATGGAACACTAAAACCGCTTGAACAAACAGGTGTTGATACTGGAATGGGTTTTGAACGCCTCTGTATGATTTCACAAAAAAAAGATTCAGTATTTCAAACCGATCTTTTTGAAAAGATTCAAAAGCAAATAGAAAAATTAACTAAAATTTCTTACAAAAAAAGTAACGATGAAACAAAAGTGGCATTTAATGTTGTTTGTGATCACGTTCGCTCATCATGTCAATTAATTGCAGATGGTTGTTCCCCTGCTAACGACGGGCGCGGTTATGTGTTACGCAAAATTATTAGAAGAGCTGCATTGTTTGTTCAAAAGTTAAGTGACGACAAAGATCTTTTTGTTGATATCGCAAAGTCATATATAAATGATATGTCTTTTGTATATCCAGAATTAAAAACCAATGAAAAATTAATTCTTGCTGTGTTGCAAAGTGAAGTCGACCGTTTTGCGGTTAACTTAATGCAAGGCCAATCAATTTTTGGTAAATATATTGTTGAACTAAAAAAAGAAACCAAAAAAGTTGTCGATGGCGAAAGAGTTTTTAAACTCTACGACACGTATGGTTTTCCTGCAGAGTTGACCAGATTAATTGCAAATGAAATTGGATTTACAATTGATATGGATGGTTTTGAAAAGGAAATGGCAAAACAACAAAAGCGTTCGGGAAGAAAGTTAGAGCAAGAAAAAGAAATGACATTTGAAGTTCCAAAAGAAATTCAAACACGTTTTGTTGGATATGATGAAATTGAAATAGAAACAAAAATTAATTTTGTGCACAAAGAAGATGAATCGTTATGGGTTTCAACTGAAGAGTCACCGTTTTACGCAGAGTCTGGCGGACAGGTTGGTGATAAATGTTGGATGACAATTAACAACCACACGTATGAAGTTAAGACATTAAAAAAAGTTGGCGGTGGAAGTGATCCTGCGATTGTTGCACAACTTAAGTTTGAAAAAGGTAAAGATGTAAAAGTTGGCGACACTGTAAAATGCGCGGTTGATTTTTATATGCGAAAAAATATCATGAAAAATCATACCGCAACACATTTGTTGCAAGCAGCATTGGTCCAAGTTTTTGGTCAACAAGTAAAACAAGCTGGATCTTTGGTTTCCGATGATTATTTACGTTTTGATTTTACGCATCAAGAAGGGTTGACCGCGGGACAAATTGAACAGGTTGAACAAATTGTGAACCAAAAAGTTCAAGAAAATTTAGAAGTAAAAACATTTACTACAACTTTATCCGAAGCAAAAGAATCAGGTGTGACCGCATTTTTTGGTGAAAAATATAATCCAGAATGTGTTCGTGTTGTACAAGTTACAGGTTTTTCTGCAGAGTTGTGTGGTGGAACGCATGTGAAAAATACCGGCGAGATTGGTTGCGTGAAAATTATAAGTGAAGTGTCACTTGCAACTGGCACAAGAAGACTCACCGCTGTTTCTGGTCCAAAGGCGGTTGAGTTGTTTCAAAATAATTATGAAACAGTAAAAGCATTGTGTGAGCAATTTAAAATTAAACCTGAACAAGTAGTTGACGTGGTACAAAAACAAGCAGAACAATATCGCGCCGCGCTTATCGAAATTAAACAACTTAAAAAACTTGCATGGAAGTCTCAGGTTGGTCAGTGGCAAGCTGATGTCAAAACAGTTGGCAGCGTGCCGTTTTTGTTTTTATCGTTTGAAGGTATGGGCAACGATGATTTAAAACAAATGTGTATGGAAATAGAAAAAAAATCACCAGGCTTTTATTTTCTTATCTCTAAAAACGATGAACGTACAAACTTTTTAGGTTTTGTGAGTAAGTCTATAGAGAAGTCAGTTGATCTTAAAAAATTAAGCGCGACATTAAAAGAGACATGCAACTTGCGCGGTGGCGGGAAACCAACCCTTATTCAAGGCGGCGGCGTTGATGTTACGTGTGATATAGAGAAGGTTGTTGTTAGTTGGCTTAAAAAATTGTAAAAAATTTTAAAACATAAATTTTATTTGTGAAATTTTATTTGTGAAAAAGTATTTTTGTTTAATTATCTTTGTTTGTTTATTTTTTAATATTTTTCCTCAAAACAGAAAACCGATTCTTTTAGTCGATCCTGCCGGAAATGTAAGTGATGTAGGAAGGAAGCTTGGCGAACGTTATGAGCGTGGAGCAACGTTAAAGTTTGCCGAATCGTTACAAAAAAAAGCAGAAGAAAAATACAATGTTCGTGTGATTCTAACACGTTCGCCTGGTGAAGAAATTTTGCCATTTCAAAATGCATCGTTTTCAAATAGATTAGGCGCAGACTTTTTTATTCGTTTGCAGTTGTACCGCGAAAGCACAATAAAACCTAAAATTTTCTTATATCATTTAGTCTTTGATCCAATGGTTGATTTTGCAAAACGAAACATTGATTCTTTAACATTTGTGCCAGTTTATCAAGCGCATTTTGCAAATATTAATAAAACAAAATCGTTTGGAAAGAAAATATATGATTCGTTAAATTTGCAATTATATAGAAAATATTTTGATGTTGATTCTTTGCAAGGAGTACCGCTTAAACATTTGGTTGGAATTCAAGCTCCTGCTTTAACAATCGAATGTGGTATTTCTTACGATGATCAATGGAAATCGCTAGTCGATCCTATCGTTGAAAGTTTGCGATTTTTAAATGATCAATTTTAGCAATCTACTGACATTTAAATTGCTTCGACGGCCCATGTTTGTAGAGCTTGAGCAAAATGCCGTTGTTTTGGAGGAAATTTTTTGTTTCTAATAGTTTCTATTAGGCGGGTTTTATTAGGGTGTTTTTTTACATTTTTAATTGTTTTAATTGCCTGAGCAGACCACTTATATAAAGCTTTAGACAAAGTCTTTTGTTCTCGAGTAAATTCTTTGTTTACAATAGTTGTTATGAGGCTGATTTTGTCATATTCATCTTTAATTGTTCCAATTGCTTCAACAGACCACTGATATAAGGCTTGAGCTAAAGCCGTTTGTTCTTGAGTAAATTCTTTGTTTACAATAGTTGTTATGAGGCTGACTATTTGAAAGTCATGCTTAATTGTTTTAATTGCTTCAGCAGCCCACTGATATAATTCGTCAGCAAATATGGCTTGTTCGTGAGTAAATTCTTTATTAATAATAGTTTCTATAAGATTGGATTTTTCCAAACTATCTTCTTTAATTGTTTTAATTTCGGTCGTGGCCCATTGGTGTAAAGCTTGAGAGAATTCAGCTTGTTGGGGAGTAAACGTTTTCTTGAAAATAGCTTTAAAGAGGTCGATTTTGAAGTATTCTTCGTCAATAGTTTTGAGTGTTTCAATTGTTCCCGCAGCCCATTGGTATAATTTGTTAGCAAATTCGGCTTGTTCGTGAGTAAATTTTTTCTTGAGAATAGTGCTTATGAGAAGTGCTTTTTTATAGTTTTGTTCAATTATTTTAATTTTTCCAATTGCTTCAGCAGCCCATTGATATAATGCTTCAGTAAATCTTGCTTGTTCTGGAGCGAATTCTTTTCTAATAATATCAGTTATGAGTTCGACCTTATCATCGTCACTATTTTCAATTGTTCCAATTGTTTCAGCTGCTAATTGATAGAAAGATTCAGCAAACATGGCTTGTTCTGGCGTGAATTCTGTGTTCAAAATAGTTTTTATGAACCAAGCTTTGTGCCAGCTTTTTTCGATGGTTTTAATTGTTTCAATTGTTTCAGCAGCCCATCGATTTAAAGCTCCAGCGAATTCAGCTTGTTCTGGCGTGAATTTTTCCCTAACAATAGTTATTATGAGATCTGCTTTACTGTCGTTATTTTTAATTGTTTGAATTGCTTCGGCGACTCCACGATATAAAATTTGGACGGATTCAGTTTGTTCTGGAGTAAATTTTTTATTAATAATGGTTGTTATGAGATTTACCTTATTATCGTCATCTTCCATTGTTTTAATTGCTTCAGCAACTTCACGATATAGAAATGGAACAGATTCGGGTTTGCGGGCAAAATCTTCGTTTATAATTTCTTTTATGAAGTGTGTTTTTCCCAAAATATCGCTTGAGTATTTTGATTCCTCTATTGTTCTAATGGCTTCAGCAGCTCCACGATATAAAATTTGAATTGATTCTGTTTGTTCGGTAGTAAATTCTTTGTTCATAATTGTTTTTATGAATCGGATCTTATTATAATCGCCGAAACCATCGCTGAATGTTTCAATTGCTCCAGCAGTCCATTGGTATAATTCTTGAGAGAAAGTAGCTTGTTCTGGAGTAAATTCTTTCTCAAGAATAGTTTTTACGAGATCTATTTTTTCCCCACTGCTTCCTTCAATTGTTTTAATTGCTTCAGCAGCTCCTTGGTATAATCCTTGAGCGAAAGTAGCTTGTTCTGGAGTAAATTCTTTAGCAATAATTGTTTTTATGAGATAGGCCTTCCTTCTGTCATTGTTAATTGTTGCAATTGCTTCAGTCGCCCACCGATGTAAAGCTTCCGCAAATGTAGCTTGTTCGCGAGTAAATTTTTTATTAAGGATTGTTTCAATTAGATCGGCTTTATAGTGACTATCGTTTATTGTTTTAATTGCTTCAACAGCACATTGATATAATTTGTTAGCCAATGTAGCTTGCTCGGGAGTGAATTCTTTGTTTAGAATAATTTTTATTAAGCGGGTTTTGGGCCAGTCATCTTCAATTCTTTGAGTTGCTTCAATAATTCCCAGATATAAAATTTGTGTAGATTCGTTTTGTTCTGGAGTAAATTCTTTGTTTATAATGGTTTCTATTAATTGTATTTTTTTATCATCTTCAATTGTTTTAATTGCTACAGCAACCCATTGATATAATTCTTTAGCAAATACAGCTTGCTCGGGAGTGAATTCTTTATTAATGATTGTTTTTATGAGTTCTGGTGTTTCTCTATTATTTTCAATAGTTCTAATTGTTTCAGCAGCCCATTGAGTATGGGATTCTTTGTTTTTGCTAAGTATAAGTTCAATAGCCGTAGTTTTTTGTAAATCGTCAAGATCTTGAAAAGTTCTATTTGCTGGATCGAATATATTCAAGCTTGATTCAAAAATTGTGCGAAAGAATTTTTTTTGCCAATAATGATCCACAGGAAGAGTCGAATACAGTTTTCTTATAAAATTGATTTTAAATATAGCATGTTCATCTGACATCAAAATTTTATTTTGAGCAATTTGTTTTATTATCTTAAAACTTTCTACTGGTCTTTTATAATTTCTGTTGAACAGAAGAAAAGATTCATTGAGGGATGTTATCTCATGTGATTGCGATTGTATTTCAGGTATTGATGCTGAATATGAAGATAGAATTAAAAACCTTTTTATTTTTTCATAATCACTTTGATTATCAATGTTTGCGAGAAGATTTTGAATATAACTTCTTGCATGTTGTATCTTAGTTGTGGATGGAAATTCTATTTCAAAGTGTCCAGAATCAAACCGCCATGTGATTTTTGAATCGGATTCGTTTTTAGAAATGTGGAAATTAATTGAATTTCCAGTATCATTAGCTTCGATATCTTTTTGTGGATCTATAAAACCAATTTCGCAAAAATCTATAGCGGCGGTGTTGAATTTTTCTTTAAAATCTTCAAAACTTTTAGTTCCAACTAAACCTTCAAGAACTTTGAGCATGTTTTTAATACCGGAATCGATTTCACATTTTTCGCCGGTACGATATTTAACACCAGGAAGTTCAGATGTAACTTGTGCCCAATCATCATTAGCCTGTTTGGTTTGAAATTTTTCTGTGTTTGGATACTTGTTTTCATAAAAGTCGATAAGAGTATCTTTGGCGTTCATATCTTTAAGTATTTGTACGTTAAATGTTGAAGTTGTTGGATCATACAAAAGAGCATTAAAAAAGTTTCGTAATGAAGTTGAACCACAATCTGCAAAAGTAAGACCATTATAGTTTACGCTACTTGCCATACAGACAGGTTCAGGTAGAGTATTTTTAAATTCATAAAAGCCTAATATGGAAAGTGTTAACAATTCAAAGCGATTGTCAGTAATTTCTGTGGGGTTTGTTGTAGTGAGTGTTACATAGTTTTCTATGGTATATTGCCCTTGTAAAAACTCTTGTTTTAAAGATTCGTCTTCTAAAAAACTTGGATTGTTAAAAACGTCTGAATCAAATGCTTTGAAATATTCAATATAACTTTCTTTTGAATCACATTTTTTAAATAAGAATGCGAGAAGAATATGTAAGGTATTATTTTCAACATAAAGATTGTTTTCTTCTGCTATTGCAGAACACATAGCTTTTACGAGACGTCGCTTCGATGATTTGTGTTCAGAAGGTTTTATATTATTAATAAAAGTTCTTAAAGATGTTCTTAATTCTTCGGTTTGTGTTTGTTCGCTTCTTTTAAAATCAATAATTTGTCTAACAATTACACCAACATGTTGCGGCTCAAAATATGTAGCAATGTTGTTGGGTGCAGATGTTGGGCCAAATGTTACACCGTCTGGTTGTACAAAAAACATTTCCTTAATCAATTTAACGGTTTCAGATGTTTGATCTCCATAACGATAAAGATTTTCTATGTAATTGTTTTTCCATAACAAAGCACCATGAATAGGAGAAAGGTATTCATGTTCAGGTTTTAAAACTGATGCGAGACCTCTAAAATTTGCAACAGAGATTTCTGCAGCAAGTGGTGCTGCAAATAAAGTTGCAGTTGCGATAACAAGTAAAAATTTCGATAAAAATAATTTTATCTTCATTAAAATTCCCCTTTTATCTAACAATCTTTTTAACAAAACTTTGTGATATTTAAGATTCCCCTGAATTTCTAATATAAATATATATTCCCATATCGCATTCATATTGTCAAAAAAGGCGCAGAAAACAGCACAAAGTGTGCTGTTTTAATATAAATAAGAATTAAACGAAAGAAGTTTGATTTTTATAAGAAAAAGATGTTTTATAGAATGTTTTTAGCTAAAAAGAATGATTTTTCATGATAATTTTAATTGCTTTATCAATATCATCAGTAATGCTTGTAATATACACATCTTCTTTTTTAATGAATTTGCCGGCAAGGAATATCTCTTTTAGCCTTTGTACTAATGGGTTCCAGTAATCAGATCCCATTAAAACGATAGGGGTTCGTTTTATTCGTTTTGTTTGAATTAATTGAAGCATCTCAAATAACTCATCCATGGTTCCAAATCCACCAGGAAAAACAACAAAAGCATCAGAAAAGCGAGTTAATAATATTTTACGTGAAAATAAAGTAGGCATTAAAATAGCATTTTTTTTGACATATTTATTTGGTTGAATATATGGACTTGGTTCAGCGTTTTCCATTGGGTAGACACCTACACCCATAGTGACAAGTTTTTTATTTGTAGCAGCCTCGGTTGCTCCTTTTGCAGCAGCTTCCATAATTCCGCTGTTGCCGCCACTAATTATTGTGAATCCTTTTTTTACTAATTCTTTTGAAATTAGTTCTGCTTGTTCTAAATATTTATTTCCATTATTAAGTCGCGCACTTCCAAAAATCGCAACAGTAGGTCTCGAAAGTTTGCTTAATTTCCATATTCCAGAAATAAGTTTTATGGAATTATGTACTACCTTAAAAGAAAAAGAAACAGTTGTTTTTATTCTTTTTATAAACATGTCGGGTACCTTTATTTTTTAGGATGACAATCACTACTTGATAATATTGTTTTTACTGCTTCATCAATGTCGTCTGTAATTAAAGTGATGATGCTTAATTCTTTGTCAGTAATCATCCCTTCTTCCAGGAATCTTCTATAGATTAATTCTTCTAAGGGTTTCCAATATTCTTTTCCGAATAAAACAATTGGAACTTGTGGAGTGCGTTCGCATTGAATTAATGTTACAACTTCGAACATTTCATCTAATGTTCCATATCCCCCAGGAAATATAATAAATCCTGCAGCGTATCTTACGAGTAACCATTTGCGAGCGAAAAAATGTTCCATTGTAATATATTCATGGACATATTTTTTTGAATTTTCTTCGGTACTTAATCTGGTGAGTCCTATTCCCAAAGAACTCATGCGATGTGAATATTTTTTTGCTTTGTAACCTTGTCTTTGTACGGCTTCGTATGCTCCGCGATTAGCAGCTTCCATTATTCCTGGGCCTCCGCCAGTAATAATAGAATATCCTTTTAAGGTTAGTTGTTTTGCAAGTTGTAATGCACTTTGTGCGGCTGGGGAATCTATCGAAGTTCGTGCACTGCCAAAAAAAGTTATTGCTGGTTGTGGTAATTTTGTTAACTTCCACATTCCCCGAAGTAGACGAATATTAGTGCAAGTTAAACTGTATAAAAATTTAATAAATTTTCTAAGTCGTACAAACATGTTGTGCTCCGTTGTATTATTTTTTCAATACGTTTTTTGCTGTTTCAATATTTTCTCCATCAATAACAATTAGCGCTAAAGCATTACACAAAGAAATTGCTTCTTCAAGACTATTTTGAAAAATATTTCTTCCTATTGCACATCCATGTGATTTGCCTAAACGAATTTGATTGTAAACCGTAATTAATAAATCTTCCTGACTTATTTTTTTACCACCAGAACAAATAACACCTGTATTTCCTGCAGCTTGCGTTGCTTGTTTTAATAATTGTGCGCTTTCAATAGCGTTGCTTGCTTGTGGTGGATTGATTTTTACAAAATCTGCGCCGAGAGCAGCACCTATTCCAGCAGCACCAGCAATTATGTTTTTGTGGCGTTCTTGAATTACAGCTTTTCCTCGTGGATAAATCCATAGAATTGCAATTAAACCATTTTGATGTGCTTTTAAAATTATTTGAGCAGCTTCGCGAAGCATTTCAGTTTCAAACTTACTTCCCAAATAAATAGTGTAACCAACACCTACAATTGACAAATTATGTTCCGAACCAAATTGAACAACATCTTCAACAGAATACAATGCGCGACTTATTGGTTCGGATTGTTCTGTTGGCGCAAGATTTGTTTTAGCGTTAAGTTTTACTACATAATTTATGTTGTTATAAATTTTTCCGTATTGGGCGATAAGACCAAGTTGTGTTGCAAAAGCACCAATGCGTCCTTTTTGTGCAATTGAAAAAAGATGTTCAGGATTGTTACATTCGCGAGGAATATTTTCTCCGTAAAAATCGGAATTTAAATGTTCTATTTTTTGATCAGCAGCAAACAAAAAAAGATTCCCTGAATTTTGGGTTGCTTTTAAATAATTTTCGACGTAAATTTTTTGTTGTTTTTTAGGAACCGTAAGAGGAATTGAACGTTCTTTATTTTCTTTAATCATAATTAGAACTCCGGGACAAAGTATTAGTATTCATTCTTTTGTGCATTATTGTAATGGTAAAGTAAATTATAAATCTATCAAATGAAAATTAAATATTAGGGAGTAAATAATGGATATGCACAGGCTAAGTGTTGAAAAGGTTGCAGATATATTACAAACAAATATTAAAAACGGGTTGAATAATTCTAACGTTAAATTACGTCAAAAAAAATACGGTTTAAATATTATTTCTGAAGATAAAGGACAATCTATGATTGCCGTTTTTTGTCGGCAATTTTTAAGTCCTTTAATGTTTATTTTGTTGATAGCAGCATTTTTAAGTATTGCAATAAAAGAATATAGCGATGCAGTTGTAATTGGCATAGCTGTATTTTTAAATGTAATTATCGGTTTTGTTCAAGAATGGAAAGCGGAGCGAGTTGCATTAAAATTAAAAGCATACGAAGTTCCAAAATGTATTGTGCGAAGAAATGGTGAAATTTTTTCGATTGATGCGAAAAATCTTGTACCTGGGGACATTGTTATTTTGCCATCCGGTTCTCGCGTGCCTGCAGATATGCGTTTGTTTTATGTTGCAGACTTTAGAGTTGAAGAAGCTATTTTAACTGGTGAATCTAAAGCAGTTGTAAAAAAAATAGATTTATTGTCGGGGGAAAAAGTAGTTGGGGATAGAACAAACATGGCATATGCAGGAACGTATGTAGTTGCGGGAAAAGCAGAAGGCATTGTTGTTGCAATAGGTAAAAAAACACAATTGGGAGAAATAGCGAATCTTGTTGTTAAAACAAAAGATGAACAAACTCCTTTGCAAAAACAAATCAAACATTTGAGTTGGATTCTCGGCGCAATTATGGTTAGTGTTACTGGATTTGTTTTTGTATTAGGTTTGATTAAAGGAGTTAGTTTAAAAGAAATTCTTCCTGTTTCAATTGCGTTGGCTGTTGCTGCTATTCCAGAAGGATTGTTGGTTGCGATGACGGTTGTTTTAGCAATTGGTATGCGACGAATGTTAAAACGTAAGGCATTGGTTAGACATTTAGTTGCTGCGGAAACATTAGGAAGTGTGTCTGTTATTTGTACTGATAAAACAGGAACTTTGACGCAAGGGAAAATGGCAGTAGCCCATGTTGTTACAAGAGAAAATGATTTTGCGTTTAGACAAATAAAAGATATTTCTAAAAATGTTAACGAATTGTTTTTAGCTGCAACATTAAATAATGATGCACAATTAATTGATCACAAACAAAGAGTTGGTTTGCCAACAGAACTTGCATTACTGGAGGCTGCTTATCATTTACATATTGATATAGAAAAAGAACGACTACAATATCCGCGTATTGCTGAAGTTTCTTTTTCTTCTGATTTAAAATATATGGTGACGGCACACCAATTAGACCACAAATCTCGTGTGATTATGAAGGGGGCACAAGAAAAAGTTTTTGAAAAATGTTCTATGTCTGACGAAGAAAAAAAATATTTTCAACTAAAAGCAAATGAGATGACGCAAAAAGGTTTGCGTGTGTTGGCAATTGCATCTAAAGATTTTGATGATATTGGCGATATTCATTTTGTAAAAGATTTAAAGTGTATTGGGCTTGTTGGCTTACAAGATCCATTGCGTGAGCATGCAGTAGAAACAATTAGACAGTTAAAAAAAGCTGGAATTAAAGTTGTTCTTGTCACTGGGGATCACAAAGATACTGCGATAAATATTGCGCGTGGAGCAGGAATTTTTATTCGAGATAATGGAGTAATGTCTGGCTTAGAATTGGACAAAAAATCGGATAAAGATTTTATTGATATAATTAAAAATATAGATGTATTTGTTCGGGTTGAACCACGGCATAAAATTCGTATTGTTAATGCTTGGCAGAAACAAAATGCAGCAGTTGCAATGACTGGTGACGGTGTAAATGATGCGCCGGCATTAAAAGCTGCGGATATTGGAGTTGCTTTGGGATCTGGTTCAGATGTTGCGCATGAAATTTCTGATATGGTTTTATTAAATAATGATCTTTCAACAATTACTGCAGCGGTAAAAGAAGGTCGAACAATTTTTGATAATATTAGAAAAATTATAGTTTATCTGTTAGCAGATAGTTTTTGTGAAATAATTTTAATTGTAGGAGCTTTGCTGGTTGGTATGCCGATGCCTCTTTTGGCGGTGCAAATTTTGTGGATTAATTTAGCATCAGATGGTTTGCCATATTTGGCTCTAACAGTTGAACCTTCTGAGCCGGAAATTATGAGTGAGCAACCTCGCAAAAAAACTGAATCTATTTTAAATACAGAAATGAAGACTATAATTTTTATTATAGGAATTATTACAGACATAGGTCTTTTTGGGTTGTACTGGATTTTATATAAATTTAATTTTGATTTGCTTCATATTAGAACAATAATATTTACGGCTTTGGCGATAGATTCATTTTTTTATGTTTTTTCTATCAGAAGTATTCGAAAAAATATTTTCCGTGTGAATTTATTTAAAAATAGGTGGCTTGTGTATTCAGTTGTTCTTGGAATTTTAATTCAGGTGGCAGTTGTCTATATTCCTTTCCTGCAAAAATTATTTTATACAGTTTCTCTTGGACTGTTTGAATGGGGAATAATTTTGGGATTAGCGTTAGTTAAGATTGTAGGAATAGAATTTGCAAAAGACTGGTTTATTATCAAAAAAAAAGTTTGATATAAAAACCCAATTGTTTTTTTATGATTGACATTGCAACATTGGGTTGTTATCATGTGCCATAGTTAGATAATTAAGAAAATTACAATGTCCCTAAAAGAACAATACTTAATAGTATTGTTCGCCCCCCCAACCCTCCAGCTTGTTCTAAGTTGGAGGGTTTTTTAAATGCAAATAATTTGACTAGCTGGGCCTTCTAGAATTTGTTTATCGACTGAAAAAACAGCTCGAACGAGATAACAAAAATGATGTTTTTTGTTTGCATAGAAATCAGTTAGACTATTTTCCGCAACAGGCTTTTTATTTATTGGATTTCTGGGAATGAATCTATTTTTTAGAAAACGATAAACATTGTATCCTAAGATTTTTATCGAATGATTTTTTTGTAGGAAAATTCCTTTTTGATTATCGATTTTACTCCATGAAATAACATTGGCATTGTTTGTTTTTACGATAGATATTTCTTGTGGGGCGGGCAGTTCAAGTTTATTTACTTTAATGTTTTTTGTATAAGCTGGGAAAGAAAATATATCTTTTTTTTTCCTGCCACATTGAGGAAGAAGAATAATAGCTATCGCAATAAAAATAATGCACGAAATGCTATTGTTTTTTAGGAAATGTTTTTTGGAATTCATGCGAGATGGCTTTTAGTTTTTGTGCCGTTATATCATCTAAGTTTTCAGATTCTTTTATTTTATTGTATACGTCAGAATATATTTCTTTTACATAACTTGCAAATTGAGTAGCAAATGGTTTTATGTCTTTTAATTTTAATGAATCTAAAAGATCTTCTTTTAATAGAAATAGAAAAATAGTTTGGTCGACAAATGAATATGTTTCATGTTGGGGTTGTTTTAATAATAATTCAGTTGCTCGTTTTCCTCGGTCTAATGTTTTTTGGCTTGCGCTATCAAGTTCGGAGCCGAATTGTGCAAATGCTAACAATTCTTCGTATTGAGCGAGATCAAGTTTAAGCGTAGCCGTAACTTTTTTTATTGCTTTTGTTTGGGCATTTCCTCCGACACGAGAAACAGAAAGACCAATATTTACTGCAGGTCGCATTCCTGTATTAAATAAATTGGTGTCTAGAAATATTTGTCCATCAGTAATGGAAATTAAATTTGTTGGAATATATGCGGAAATATCATCTCCTTGTGTTTGAATAATTGGTATTGCTGTTAGAGATCCTCCGCCGAATTCATCGGAAAGCTTACAAGCTCTTTCTAATAATCTTGAATGTATATAAAAAATATCGCCTGGATATGCTTCTCTTCCAGGAGGTCGTCGTAATAGTAACGATAATTCTCGATATGAAATAGCATGGCTACTTAAATCATCATAAATAATAAGAACATCTTTTCCTTGTTCCATGAAATATTCACCGATTGTGCAACCAGTGTAAGGGGCAAGATACTGATTTATCGCAGTATCTTGTGCGTTTGCTTCAACAACAATTGAGTATGAAAGTGCATCGTGTTGTTCCAAGAGACTGATAACTTTTGCTGTAGTAGATTGTTTATGTCCGATGGAGACATAAATACAAATTACGTTTTTACCTTTTTGGTGTAATATGGCATCAAGAACGATGGTTGTTTTTCCTGTGCTTCTGTTTCCGATTAGAAGTTCCCGTTGTCCTTTTCCGATTGGTATGAGACTGTCTATAACCATAATACCAGTTTCAAGTGATTGGCATACCGGAGTTCTTTTTACAATACTAGGAGCAATTTTCTCAGTTGATTTTTGAGTTTTGGTTGATATTTTTCCTAACGCATCACGGGCTTCGCCTATTGGACTAAGAACTCTTCCAATTAATTCTTCGCCAACTGGTACTTGCAATACCTTTCCTGTTCGTTTTGCAATTTCTTGTTCAACTACAGATATCGAATTATCCAGAAGAACTGCAGACACATAATCTTCGTCCAAGTCTAAAATCATTCCTCTATTTCCGCCTTCAAAATTGACAATTTCTCCGTATGCAGCATTTGAAAGTCCGTATATTTTTGTGATACCATCACCAACTTTTATTACGGTGCCAATTTCCTCGAATGATTTTTGAGGTTCTCCTTGTAATGATTTTTCTAATATTGAGATAAGATCCGTAGCTTTTTCTAACATATGTTATCCTGTCGCAAAAGAGGTTGTCCTAATAGAGCGTAATCGCTTAGCTATAGAGCGTTCCCACAGCAAACCGTCGCTTTTGATTCTAACCCCACTAATTAGGTGTTTGTCAATTATAAAGGTTGTTTTTACAGTATCGTTTATTGTTCGTTTTATAAAAAAAGAAATTTCTTCTTTTTCTTTTTCATCCAAAGTGTGCGAAGTAGAAATAATAAATTTTTGTACTTGTAATCTTTTTTTATGAAAAAATAGTATGCTTTTTATAACCTTATCGAGAATCTCAATTCTTTTATTTCGCAGGAGTAGAATAATTATTTTTGTAATTAAAGGATTTATATTTTGTTTTGTGCAAATTATTTCCAATGTCGCGATCTTGTTTTTAAGTGAGATACTTGGGATGCTAAGTGTAGCCGAAAATAATTTATTAGCATCTAGAAAGCGACTGAATGACTCAAATGATTTTAAACAACCAATAGTTAACTTTTTTTCAAATAGATTTAAAAAAGCAATGGCATATTTCTTTGCAATTGTATTTTCAATAACTTGCATGGCTATATTATTCTTCGTTCAAATTTTCTATAGAATTGTGTAACAACGATTTTCCCTTTTCTTCTTCATAAATGGCAAAAAGTTTTTCGCGTGCTTTTTTTATTGCTGTAGGAAATATTTTCGAATTGATTTGTGTGAGTTGTAAGTTTTTGCTTTGTATACGTTTTTTCATTAAAACTTTAGTGGCAATATTTTCTTGTTCGGTTTGCTTTTCTTTGATTTTACTTACAGTAGTATCTTGCCATTTTTGAATTTTGACATTTAGTTTTTCAAGATCGTGCTTTTGTTCTTTGATTTTTTCATTAAGACGTTTTTTTGTTGAGACAAGCAATGTTTGTTTCTTTTTTAAATCTTCCCAGTACTTTTTTATTGATTGAATTTGTTTGTGTATAGCAGGAAGCAAAAGTTCTTTACATAGTATTCTAGCTATAATTACTAAAAGACAAAATAAAACAATTGTAAAAAAATAGCTTGATAATTGTGAACTAATAATCACTTGGGGCCTTTTTAATTATTGTTTCTATTGTTTTTTGTTGTAAATCATCCAGTTCTTGATCGCTTATGTCATCAGAAAGAATTTCATGAGGTTGTAAGTGTACTTGCTTTTTGCTTATTGCAGCCGTTCGTTTTGTTACGCATTGTTGAAAATCTTGCAAGTTTTGTGTTTTATCTTTTGCTAAATTTATTAATATGGCTTCTTCGTGTTCTATTTTTTGTAAGAAGTCTTTGTCCGCTTTTTCTTTTTGTTTTATAGAATCTATAACTTTTTCAAAAAATAACTTTTTAAGCAAGAGGTAGGTTAGTAGAAAATTTCCGATCTGCATAAAAAGTGTTACGTTAATATTCATATCGTAACTGCAACCCCAAAAAAAAGGCTCTTTGTGTTTGAAATTATTTTACTACAACAAAGAGAAGTATTAATGAAATTAGTAATGCAAAAATGGCAGCTGTTTCTGTAATTGCCATGCCGAGAACCATGGTTCTAATTATCACATTGCTGCTTTCGGGTTTTTTCCCAATGTTTTCGCAAGCTTTTCCAGCAATAAATCCTTGTCCTAGTGATGGGCCAAGTCCACCTATTCCCATACACAACCCTGCGGCAACAAAAGCTGCAACTTTTACCCAGTTAACAGATTCTCCAATAAGTGCCATCTAAGACCCTTTCTTTTTTGCTTAAAAAACCAAGTAAATAATCAAAAATTTAGGATACAAGCATATGGAGGCTACGCTCTTTTGTCAAATACAGTAAATGGTTTTATAAAAATTTTATTGTTGGATGTGTATCTGTTTTGGCGGTTTTTGCATTGTTGGTAAAATTATTTTATCAATAAAAGTTCTTATTTTTGCTATGTGTTTTTCTTGTTGTTCTTTATCATTTTCAAATTCTTTATCACAATCCAATGTTAAAATGGGTGTTTTTTTAAGATGTGACGAGATTTCTTTTTTATTTACCAACCAATCTTCGTGCTTTTTGTGTAGAGATTCGAGATAACTTAAAGGAATTCCTGTTTCTTCACATCTTTTTCGTTTTGCAATTCTCTCAAAACATGTTTGTGGCGTTGTTTTTAAATAAATAAAGCCACTTGGTTTTGGTGTATAATTTTCTACAAGCCATGCAAACCATTCTTTGTAAATTTGCCATTCAAGTTTTGACATAAGTCCAGACTCGAAACAGTTTTTTGCAAAACAATAACGATCACAATAAACTGAACGTTCAAGAACTTGTACCAATTGGTTGGGATGTTTTTTTTGATGTTCAACTAACGTTTGTACGCGGCTTATGAACGCATATGATTGGAAAGTATAAGCCCAGCGAGGGGTATCTTTATAAAATAGATCTAAAAGATTATCTTCGGCGTTAATTTTTTGCCATCTATCGGTTGGCTCTGGGATTATATCTAGATCAAGATGATTTTTTAAAATTCGCAAAAATGTTGATTTCCCGGCTCCTATATTACCCTCTAAGATAAAAATATTACTAAGATTGTTGGTTTTATTCATTATTTACTTTCTCTCTGTGATTTGTTGTTAAAATAACGCAAAAAACTGTGTTTTATTCATTAAATACCGACATATAGCAAACAAATAATCGTTTTTTATCTTATATATTTGTTTATTAGATGGCTATTTTTTTGTTAAAAAGTGTGAAAAATCGCAGTTGGAGGATGGCGCAGTTGACATCTGTTTATATTGTTTTTAGGCTTATAAAGTGCGTTTAGCTAAGATTTTAATGTTTAAGGTGGGGGCCACAATTTCTAATTTAAGCTTCTTGGCATTTTTTAAATTGCTATAAGGGTTAAGGAGTATAATTTAGAAGTGTGATTTTGGGGACCTATTAATGTTTAGAAAATTAAAATGAGATACGTATGAATGAATTTTTAAAAAATATTTTGTCTAAATTATTTATAGTTACTTTAGGTTTTTCTATTGTAACATCGAATTTATTTTCAGACGATATTTTGTTTGGTGATTCTGATATGCCAGAGGAATTTGGTAACATTTTCGATTTGGTATCTTTTGTTGATGAAATTAAAAGTGGAAATACAGAAGATTCAGAACTGAGCAGAAAATTTGAAGATGATATCGATGGTGATTTGGATTCTAGTCGTGGTATTGCTGATCCTATTTCTTTATGGAATAGAACGGGCGGTTCAAGGACTAGAGATCCTCTTTTCTTGGTTCCAAATAGAAAATTAACAACAGATACAAAAGGGTTTTGTTGTAATTTATTTTTTAACAGATCTCCTGAAGTTGATATTGCGCCAGAAAAATTATTAAGTGAGCAATCAACTAATATTATTAATGAATTCCTTAATGATGAAGAGTTGGATTTAGAAGATTTTGGTGCAGCATTAAAGTTGTTACCTTATATTTTAAATATGTCGACACAAGAACATAGATTAGGGGCGTATCTACAATATAGTTTTTCGAAGGATAGATGGGTTTTTGAATTAGATACAATTTTATTGTTATCAGTAAAAAATTATTGGCTAAAAGGAAAAGAAAGTCGGGCGGATTTAGCAGAAATATTATCAGAATTAGATGATTTAGATGGTGGACCCCTTTATAAAGCTAAATATGGTGTTGGTGATTCGCGATTTAAATTTGGTTATGAAATTATTGATACGGATAATCTTAAAGTTAATTTTGGTTCTAGTATCATTATGCCTACTAGTAGGATGTGTTCTTCTGGGAGACCTAAATTTAGTATAAATACCAAAGCAGGGGACGATCGCAAAGAATTAATTGATGATTTATTAAATGTAAGTCGTCGAATTATAATTGAGCCAAAACTTGGATCCGGGGCATGGGGATTAGGCGCTTTCTTAGATTTTCGTTCTTTAGAATGGAAAAATAAATTAGAATTTTGGGGACATTTGTCTTGGGATTATTTATTTCCTGTTAAAGATTATAGGTTTGTGGCTTCGGATAAAAAGGTTTCCATGATTGAGGTATTTAGCGCGGAAACCATTCCTGAATCATTTCCTATTTCTGATTTTTTTCCTCATTTGGTAAAAGCGTCTATTTTCCCAGGTAGTATTCTTAACTCAACAATTGGTGCTCGCTATAGATTGAGTAAACACTGGAGAGTTGGAGCTGGTTACGATTTTTATTTGCAGCAAAAAGAATCTGGACATATAAAGGATGATAGTATTGATAAAGAGTTAGTAAAAACGTTGAAGCTTAATCAAGCATTAGGTGGTCGTATAATTCAACATAAAGTTTTTAGTGAAATATTGTTTGAAAAAAAACATAACAAATTCGACTTATTGCTTGGTTTCGGAGGAGATAAAACTATTTCTACAACAAGGGGTTCTCGAGATTGGACAATTCATGGTAAAATAGGATTTCGATTTTAACTTTGATTTTATATTTTGTTAATAATGAAGGGTAAATATATGTTTAATAAAAAATCAGCATTGTTTTGTTTGAGTATATTTTTAACGGGATCTTTTTTGCATGCAAAGTTGTTTGAGCAAAGTGCAGGCAAGGTTAAAATGATAGATGCGCTTTTGACGGTGACACCAAAAGGATACGGACAGATTGTTGGTGGTGTTAAGCTTGGAGGGGCAGTTTATACGGCAATTAATGATGCAAAAAGAATATATGCAAGTGATGCTGATGCTTTACAAATAATTATTGATGAAAATTCGAATAATTCTGCTGAAATGATTGTTGTTTTAAGAGATAGAGCGGCAGCTATTAAAAGCGATGGGAAAAATGCGGGGAAAGAAGTTAGTTTGCCAGAAGAAGTAGACAAGGCTCTGACTTCTATTTTGTTGGATTATATGTTAATAGAAAATAAGACGTTTTTTAAAAATATTTATAAAGACGGTGTTCGCGGTTATTTGAAACCATGTTTTAGGGAAAGCTTAGAGGGGCGTTTGGGTGAAGCCGGAGTTAGCAATTCTGTTTTATTTTGTTCTCTTGATAAAAATTGCAGTGAAGTAGAAGACTTTTATAGAGAAAAAATGGCGACAGTTACAGCGCTTTATGCAACGGTTTTTCAATTACTGTTATTTTTAAGTGATTTATTAGGAAATCTTCCTAATGCAAAAAAAGCATACATTAAATATTTAAAATCTGAATACAATAATGCGTCAGCGGTTGGTGTCGATGAAAAGTAGAAATATATTAAAATTTAAAGAGTTTAAAAGGCGCAACTATTAAAGTTGTGCCTTTTTTTATGTTAATGATTGCTATTAGGTGATCTATAAATTTAAAGGATTTTTTGAAAGGAATGTGATGATGAGATCTAGCCAGAAAATCTTTATTTTAGGTTTTATATTTTTTTCTTTGTGGGTTGATGTTTATTCAAAAGTTTTGACTAATAAAAAAATTAGTATTCTCGATGGTGTGCTAGAAAATATCCCACAGTCTCTTGGTTATGTAAGACGTGGCGCGGAAGTGGCTAAAGATGTTTATGTTTCCGCTGAAGGCATAAATGTAGTGAAGAATCATGATGTATCTATTCTCAAGTCTATTGTCATCGAATCTATATCTGCCAATGAGTTATTTAAAAATTTACAAGCAGCTGTGTATCAAATTAACAATGATGGAATGGTTGAGCAAAAGGAAGAGCTAGATGATATTGTAAGTGATGAAGATATTTTAGTTTTTGTTCTGAGAAAAGAATTGCTTGAACGATGCAAGGATTTTTTTAAAATTTTGTGCTCAGAAAAATATGAAAAATATTTACAGCCGCTTTTAGAAGAAAGTATTGGAAAAGAAAATTTGGAAAATTCAATTTTTTATCAATCAATTTTATTAGTGAACCAGTCTGTTCGTCGAAGTTCTAGCGAAGTAGAAAGTCTTGGCGACGGTTTATTAATAGATGTATTTCTTGAAAAAAATATTAATACGATAGAAGATCTTTCTGCCGTTTGCCACGATATTTTATCATTTATTAATGATTTATTTGAAAGTTTGCCAAGAACAATAAAAGCATATAAAAATTATGTTAAGGAGAAAGTTAAGGCGAGAAGAGAAGAGGCTTTTTCTAAACAAGAAACAGCAAAGAAAAATAAAAACTAGAAAAAGAAGGGTTAATCGTCTTGGCTGATATATCTGAAGTGTTATCTGGCACACTCGAAAAAGTTATTTATCGCAGTGGAGAAAATGGTTTTTCTGTTGTAACGCTAAAAGTTAGCGCGCGCAATGTTGTGACTGTTACTGGAAATCTTCCAGAAATTCACGGCGGGGAAACAGTTACATTTACTGGGAAATGGGGTTTTCATTCCAAATTTGGCAGACAGTTTTTAGCAACGTCATGCGAATCGGAATTGCCTTCCAATGTTCTTGGAATAAGAAAATATTTAAGTTCTGGAATGATAAAAGGAATAGGTCCAAAATTTGCGGAACGATTAGTAAACAGGTTTAAAGAACAGACGTTAGAAGTTATAGATAAATCACCTGAACGTTTATCAGAAGTGAGCGGTGTTGGCCCCTCGCGGGTTTCTGCAATTATGAATGCGTGGAAGGAACAAAAAGAAATTTCGCATGTGATGGTTTTTTTACAATCTAAAAATGTGACCACCGCGTTCGCGGTAAAAATTTATAAAACCTACGGACAAGATTCAATAAAATTATTAGAAGAAAATCCGTACCGTTTAGCGGAAGATATTTGGGGTGTTGGTTTTAAAATGTCGGACCAGCTTGCAATTAATCTTGGTTTCGAAAAAACATCACTTCATAGAGTTAAGGCTGGAATTTTGCATTGCATCGCAGAGGCGGTTGCTGGTGGAAGTTTGTATGTTGAGTTAAAAAAATTAAAAAAAGATACAACAAAGCTTCTGGAATTTGACGAACAAGAACACGAAAAATTAATTAAAAGTGCGTTGCGCAGTTTATACGATCAAGAAAAAATAAAGTTACTGGAACATGAAGAACGATTTTTTGTGACGCAGCCAAAATTTTATTTTTCAGAAAAAGGTATTGCATATAAAATTTCAAAGTTAAAAGAACAGCAAAGTGTTTTAGCGGATGCTGATTTTAATGCAATTTATAATATTGTGCGCAAGCCCGATAAAAATGGTATAGAGCTAAACGAAGATCAACAAAAGGGCGTGATTACCTGTTTGCAAAATCGCGTAACGGTTATTACTGGTGGTCCCGGAACGGGAAAAACAACGCTTATTAAAAAACTTTTAGAAGCTTTAGAGGATAGCAAAGTTACGTTTCGTCTTGCCGCACCAACCGGTCGCGCGGCAAAAAGAATGTTCGAAAGTACAAGAAAAAATACAGAAACACTTCATCGGTTATTAGAATTTAGTCCACAAATTATGAATTTTACGCGCAACGAAGAAAATGCTCTTGATTTAGATTTTTTAATTATTGATGAAACTTCAATGGTCGATGTTTTTTTAATGTATGCAGTTTTAAAGGCGCTGCCGTCGCGCGCGCACTTAGTTTTACTGGGAGATGTTGATCAATTACCGTCCGTCGGCGCGGGAAACATTTTAAATGATCTAATTGAATCCGAACAAATTGCCGTTGTTCGGTTAACAGAAATTTTTAGGCAGGCTCAAGATAGTTTAATTATTGTTAATGCGCACAAAGTTAACAACGGCGAGTTTCCGGTGACCGGAGTTCCTGGTTCAAAAAAAGATTTTAAATTTATAAAACAGCAAGAGCCAGAAGAAGTGTTTCCGCTATTACGAGAAATATATTTAAAAAAACTTCCCATGCTCGGCATTCCTGCAAAAGAATCTATTGTTCTTGCGCCAATGAACCGCGGTGTTGTTGGCACGCAAAGATTGAACCAAGAATTGCAGATGATTTTAAATCCAGAAGTTGACGGAAAAAAACAAATCGCGCGGTTTGGTTCTGTTTATAAAGTTCACGATCGTGTAATGCAGATCAGAAATAATTACGACAAATTTGTTTTTAACGGCGACATTGGAACAATTACCGATATTAACACCGCGGATCAAAAAGTTTTTATAGATTTCGATACACGCATTTTGGAATATGATTTTGCAGAGCTCGATGAAATTATGCTTTCTTATGCGGTTTCGATTCATAAAAGTCAGGGATCGGAATTCCAAGCCGTCATCATTCCTATTTTTATGCAGCACTTTATTTTGTTGCAACGCAATTTAATCTACACCGCAATTACTCGTGCCAAAAAACTTTGTATTTTAATTGGCCAATCAAAAGCGATTATTATTGGCATTAAAAATAACAAAGGCTCAAAGCGCGTGACGTTTTTAAAAGAATTTCTGACGAGCGATTTACAAGCGCGGTAGTTTTTGTAATCTTAAATATTATTTGTTTAATCAAAAAGGTTTTCTTATGAAACATATTCAAAAATTTCTTTGTGCACTTTTATGCGCAACTTGTGTTGGTGGTGTTGTGAATGGGATGGAGTGGGGTGAAATTAAAGTTCCAACTGAAGCATTGTTTGATGCGGTAGAAAAAGGAAACGTGCGAAAGTTAAAAGAATTATTAAAACAAGCGCGAACGGGTGGAGAAAAATTAGCATTTGTGACGGCAAAAGATACAAGAGTAAGAAGGTATTATAATTCAAGAGGAAGAAGGTATCATAGTTATAATTATAATTATAATTATGGTAATTTACTTATTAAAGTTGCCGTTGTTTCGCGTCCTATGATTGCGGTTATTCTGATTAATGCGACTCCGGAATATCGTAGATTTGAATTGTTTAATAACTTGAAATTAATTGAGTATGTTGTTACGAGAAAGGAAAGAATAGATTTAATATATCACATTATTGGATCAATTCCTGAAGGTTTACGACATGACTTTATTGCAAAAAATATTATCTATAGTCATGTGGGTAAACGGTTATCCTCCAGTAGATTTCAAAAATATGTACTTTCTTTTGCAAAGGATCGTAGAGAATTTTATAGATGGAGAAGTTTTCTTTAAAATTAAAATTATCGTGCTACATTCTAACGGTGAATCTAAAAAAACATAACCAAGCAGACCAACCATGAAAAACGAATGTACATTTATAATTCTTGGCGCGACGGGGGATTTAACAAAAAGAAAGTTAATTCCCGCCATTTATAAACTCATCGAAAATAAAAAGATTACCAAGTTTGCGGTGGTTGGCGCGGCGCGGCACGATACAAATGTCAAAAAGATTGTGGACGATGCGCGGCAGTTTATTTCTAAGCCAGACGAAAAAATAATCAAAAAATTAGAAGAATCTTTTTATTTTGTGAATCTCGATTTTTATAAAGAAGCAGATTTTTTAAAGTTAAAAGAAAAAATTGAGGCGGTAGAAAAAAAGCACGGCCTTGCGCGCAACACGTTTAAACGTAACCGAATCTTTTATTTAGCAACCATGCCAAAACACTTTGAAGTCATAACAAAACATTTATCAAAAGCCGGAATTGTGGAAAGCGCGCAAGAAGAATCGGATACTATTTCGCGCGTGGTGTACGAAAAGCCGTTTGGTGAAGATCTGCAATCTGCAAAAAAAATTAATAAATGCATAGCAAGAGTATTTGACGAATCACAAGTTTACCGGATTGATCATTATCTTGGTAAAGAGTTGGTTGGCAACATCGCGCTCGTTCGTTTTACAAATACATTTTTTCAGCCGTTATGGAATAACAAATATATAGATTCCGTTCATATTGTGTTGGATGAAAAAATAGGGGTGGAAGAGCGGTGTGAATTTTATGAACAATATGGAGCGTTAAAAGATATTGTACAAAGTCATCTTATGCAAATGTTGGCGCTTGTTGCAATGGAACCACCAAAAAAATTGTCTGGTGATTATATTCGTGATGCAAAAGCAAATGTTTTAAAACAGGTTAAAGTTCATGATGTAATTTTGGGGCAGTATGATGGATACACAAAACAAAAGTGTGCAAAAAAAGATTCTACAACAGAAACATTTGCGTTTTTAAAAGTGGAAATAAAAAATAAACGCTGGCGCGGGGTTCCGTTTTATCTAAAAACTGGAAAATGTTTAAACAAAAAAAAGTCGAGCATTCTTGTGCAATTAAAAAAACCTGATTGTTTGTTTGATCAAGGTTGTGCGTTTGAACCAAATTGGATTTCTATTGGTGTGCAACCTAACGAAGGCCTTTCTTTGCAATTAAACGGCAAAGTTCCCGGTGTTACTTATGATGTAACACCAATTAAAATGGATTTTTGTCACTCCTGTTTATTTGGACCGAACACGCCGCAAGCGTACGAAGTTTTACTACACAGTGTGTTAAAGGGTGACCAATCTGTGTTTGTTCGGTTTGATGAAATTGAACATTCGTGGAAATTGATTGATGAAATAAAAACACAAAAGCATGTGGTGCATGAGTACAAGAAGGGTAGTACCGGCCCGTGGGTGTTAGAAGAATATTTGAAAAAAAATCGAGTGTATAAGTTATAGTTTTGTTTTGCGTTTGTAAACCCATTTTTTCTTTGATACATTACATCAACTAAATGGGGAATAAGCATTACAATGTGTAATCTTAAGTATTAATTTTTTTAACCAATAAAGGGTTCTTTGTATGAAATATATTAAAAAGTTTTTGTGTGCACTTTTATGCGCAATAAATGTTGGTGGTGTTGTGAGCGGGGCGAAGGTGCCAACTCAAGAATTGTTTGAAGCGGTGGAAAATAAAGATAAAGCGGGATTAGAAGAATTGTTGGCTCTAGCGAAAACAGATGATGATAAAATTGCGTTTGTGACGACAAAGAATGAATCTCTAATGGTATTAATTAAATATGCTGCTATATATGCCCCAGAATTGGCACCAATTCTTATTGATGCAACGCCAGTAGAAAATAGATTTAAATTATTCACTGATTTGCAATTGCTTACAGAATCTATGCGTAATAATTTATTTACAATACAATTGGAATTAGTGAAATACATAATTAATTCAATTCCAGAAGAATTTCGGCATAATTTTGTTGATAAAAACATTATGAAAGGAGGTGTCCTAGGTAGAGAGTGCTTGTTGCCAGGCAAATTTGCGATTGATCTTGTATGTTATTTACTGCTTTTTGCGGGTGAAGGGACAACTACTAGAGAAGAAGATATTGTTAGGTGGATGAGTAATCAATTCTTTATAGATGATAGAGGAGTAACATATAAAAATACGCAAACACTTTTAATATTTGCTGTCATCCACCATAATCCAGGTCTCGTAGAATATTTACTTACACAAATTCCAGAATCAGAAAAAACAAAAATTGTTGGTTTAAAGGCACTTGAAATAATGGATTATGGAGAAGTTGTTGAAAGAACGGCTTATGAAGAAGCTGTGTATCTAGCAAAAATAGTGACTGCGCAAGAAGTAGCAACCAGTTACGAACAAGAAGCAACCATATGCCAACGAAGAGTTTGCCTTTTACGAGAACATGATGACTATTGCCAACGAATGGCTTGCTCTTTTTACTGTTGCCAACAAGAAAGAGTCCGATGCCAACAAAAAAGAAAGGACTGTTTCCATGAAATTTACGATTTAGGAAACGAAGCTTATAGGTGGCAACAAGAAGCAACCCTATACCAAGAAATCGCAGCACAACTTTCTTTACTAGAATCAGATGAAGGGTCCGTTGCATACTTTGAGCAAGCGATAGAAATAGTGGAAAAAATGAAAATTGAAGAAGAAGTTAAATCAAGAATTTTAGCTAATTTCCAAAGAGGCTTAGAATTTGCTCGATGTGCAGACTTGTTGCGGCCGCATGTAGAGTAATAATTTTTAATTGATTCTTATGCAAAAACGAGGGTCGCTGTTGGCGGCCCTTACTTTTTTTGTAAAATGTTTTTGAAAGGTTTTATATGAACATAGGATTAATAGGTTTAGGAAAAATGGGCTGCGCGATCGCGTATCGCCTAATAAAAGATAATCACACTGTCTTTGGTTTTGATAATAATGAACGCGCGCGAGAGGACGCAAAAAAAATGGGCGTGTGTGTTTGTGATGATTTACAAAAATTAACCGAACACGTTGGTGTGATTTGGTTGATGTTGCCCGCGGGGAAAATAGTTGATGATGTCATTGAAGAAATAAAACCATTTATAAAAAACGAATTTATCATAATTGATGGCGGAAATAGCAATTTTAACGACTCGGCGCGCCGCGCGCACGCCCTAAAACAAAGTAATATCGATTTTTTAGATTGTGGAACGTCTGGTGGGTTAAAGGGAAAAGAAATTGGTTTTTGTTTGATGATTGGGGGAGAGGAAAAAGTTTTTAAAAAATTGGAATCTGTTTTTAAGTCGATTGCATATGATGGTTCCGTTCGAGGAAACCCTTCGACAAGCTCAGGGCGAACGGATTTTTCTAAGGAAGTTTTTTCCGAGAATTGTAACGTATCTGAAACTTCAGTTTTTTCCAAGACTATAGCTAACACGCAGGATGAGCGAGTTGGTAGTAACCCCGTTCGCCCTGAGCTTGTCGAAGGGTTTCTTCGAACGGCGCAAAACGGCTACGCCTACATGGGACCGTCTGGTGCGGGGCATTACGTAAAAATGATTCATAACGGCATCGAATATTCGATACTGCAAAGTTACGCCGAAGGTTTTGATTTATTAAAAAATGGAAGTTATAAAAATTTAGATTTAGAAAAAATTTCTGGTGTGTGGAAAAATGGTTCAGTTATTCGCTCGTGGATTTTAGATCTGACGAACGAAGTTTTTCAAAAAGACCAAGAATTAAAAAATATTTCTGGCGCGATTGGGGAAAATGCAACCGGGCGGTGGACACTCGACGAAGCAGAGAAACAAAATGTTCCAATGGATTTGTTGCAAAAATCATTAGACATTCGTGCGAGCTCAAGAAAAACTGGTGGTAATTTTGCAACAAAAGTTGTTGCGATGCTTCGTAACAAATTTGGCGGGCATGCGGTTAAGCAGAATGATTAATTTGGGTTGTGCTTTTAAAACAGTTTTTTAAATAATTTGAATGGAATGATTGTTATGAAAAAGATAAAATTATTTTTGTTTTCACTTTTGATCGCAGGTTTTGTTGCTACGCAGGTGAGTGGAATGGGTAGGATTTCGAATGGCGGTTTTGTTGCTTTATTATCAGAACATAGTGAGGTTGGTTCTGTTAGAAATAGTGTTGAAACTATGCGTAAAGAGGAGCGCAGAAAACAATGTTATTTAGAAGATCTTTCCATACTTCTTTCAAGCGAAGAACAAGAGCATGGATTGTTAGAAGGAAGAGAGGATTTATTAAAGCCATTTTTATTATTTAAATATATTAAAATTCTTAAGATTGATCATATTAAAATAAGTCGTAGTTTATTAAGGACAATTTTAGAGAACTACAAAGAATTAAGATATCTATGTTTTAATTCTGTTGGCTTAACCATAGATGATCTATGGGATGTCCGTGAATCTTTTTTAGAATTACAACATCTTGAATCTTTTAAAATTTATGATTTCACAAAAAAAGTTGAAGATTCTAATGAAAAGAAGATTTTTGTTGCGCGTCTTACGATGTATTTAATAGAAAATTGTAAGAATCTAACAGAATTGATTTTTTTTGATGAAAGAAGTAGAAAGGTTAGTATTGATAGTAGGGAGGTTGAATTAGGGGATACTTTTTTTAAGGGTGTAGGTGAGATTGGTAAAGAATGTGTGAGAAGGTCTTCGATATTATCTGAATACGGTAATCTATCAAAAATTGCTATTTTCGGTTTTTAATCTGAAAAAATCTAGATTAACTTCTTTTTTCATTTACTCATCATAAAAAAAATATATGATTATAAATCATATGGTTTCATAGAATTATTATTTATGCGCCGAAGCCTTGGCGTAGGAGTATCAGAGAGAGGATTTTTAATGATTTCAAGAGTGAGAATTACGTTATTATCGGTCAGTGTTCTTTTTGCTGGTTGGTGTGGGTATGGAATTTTTAATTATTTTTCATACAACGCAGAGCCAGAAGTTGCCGTGATTGGATTAGAAAACGATGGTTATTATAAAGGTGTTATGAACTGTGCGTTGAAAGCTGATAACGGTTATAAAATTGCGTTAGTTGATGTTTTCTTAGATGGGAAACCACTAGAGGTTGATCGCGCGTATCGCGTTCGTTCCAAAACATTTACATTGCCGTTTGAAATTGACACCACACAATTAACAAATGGTTCTCATGCATTAGAAGTTCACGCAATTGATTCGAGTTATCACAGAAATAAAAAAATAAACACATCAGGATTTTTTGTAGATAATCTTTCTTTGAAGGGTGCGTTTTTAAATTCGGAACAAAAAATAGAACAAGGCCGAACTCTTCGTTCCCAAATTCAGTTAAATAAAAAAGTTAAAAAGATTGAAGTTAAATTTTTGGCTAAAACATATAATTGTTATCCAGAAGAAAATGAATCCACAGTTTATGAATGTTTTATTCCTGTTGATTGTGAAGAACGTCCAAATGAATATGTTATGCATGCGAGTATTGAAGATTTTGTTGGTAATGTAATTCGTTTAACGGGTTCTGTTGCGATACATAACGTTAACTTTCCTAAGCAACGAGGATTTACAGTTTCAAATGAAAAGCTTGATGAAGAAAAAGAAGTAAGTATGAGTAATAAGATTTTATCTGAAGCCTTGGAGAAATGGCTAAAGGATTCCGCAAAACAAAAAATGTGGACAGGGCCTTTTGAGTTGCCAACTGTTGTACAAAGATATTCAACTCCTTTCGGTGAAATTAGAACGACTCCTGAACGTGGGCGTTATTTGCACAGAGCTGTTGATATTGTAAATTATCCAAAGAGTGTTGTGTGGACTGCACAAAATGGGAATGTAATTATTAAAGATAGATATCTGCATTCTGGAAATACTGTTGTTATTGATCATGGCCTTGGTGTTTTTTCTCTTTATTATCATTTAGATAGTTTTTCAGATATTGATGTGGGGGACTTTGTTAAAAAAGGAAATCCTATCGGACGTGTCGGAATGACTGGTTATGCAAATGGTTATCATTTGCATTGGGAAATTCGTGTTGGCGGAGTTTCTGTTGATCCGTTACAGTGGACCAAGAAGTCATTTTTATAAAATTTATAAACTACACTGTGGCATTGATTTTGGATCTGGAACGTCTTCATCGTATGCCAGAGGTTCTGTTCCAAAAGTTCTAACCGGATGAACTTTTCCCTTAAGACACTGTGTTCCTAAATTTCGGAACAGGGTTTTAGTTTTTGGCGTTAAATTATTGTATACTCCGTCAGAGATTGTAAGTGCGTTATGCAATTGTTTACTTAAACCTTCAAGTCGGCTTGCAATATTTACTACATCTCCAATAACTGTATATTCGTAACGTTCAGGTGCTCCGATAAGTCCAGCGATAACATTTCCATAATTTATTCCAACACTGGTAAGTAATGAAGTTCCATTTGGTAGTTTTATTTTTTTTGTTTCTTTAATTATTTCTAATGCTGCAAGTACCGATTTTTCAGAAGAACCTTTTTCTCCTTTTCCTGTGGACGCAAAAATTATCATAGCAGCATCGCCAATGAATTTATTAATGCATCCATGATGGCGGGATGCAATTTCATGTATTTTTTTAAAATATTTATTAAGAGCATGGACTATTGTTTTGGGCGGGAATTTTTCACTAATGTAAGAAAAGTGGCAAATGTCACAAAACAAAACGGCAGCTTTTATTTTTTCTCCACCATCAGGATCTTTTGGATAATTGCTAACAAGATAGTCAACCGCTTCTTTTCCCGCAATTTTAATCAATAAATCTTCTAAGTGATTTTTTTCTAATTTAGAAATATTTTTTGGAACGAATTCTGGTTCGTAACTTTTTTGTATCGTACGTTGGTTCCGTTGTACTACAAAAAACAATGTAACTAAACTTATTACAAGGAATGCGATTACGATTTTAAGTTTCGTTATTTTGATATTTTTTCTAAAGAACATTCTGACTCCTAAGTTAACGAGTAGGTAAACAATTACTTTATTAACTTAGGGATTTGGCTGATCCGTTGCAATGGAATAAGAAGTTATTTTTATGAAGTATCTTGGAATTTATTTTGTAAAAAACTTATTAATCATATGGCTGTAGGATGTAACCGTACCAGTATGTGTAGTCACACAGATCTGAGAATGTTGCTATTCCGCAAGTTGTAGGCTTTTTAGTAAAAGCAGATACGTTTTCAAGAATTGTGTCACTTGTAATTATCGCATGATCAGTATTCTTGCAAATTGATTGTAGTGCTTTTGCTGTATCAACTACATCTCCAATGAAGGTATAATTTTTGTACCATCTTGATCCTATTAGTCCACAGAAAACCTCGCCAAAATGAATCCCGATACCTGACTTAAGATTCAGTTGTGCAGTTTCAGCTATAATTTCAATTGCTGCATCAAGTGCGTTTTGGCATGATCTTTCAGAAATTGGATTGTCAAAAGTAATTAATGCTTCATCACCTATAAATGTATTTATTCTGCCGCCATATTTAGATACGCATTTTTCTATAATACAGAAGTATTGATTAAGAATTTGTATTGTTTCGACGGGGTTTAATGTTTCGCTATGGGTTGTGAATTTGCAAATGTCACAATACATGATACAAAGATTTTTAACTCCAGTTGATTCAGGGGCTAAAGAACCCCTTCGGAGAGTTAGGCCTACTGTTGCGGCATCAACTGGGCGATCTAATGGAAAAGAGCGAGGGGTTAGCCTAGGGACTTCGTCTTCTTGTATTGCACATAAACGTTCTGCTGAACGGCTACGGTGCATTTGTTGTGGTTGATAGCCTTCGTTTTCAACATGTGATTGTGGCCTGCGAATTGTATCTTGATGACATCGGGTTGTAGTTAACTTGTATAAATCAGTGGTTTGTTCCATGCCTCTTAGTTGTGTGTTTGCGCTGAAGGTAAAATCTTTTTTTATATCATCACAAAGACGATTATATACTGAATTACTAACAAGAAGAGAAGAGCTGGCATCTTCGCATAATACTTCTATTCTTTTGGCAGCGTTTACGGAATTCCCTATAGTGGTAAATTCGCAACGATTTTTTGTTCCTATTATTCCAGAATATACTTCGCCATAATTCATACCAATGCTAGATATGATATTTGGAAAATTTTGGCTAGTTTCGCTTATTATGCGTTTTGCTGTTTGTACTGCTTGTTGGCAAGCATCGGTTTCCGTTACACCCTCAAAAATAATCAAAGCTTCGTTTCGTGAAAATTTCTTTACCGTTCCTCCAAGTTGTTTTACGTAATCGTGTACGGAATCGAAGTAATCATTAACAAGAGCTATAGTTTGTTCATGGGTTAATGATTTGCTTATCGCTGTAAAATTACGGATGCTGCAAAACATGACACAGACGTTTTTAATAGTTGCTACTTCAGGTCGTAGCGAGCCACGACGTTTAAGTTCGCGCTCCACATCCTTTGCCCCTAGATGTGCGTTTCGCGGAGTGACTCCGGAACTTCTTGGAGTATGAGATGACAAAGATGATCTACGTGTTCCTGAGAAATGGAGTGCTGGAACGCTAGTTCCCGATGATGGAGTAGATGGAGTAGGAGGTTCATTCCCTGCAAACATTGTTTGAACTGAGAAAATAGACAATAATATATATAAATAAACTTTAAATCGGTTTAAAAAAAACGCCATATTTTTCCTTTTTACAAATTTTTTATGGGTAAAAGCCCCATTTCTAGCTATTTAATTATATATTAAAAATATTCACGCGCAAATATTTGTCATAAAATATTTACTTTGTGAAATAGTTTATTTAAAATTACAAATAGTGACAAAAAAGGGGTATTTAGGATGGTTAATTAGATGAAAGCGTTTCCGAGAATTCTAAACGAAAATAAGTATTTTGTATTTCTTTATAATATTCCGTTGTATTTGCGGATTGTAATTACAGCGCTGATTTGCGTAAGCCTAACCATTTTGTGGTTGGGCTTTTTTTATGTTCGTACGAAAAAAGCAAGTGTTAAATATGTTGGTGAGTTGAAAAGTCTTCAAGTTAAAATTGATAAGTTTTCTAAAATTTCTGTCAATCAAGAAATGGTGTTGCATGAAAAAAATAAACAAAGTGATTTTTTGTGCAACATATGCTTAGGGAAAGATAAAGGGAATAAAGATGGTTTTTATGTGTTACTTGGTCTTATTAAATCAAATAACCTTTCATGTATGAAAATTAATCCGAAAGGAACAAAGAATTCAAAATTTTATGAGAAAGAAAATTATAAGCTTTTATTAAGTGGAGCATTTGTAGATGTATTTTCTTTTTTTAAACGATTAGAAAAAATGAAACCACTAGTAAATTTAAAGACGTTTAATATTGAACGAGGGAAAAAAAATAAGGTTTTAGTAGATGCAGATATACAGGTTATTAAAAAAGTTTACAAGTAAAGACGTATTGAAAATATTGGAATATTGTTGTTTTTTGTTTGTTTTTCACCCGATTCAAGGATCGTTGCGCGATCCTTTTTTTTTGTCACAAAATCAGTTAGATGAAAGCCTAATCTACTCACAAAGAAATGAAATTTGTTTGCGCGGAATAGCTAAACTGCAAAATAAAAAAGCAGCTTTAGTTTCATGGAAAAATAACACCGATGTTGTATATGAAAAATCTTTTATAAATGGATTTTGCGTAGAAGAAATCAACAGCAATTATATTGTTTTAGTTAAAAATGAAAAACGGAAAAAAATTTATATAAAATAATCAAAATTTATTTATACGCGTAGGATTATTGTAAAGGAGGTTGGTATGGGGGTAAGGTTTCGAATTGTTATGTTGTCTGTAATATTATTATCAAGTGAAAGAATTATTTTTTCTTATGATTTGTCGCATATTCCACCATTTGCTGCAAATTTGGCTAAGCAAGAGCGACTTAACAGAGAAGAGTATCAACAAAAAGAGTTTGAAGAAACAATAAGTAAAGTTATGGGTGGAGACAAAAAGGCGATGGAGGCTAAAGCGGAAGAACTTGTAAATGACAAACATAAGTTAAATAGTTTTATTTCGCGGTTGCCATCGGAAATGAGTGATGGATTTGATAATAATTTTTCTACAAAAAATGAACAGGGAATCAGCCTTGAATTTACAGAATTATTGCAAAAACAGTATGATGATCCATTTTTAAAAAGAAAAAAAGTAACACTTTCATTACGACAAAGCGGAATAAAAGACGCAATAGAACTTGTAGGAAAAAGTGTAGGAATAAATTTTATTATAGATGAAGATGTTACTGGAATCATTAAATCGGTTCATTTAGAAGATGTTTCGGTGGCAACAGCTTTACATATTTTATTAACAAATAATCGTCCAAAATTGGCTTTGTTAAAAGAACACGATGTATGGCGGATTGCTTTGCTTTCGAATGTAATCGATACTCTTTCTTTAAAATATCAAGAGGAGATGGAAAATGATTTTCAACAGGTAGTTGTTATTTTAAATAACATTCAATTCACGGAAACTTTAAAGTTGAATCTTGAAAAAATGTGGCATGATATTTTGGGAAGTTATTTTGGGAAATCGGGATTTTATTTTTCTTGTGATGAGCATAGTAGAAAAGTTTTTTTCCGTGGTCGAAAAAAATATGTTTATGCGTTTAAAGATTTTTTGAAAGAAATAGATGTAAAAATTCCGCAAATAAGAATTGAAGCACGTTTTGTTTGTGCGGACAAAGGGTTTGAAGAAAGTTTAGGATTTCAATTTTCTGGGGTTTACAATCGAAGAGCAAGTATAAAACGAGGATTTAATTTTGTTGGAGCCGGACCTCTTTCTGATATTATCAATAATCCGATAGCACAGACGAGTGCTTCGCTTGTTGATTGGGCTCTTAATTTATTACCATCTCCCGATGAAATTGCAAAAAACATAGCAATACCATTTGTGTTTGGAGGAAATGATTTAAATACAAAAAGATTAAATGTTGTATTGAATGCCGCAGAAAATAAGGAAGAAATCGAAACAATTTTAAAACCATCTATTTTGACCAATAATAAAGAAATGGCAGAAATTTTAGTTGGTGAATCTATTCCTATAGAAACGGTTGTTGAAGAAAGTGTTGAAGGTCGTTTGCGGAATGTTCAAACAGCAAACTATAAAGATATTGGTATTCAGTTGAAAGTTTGTCCGATTGTTACGCCTGATAAAAAAAGTGTTTTCTTAGATATTTTTATAGAAAACTCACAAGAAGGAACAAAAATTTCTACTGACGATAAATACATACCAATTACAACAACTCGTTCTCGTAGTCGTGTGTTGCTAAATAGTGGGCAAACAACTTTGATTAGCGGTTTAATTAAAAGTATAAATCGAGATGAAAAAACAAATGTTCCGTTATTAAATAAGATTCCGGTTTTGGGGTGGTTGTTCAAAGGGAAAAGAAAAAAACAAGAAGACAGGCAATTAATGATTTTTATTACACCAACAGTTGTATAGCAGGGCTAACTTGATAATTATTTTTGGTGTTTTTGGGTAATTAAAACCTAATGTATCCCGTTCGCCCTGAGGATTTTTCCTTTGGAAAAATGTCTCGAAGGGTTACACGAACGGACCGTTGAAAATTACATTAAAAAAACATAGTTATTTGAATATCAATAAAAGAAATATTTTGAACCGTTCGTAAAACCCTTCGAGACAATTTTTTTGAATTCTGCGAATTCATCAAAAATTCCTCAGGGCGAACGGATTTTATATGATTTTAATTAGCAAAAAAGAGATTTTAATTATCGAATTCACGGTAGAGTAATTTTATGTTGTGTTGATTTTGTCATATAGCAGGGCGTTTTTTGCCGCTTTCTTGCAAAAATAATTAATCCATATAATATTGTTTTCTATTTAGAACAAGCCTTTTTTGTGAAAACTTTTATTATAGAAATAATAATTCTTTGGGATTTTTCTATGCATGCGAAAATTTTCTCCGCAACAACAATTGGAATCGACGCACATTTAGTAAATGTTGAAGTCGATTTATCTTTAGGTCTTTTGCAATTTAATATTGTTGGTCTTCCGGATAAAGCGATTAACGAGAGTAAAGATAGAATTCGTGCGGCGTTTAAAAATAGTGGTTTTATTTTACCGCAACGATTAATTACGGTGAATCTTGCGCCAGCGCATTTAAAAAAACAAAACGTACTTTTTGATGTTCCAATTGCAATTGCAATTTTGCGTGCGGCGAATTTAGTTGAAATTTCAAAAGATTTTTTAAAAGAAACACTTTTTCTTGGCGAACTTTCTTTAGACGGATCAATCAGTCCCGTTCGTGGCGTTCTTTCTATTGCGCACAGTGCGCTGAAGATGGGAAAAAAAAGAATAATTATTCCTCAAAAAAATACGTTGGAAGCAAGTTTAATAAAAGGATTAGAAATTGTTGGAGTTAAAAATTTAGTTGAGCTTGTTGCATATTTACGTGGCGAGCAAGAAATTATTCCAACGCCTTCTCGGTTTGATTCTTATAAAGATTCAATAAAAAATCATTTTTTAGATTTTGACCAAGTAAAAGGACAGTGGCAGGCAAAACGCGCGTTACAAATTGCGGCAGCGGGGCGCCACAACATTTTATTTATTGGTCCTCCTGGTTCTGGTAAAACCATGCTCGCAAAAAGATTTGCAACAATTTTACCGCCACTTTCTTTTGACGAAGTTATTGAAACAACAAAAATTTATTCTGTTTCGGGTTTATTAAATGGTGGTCCGTTGGTTATGCACAGACCGTTTCGTTGCCCGCATCATACAATTTCGCAGGCTGGTTTGGTTGGCGGTGGTTCAAATCCCAAGCCTGGAGAAATTAGTTTATCGCATAACGGAGTTTTATTTTTAGATGAATTAACAGAATTTAATCGTGCAACGTTAGAAGTGTTGCGGCAACCGATTGAAAGTAAAACAGTTTTAATTTCGCGAGCAAATTCATCTATTGAATTTCCCGCGGCGTTTTTATTAGTTGCTGCTCTAAATCCATGTCCGTGCGGATTTTTTGGAGATAAAAGTAATAAATGTTCGTGTACGCAAAATCAAATTAAAAAATATATTGGAAAACTTTCTGGTCCGTTGTTAGACAGAATCGATTTACATGTTAACGTGTCTTCTGTTGATTATGATGAATTAAAAGAAAAAAATATAAAAAGTCAAAATTCAAAAGATATGTATGAACGGGTTGTGAGCGCAATAGAAAAACAAAAAGAACGACAAGGCGAAATTTTAAATTCAAGTTTGCCAGCGGATCAGATAGAAAAACATTGTGTGTTAACACCGGAAGCCGAAGTTGTTATTAAAAAAGCATTTGAAGTTTTGCATTTAAGCATGCGCGGATATCATAAAATTTTAAAAGTTGCACGTACTATTGCGGATTTAGAAAATTTCGATTTAATTGATCGCGTACATATTCAAGAAGCGATTATGTATCGTTCGTTAGATAAAATTGTTTACAAGGCATCATCATGATTATGGGCGTTGGTGTTGATATTGCAGAAGTGGAGCGTTTTAAAAAGTGGGAAAATTATTCAGAAGAGCAATTAAAAAAAGTTTTTTCTGAGCGTGAAATTTTGTATTGCAAACGAAATGGAACATTAAATTACATGTGTTTGGCATCGCGGTTTGCGGCGAAAGAAGCATTTTTTAAAGCGCTGAGCGCAATGCTTGTAAAATTAAAATTCACAGAAAAAGAATTTTCATTTTTGTGGGCGTGCAAATATATTGAAGTTGAAAGGGGAGCGTGGGATGTTCCGACTTTAAAAATTAGTTGGAATGTGTTTGAAGAAAAAATTGGCAAAAAATTTCCACGCATTGCTGTTGATTTTTCACTTTCTCACGAGCGATCTGCGGCAATAGCTTTTGTCGTTTTAAGTTCCTAAATGCATGTAGGGGAAATTGTATGAAACGTTTTAAAAAAATTATTTTAAGTTCTTTATTTGTTGTTATTGGTGGCATGTCTTTGCGTGGGATGGAACAACGAATATTCCATGCCCTTCCATTATTATATACTGTTCCAAGGTTGACGGAACCTTTTGAAATGTATGATGATTGTGGAAACTGGCATCGAAGATATGAACCAACAATAAAACACACAGATTTTTATGATTCATTGTGCAGAATTTATATTAGAGTTTGCCTAGATCTTTTTCCTGGTCTTTCTAGAGTAGCTTTGTCTCAGGAGTATAGTGCATATACACGAATATTCAGCAAATACGTTGGAATACAATATGAAGTTGCAGATTTGCAAGCAGAAGAAACAATAATTGAAAAAAGCGGGAAAGAATACATTCAGTACTATAATGTTCCTATATTAACAGCACCTTATGAAATATATGATTCTTTCGGGCAATCTTATTTTAGGTATGAATCGCTGCAAGGATTGCCGGGACATTTTTTTGATCATTTAGCCAGAATTTTTATTAGAGTTTGTCCTAATTATTTTCGTCCTAAGAAGGCTACTCAGTGTTGCGAATCTGATTTTCCAAAACCGGAATCAGGAAGATGGGCAGATGTTGAAGAGGGTGAAGAAGATGAACCAATGGGTTGGGGAAAAGTTCCAGATTGCGCGAGACCTGAATTATCCAAAAAAGAATATCCTTCGTTGCCGGGTTCGAAGTAGAAGTTTTAAATATTTTGATCACATATTTGTTGTTGTAAGACTTTTGGAAGTTATATGAAACGTTTTTCAAAATTTATTTTTAGTTTAGGTCTTTTTTTTATTGTGTTTGGACCTTTGTCTTTGTGTGCGATGGAGCAGCCAGAGTATTATGTTGTTCATTCATTAAACCGTTCTGAAATGATGACTGGTCGTGATGGCAATTTATATTATAGGTATGTACTAGTGCATGGAGTTCTTCCATTTTTTTACGATCAGCGGTTCGGGGTTTATTTGCTAGTTTTGGAAAATAGATTTGGTCCTAAGCTTGTTGGTGTTGATCGTGGTGTTCAATATTCGACTAAAGGCGTAGAAGTAGGTTTGCAACATACACCACAAATAACATTTGATGTATCAACGCAATATCCAGAAAGCTGGGCGGATATGAGTGATGGTGATACTGAAAGTTTTCATTCGTGTTCGGAATCGTCTTGTAGACTTGGTCCTACTTCTCCAACCACAGATTTTGATTTACCAGAAAGCGAATATTCACCATTGCCAACTTCTGGCGATTGTTCTTCTGGAAGTAGAAGATTGGCGCAAAGTGTTGAAAGTGAAATAAATTTAATTGGTGAAAGTTTTGGCCCGTGCAAACGTTTGTTTCATCGAGGAGCAAGGGGAGAAGTGAGACTGTGTGATTTTAGTTTTTCACCAAATGGAAGTTATTTATTAACTTGTCCGGATGTTGGATGTTTTAAAGTTTGGGATGAATTAAGTGGAGAGTGTTTAACAGATGTTCCAACAAGAGTACCAGACCCAATTGGTTTTATTGTCGAAGAATGTGGCCGAGATATTTCTGTTTTAGTTGGTGCAGGAAGGTCTAATCATCAACATGTTTCTTATTGTTATCCAGCAAGAAGAAAATTTTTATTTGGAAGAGAAGGCGCGATAGATGTTTTTGATTTAGATAGGGAAGGAACAGAAAAAAAGGTAAGAACCTTAATGAACGTTGCTAAACATCCAAAAACAGTACCAAGAAAAGTATACTTTTTAGCTGATGGCAAACAAGTTGTTGTTGGGTATTCATGTTATTCAGGAGGAAAGTCTACAATTACAAGAATCGATGTTCATAATGTGTATACAGGAGAAATTTTTACACCTTACCGTGGTTTACGATGGGAAGAGAAAAGTGTTTCTTTTAAACAATCATTTGTTTTAAATGGAGACGTATTCTTTTTTATGCAAAACAAAAACATTCTTTTTCTTTGGAATGTTACGAGAAAACGGATGGTTTTTAAAAAAACAATCCGTGGGAGTGATATTGATGTACAGATAAATTGTGCCAGGCCGCAGTATTTTTATATTTCTTATAATTGTGGTCAAAGAGGTTTTATAGAACGGCATGATCTTTATACGGATGAAATTGAAAGGATTAATACCGAAGAGTTAATACGTTTTTCTGTCTCACCATTTGGCTTAATTGGTTTTGTCTGTAAAAGAAATAGAGGAGAAGCCTTTATTGGAAATATTGTTACTAGACGATTTTTAAAATTAAAGCACAGAGGCCCTGTTTATAAAATTCTTTTTTCCCCATCTGGATTATCATGTGCTATTGCAGGGCACCACTGTGTTTACCTCTGGAATTTATTCAGAATTCCTAGATATCAAGAAATTTTGCCAGAAGGGAAATGGTCTGTAATTCAAGATAATCATGAACGTAAATCTTGTGTAGGAAGTGTGCGTGTTAATTTAATTGATGATACAATTATTGCGCGGTAGATATTTAAAATCCTAATCAAAAATAATTTGAGCGTTACTTTCTGACACAGAAAAAATTCCACCGTACGAGTCAATAATTGTTTCTTTTTTATTTTCTTCTTTGTATGTAATTTTCCCGCGATTTTTTAATAAAGAAACAAGTGGGCTGTGATCTGGTCCAACAATAAAATTTCCAGTTGGACTTTCTATTTTAATCCATTCGACAATAAAGATCTCTGATTTGTCAGGAGAAATAATTTCTAATTCAAATGTGTTCATATTTAATCAGCCAAAATTTTTGCTTTTTTATATGCTTCTTCTAATGTGCCTACCATATAAAAAGATTGTTCTGGCATGGAGTCGCATTCGCCAGAAATTATTTTTTCAAAGTCTTCAACGGTTTTTTCTCGAGGAACAAATTTTCCTGGAGTATTTGTAAATTGTGCTGCAACGAAAAGTGGTTGCGTTAAAAATTTATGAATTCGTTTTGCTCTGTTGACAGTTGATTTATCTTCTTCAGAAAGTTCATCCATTCCAAGAATTGCAATTATATCTTGTAGCTCTTTATATTTTTGTAATGTTTTTTGTACAGCACGTGCAACTTGATAATGTTTTTCGCCTACTAGTTCTGGTAGCAATCCTCGCGAAACAGTTTCGAGTGGATCAACGGCGGGATACAAACCTGCTTGGGAAATTTTTCTGGAAAGGACGGTGCTTGCATCTAAATGTTGGAATGTTGTAGCGGGAGCGGGATCTGTATAATCGTCAGCGGGAACATAAACACATTGAATAGAAGTAATAGAACCTTTATTTGTACTAGTAATTCTTTCTTGTAACATTCCCATTTCAGATGCAAGTGTTGGTTGATAGCCAACGGCTGAGGGCATGCGACCAAGCAATGCAGAAACTTCTGAGCCAGCTTGTACATATCTAAAAATGTTATCGATAAATAATAATGTATCCTGTCCTTCTTTATCTCTAAAATATTCAGCCATGGTCAAACCTGTTAATCCAACTCGAAGTCGAGCACCAGGCATTTCGCCCATTTGTCCAAAAACGAGTGCTGTTTTATCTATAACTCCAGATGCTTTCATTTCTAGCCATAGATCATTACCTTCTCGAGTTCGTTCTCCGATGCCGACAAAAACAGAATATCCACCATGTTCGATTGCAACGTTATGAATTAATTCTTGAATTAAAATTGTTTTTCCAACCCCTGCCCCACCAAAAAGTCCAACCTTGGCACCTTTGAGGTATGGACACAATAAATCGATGACTTTAATTCCTGTTTCCAAAATTGCATCTTCAATTTTTTGTTCTACAAGGGAAGGGGCAGGCCTAAAAATTGGCCATAATTCACAATTTTTTACTTCTTCCCCTTTATCTATTGTATGGCCTAAAACATTAAAAATTCTTCCTAAAGTTTGTTTTCCTACCGGAACTTTTATAGGGCCTCCTGTGTCAATTGCTTCAAGCCCCCGAGTTATTCCAGAAAGGGGTTCAAGTGCGATACACCTAACAACTCCATCTCCTAAATGTTGTGCAACTTCCATGCTGACAGTGTGTACGCATATGCGATTTTCAGTATCGGAACCACATTTCTGGCAGGATATTTTAAGATGATTGTGAATGTCGGGAACGGATTGCTGATTAAATTGAACATCAACTATTGTTCCGCTTATGCGAAGTATAGTCCCCATATTTTTTGTTGAAGAATTAGTAATTTCATTTTTGTTTGTTTGCATGACCACCTCAAATTAATTGTGACTGAATTTGTGATGCGAAAAATACATAACTATACTAACACAAAAGAGTTTTATACAAAATGTGAAATCAATTATAAAATATTTGATAAGCTTTATGGTAGTGTTGTTGGAAATTGTGATATGGCTTTCAATTGCTGTAAAACTAGTACCAGATTCTTAATAAAAAAAGGTGTTTGTTATGGATACTAAAGCCAGTTCGAAATGTTGTGTAATGACGGTATTTATTCATGGAACAATTTTAAGATATGTTTCACCAACGACATTGATGCAGATATTAAAAGAAAATAAGGAATATACGGATTTGCTTTCTATGTACAAAGAATCTTTGCGTTCTTCTGGATTGTATCGATTGCAGCCTATACAAAAAAAAGGTTTTGTTCCTATTGTTCCGCTTGGCAAAGCTAATAAGAAAGATAAATTTTATATTAGTAGCTTTACAGCAGATTTGTTCCAGGATGTTACGCGTTTGACAAAGAATTCAGATGATTCGGTTACAAATGAATTATTTTATACTTTTGGTTGGGATGGGCATTTAAGTTATCAAAGCAGACTTAATGCTTCAAAAGTTTTGTATGATGGGTTGGTAAAAGAACGTGATAGATTAATAAACGAAACCTTCTTGCCTGTAAAAATAAAGGTTTTTGCGCATAGTCATGGTGGCAATGTTGCGTTACTCCTAGCTGAATTAGAAGATAAATATAATAAAAAATTAATGTTGAATAAACTTGTATTGCTTGGTACGCCAATACAAAGTGAAACGGAACGATTAATTTCACGCCCAATATTTAAAAGAATTTATAATATTTTCTCTTTGGGGGATCATGTGCAGGTTGCGGATCTTGTTTCGACTAAAGATTTTTTTTCTAGACGGATATTTGGAGGAGAAAAAAGTGTTCTGTCGTCTTTGCCCAAAAATCTTTCTCAAATTGAGGTTCAGGTTGGTGAATACCATCCATTTCATGCTGAATTGTGGATGTTTGGTATTACAAAACTACCAAGCATTTTTTATAGGAAAAAACTAGATATTTATCCTCTTCCGGCATTAGTGTTTGCACCAATTATTACAAGCTTGGCCGATTTCGTATTAGAATACAGTGGAAATATCAAAGTCAATATCAAACAAACAGAAAAAGTATGTGTCTTTACTGTTTCAAGTAAAGACAAGAAAAAGTCATTTGCTTCTATTGCAAAAGAATTTGATATCAAAGGACTTAAGAATCGAGCTTTTGAGATTCTTGAGTAAAAAACGGACAAATTTAGATAAATGCGCATTTTCCCATCCATATAGCTCGATTCTTTTCTAAGTGAAAAACATTTTATTAAGCGGTTTGTTTATGTTAAACTTTCGATGTATTTTAACGTGTTTTTTATATGATTTGGAAATTATTAAAAAATTAAATTTAAGTTGGGAATCAGTATGATTACTAAAGTTTTGGCAAAAGTTTTTGGAACAAAGAATCAACGGGAGTTAAAACGGTTGCAGCCAATTGTTCACAGGATTGGTGAACTTGAGACAAAAATGAAACCATTAACGGATGGGCAGTTAATGGATCAAACGAATGTATTTCGTGAACGTATTTCGCGAGGTGAATCATTAAATAAAATTTTGCCAGAAGCTTTTGCAGCTGTTCGTGAAGCGGCAAGTAGAAAACTTGGTGAGCGACATTATGATGTTCAAATGGTTGGTGGCATTGTTTTACACGAAGGTAAAATAGCTGAAATGAGAACAGGAGAAGGAAAAACTTTAACTTCTACATTGCCACTTTATTTGAATGCGTTAGCAGGGAAGGGTGCGCACCTTGTTACTGTTAATGATTATCTTGCAAAACGTGATGCTGAATGGATGAGTCCTGTTTACAATACATTGGGAATTGAAGTTGGTATTATTCAAAATAATATGAGTGATCAGGATAGAAGAAAAGCGTATAACTCAGATATAACGTATGGAACAAATAACGAGTTTGGTTTTGATTATCTGCGAGATAATATGAAGTTTAATCTTTCTGACTACGCTCAGAGAGATCAGAATTATGCTATAGTTGATGAAGTAGATTCTATTTTGATTGATGAAGCTCGTACTCCATTGATTATTTCTGGTCCGGCTGAAAAAGGAAGTGATTTATACAATTCTGCAAATCGTGCAGTTTTGCCATTCAAAAAAGATGCTGATTATGAAATAGATGAAAAGTCTAGAACGGTACATTTAACTGAATCTGGAAATGATAAAGTAGAACAAGTTTTAAGTTGTGGTAATTTGTATGCGCCAGAAAATATTTTGATATTACACCATGTAAATCAAGCGTTAAAAGCTCATACATTATTTAAACCAGATGTTGATTATGTTGTTCGTGATAATCAAGTATTAATTGTTGATGAATTTACGGGAAGAATATTATCAGGAAGACGTTATAGCGATGGATTACACCAAGCGATAGAAGCAAAAGAGGGGGTTCGAATTGAGAGAGAAAACCAAACACTTGCAACTATAACATTACAAAATTATTTTCGTTTATATGAAAAACTGGCTGGTATGACAGGTACGGCTGAAACAGAAGCTGGAGAATTTCACAATATTTATAAATTGGATGTTGTGGTTATGCCTACACATAAACCTATGATTCGAGATGATCAGGCAGATCTTATATTTTTGACAGAAAAAGATAAATTTAATGCCGTTGTTGACGACATTATGCAGTGTTATAAAAAAGGGCAACCTGTTTTAGTCGGAACTATCTCTGTTGAGAAATCTGAATTAGTTAGTCATTTATTGAATCAGAACGGTGTTGTTCATAATGTTTTAAACGCAAAACAACATGAACGAGAAGCTGAAATTGTAAAGGAAGCTGGTGTCAGGAGTAGCATTACTATTGCTACAAACATGGCAGGTCGTGGTACCGATATTAAATTAGGAGAAGGTGTTAGAGAATCAGGTGGGTTACGAATTGTTGGTACAGAAAGACACGAAAGTCGTAGAATTGATAATCAATTGCGAGGACGTTCTGGTAGACAAGGGGATTCTGGTTCATCACGTTTTTATCTATCTCTAGAAGATGATTTAATGAGAGTTTTCGGTGGTGAAAAGCTTAAAAAAACAATGGAACGTATCGGAATGAAAGACGGGGAAAGTATTGAACATCCGATGGTTTCTCGAAGCATTGAAAAAGCCCAAGAGCGGGTTGAAAAACATCATTTTGATTCACGTAAACATCTTATTGAATATGATGATGTTTTGAATCAACAACGAACAGTTATTTATGAATATCGACGAGAAATCTTAGACGGTGAAGAACAGCTAGAGGCGCTCCTTAAAGAAATGATAACTGACGTTGTTCATGTGTTATTTGAAATTCATTGTTCTGGTGAAAGATGTACTGGCGATGATTTAGTAGAAATTTATAAAGCTATAGAAAAATTAACTGGAATAAAAGAATCGGATTTAACAGGATTATTATTTGGCAAAAAGGTTCGTGCAAGCGAAATAGAAAAATCGATTATTGATTTTTTAATATACCAACAAGAACAATTCCGGATGCGATTACCAGAAGAAATTGCTAAAGAAGCTATGAAGTGGATACTTCTTGAAACTGTTGATCAGTCATGGAAAATTCATTTGCAGAATATTGATCATTTGAAAGAGGGAATTGGCTTGCGTGGTTATGGCCAAAAAAATCCATTAGTTGAATATAAGCGGGAAGCTTTTGATGTTTTTGAAAGAATGATGCGTCAAATTAAATGGGATATTGTTTCTGGAATATTTAAGATGCGGCCTGATGAAATGACTGTTTCAAGTTTACATGAAATAGAAAAAGAAAAAGAGCGCGAATTAGGAGAGGCTAAAGTTGGTGGAGATGATACAAGTAAGCCTCAAAATGTTCGTCGCGAAGGTCCAAAAGTTGGAAGAAATGATCCATGTTCTTGCGGATCAGGTAAAAAATTTAAGAAGTGTTGCGGGAAGTAGGAGTTTAAAGTTTAAGGAGTGAGTTTTTTTTGGGGGAGGGAGTATGAAATTGGGGTGGTCAGTATTCATTTTTGCGATTATTGGTTTAGGTTTTTCTAAACAGGTTTACACGATTTCAAATTGGCAACAAGAACCTTCAAGTGCAAGTATGACTCATAGACAAAAATTAGACTTTCTTGAAGAAAAATTTTCTTGCGTGTCTTCTGAATTAAAAAGAATTTGGCATGATAAATATTTTGAATTGCTGTGTCTTTCGGGTGCGGTTGTTGGTGGGGTGATTGGTGGAGTTTATATACAAAATAAGATTGCAGGTTGCGGATGTAGTGCTTCGAAACAAACTAGACATTTTATGCTAAGAACACTTTTCTGGACGTTAAAGTTACCGCTATTGCCGTTAAAATTATTGCCTCTTAAAAAGATAAAAAAAGGAATTAAAACAGGAACGCCATTTGTCGTTTCTTCTTTGTCATCTGTTGGGGTGTATAAATTAGTATGTTTTTTAATAAGAAAACAAAGAGTGCTTTATAAAAATGCCTTACTTAATTTTGTGAAAAATTGGCAGTTGCACAGAACAAAAACACCACAAGAGTTTTATCAATTATTTGATAATCTTTATCAAATGTATTTGCATAACGATGGAGCGCTAGGAATAACAGAAATGAATGCAGTAGAAGTTGTTAACGCTATTATCAAAGACATAAAAGAATATAAAAAATATAGCTAGTAATTTTGCTGTAGTATCGTAAAACTACTTTGTGGCATTAATATTGAATGTTTTTATAATTTCTCGTTCAAAAGTAGTTTTATGACTACCGCCGATTTTGCGATTTATTTCTGTGCCTTCTTTAAAATAAATGTAGATTGGAATTCCGCTTATTCCGTATGATTGAGTTAAAGCCTGAGCTTTTTCGATGTCTATTTTTATAAGTTTTATGTTTTGTTTGAATTTTTCAGCAAGTTCTTTTTCAGCTGGTAGCATCAATTTACATGCAGGACACCAATCAGCAGTAAATTTTGCAACAACGTTTGTATTAAGTGTTTTGATAAAATTTTCAAAAGTTTCTTTATTTTGCAAAATGGTTGGATCGGTAATTTCTTGAATTAAACTTTCTGTTGGTTGTTTAGTTGTTTTATTGTTTGCGAAAAATGATTCGATAATATTTTTTAGCCATTCAACAATTTTTTTAAACCACGAAATAATTTGTTTTTTTATTTGTGTTAGTATTTGAGAAATTCCTTGAGATTCTGTTTTTGAAGTTTTAACAGTATTTACTTTATTGGTTGATGTTGATTTATTTGGTGTGCAGTTAACAGTTGTGCCGATAATAGTTATACATAAGGATAGGACCAAACTGATTTTACTTGTTTTTGTCATTATACACCTTTTCTTTTTATGAAATTATTTTATAAAAGTTGCAGCTTCTGTTTGTTTTATTATATTACTTTTACCTGTTTGCATATTTTTAATTGAAACGGTTCCATTTTTTTGTTCTTCTTCTCCTAAAATAAGAACGTGTTGTGCTCCAAGTTTATTTGCTTTTTTCATTTTCTTATTGAGAGAAGATTCAAACAGTATGTCACTACATATATTATTTGATTGCAAATTGTTTGCAAGAAGAAGTGCTAGTACATGTTGTTCTTCTGTCATAGGAATAATTATTTGAAGAGCTGGAGCATGTGGTATGTTTAATTCGTTTTGATTTTTTTCTACAAGGAGAAGCAAGCGTCCTAATCCGATTGCTGTTCCGATAGAAGGAACGTTTTCTTTTCCTCCTAATTCTTTTGCTAATTCATAACGTCCGCCACCACAAAATGCATTTTGTGAGCCAAGTTCTTGTGATGAAAATTCAAAAACAGTTTTGTTGTAATAATCAAGACCGCGAACCAAACATGGATCGTGAATAAAATTAACAGATAAAAATTGTAATAGTTCTTGTAATTGTTGCCATTCTTCGTTACATGTTTCACACAAATGTTCAGTTAGCTTTGGTGCTTTTGTATATAGTTTTTGACAGCAGTCATTTTTACAATCAAATACTCGCAAGATATTTGTTTCTTTTCTTTTTTTGCATTTTTCACAAAGTTGAGAATCAATTGAATCTAAATATTTTTTAAGTGATTCTTTGTGGTTTTTGCGATCCTCTAGACATCCTAAAAAATTTAATTTTAAAACATAGTTTTCAAGTTTTAATGAGAAGTTGAAAAATTTATCTATCATTGCGATAAAGTGTGCATCTTGAGCAATTGATGTTGTTGCAATTGCTTCAATATTAAACTGTTCGAATTGTCGCCATCTTCCTTTTTGTGGGCGTTCGTGACGAAACATTGGTCCATAAGTAAAAACTTTCCAAGGACGTTCCTCTATGCTGTTTTCTAAAAAGGCACGCATGGTAGAAGCGGTTACCTCAGGGCGCAAACAAATTTCATCACCACCTTCTGTGGTAAATGTATACATTTCTTTTGTTACCACATCGGTGTGTGTACCGAGCGAGCGAACAAAAAGATTTGTATGTTCAATTATAGGGGTTTCTATTTGTGAGTAATTATAAGAAGTGAAATGTTTCTTTGCTTGATTTAAAACAAAATTTTGTAATTGTAGATCAAGAATATCTTGTGTTCCGCGAACTCTTTTAATTTTCATATTTATTCCTTAAAAAACACAAATTTTTTTAGAAAACAGTGACTTTTGTATAGTATACCAGATTTTGATTTGAATTTCTTTTTGTGGTGTATTTACAAGAATCTTTGTATTGGTCTATCAGCAGCTGCGAAGAAAGCGTGCAATCTATTCACAATTTGGCCAACTTGTTCTATTAATAGTTGTTCTAAACTTTCAGGATTAATTTTTGGGTCAATTAATAAATTTTTTGTTCTTGGGTGCCAAGCAGTACCATAAGATGTGCTACAAATACAAGGGGGGCCACAACGGAAGTGTGAAGAGGAGACACTAGTTGTGATTGGATAAAGGGTTACACATAAAAAAGAATGGGATGAATCAATGCTTATCATACTTGCAATAACTATTTGGGTACAGTTTCTGGGAGCAAAATAATTATAATAAACAGATTGTATTAGAGGAGCATCTTTTTGTCTTGTGTCACCAATACATAAGCGAAAAACTTTTTTGTCGACAGTAAAACTTTTAGGAAAAGTTTCTTCAAGTGTTCTCCGAATGTTTCTAGAGGATCTGTTTTTTAGTATTGTTCGGGGCAAGTTCTGTTCTAGGGTTTCTTTGGGTATTACGTATTTTCTTTTTGGGTTTATGTGAACAGTAGTTTTATATGTAACAGGGGTAAGGCTTTCTCTTGCATATCTGTTAGTTGGCAAGCAACAGCAACAACAAGGATAAAAAGTTTCATAAAGCTCTGCGACAATACATGCCGTATGAGTAAATTCAGAGGGGTGAGTCATTTCTGTATCTTCTGTTTCGGTGGTTTGTTTAGCTTGATTGCTTATAGCAATATGTATGATAAGGACGTGGTCATAAAAGTCATCATCACTTTTGTATATAGCTGTCTTTGCACAAGGCAACGGCTCATATTCTAACGTTGCTTCTTCGTCTGGTTCTTCTGGCGTTGTCTCCCTGGTTGCCGCTCCATCCGGAACTATTTCTTGTATGAGTTTAAATGTGCCAATATTAGTAACTAGTCTTGGGGGAACAATAATTTCTGCGGAAAGGGGATTTATAAAAATAACTGCCAAAAAACTCAACAATAAAAAATACTTTTTCATCTTATTTTCTTTCTAATATTTATGAAGATATTACAATGCGATTTTTACTCGATTTTCACTAGCTTAAGTTAAAAAAAGAAAAAGTCTACAACTGAAGTATTTTGGCGTAATTGTTATACGTTCATTATCTGAAAAAAATTTAGTTCTTAATTTGATTTAAAAAGCGATCAACATCTTTTTGATTTTTTAAAATGATAAATGGTTTGTTAGCAGTATGCAGATCGCGACTTCTTTATTAATATTTTTTTGCAATGATAAATTTGTTTCATTGGTGTTTTTTGTAACTATCTTTCAACAATAGCTTCTTGATATTCTGGAAATCTACGATCTCTTTGTTTTAAATATTTATCGAAAAACCAAACGATATAATCACTAACTAGCGTTGTCATTTTGTAGCCATCTTCAGGTGTTGTACAAAGATCAGCTTTATAGAATTTAAAAATTGGAAGTTCTTTAAGCCAGGTATTGTCACTAAATCCATTATGGTCCATTTTTTTAATAGTAATTTTGTATTTGTTTGTTTGGAGTGCATCAAAAAGTTCTTGTATCTTATCAATATATGCTTGCCTGTAGTCTTCCATTTCTTTGTCTGTTTCAAACTCTAGCTTCTTTGTTTCTTCTTCGCCAAGTAAAAACATAAATGGTTTATTAAATGGTGTCGTTGTATTTTCACCAAATAATGGCCCCGCCATATTGATTCCTGCTGTAACTCGTGGTTCAGTTCGACATATGTGAGTTGTTACTATGCCGCCAAAAGAGTGACCAAATATGCCGATCCTAGTAAGGTCTAATTTGTTATAAAAAGTATTTTCTTTCTGTGCATTTATTATTTCAAGTTTGTCGATTACAAATGAAGCATCTTTTATGGCCGCATTAAGATTTATTAGCTTGTCTTTAAGATTTTGTGTATTTTGATAGACCTCTCGATTATCAGGAAATCGAACTAAATTGGCAGCATATGGATGATCGATTCCAACCACAATATATCCATTACTTGCAAGTTCTTCACAATGTGCAGAATAAGCAAAACGAGTCATCCCAAAGCCATGAGAAAATATAACAATAGGATATTTTTCTTGAGCCGGCGAAATAGGAGCTTGTAAAATTGCATGGGAATAAATTTTGTCGAGGCCTTTAAAATCATCAAGAGAATTACCATCATCAACTAAATCTTTTTTTAAGAAATCAGATTGATATTTTTCGAAACGAGCTTGAGGCACTCTTATTGCGGGACTTGTCCGGCGTAGCTGTAGCGTAGACGGATACCAAAATTGTACCATTAATTCTCGTTTGGCGGTTTTGTTTGCAGCATGTTTTTCTAATCTGTTGTTATCAATCCAATGATATGATGTTGTTCCAACAGTGTGTGGCCCGGTTATTTCTGGAAAAGCAATTGTTTGGGTGCTTGGCGGGGTACGGGTAAAATAACTTCTAATTTTGCTAAACAATCCGGCAGAGGCGTTGTTGTGTATGCCAAGTAGGCACACGGTAAAGACTAAACGTTTTAAAATATGTTTCATAATTGTACTCACTTTCTATTAGGTGTTACTGCTAAACGATTCGCGGTCGTATCTTCCTCAAAAAAGATACTGCCTTCATGACCAATAAGCTGAGACACATTCCCCTTC
>Ga0209045_1000167_pt1 | contig 83914 bp, 65 predicted proteins | sample SaaInlLV_10m_DNA_4_FD_184664 | JGI IMG/M metagenome (GOLD analysis project Ga0209045, IMG submission 184664) | Marine microbial communities from expanding oxygen minimum zones in the Saanich Inlet - Saanich Inlet SI072_LV_200m_DNA (SPAdes) (version 2) | ecosystem: Environmental > Aquatic >...
TGGGATGGGCTAAAGTTGGGCGAATTGAAGGTGCATCCTTTAAATTGTTATCATGGTGGTGTATTATTTGAGCCAGCTGTTTCTTGGGTTGGGGCCACTTTGAACGATTATGTTGTTGAATTTATTAATAATGAAAAGACTAAGACGAAAAAATGACAATTACATTTAATAATATTGTGAAAACATTTTCGAAATCTACTGAGAAAGAGGTTTCTGCCTTGCAGGATGTAAGTTTTTCAGTAAATGACAATGAATTCGTTTCCATAGTTGGTCCGAGTGGGTGTGGTAAAACCACTTTATTAAAAATCCTCGCCAATTTGGAAACTCAGGATAGTGGCACAATAACATATTCAAACGATCAAGTACCCGAATCAAGATTGATTTTTCAAGATCAAGGATTGTTACCTTGGTTAACTGTTTTAGAAAATATTGGTCTTGGGCTTGAATTAAAAGGGATGGAATCAAAAAAGAGAGATGAAAAAGTAATTGCTTTTATGGATAGGGTTAAGTTAAGTGGTTTTGAATCCCATTATCCTCATGAATTATCAGGAGGAATGAGGCAGCGAGTGGCTCTTGCACGAGCCTTTTTAACCGACCCAGACATTTTGCTAATGGACGAACCCTTTGCAGCCTTAGACGCCCAAACCAGAATAATATTGCAAGAAGAATTGTTAAGTATTTGGAATAAAAATAAAAAGACGGTCTTTTTTGTTACCCACGATATTGATGAGGCTATTCTATTGGCAGATAGAGTAATTGTCATGACGGATCGCCCAGGTAAAATCCATGCAGATATTAATATTAAATTAGATCGACCGAGAGAGATTACAGTAATGGATAACAGTGAATTTAAAAGAATTAAGTGGGAGATTTGGAATTTTCTTGAAAAAGAAGTTCGAAAAGAATTAAGTTTATGATCAATTTTCAAAAAACAAAAACATTCATGAGAGAACGATTTGGTGCCGCGGCGGCAATTATTTTGTTTTTTTTGCTATGGGAATTATTCACCCGCACAAACATTCTAAAGGGCTTATTATTCCCATACCCAAGTGTTGTGTTTGAGGAGCTAGCAAAAGGTTTAACTGAGGGTGATTATTTAGAAAATTTATTTATTACTAGTACAAGAGTAGTATCTGGATTTACAATTGGGGGAGGCCTAGGATTATTACTCGGAATGCTTATGGGTTGGTCGAAAAAAATCAGAGATTTTGTGGATCCCCTAATTTCTGCAATCCACCCAATTCCAAAATTTGCCCTTCTTCCCATAATAATCATAGCATTTGGAATAGGGGAGTCATCACGGATTATCATGATAAGTATTGGCGCATTTTTCCCCATGTTAATAAATACGTTGGGGGGAGTATTGCAAATTAATCCTACTTACTATCAAGTATTAGAAAATTATGGGGGTTCAACACTTGACGTTTTTAAAAAAGTTGTACTACCTGGCAGTTTGCCCTACGTTTTAACTGGTGCAAGATTATCCTTAAAATCATCTTTAACCCTTAGCATTGGAATTGAAATGGTTTTTGGAAATAGTGGTTTAGGTACAATGTTATATCGGGGATGGACCGCTTTGGATATGACCTATGTTTATTCAATCTTGATAATTGTCTCAATTATTGGCATTGGATCAAATGCATTATTAGCAAGAGCCAAGAAGAAGTTAGTACCTTGGCATGAAGATGCCAGTACTAATTGAAATTAACTGGTTAATAAATTTCAATTTTAATAAATAAGCAGAATAATTAACTAATATTATCCCTTTTAAGAATTGGTGATTGTTTATATTGCAAACCGAATGACAAATTATTTAATTCTGGTAAATATCGGAAGCAAATATCGGAATTTTGAATAAAATATGTAATTCTAAACATTTATAAATCAATTACATTATTATGAAAAACTTGAGACCAATAATTTTTCTGCATTTTTATTTTAAAATTGTTGTATTATTTATTGGATCGTGATAATTCTCTCTCAAGAAATGTAGAAAAAGTAGTGGGTTTGCGTCCTAATAAAAATCCTAAGACCTTATCGTTTCCCCGCAGGTTAAACTCCTCGTAATATTGAAACATTTTTAATAGAGAATCAATAGAATATTTTGACATTCCAGATTTTTTTGAATTTTCCTTCCAAGCCAAGAGATCAATTTTTTCAGCCCTAATCTGTGTGCTCATTTTCGAGGCCAATTGATTGGCAATTTCTGCTGGATTAATTTTTCCAATTCCCACCAACTCATAGGAAGCACCAAAATGACCTGGATCAATTAAGACCTTGGTGGCAATTTCTGCAACATCTAAAAGATCAACCAAACTCGTATTTGAATGAGGTTCGAAGGGCACTTGGTATGTCCCCGTTTCTTTTATTACTCTTATTAAATTTAGAATATTTTGCATATATGCTGTAGGTTGAAGTATCGTGAAGGAAAGGCCTGATTGAATGATCATTTCTTCTACCCTCATCTTTAGCCAGTGATGGGGCATAGCCTCGATATGTGGGTGTAAAACTGAATGATATATTACTCTTTCTATACCAGCATTTTGGGCCGCATAAATCATGTTTTTTCCAATTTCTACTTCATACTCACTTACATTTGGACAAATATGGTAAATTTTTTCTGTACCTTTCGCAGCTATTTTGAAATCTTCTGCTTTTGTCATATCCCCGATAAAAATTTCGGAGACCCCCAACGCAGTCATAGCTGCCCGTTGCCCATCCCGTCTAATAAATGCCTTTACAGGTTGCCCCATATTGACCAAAGACCGGATAATTGCTTTTCCCGTTTTTCCAGACGCGCCATTAACTAATATCATTTATTTTCCTGAGATATTGACTATTCATTTACAAAGAAGTTTTCTGAGTTTTTCTTTTTGCACTTTTCCTAGAGCATTCCTGGGTAAATTTTCCTGAAAGTAAAAACCTTTGGGAATTTTATAGGAAGCTAACTTGTTTTTGCAAAAGTTTTTCAGTTCTTCCTCAGAAATTGGAGAATTTAATTGTATTACGGCCACGATTCTTTCTCCCCATTCTCGGTCTGGGCAGCCGATAACCGCACTAGCATGGACTGATGGATGTTCTGCCAATACCCGTTCTACCTCTGGGGGATATATATTCATTCCACCACTAATAATTAAATCTTTAGAACGACCCTTAAGCGTAAAATATCCATCTGTGGCTCTAAACCCTAGGTCACCCGTATGAAACCAGCCATCTGGTGTAAAAGATTCTTTAGTTTTTTCGGGTTGTTTCCAATATCCTTTAAATACATTTGGTCCACGAAGTTGAACTTCCCCAATTTCATCATTCCCTAGAATATTGCCCATTTCCAGGTCGACAATTCTTGCCTCGACCCCCGGTAATGGAAACCCTACGGAACCAATTCTTCTTTCTCCGTCATATGGATTTGATAGATTCATGCCTGTTTCGGTCATGCCATACCGCTCCAATAAGGTTTGCCCAAAAACATCCTTATACTTTAAGAAAGTTTCGTCAGGCAATCGGTCAGATCCAGAAGTGATCAACCTCATATGGCTAAGATCGATGGTTTCTGCCTTTGCGGATGCTAGTAATCGACGGTGAATTGTTGGGACACCCATTAGTACAGAGCAATGATAAGAAATTATGGAGTCCAAGGTTAAGTCTGCATCAAATTTTCTTGTTAGTATTGCGGTTGCCCCCGCATAAAGGGCACCTTTCAATGCAACAAATAATCCATGGACGTGGAAAATGGGCAATACATGGAATAATATGTCGTCTTCCCTCCAGCCCCAGGCTTCATATAGGGCAGCTAAGTTAGCATTGAGGTTCCCTTGGGTGATCTGAGCGCCTTTAGGGCGGCCTGTAGTGCCACTGGTATAGATGATTACAGCTGTATTGTCCTCTTTGTTCCAAAATTGAGAGGTATCAATCGCTGAATATTTTTTAATAAGGGATGTGAAAACGTTTGGGTCTTTTAAATCAATAAAAATGCATTTTTCTAGACTTGTTAATTCATGGGTTAATGTCTGATATTTTTCTTGGTTGTCTATTATTGCAAAAAACACCTTGCATTCAGAATCGCCAAGAAAATAGATAAGCTCATCCTTTGGATAAGCCGGGTTGAGGGGCAGGGCTATTGCTCCCATCCTAATAATAGCAAAATAGAGGTATATAAATTCAGGAGATTTTGGCAGTTGTAAGCCTACTCGGTCACCCTTTAGGATTCCTAATGATTTCAAATATCCCATGGTTGAATTTATTCGCTGGTTGAGTTCTTTATAGCTAATTTGTATGGATGGCTCATCTATAAATTCTATAGCAGTTTTGTTAGGGAAATTATTTGTATGGGTATCAAGGTGATCAAAAAAAGACATGGGTTTACCTAGTTATTTGAATAGTTTGGGTGATTAAAATAAAAATAAAGCAGGCTTATAAACCCCGCAATTGCATCGCTTCCTGAAGTGCTTCCGTGGGTAAAAATTTCTTTCATTCCTAAATAAACGTGATGAATTTCTTGTTTCTTGATTGCCTCAAATAAGTCATGCCATTTCATATCAAATTCCCCTTTTGCGGCTGAAATTAACCAAGATATTGAAAGCGTGGTCGTAAGGGGGGAAGCTTCGATTACTATTTCACTATTGATTCGTTTTGATTTGTTTTCATTAAACATCATTATATTGGCAAACATAACCCCTAATATAAAATCGTCCCCGGCTGGGGTTAGACCACCGCCCAGACCTGCCAATCCTCTGGTTCCTGTGCAGATGAGGTCATTATTGTCATCTAATATCCCCTCGCATAATTTTCTACCAAATGTCTTAGCCCTATTTTTAAATCTCGAATTAATATTAATTTGTCCTTCTGTGAAATCCGTGAAAATGGAATAATCAAGGGTTGAGAATAAACTAGTAGAGGATATCACTGGCTTTAAACCTTCAAGAAAGGAATCCGAAATGATTTCTTTTAGGAAAATAATATTTATTTTTCCCACATCAATTTTTGATTGCCATTTAGGAATGTCTGTTGTGCCGAGTATAAATTCACCTAATTTTAACCCACCGGGAATAATAGATATTCTGGTTTTTCCCCCCAGAAAAGCTTGAAAACTCTCCATGGGGTTATCTACAATGATTGAAAAAGGGCCCGATCCAATCTGTTTTGAAACTAAAGATATTATTTCACCGAACTCGTTAATCAAATTACACACGCTATCAAAGACTTGATAAACACGTGGTTCTTTCGTTCTTTCTAGCCAATCAACCACAAAAGAGGTTGTTGATATCACTGGGATAGATAAAGAAGTGGAGTAAATGGGATTTGCCTCAATCTTTATTATGATAGATTTCCCATAACCGATTAGGGCTTAGGGGAATTTCTAATATTTCAATGTCTTCATCCCCCATCGCATCTTCGATCGCTTGGGCAAACAAGGGGCCTACCGGGATCGCTCCAGCCTCTCCAGCCCCTTTTACGCCCATCGGGTTCAAAGGTGAGGGGGTTACTTCGTGTCCAGTAGTCATTCGGGGAATATCTAATGCTGTCGGAATTAAGAAATCCATGAAGGACGCATTTAATAATTGTCCATTATCATCAAATGCAAGCTGTTCATAAAAAGCATTGCCAATCCCTTGCGCCACACCCCCATGAATTTGACCATCCAGGATCAAAGGATTAATCACTTCACCGCAATCATGCACCACAACGTATTTTTGAATGTCCACATCCATCGTGTCTGGATCAACCTCAACGATGATTGCATGAACGCCGCTAGCTGTGGCCCCTCGTTCGGGTCCAAAATAGTTCGTTGCCTCAAGACCTGGTTCTGTACCTGGGGCAACCGCACCACGTAAGGGATTTGCTTTCTGCGCTAGATTACCTAAGGAAATCGGTGCAAGTTTTGAATCCCTTAAATGAGCTTTCCCATCCATCAGGGTGATATTATCTTCATTTGAATTGAAGTGAATAGCGGCGAGTTTTTTGGTTTTCTCTCGGACTACTTTTGCTGCCTCGTTAATTGCATTTCCTGCCACAACGGCGCCGCGACTTGCAAAAGTCCCTGCTCCCCAATAGAACAAATCCGTATCTCCCGTAGTTATTTCCACTTCGGTCACATCCACACCAAGTTGATCGGCGACGATTTGGGCAAAACTGGTGTAATGTCCTTGGCCCTGGGTTCCAATGCCAGTAACCACTGAAATCCTTCCGCTATTGAGCACTTGGACTCTGGCCCCCTCATAAGGACCAATACCTGTACCCTCTACATAGGAAACGACGCCAATGCCCACCTTTTTGCCTTCAGCCATTAACTTTGGTTGAATTTCATTGATGAATTCTTTATACCCTATCAGATCTAAGGCTTTTTCTAGAATTGGATCTTGGTTTCCGCTGTCATAGACTAAGGGCATAAAATCTTGGAATATGATTTTATTATCATACGGGTAAGCTTCTGTATTAATAAAATTTCGTTTCCGAATTTCAGTTTTATCCATTCCTAATTCTTTTGCTGCAATATCCAATAATCGTTCCATCACAAACACACCATGTTGTCGGCCAGCACCACGATAAGGTGTCACAATGGGCTTATTTGTAAAAACTGCCTTGAACTCTGAATAGTAATGTTTGACATCATATGCGCCTAATAATGTGCATTGGGAGTTGATTGGCACAGTTAATCCGTAGGGAATATAGGCACCAGTGTCATGTAGAAATTCATCTTTGATCCCCAATATCTGACCATCCTCAGAGATTGCGATTTCTGAAGTATGTACTTGTCCGCGTTCTTGGGTGGTAGCTACAAAATTTTCCGCACGGTCTTCGATCCATTTAATAGGACGATTTAGTTGCATGGTTGCCCAGGGAACCAATACCTCTTCCTGGTAGTACATCATGATCTTTGGGCCAAACCCGCCACCGATGAATGGAGCGATTACCCTGATCTGATTTTCAGATAGCCCTAGCATGTTAGCTAGTCCGTTTCTGATGGGAATCGGTGCCTGGGTGGTATCCCAAACAATCATTCTGCCACTGCGGTTATTCCAGTCGGCAACAATCCCTCGATTTTCCATCGCAGCGGCAGTGCCCCGATCATATAAAAATTTCCTTTTTATGATCTTGAAAGCATCTTTCTTCGCTATTTCGTAATCCCCTTTTTCTTGAATCACCTGAGCAGCAAGATTTGAATCCGCTTCCTCGTGAATGACTGGTGCAGAATCTGATAACCCTTTTTCCAGGTCAACTACCGCTTCGATTGGGGTGTAGTCGACAATAATATCTTCAACTGCATCTTCTGCAATATATCGAGATTCTGCAACAACCATCACGATCGGTTCACCAGCAAACTTTACTTTATTCTTAGCGAGTGGCACCTGAGTTTGTTGATCAAAAATTAATCTTTCAATGGGGGGTGGGGGGACCAAAAGTGGTCCCGGTTTCCAATAGGCTCCCAAATCTTCAGCAGTATAAATCGCAATGACCCCCTCTCGCTTTTTAGCAGTTGATACATTAATGCTATTAATATCCGCGTGGGCATAAGGACTTCTCAAAAATGCTACATGTGCCATATTTGGTAAATTGACATCATCGACAAATAAGGCTTGTCCCGTGAGTAACCTTGGGTCCTCATTGCGTTTTATTCGTTTACCAAAGAATTTGGATGCCATATATTAATCCTCCAAAAATGCTACTGCTCTACAAAATGCAGCTTCTCCACCTTTAAATTTCCATGGAAATGCCCCTAAAGTGATTCGCTTATTATGCAGCTCAGGATTGCCTATTTCTCCACCCAGATTTTCTACATGAAAACAATCATGTGGAAATAAAGCATTATGGGTTAACTGATAGGCGTCATCAGGGAATATTTCTCCAATTTTGTCCGTCCCAAATTTTTCCTCAGCTTGTTTTCTGACCTTTGCCCAGTGTTCCAAGCCACCCTTTCCTAAAAATCGGCCAATGGGTAAGTTCATTGGGTGATCGGTGGAGATCATGTCCACACCCCATAAATGAATTTTCTTATCTAAGAGCCATTCACATATGGAATAATGAGGGCCAGGATGCCTGAGTATATATTTTTCTTCATCACCATCAGGACTTAGAAAAGTAAATTTATGCCAACCAGTATTAATAAATAAGATATCTCCATTTTGAATATCTGCTCGTTCTTCAAGCATTTCAGGCGTGAACAATCCGAGTTCATCCATCGTGTCGCTAAGATCTACGATAACGCCTGGACCATATAACCACTCCAATGGAAGTTCATCGATTGTTTTACCATTGGTCACAAAATGCCTTGGCGCATCAAGGTGGGTGCCCATATGATTGGATGTTTGGATATATTGTGCGTTCACACCTTGTTCAGATTTACGTTTGATATATTTCACTTCAAATGGAGGGTAAAAAGGCCAGAATGAACAATCCTGATTCAAAGGTTGTGATAGGTCAAAAATTCTCATGTTAATCTCCTGTTATCCTAAATTATATTCTTCTGCAAATGCGATTAATGCTTTTTCAAATATTGCCATGGGGGGGCGAACCAAGCCTGCGCCAATTTGCCCTACTCCAGCGTCTTTATGAGCAATGCCAGTGTTGACTCGTGGGGGTATTCCCAGCTCAATTACTTTTCGTATGTCGATTCCTGTAGGTGTTCCGCGAAAATCTAGTGATGGGATCGTGAAGTGAGAATGTTCACTGGTGGTGATCTCATACATTTCCAATGTTGCGTTTAAGGCATCTTGGGGAGTTCCGCTAATAAATGTGACAATGGCTGGTGCTGCTGCCATCGCAAATGCCCCAATTCCAGATGTTTCTGTGATCGTACTGTCGCCTATATCTCCGCTGGCATCCTCACTGGTATAACCAGGAAAATATAGCCCATTGGGCTGTTCTACGGGGGCTGTAAACCATTTATCACCTAACCCACTTACTCTAATCCCAAATTCCGTGCCATTGCGTGCCATGGTTGTAACCACCGTGCTGCCCTCAATACCATGCCCAGCATCGCACATAGCTTTACAGGCCGCCATTACTGGGTTTAATACGCTTAGGGCATTATCTCCTAAGAACTGAATGATTTCGGACGCTACCGAGCCATCTTTCGATATCTTGGCGATCCTTGGTGCTAAAAGTTTGGTAAAGATGAGCGATCCAGCTTTATTCCGATTATGTCCCTCATCACCCATATGGAGTGCTTCAGCCAAAAGAGCCCTAATATCTAAACCTTCGCCATCAGATAATGCTTCAGCAAGCAAAGGTCCCATTACATCATTCATCCAACTTAATTTTTCTAAAACCTCTGGGCTATAGGCCCCATAGCGCAAAACTTTACCATATCCTTCATTGAGGTTTGAATAAGCCTTGTTGCCATCCGTTTCGTTTTCAACAATATATACCATCATCGACGAAGAAATTACGCCAGCCATCGGACCAACAGAATCATGATGGTGACAAGGACTAAATTCAATTTCTCCAGCTTCCACCATTTCAATGGCTTGTTTTTCATCTTTCGCTAATTTTTCAAATAGGATCGCCCCAATCACACCGCCTCGCATGGGGCCAGACATTTTTTCCCATTCAATAGGGGGACCTGCATGCATAATAAGGTTTTCTTTCATGCCCGGGACAACATCTCGGGCAATACCCAAACCTGTGAGCATGGGGCGGGCAGCCATTATTTTGTTTACAACTTTCTCATTTGCCTGATTAATATCCATACCTAATTAATTCCTCATCTTATCTAAAATTGACATAAGTTTTTCATTCCCTCCAGCGGGAGGACGCCATTCCACATGGATGGCTTTAGCTTCTTGTGACACGATACTGTGATAAAACGATTCCAAGCCAATGTTTATTGCAACAAATGGGGCTAAGAAATCCTCAATCTTTATTGAGGGGGATATTTTATCGTTGCTTTCTTGATACATTTGGTTGAGAAATTCGATCGTATTATTGGAAGAGGTAAATACAAAAGCACCTGTTTTCTCAAGTTCTTTAATTTGATTTTCTTTGTCTTGTGGATCATTTTCAGTGCCGATCACCAAAACTACAAACACCAATTCTGGTCGTAATATTTTAGTTTCAAGGATTGCCGCAGAAATCTCTTTTGCCGGATTCGGATGGGAACCTTCACCTAATACAACATCAAGCAAAATAACCCCGACCTCGGGGTCTTCCACTTCTTTCTTCATGCGTCTTAATCTTAAGTCATTATCCATCATCGGATGGAGTCTGCCCACTGTAAACACGTCTTCACCCAAATCAATGATTGTATGATCTTTGCTTTCCAATGGATCTTCCAGATTTTGGTCCTTAGAAATTGCAACGTTGGAATATATTGGGCTTAAAAAGGATTGCAAGCTCAACAATGCTTCATATGCGAGCGTACCACCAGAAAAAAGGCCACGTAAATATCCTGTAGGTTTTGGCAATGTGATTTTCTCACGGACCTTTTGGCTGTCGTTGTTTTTCGTAAGGGAAACTGCTTTTTCAGCAGCTTCTTCCAAGCTTGACACAAAATAAAGATTATCGATTTTTTGGCTTGCAGAAGGATGCCCGATAAAATTAATAACGACGGGTTTATCGATCGCCTGGGCTGCGGATAATATTTTGGTCGCAATTTCAGGGGCGGGGGGCTTGGAAACTAATACGATCACTTTTGTGTCCATATCCTGCCGCAGAATTTCTAATCCTTGCAATACTGTAATCCCCATGATCTCACTCTTGAGATCTCTACCGCCAGTGCCAATTGCCTGTGAAATTCCTGCGCCCAAATTACTTACATGACTTGTAACCGCCTGTATTCCCGTTCCGGAAGCCCCTACAACGCCAATGGAGCCTTTCTGGACATGGTTTGCAAACCCCAGACCAATCCCGTTGATGATTGCGGTCCCACAATCAGGACCCATGACAAGCAAACCTAATTTTTGAGCTTTTGATTTTAGGTCTATCTCTTCTTCTATAGAAACATTATCGCTATACAAAAATACATTTTTTCCAATATCTAATGCTTGATCTGCAACCTCGGCTGCATATCGTCCGGGCACTGATATTAATACCCAATTGGCCTCGGGGAGTTGCTTGTTTGCCATTACTAGGCTTTTTGGATAAAAATCAGATGCGACATTAGATTTTCGTTTTTTGATTAGAGAATCAAATTCAGCCAGGGCTTCAGTCGCCGATTTCTCGTCTTTCGCACGCACCACGATTAATAGATCGTCAGGTTTGCCTGCTTCACCATCTTTTGTCAGCAAATTGCTTTCATCCAATAATGCTAAATTCGCAGGAGTCGCCATCACCACCCCCGCATCCTCCACCCCTGGCAATTCAGACAAGCCTCTTTGAAGCAACATCAGCAACACAGAGTCAAAGTATGCCCCAGGTCTAATTTCGCTTTTTGTTATGGTCATTCTTAATGTACCTTTCCTGGAAGAATCATTTCTATTTTTTGAGAGGCTTCTATCAAATTTTTGTCCATATACCAACCACCCGTAATTTGCAACCCTAAGGGTAACCCCTTATTGCTATTTCCAGATGGTAGATTTATTGTAGGTAAACCTGCATGGGTCCAAGGCAAATTCATTACCGGATCCCCGGTGCTTTCTAAGCCTTTGGGTGCAGGTCCTGGCGCAGCGGGAGATAACCAGAAATCTATCCCATTTAATGCCATTAATTTCATGAGTTCATCGCGCAATTTCCTTCTGCCCAATAGGGCTTTCTTCAAACTCTCCTCAGAAATTGTTGAACCTTGCTGAATAAGTTCGGTGGTTTTTAAATGATATCTATCTTTATATTGTTGAAACCAATCTTTGTGAACAATTGCAGCCTCAGCGGCAACGATTAAATTATGACGATCATAAATAGCTTGAAAATCGTCCATAGCAGGTATTTTCTTTACAATAATCCCAGAGTTTTGTAATAGGTCACATGTTTCCTCAAAATTAGTTCGACCGATTTCCGAAACATGCTCCATATAGGGACCGACCGGGACACCCATAATGATATCCTTAGAATGTTTGGGGGAAGTTTTTTGGGGTCCTAAAAATACGCCAGCGGCCTTTTTTAAGATTTTTGTGTTTTTCGTAAATATTCCCACATGATCTAATGAGGGGGAAAGGGGAATTACACCTTCTCTTGATATTAGATCGTAACTTGGTTTATATCCCACAACGCCACAAAAAGCAGCGGGACGTATCACCGATCCTATTGTTTGAGTTCCGAGAGCAAGCGAGCATAATTCAGCGGAGACAGCTGCAGCAGAACCGCTACTAGATCCCCCAGGTGTATGCGCATAGTCATATGGATTTCGAGTTGGTCCTGGGGCAAAATAGGCAAATTCTGTTGTCACGGTTTTTCCGACTATCAATGCACCTTTTTCTTTTAATTTCGAAACGCTTTTAGCTTCTTTTCCCGATAATATTTCACTCGGGAGCTTGCTGCCTGCCTGAGTTGAAAAGCCATCGACATGAAATATATCCTTAACTCCAATAAATTCACCAAATAAAGGGAGGCGAGATTCGGGGTTCGGAAACTTCAAATCCAACTCTTTTGCTTCTTGCCGCAGACGGTTAAAGCGATTTTCTTCTGGAAGAAAAGCCATCACTTTGGGCTCAACGTCTTTAAATTGGATTTCTAATTTGTCGATCGATTCAAATAAATTCATAATGAATAATTATTAATTGCTTTTCTTTTGATTTTCTGCAGCCAATAAAACGGCATCCACGATATGTTGATATCCAGTGCATCGGCATAAATTTCCGGATAAAGCCTCACGAACCTCATGTTCAGTTGGGTCTTTGTTTTCTTCAAGAAATGGGATCATTGTCATCAGGATGCCAGGTGTACAGAAACCGCATTGCAGTCCATGGGTTTCCCAAAAAGCATTTTGTAGAGGGTGTAGATCGTCTTGTGATTCCGCGAGACTTTCAACTGTGAACAATTCCTGACCATCGACTTGAATTGCAAAAAGTAAACAGGCTCTAACAGCCTTGTTGTCGAGAAGGACAGTGCAAGCACCGCAAACACCGTGTTCGCAGCCTACATGCGTGCCTGTTAGCCTGATCTCATGTCGGAGAAAATCACTCAATAATAGTCGAGGTTCAATTTCCCTTTCATAAAGACGTCCATTCACGGAAACAGAAACGGATTTTAATTTAATCATGATTTTGTTCCTTCTTCGCAGCCCGCTCAAATGCAATTTTTAGTGCCCTTTGGGTGAGAATATTGGCTAAATGGCGTTGGTATGAAGTTGAAGCATGGACATTCCCAAAAGGATCAATTTCTTCCTCAGAAGCTATTCTTCCTGCCTCAATAAATAGATCAGGTGAGGATTTTTCTCCCCCCAAGACAGAAGCAGCTTTTTTAGCATCAACCTGTCCATCTCCTGCATTCAAGTAAACCAATTTTGCTTCAGTGCAATTATTATTTTTATCCAAAACCACAACGGCAGCAACACCCATTAGCGCGTAATCTCCACGACGTCGTGAAAATTCCATAAAAGAAAACCCTGAATGCTCGGTTGGGATTGGGATTTGTATTTCAGCTAAAATTTCATTTGGTTCAAGTGAGGTAAAAAACATACCCTGAAAAAATTCTGAAGATGGGATTATCCTTTCACCCTCTTTTGAAATAAGTTTTAATTTTGCGCCCATGGCTATGCAAACCGCCGGTAATTCTGAAGCTGGGTCTGCATGGGCCAAATTGCCACCAATTGTTCCGCGGTTCCTTATTTGGGAGTGAGCGACCTGGGGCATAGTTTCGTGGAGAAGGGGGAACTTCTCCTTGATGATCTCGTCTTTTTCAATCGTGCTTTGCCGGGTTAAGGCACCAATCTTTAAGGTTTTGTCACCATTCAACTTTACATAATCTAATTTCGACACATTATTAATATCTAAGAGCATAGTTGGTTGCAGTAGCCTAAAATTCATTGCAGGTACTAGGCTCTGACCACCAGCTAAAATCTTTGCATCATCACCATACTCATTTAATGCAGATGTAATTTCCTCTATTGAATTTAAGGCTATATAATCAAATGGTGCTGGTTTCATACATTTTTCCTAAGGTTTAATATAAACTGCAGATGTTTATTGTATAATGAGTAATACTATATTTTATATCCAAAACGCAAAAATTACGAGGGAATATGAGAGAAGTTAGTATCGTAAGTATTGGTCAAATTCCGGTTGAAAAAAAATCCTCATTAAATTTACGCAGTATGGGAGCTTCCGCTATTGCAAATGCGCTAGCAAACATCGATCCAGAACAGGTGGACGCCGTATTTGCGGGAAATATGCTCAGCGACGAACTACAGGGTCAAAAACATCTGTCTGCGTTAATTGCTGACACAGCTGGCTTGCGAGGAATCGAGGCTCTGGATGTAAATGCTGCGATGGCTTCTGGGGCCGCTTCGTTGAGAATGGCCTATTTGGCTGTTGCAAGTGGGGAAGCAGACCTTGCAGTAGCTGTCGGTGTGGAAAAAATGAGTGACGGCGTACCTACTGCTGCTTTGGCAAAAGCTCTGGATGCGGAGAATGATGTTGCAGATGGTGCAACCATGATCAGCAAAAATGCAGATCTGCTTAGACAATATTTGAAACACTTTGATGTGCCAGAAGACGCGATGGAAAATTTTGCGGTAAATGCCCATCGCAATGCTAAAAATAATCCAAACGCATTATTTTTTGGTAAATCAGTCACCCCAAGAATGGTAAGAAAATCTAGAATTGTTCATCATCCTTTAAAATTAATGGATTGTTCCCCAATTTCTGACGGGGCAGCTGCAGTTGTATTAGCGCCCACTCAGGACGCACGAGCATTTTCTGATAAAACGATACGCATTCTTGCATCCAGTGTTGCCACGGACCGCTTTAGTCTAAATCAGCGGAAAAACCCACTTTGGCTAGAAGGGGCTTATTTATCATCCCAAAAAGCCTTTCGTCAGGCGAATGTCAATCTAAATGATCTCAGCTTATTTGAAGTTCATGATGCTTTCAGCATCATGGCATGTTTACAACTTGAGGCGGTGGGTTTTTCTAAACCGGGGGAAGGCTGGCAATTAGCCAAAGAAAATAAAATAAGGCTTAATGGAAAAATCCCAATTTCCACCTTTGGTGGACTAAAGGCTCGTGGTCATCCAATCGGTGCCTCCGGTCTTTATCAAGCCGCTGAAATATATTTGCAGTTAACCCAGCAGGCTGATAAGAATCAAATTAAAAGGCCTAAGGTTGCGATGATGCAAAGTATTGGGGGGGCTGCGACGACAGTCATCAGCCATATATTTGGAAATTAAATTTGCTAAGCGTTAATGTCTTCTTCTATCTTTGATTTGAGGCACTTAAAGAATTGACCGGTAATCTTTTTTGTGACACTTCCCATCATTCTCGCTGCCAGGCTAGCGATGGTGCCAACGATAGAAATATCTGCATTCCAACTTAATTCAACACCATTTTCTACCTCGGAAAGTTTCATTTCAGAACTTACGTCCGCTGCACTTCCAGGAGCAGTGCCGTGAGCAACCATTTTTGCGTAAATTGGTTTTTTTAATTCGGCCCATTCAACATTAGCACTAAATCCAACCTTCATTGATCCGAGACCGATCTCCACTTCAGCGTTAAATAGTTTTCCATCCTTGATGACCTCTAAAGATTTTAATCCGGGAATACAAGCCTCAACTTTATGTGGATCAGTTACAAAATTCCAAACTACGTCCAATGGGGCATTAAGAATTTCTTTTCCTTCAAATCTCATCAATTACCTCCAAAATGTCTTAATTAATCATAACAGAATTTCAAATAAAACTATAACAATACCCTAATGAAATCGAGTATAAAATACCAGGTGGTAAATTAAAGGAGAAAAAATTGAATATTGTTGTGTTTGGCGCTACTGGCAAAACCGGCATGGAAGTTGTAAGTCAGGGTTTAGAACAAGGGCATATAGTAACGGCTTTTGTCCGTGACCCTATAAAAATATCCATTGACCATAAAAACCTTCGAATTATTGAAGGCAATATTTTTGATGATTTTTCTGTAGCAAAAACGATAAAGGGTCAGGAAGCCGTAATTTGTTCATTAGGATCTAGTGAATTAAGTAAAACGGATATCCGATCTAAAGGTACGTCAATTATTATAAAGGCAATGAATTCAAACAACGTAAAACGTCTATTTGTTGTTTCTGCAATGGGCGTTGCAGAAAGTTGGTCTACATTATCATTCATGGGTAGGTTGATTTTCGCTACATTGCTAAGCGCATCCAAAAAAGATCATGAAGCACAAGAAAAATATGTAAGAGAAAGTGATTTGGATTGGACAATATTTCGCCCTAGCGGCTTAAATGATAATCCAATGACGGGGGAATACATCTTAGGTGAAAATGCGGCGGCAGTTACTTCTCAAATACCTCGAGCCGATGTTGCCCATGCAATACTTTCGGAAATAAATGAAAATAAATACGTAAAAAAAGCTGTAACAATAACGAATTAAAAATTTTCACAATATCTACAAATTTACATTAGGAATAAAAAAATATCGATTTGGTATTCAATTTTTCTAATCGATTGTGTGAATTTCTGGAGAACGGATGAATTTAATTTCGATTGTAATAATAAGTATTGTTGTGCTTGAATCTACAAATATTATCGCTCTTTATTTTTTCCCAGATTCAAAAATGGCTAATAGTATTGGCGTCTTTTTCCATTAATTCGAAAAATGGACAAAAAGAAACAAATTACCCCGAAGAATTATTAAAAAATATTAGGTTGGATGATCTTTATTTTCGTTTTAATTTTTCTGGTGGAATTGATTATTAACTGATTTTAAGGTTTGGTTTAATTTAACAAAAAAGAGGCGTACCTTGGTACGCCTCTTTTAATATTACTTGGTGGTTATTCTGGACTGACGTCGACTAATACCGCTCGAACGACTCGACGGAATAAGTAACCATTCGCATCAGGACTGAATACTTCACAGGTAACCAAGGTAAGCCAATCAATTTCCTCGTGAACCATCACTCGGTCGACCATATTAGGTTCGATCATCATTACTTCCTGAACCTCATATGTGTATACCAATCCATCAGTTCTTACATGAATTTGATTGCCATACTTCAAAGTCTTTAGGTCAGTGAATGGACCCTGGTTGTTATTGCTGTCCCATACGTGGGCAGTTACAACAGTGTTTCCAGCCCATGTCGGGTAAGCAGAGCCTTCTAACCATCCGGCCTGATTGCCTAACCAGGTAACATCCCAATTTGCGTCCTGTTGAGGAACACCCACGATCGATGTTTCAACGCCCAAGCTTGGGATTTCTAAGATCATGCCCTGATCTGCGTAAGCCAAGTTTTCTGGTTGAACCGGTAAGCTTGTAACCTTATTAGGTGCAAACCCAGTTTGAGGTAAACCAAACACAGACACAGACCTGCTCCAACTTGCCCGAGCCGTAGCTACAATCTGCTCACCATCATCCTCGGTGTCTCCATTTCCATTTAGGTCAAAGTCAAGGGTAGCATAATTATCTGCTGAGTTTATGCCTCCATCTACTGAAACAGCAAACGAAATGTTTATTTCATTCAGAGCTTCTTCGGGGGTAGTGGCACCAAGGTCTGGTCCTAAAACACCGGTCCAAATTATTCGTCCTCGAGGATATGGTCCAGTGGGTTCTTCATAGTAACAATACTCTGTTGTAGTAAGCGCTGAAGCATCGGTACAAGTTACACCATTGCCTGTTGAACCGAAGGGTGCTCCAGGATCCTCACCATATGGATTTGGAATACCATCGTTTATAAATACTGTACCAACCGGAATTTCATCACTAGCTGTGGCTGTGACACCGGCGATATTGGTGTTGTTGATCCAAATAACGGTCCAGCGCAGTTGAGGTTCTCCATCGCCATCCACAAATTTGACGCCAATTGGCGGATCGAAGAGGACAGGCCCAAACTCGACATCTTCATCATCTTCGTCGATTACTTCTTCAGCATCAGGATAATCAGGAGGATTCCCGGTGGCGAATACATCATTCGTAAATGGACCTGCACTCCATGGAACCACATTGAGAACCAGGGTGATCGTTCCATCTACCCCGGCAGCCAATGAATCTGTTCCATCTAATAGATCCACATCTGCGTCACCATCAAAGCCTAGATTTACAGTAAGGTCAGAGCTTGTTATAGACTCGACCGTAAACGTATTAGGAAGTGGGAATGTGGCAGTCAGATCATCTGTAACCTGAACAGCGTCCAAAGGCACATCACCAGTATTTTCAACGACAATGTCGTAAGTAACTTCCCAGGTGCCTACGCTAACTTTTTCAGAATCCTCAGTTAAAGTTTTTGTAACTTCAATTCCCGGATTTTCTTTGGTATTGGTGATCGTACACGTTTCGTCGTCTCCGGCTCCCAGAATTACTGAGCCATTATCGATAGAGGTGTCTTCAGGGGCGAGGGTTTCACATGTCCAAGTACCTTCAGCATATCCAATGAAATCGTCCTCGCGGAGAGTATACTCTCCTGGATTTAATCCAGTAATTGGATCAGAGGTAAATGTAAAGACACCTGTGGGATCTTCAACAACAGGAACATTGCTAAAATCTAACGCTCCAGCATCTGTGCTTAGGTTGAAATCACCTACCACGGCTGTACCACCATTGTCATTGACAACTTTCTTGACGATGGTCAATGCTGCGCCATCATCATCGTTGGTGATCGTACAAGTGACATCATCACCAGCGGCCAATGTAACGGAACCATTGTCGATGGAGCTGTTGAGACTTGTGCCGCCGGTACAAGACCAAGTGCCTTCTGTGTAGCCAGCAATACCGATTTCACGGAGGGTGAATGCACCCGGGGTGAGACCAGTGAGTTTGGTAGAGGTATAGGTGAATGTATCATCGGGGCTTTCAACTGCAGTGCCGAAGACAAGGCTGCCAGCGTCGGTAGTAATTGTGAAATCACCTACCACGGCTGTACCACCATTGTCATTGACAACTTTCTTGACGATGGTCAATGCTGCGCCATCATCATCGTTGGTGATCGTACAAGTGACATCATCACCAGCGGCCAATGTAACGGAACCATTGTCGATGGAGCTGTTGAGACTTGTGCCGCCGGTACAAGACCAAGTGCCTTCTGTGTAGCCAGCAATACCGATTTCACGGAGGGTGAATGCACCCGGGGTGAGACCAGTGAGTTTGGTAGAGGTATAGGTGAATGTATCATCGGGGCTTTCAACTGCAGTGCCGAAGACAAGGCTGCCAGCGTCGGTAGTAATTGTGAAATCACCTACCACGGCTGTACCACCATTGTCATTGACAACTTTCTTGACGATGGTCAATGCTGCTTCTTCAGTATTAGTAAAAGTACAGGTGATATCTTCAGCATCAGAAAGTGTAATGCCCACACCCACATCACCATCATCAAAACCGTCTGCATCACCAATGGTGATGGTCGAGTTAGTGTCGCCTTCACATGAAATATTGGTAATGATATAAGCAGAAACTGCGACCTCATTGATTTGGAATGATCCATCTTCCAAATCTGAGAATAGTTCGGTGTTTGAATAAGTATTGGCATTATTGCCATCATCGTCCAAGGTAAACCCTGATACCCCGGTGCCTGTAGCTGTAAAGGCGAAGTCTTGAGGATCAGTTGGATCTGTAATTTTGATGATCGTGATAGAACCTTTTGGTTCAGAAATATTATCGGTAACATCATCGGTTAAAGCTTCAGTTTGCTCAACGCTGGTAACGGTTACTTCATTATATAGCTCTGTTTCAGCGGTGGGGTCATCAACGAGTACCTGGAAGGTAACCGTCATCGAATCGCCGGGATCTAAGACAAATCCGTCTCCCGCTTCAACTAAGTCAGAAGGTACGCCGTCAGCTAAGTCGGCGTTAACGCCAGCGGGGATATTGTCTTTTGTTACTGGATCATAAGAAGCACCGGTAACAGTAAATGTGACATTATCAATGTCTATCCTTTCGGTATCACTCCAAACGCCTGAGCCATTTATAATCCGAATGGCACTACTAGCGGATATTTGATTGGCCACTAAACTATGTGTTTCAGTCCCAGTTGTAGCAACACCAGTATCTGTTGAGTCCACAGTTACCCAAGTGGAACCATCCCATAACTGGATATCTAAAGATTCTTCCTGTCCAATATCTACAACTCTATTCCAGTCCAAAGAGAGCACTGCCGTGGCAGCTCCACTAAGATCAATACTTCTTTGAATCGTGCCATCCAAATTACTTGAGTCCGCGGCAATGAATTCCAGGGCTCCAGGAGTGGTGTTTGATATTTCGTCGTCTGGATCAGTTTCTACCCAGCTGGTTGACCATGGTAGGGTTCCTTGGCTGTTCGAATAACCTGGATTCGTAAATTGATCAAGATAGGTCCCATTTGATCCACTGGATTCATATCCAACAACCACCGTGCTATTTGCTACGTAGGCGGAACCGGTGGGAAGCGGGTCGCTCACCACAATATTATTCTGTCGGAAATCACCGATATTGGTGATCGTGATCGTGTAAGTAACTGTTTCGCCAGGGTCGACGATGTCATCTCCGGAATTCGAAACCTTGTCAACCGTTATCGATGGGGGGGTAATGGTGAGCGTATCATCGTCATCTTCGTCGGGGTCTTGCTGTCCATTGCCAGGAGTACTGTCCACATCGCCTTCTGTGTGGTCAGTCACTTCGGCATAGTTGTCATAAGTACCAGATGCTAGAACTACAGCTTCATAGGTCAAGCTGGTATCAAAACCACTGTCAAGACTATCGATCGTCCAGGTCAGGCCAGTGCCGGTCGGGCTGCTTTGATCATTGGCGTCACCACCTAAAATACTATCGGTGACGTAGGTATAACCAGAAGGCACCACATCTGTTACATCAATATCTGTGGCGGTGGCTGGTCCTGCATTTGCGATCACGAGGGTAAAGAGAACAGTGTCTCCCACCTCTGGGGCGGAGTCATCGATCTGTTTATCTAAGCTGATATCGATCGCCAAAATGTCATCAGTTGCTGTGTCGTCAATCGGATCGAGCTGTTGGGTGCTTGTAAATGCAGCAGTGTTGACCACTTGGGTTTGTGCGTTTTGTATATCATCGAACAAAACCTGGTAGGTCACGGTCATCGTATTGCCAATTGGGATTATTAGGTTGTCTCCCGTTACGACCAGATCAGAAGGTGCACCATCTACCAGGTCTGGGTTTGCCCCAGCAACTACATTGTCTTTGGTCACAGCGGAAGGTGTAGAGCCCAAAACCTCAAATTGTACATTGTCAATGTTCACAATATCAGAGGTTTGCCAGGATGTATCATTTCCTCTGAAACGAATAGCACTGCTGGCTGAAATTTCATCAGTAGTTAATATATGGGTGATAGTGCCAGAAGCCGCAGTGGTTGAACCAACTTCGACCCATTCGGAAAGGTTAGCATCCCAAAGATCTACGTCAACTGGATCTACAGAAGTGCTGCTCGTTCTGGTGTAGTCAAATGTAAGTGTGACAGAGGTCTCACCACTCAGGTCTATATTTCTTGAAATTGAATCGCCATCTATATTTTGGAAATGCAATTCATTAGATTGAATTGATATCGTGCCCGTAAGTTGGGGATTTATTCCACCCGTATCGCCAGATTCAACCCAGCTTGTAGGCCAATTCAACGTACCTTGTGAATTGGTATAAATTGTGTCGTCAGTAAATTGATCAAGATAAGTGTCTGTCCCTGAATATTCCCAGGCAGTCACGACGGTGCTGTTGGGCACGTAACTGGTGCCTGTCGGGAGGAGGTCGGAAATAACCACATCGGTCTGAACTTCTCCGCTTGTATTTTCAATATTGATTGTATAAGTGATCGTGTCCCCGGGTTCAACAATGCCATCATCATCACCGCCGGAATCTGAACTCTTGGTGATCTCAGGGGGAGGACCAGTTACCACGACAGTATCAGAACAGTCATTATTGGTTTCATCATCCTCGCCATTTACATCGTCTGGGTCAACAGTACATATTCCACCAGTGTCGGGGTTTTCCAGTGTGCCTGCACCAACAGGAGTGACCAAGAAGCTTACGGTGAAGGAAGCTCCAGGGGCAAGTTCAACTGTTCCTCCTGTCGCTGAACAAGTAAGCGTGTCGGTAGTGATCGAACAATCAATTGTTCCAGTGCCTGTGGGCACTGTGCCGCCATTTACGATGCCGGGTGTGCCATAAGTCGGGCCAGTCGGAAGGTCATCGGTCAAAATTGTTGCACCATCTTCAAAGAATGCTGTTCCGGCGCTGCCACCGTCGTTAGCCACAACGATCGACCAATTAAAGGTTTCTGTATTATCAATTTCTCCAGATTCGTCATTTGATTTAACTGCCGTGAGGTCGGGGTTTTGAGATAATACAACCGCGGTATCAGTTGCAGAGATCATGACCCCCGGTTCAGCATCACCTGTATTTGGATCAAATTCCCCATAAATTTCTCCAAGGTTAATGCTTGAAAGGCCAGGTTGCCCAGTTGTGATCGCATCGAATACAACTGTAATTGTTTGGTTGGCGGCCATATCTTGCTGGAAGTTCCATGTCAGGATGGATCCGCCCCCAGTAATCGTAGGATCTGCTGTGGCAAGAGAAGCCGGGGTAAATGCACCACCTGACCAGGTAGCGCTGGTTGATCCGGGAACATAGGCCCAATTAGCTGGCAACTGGTCCTCGATATATGCATCTGAGACTGCAAAAGCTTTTGTTTCCCCTACAATGGTAAATGTTGTGGTTTGACCTACAGCGTTTTCAACCAAGGCAGGATTTGCAGTTTTAGTGATGTCTAAAACGACGTCAATAAATTCTTCAAGAAGTGGCAACACAGTGTAGCCAAGATCCATATTAGGATTGCCTACTCCACAACCACCGCCGTCCCATTCCCCCCAAGCCACGGCGATCGGGCTGCTAGAAACGATATGCATACCGGTGTTGTCGTTATCAGGATCAAAGATCTGATAAGAATCTAGTTCGTCAATTGTGGTGACCAAGTCATAAGTGCCATCTATCGGACTGTAGTCCACAGAGATAACTGTGTTATCGGCAATTGCAGTGACCCAAACAGGGGAACAATTTGCAGCGGGAGATGGGTCAGATGTTCCTGGTGCCCAGCCCAAAAAGTATTCGGTGGTTAACTTGTTGGAAGGGATTAAACTGAAATTCCAGTCATAATTAAGATCTTCGTAGTCCACAGAGGCGATACCCCAAAAGGTAGAAGAACTGCTGACCTTGGCTGCCGAGTTACTCGGTATTTCATGGTTTGCACCCAGCGCATCGGAGTATGCAATTGAAGAAAGTGCAGGAATGTTAAACGAACCAGAGCCAGAAGAGTCCTCCCAATTGATGGAAATTTGAGCATTATTGGGGTTGTATAAATAAAGGTCGGTACCATTTCCGACACTGCCGTTTACGGGCGAATAATAGGTGGTCCCCCATAAAGTACTGGGAACAGCTGTATATCCACGAGCTTCGGAAGCTTGCCCATCATGTTGATCTCCCACGATAAATTGAACCTGAACCGGCGCACTAGCTGTTACTGTTGTACCGGCGTTTATATGGTGAAGCTGCGTGACCTCCCCCCTTGTCTAATACATCAGATACGGGTGAACCATCAATATCAATTTCTATTCCACCTGTGCCTGGATCGTCAATTTGTAAAGTAGTGCCATCTTCAGTAGCTTGAACAGTTACATAAACATTATCAAAATCATCATAAGAAGGGGCCATGTCTTCCCCCACTGGAATGATGTAGGAGGTTTGATAAGGTTTGGTAGGGTAAAGTTCGAAGGAAAATGCATAAACTGTACCAATAGATTGAGGCCAAACTGCTAGGGTGACCGTTGCAACACCGCCCACTACATAAATGCGGTCTCTACCATCGTAACAATTGCTGGTGGATCCATTAGGGTTTGAACTACCTGAACAAGCCGCTAACGTGGTGCCGCGCGGGTTATTGGGCACATTGGATGATTCAAAAGTTAAAACCTCCCCCTGAGAGGCCGCATATGTTTCGTCTGCTCCCGTGAGGTCAGTAGTATCAAAATCATAACCATCTTCCCAATGATCATAAAAGATATTTGTATTATCTGTCGAGGCCGTTAAACCAATTGCATAATGGATTCCAGTTGCTTCAATTAAATCTGGATTATTATCATTGTCTTCGAAGATATCCCAAATTTGATCGGCAGCCATTGGAATATAAAATTCTGATAACCCGGAAACGATTCCCGCTTGTGCAGGCACCGTTATTCCTAAAGTGGTTATGAGCATACTTAGAATAATAAGGGTAGGGAACGCTTTTCTGAAAAAGTTTTTTGGGTAGTTTTTCATCTTTCCTCCAAGAAAGGGTGAAAACTTTCTGTAAATATGTTTGAAAATGTGTACCGCTAATGACATAAATACAAAACGGCCTTCTATGATAAAGGCCGGTTTCGCGCTTGCTCCTCGTTAACCTAGCTCACCAATGTGAGCAGCGACCAAATTAAGTTAAACGGATCTTAGCAACCTAATAAAACATATTGATAATTTATAAACACAATCCACAATATTATAAGGTATTTTTGATTAAAATGATATTAATTCAAGGAGTAAATTTTACTAAAATTGTCCTATTTGGAAATTCTCCCCTATTATTAACTAAAATTACAAAAATCTATATAAATATATAGTTCGTTTAGCTAAATTTAAAAAATAATATTAAGTTTTGTTGGAATTGTACCCCATGAGGACTCGAACCTCAGTCTCCAACTCCGGAGGCTAGCGCTCTATCCACTGAGCTATGGAAGCTTACTTTAATTTTTTATAATAAACATTTTAAAAGAATATTTGAAGAATTGTGTATATATTGGAATAATCGCCATTTTTTTCTAATCAGTGAACCAATAACCTTTTTTATATACAAAATAAAGCACGATAATTATAAGTAATCCGCCAAGAAACAGGGAAATCCATTTGTCAAAATTGTTATAAATTACAAGTAGCCAAAACAAAAATGTGAATATTGATGTCCCTAAAATAAAACTGATATTCTTTAATATTTTTTCAATAGTGTCCATAAACTTTTATTTGTTGAATAATTACATTTATTTTAACTGAATGTTAATTCTATTTACTTTTGTTGCTAATGGGTCAATACCCATTTTTTCTAGTAAATTATCAGGCCTGCCCGTTTTCCCCTCCTCAGCTTGTAGTACCATTTCCAACCTTTGCTGACCCAAGGAATTGGGTTCAATAATGATTAATTTTATAATCGTTTCTCTCAGATTTTTTCTGCGTAGCTTTCCCTTTCGGAATTTTTCTAAAATAATTTCATCCGCCAATAGAGTCTTTTTCACAGTTTTTTCAAGGTCTGGGGTCCAATCAAATATCGAGACCTGAAATGTTGAACTTAGAGTTTGAGTTTGAAGTTTAGGGATCGTATTTTCGATGGTCGCTAAATCAGTAATTATAATCCCGGGGGGTAAAGCCTTTTCCAAAGCTCCATTCACATCATCCAGGGCTAAATCCTTTTCAAGCCAAAAATCCACCAATTCAAAATCACTCGTATATCCTAATGGCAAAGCAGAAGCAAGAGTAATTTTGGGCCGCGGATTATAACCCTGGCTATACGCGAGAGGCAAATTGGCACGACGCATCGTGCGCTCGAGAGTTCGATGGAGATCTAAATGCCCTGTAAATCGCATTTTATCTGTTTTTGAGAATTTCAATCGTATTCGCATATTATCTCTGAACAAGGGGGATTTCAATATCTGGCTTGAGATTTGACGATTTTCTACTCTTGTGAGGAATTACCTCTGGGCATTGCCAAATCTCCCCTGGGTTATCCATCCTTATCTTGGAAAATGTGGGCAATATTCCGCATGCAAAGCATCTATGGCGACAGTCAACTCTTGTATCACCTTTTTTGCTGATCATATAATCCGAAGCCAAGAACTTCTTGCGGACGGTAGAATCTATATGTTCCCATGGGAATGTTTCATCAATCAAACGGGTTCTGTGAATATAAAAATCTGGATCAAGGTTTGCATCTTCAAAAGCGGTTTTCCAAATCTCCCAATTGAAAAATTCATGCCAAGCATCAAATTTTGCGCCATTTTTCCAAGCATTATAAATGACCTGAGAAATCCTTCTGTCTCCTCGTGATAAAGCAGATTCAAGCATTGTTTCGTCCGGGTTATTCCAGTTTAGTTTCAATCCTCCCCCCCTTAATTCTTTCTTTAGGAGCGCTTGTTTCTCCCTAATCTGATCCAACGTATCTGCTGGTGACCATTGAAAGGTGGTATGCGGTTTCGGGATAAAAGTACTTACGCCCGCGGTAACCTTTGATTTGCGACCAATTATTTTTTCACCTTCTTTCAAAACCATTTTGCAAAGATCCGAGATGGCTTTAACGTCCTCAAGAGTTTCATCTGGGTGACCGATCATGAAATACAGTTTTATATTCGTCCACCCCCGAGAATATATTTCCCGTGCAGTATCTAATAATTGTTCAGTGGAAACGGGTTTATTGATAATATTTCTCATTCGATCAGTCGCAGCTTCGGGGGCTAGTGTAAATCCTGATCGACGTGTGTTTTTCAATGCATCCATTAATTCGACCGAAAAAGATTCAATTCGCAACGAGGGAAGTGATATTGATAGGGCTCTTTCCCCAAATTTTTCACTTACTGCCTTCACCAACTCAAGAACATGCGTGTAGTCAGAAGATGAAAGGGAGAGGAGGCCTACTTCCTCGAAACCTGTTTTTGCCATTGCAATTTCAATTGCATCAATGACCTCCTCTACTGTTCGCTCTCTCACCGGGCGAGTAATAAATCCCGCCTGGCAAAATCGACAGCCCCGAGTACATCCCCGCATGATCTCAACCGGAATTCGATTATGAACTGTATTGACATAGGGGACAATTAGATCAGTGGTGGGGGGAGGAAGTTTTGCAACGATTCTTTTAATTATCGGATAACTTGCTTCCTCATATAATTTTTCAATATGTGAGATCGTTCCTATTTCATCATAATGGGCCTTGTATAAGGATGGGACATAAACTCCCCAAATCTTTGACAAGGTTTTTAATAAATTATTTCTCGGGTCTCCACTCAATTTCCAATCTTGATAAGCCTTTATGATCTCAAAAATGACTTCTTCACCCTCTCCTATTACAATTGCATCTATGAACTCGTGCATGGGTTCTGGGTTTAACATGCCGTGCCCGCCTGAAATTATGAGGGGGTGGTTGTCATTTCGATCAACTGTCCGAAGAGGAATGCCACTCAAGTCTAAAAGGTTTAGCGTGTTGGTAAACAAGGTTTCATATGGAAGAGAAATCCCAATAATGTCAAATTGATCTAAGCTTTTTTTGCTTTCCAGTGAATAAAGGGGAATTTTCTCATCCCGCATTATTTTTTCCATATCCGACCATGGGCAAAATGTTCTTTCTGCTAATAGATCCCCGCGCTTGTTGATCAAATCATATAAAATTGCTAAGCCATAGTTAGACATTCCTAAATCATATAGATCTGGGAACGCGAGGCAAATTTTTGTTTGTATTTCCTGCCAATTCTTTACTATTTGATTTAATTCCCCACCTGTATAACGCCCTGGTTTTTCAATACGAGGCAACAAACGATCTAATTTTAATTGAAAATCTTCGGGACTTATTGTCATTCTGTTCACCACATCTTTCATTAATCAAACCGTTTTAGGAACGCAATTGGTGGTTTGATCGAATTCAGATTCCTTTTAGGAAATTTGGGTTGAGGATTAGAACCTCAAAAATCGGATTAGTTTAAGCACATATTATAACAAGGAACGAGAATAAATTAATTTGTCCTTAAATAAAAAAATAGTATATATAGAAATCCATACTATTTTTTTTATTGTTTACTTATTATCTTATTTTAGAATAGCTATTTGCTTGCTTCCAAGTGGAGAGATTTTTTTTGTGCTTCAATCACTCTTTGAATAAACGTTGATGAGACTCCGACACGGGGAATTTTTGTTGACTTTAATTTCTTTGTGAAAATCATTTTCTGTTTCTTCATCACAATCTCCTGCCATACTTTTAAGTATTATTATTCTAAATAACTTTTATGTCACATTGCCTTTCAATTATGAAAGCTTTCCAATTTGAAAGGCAATTAAAAATTAATGTCAAATTGGAATATTTTCGACGAGAATCAGATTTCGACTTAATAGTAAGGGGGTCTTCCACTTTCTTGTATAACAATAAAATATTAATTACATGCGCAAAGTAAATTCAAGAATTTCTAATTAGAGGTAATGGATTCAAGTAACTTTTATTTGATATTGACTTTCGGGAAGTATATTCCAAAATAATGAATCGCATAAAAACGCATAAAAACGCAGAATAATGCCATTTTTATGAGATGATAATTCGCTATACTGGAAGAATAAATTTTTGGTACCTTAACATGAAAGAAACTAATTTTCCCAATAAATTTTCACATCAGTTCCTTTTCCTGGGTTGGAAATAATCTCAATAGTGCCATTTATTAAAGAGGATCGTTCATGCATTCCCGCCAGGCCATAATGTTTTTCGGATAAAAGATTTCGAAAATCTACACTGGATCCTGGAAATCCAACCCCATCGTCTTTTACGGAAAGTTGAATAATCTTGGGTGTTATTTCTCCAGAAATAACTAGGGATTTTGCATTAGCATGTTGTAAAGAATTTTCACAAGCTTGTTGAACTATTCTGAATATGTGGAGTTCAATATTTTCATCTATTTCCGCAGGTTCAGAATGAATTTCTGTAATAATTTCTACGTTGTCCTGCCTTTCAGACAATAAATCTCCAAAGTCTTCAAGAGCAGTTGCTAAACCGCCGTATGTCAACATTTCTGGTCGTAACCCTTGAATTATTTTTCGAAGATGGGAAATTGTGGATTCTGTGGCTTCAATTGTTTTGGAGTCTGTACTCTGATTTTTGATTAGGGCCAGGTTGTTCAGGGTGTCATCATGTAATTCCCTTGCTAAACGGGCTCTTTCAGTTTCATGCCGGTCAATGTTCTGTTGATAAAGGGCCCGAAGATGTTGAGATTGCTGGTGGTTTATCACAGAAATTGTTATCTGATCGGCCAAGTTTTGAAGCATTTCAATATCATAGGCACTGTAAAAGTCATCTGGATCCCTTCGCCCAAACAGCCAAATCCCAATTAGAACGTTTTCAAAATAAAGAGGCAATATAAGTTTTGCCCAGGCGAGGGTTTTTGGCAAATGGTTTTGATCCGGGGGCTGGATAAATCTTGAGTAGAAATCCGGAAGATTTTTTAGTTCTTCAATTGTAGGCAATTTTGAAATATTTTCTTCTTGATCATAAAGAATGGAGGCCTGGTCTTTCTCGATTTCAATTAAAGCGGATTGTCGGATCAATAAACTTGCGGAAACTTTTTCTTCAATCAAGTTTTTGAATTTCTCATGATCTAATGTAGTGTTGAGCTCAGAGGCAAAACTTCTCTGCATCAATTCCAGTTTTTCTGGAATTCCTAAGATTCGTTTTTCAATGAAATTTTGAAATGGAATATAAATCAGAATGCTGAAAATTGAAAAAATCAAAGAGGAAGAGATGGCTAATAAAGAACCGTTTTCTGAAATTGAATAAAACTGGGAGACTAGGGGAAGCAAAAAGATTAAAACTGATCCAAGCAAAATGGCGAATAGATAAAGAATAATTAGCTTATTTACTCTAAATTCTAATTTTCCTAAATTTTGCCGGTTTATCGAATAAAAATAGGCAAGGGGAATCAGGGGAAAGGCCAGGGCAGTTAACCCTCCTAACGGGTATGGAATGATTATTTCAAAAGCATTTGCAATGCTTACAAGTATTCCAGGAAGAATTGCAAAAAAAGTAAACAAAGCAATTACGGAATAAGATTTCCTTTGCTCTTTATACTTAAAGATTCTAACAAGAATCAAAACAAAACTAATTATCAAAGATATAAGGAAAAGGATCGCGTATAAACCTGCGGGCACCAATTGGAAAATTTGTAGGATTGAAACTAATATTCCAACCACATAAGAACTAATAATCCAGACGGGGGTTTTATTTGAATTATTCATTGGAATCGGATAGATCCAATGAAGGTGGATAATGACTGGAACCGTTAGCAGCATGCCGACTCTAAGGATTATCGCCCCTCCCAAATAATGCCTAAAAGAAAATCCCGAACTTGCCATCATCCAAATGGATATAAGAAAGAAAAAAGTTGTAAGTAATCGCCAAAGAGTATTTCTTGGGCGGATATTTAAATATGTGATCAATCCGGCTATCCAAAAGATATAGGAAAACCACCATTGACTTCCTAATCGAGCAATAAATTCTTCTTGGGAAAAATTTTTAGATGTTTGATGGGTAACAATCTGCTCATATCCTCTTTGAACGGTGAGGCTAAAACTCTTTCCGATTTCAATATTTTTATAACGGTAAAGAAGAAGGTCCTGATTAAAATTTTCAGTGGTCAAACCATTCAATTCAATTACAGAATCACTAATTTTTAGGTCAGATTCGTCGACATATAATGCAACTATTTCTTGTTGAGATTCAATATGAAAATCAAAATAGGGTATTACAAAAAAGTATGAATATGTGAAATATAGCAAGTAAAGCAATATCAACCAAGGAATAGAAGTCAATATTTTCTTATTAATAAACGATTTCATAAAGTTTTCCCGAGTTTGTGGTGTTTAATTTCTTGACGCCAATTGTATCGTGATTTTGGGCCCAAAGTCCTTAAAAAAATCTATGTAAAAGGAGAAAATCATGCAAAAGTATTATGAAGGAATTCAAAAAAATATTGAGAATGAAGATGCCGCTATGTGGCAGGCTCAACTTGCAAAAGCTTCTGTAGAAGATGTGAAGGCTTTTCAAGAAAATGCTTTACCGTGGGAAGCCTGGTAAAGCAGAAATATTGTTTGAAAAAAAGGAACCCCGGTTTCCGGGGTTCCTTTTGCTGGAGAAAAGATGATTTTGGAAAAAAAGCTTATCGCAATTTATAGGGATTATCAGGTTTTTAATGATTGGAAAATATTGGAACCAAAAATTGAAAAAGTATTTCATGGCAGTATTCACATTCAAAAATTAATAAAAGCTGGTTGTTTGGCAGTAGGCGGGGATGAAGAGAGCCTTTCCGCCGCAATCATTGCGCTGTGTTGCGTTCAAAAAAGCATAATGTTGGTAGATGATATTCTAGACAATGATCCAAGGGGGGATCATATCCTAATTGGAAACGGCAGGGCATCAAATCAAGCACAAGCATTTTTGGGGGGAGCACTTCAAATAATCATTAAAAGCGATTTCACTCCTAATCAAAAATTTAGAATGATTGATGTAATCAGCAAAATGATTATTGATACATCTTTTGGGCAAAATTTGGATGTTAATATTCCAAAGACGGAAGGGGAGTATTGGAAAATGGTGAAAGCAAAAAGCTCTCCTTTTTATGGGGCTTTATTTGAAATTGGTGCAATTGCCGGAAATCCAAATTCAAGAGAGATCAAAAAAGTTAGGGCATTTGGGGATATTTACGGTGAAATGATTCAAATCCATGATGACTTATTGGATTGTTTGGACACTACTCCTGGACCGGATTGGGTGGAGGGTAGACTCCCCTTACCAATATTATTTGCTGAAATTGTTGATCATCCCGAGCGTGATGAATTTATTCATTTGCGAGCGGATATTGAAGAAAAGAATAACTTAGAACAGGCACAAAAAATATTAATCTCATGCGGAGCAGTGGCTTATTGTGTTGATCAATTGTTCCCGCGGGAACAATTGGCGATTGAAATAATTGAAAGCGCAGATGGCCTAGACAAGAGAGTTTTAATGAATGTATTGCAAGAAGTAATGGTGGCGCCTAGTAAACTAATCGAAAATTTGGAAAAAAGCCAAGTTTAATATTATTTCAGGATAATCTTTACAGGTTGTTTTTTTTGGGAGGTATTAAACCTAAGGATCTAGCTTTAGAAATAGCGGCAATGGCATTATTTACACCTAACCTTCGGTATGAAGTAGATAATAAATTTCTAACGGTGGAAGGCGCGATTTTCATGTTATTTGCTAATTCTTTTGTATTTGAATTTGGATACGTTGCCTTCATTATTAATGCTTCAGTCATTCGTTTGGATAAACGGGGGGATGAAACATCCTTTTCGGAAACAAGACTTTCAATTGAAGGTGAAAAATAAATATTGCCAGCATCTAATTCTCGGATAATTTTTTCGAGATTATTATGCGATTCCTTGTCATCTTTTAAGATATATCCACTAGCCCCGGCTTTCATGACGTGATTGATGAACGCTCTTCGATCGTGCATGGAAATCACCAAAATTATTAATTCTGGGTAAGTTTCTAAAATAGTAGTGATTGCATGTTGAATTGAATAAACGGTAGGATTTTCGGCGCTAATTGGGACGCTTGCATCCAAAATTAGAAGGTCAGTATGATTTGCATTTAGAGAGGGGATTAATTTTTCAGCAAATTCAGCTTCCCAGGTGATGTTTATATTTTCTTTGCCTTGCAGTTGAAATTTGTACCCAGAGATTACTGCACTATGATCGTCTAAAATTCCCACATTTATTTGTTTTGGCATATCGGCTCTCGCATACAATTTAGGAAAACTATTATAACAAAGTATAGTGGAAACCAATTTTAAAAAACAGTACAATTGCCTATTCTAAAAATCATCGAAACTAGGTATAACTTAAGGAGAAATTAGCAAGTTGACCGCCATGAAGTGGAGGGGAGCACTCATGGCGGTATTTCTTTAATTATATGCAAGCGTTATCAGATCCATTCAGATAGATAAAAATGGTTGTTATTAATTTCATTTGTTTGATAATAATAGAAACTGGAAAAGGAATAGCGAAGCATAGATGGAATTTTTTATCCGTTTAGCATTTTAGATTGACATGAATATTTTATTGATTATAATAACCAATGCTTTGAAATATATAATGATCCGCTAGCTCAACTGGCAGAGCAACTGACTCTTAATCAGTAGGTTCTGGGTTCGATTCCCAGGCGGGTCACAGGTGGGGGTAAAGTAATAATATACCCATGCATATATCGATTAAAAGAGCAATTCACTATATATAATATTTTTACGGTGCAACTGGAAAATACGGGAAAAATTATTCTAAATTTAATTGCTTGATTAAATGGACAGGGTGGACACAGTGGAAATAATGGATGTTACAGACTAAGATACGCCAAAATAGGCATTGAACCTGTAACAAGTTGTTATAGGGTCGAATTCAAAAAAGTAATTGGCTAACGGTATGGATATGATGCAAATTGTGTCGCATATTACAACAATGAGCTGAATCATGAATCACTAAATATTTTAATCATAGCAGATGTTTGTTTTGGAAATAAAGGATGTATTATCAAAGGGAAGTGAAATTATAAGAACCACTATTATATTTGGTACAGGTAAAATATCAAGCTTGTTCTTGTATAATTAGGTTATTCTTGGAGCTTAATATACTCTCTTTGCATTTTGGTGTCTTCGTCCATTTCCCTGAAGAAATACAATAAGAAAGGGTAATTTCAATATTTTTTCCAATAATAACAACAATTACTTAAACCGTATCCTTTTATCGTGTTTGTCGTCTTATATATATAGGAAACTAATGCCCAGCAACGAACAATTATTAAATCAAGCCCGAAACCTTGATGAAAATGCTCTCACTGAAATATATGACACCTATAATTTGGAGTTATACAAATACGCCTATCGAATTTTGGGAGATCAAATGCAAGCCGAAGACTGCGTATCGGAAACATTTAACAGATTTCTAAATGCACTCCATAAAGGAAAAGGTCCAAAAGATAATATAAGAGCGTATTTATATAGAATCGCACACAATTGGATTACAGATCAATTCAAAAGTAAAAGCAATAAAACAATCCAAATTGATATTGAACAATTTTCTTCAAAAGAAAAACTTCCGGAAATACAAGTTCACGATAACCTTTCCCTTGAGAGAGTTCGGCTTGCCATGAAAAATCTTACTCCAGATCAAAGACAGGTAATTGCATTGAAATTTTTTGAAGGTTGGAACAGTAAAGAAATATCCAATATTATGGAAAAACCAATTGGAGCAATAAAATCACTTCAGTACCGGGCGATATCTGCAATGAAGAAATTAATTAGCCAACAAATCAAGGAGGTTTAGCATGGATTTTCAAGAATCATCAGAAGACCAAAACCTCATGGATTTATTCAATGAATTAAAAGAAGATACTCCGAGAAATCTTAAAGTCGCAGGAGAAAGAAGAGACCAGTACCTAAGTACTATAATTCAGCCCGTATCCATTTCTTTACTTTCACGTCTTATAGATATATTGAAAAACTTTTTCTCAAATAAATCTAGAACTTTTGCAGTTTCCTTTTCATTATTATTGATTTTTACATTAGGAACAACTGCAACGGCTTATGCTTCCCAAAATGTAGGAATAAATGATCCACTTTATGGAGCAAAGATATTTTTTGAAAATGTACAAACAATATTAGTTGTAAATCAAGATGAAATTCTTGAATGGCATATTCGTTTAGCTCGACTTAGGAGTGAGGAAATATCTCAAACAAAAGAATTTGAAAATAATCGGAATTTAGAAATCGCAATTGCCAATTATTACCTTCATCTTGCAAAAGCAAACGAATTTGCAAATGAGCCTGATACTGAGCAAATGTCTGAAGAAAACAGCGATCTCTTATTTTCGCTAAATAATGATGATTCTGGAATTGACGATATTGAATTGGAGGCTACAAGTCAATCAGGAGATGATGAAAACATAACCACTCCAGCACCAACGGATGAACAAATTAATCCGACAGAAGATATTGATGATGATGACGATGAGGAATCAAGCAACCATACAGAAGAACCAGATGAAACAAATCAGCCTGATGAAACTAACGAACCGGATGAAACGGAAACCCCAGGAGGTACAGATGAACCAGAGGAGACAAGTACTCCTGATGAAACCGAAGAACCAGAAGGAACTGAAACGCCAGATGAGACTGACGAACCCGATGAGACTGAGGATCCTGATGAAACCGACACACCAGAACCAACCAGAACCCCTAAACCAACTGATACGTCTGGAACAGACGAACCAGACGAACCAGACGATTAAAACTCACTATACAAACCCACTATAGTTATCTAAAGGAGCAATAAATGAAAACCCTGAAAATATCCAAATTATTTACATTATTATTTGCTGTAACGTTTTTACTCTCAGCTTGTGGAGCGGATAATCTATCTGACATAGATCGTCAAGAAACCTCTTCCAATAGCAATAATAGCGATAGCAACTCAGATAATAACGATGATTCAATAAATAATAACGACAACGACGACAGCAATAACGATAACGACAGCAATAACGATAACGACAGCAATAACGATAACGACAGCAATAACGATAACGACAGCAACAACGATAACGAAAGCAATAACAATGATAATAGCGATGATGATAGTGATTCTGATGATGACGATGACACAGAAATCGAAGGGTTTGTTGAATCAGTTTCTGCAAATAGTGTCACCGTAAATGGCGTAACCTATACACTGTCAGACGAGAAACTTGCCGAATTAGGCATATCGGATCTTACGAATTTCATTTTAGTGGGAGACAAAGTTGAATTTCGGTTCCTTGATGAAGATGGAACAATAAGAATATTAGAATTCAAGTTTGAGTCAGAAGATGACGATGATGATGATGAAAACAATAATGACAATGATAATGACAACGATGACAACGATGACAACGATGATAACGATGACAACGATGACAACGATGACAACGATGACAATAATGACAATGATGACAACGATGACAACAATGACGACATTAATAACTAAGTAATAGTTAAGAAAAAGCCTTCCTTTCTCATTTTGAAAGGAAGGCTTTTTTGCATTAAATATTCAAACAGTGATTATTAATTAGTGGCTCTGGGTTCGATTCTCAGGCGGGTCACTTTATTCGGGGAAAATGGTAAATTTTCCCTGAAGTTTACGACATTTTTTTGGCCGCCCTTTTTGTAATAACTTTGATATTCCCAGAATTTCTAAGTTAGTTTTAGAATATTTTCCCTTCAAGAAATATTTTGGGTAAACTTTAGCTCTACGTGCAATCTTTAAACTCTTACCGAACCACGGAACCCCCTTGCACCATAGAATGAATGAGCTCCATTATGATAAACGAATACATGATCGAAACGACGATCAGCAAAAATAGCTCCACCTAATTCTCTAATTTCAATCGGAGTTTTTATCCAACTGGAAGTTTTTGTATCAAATTCTCCAAGATTCTGCAATTCTCGGTACTGCTCTTCTGTTAAGATCTCAATTCTCATTGCTGCTGCGAGACTAATCGCGTTTCCTCCGGGATATAAACCTTTCTTTTCCCTTTCTTTTTCTCCTTCACGGTCGTAACAAATACTTCGACGATTAGGACTCTCTTTCGAACAATCGCAAAAAATATATTCCCCTGCTTTCTTATCATAACCAATAACATCTGGTTCTCCACCAGTGGTTTCCATTGCATAAAGAGAAGACATTTTCTCAGGATTTGCTTCAAGTTTTGCTTGTATATTTGACCATTCAAGACCCAGGTGACGATTTATGTTTTCCTCAAAACGATGCTTCAATGTTTTGACTAATTCTTCCCATTGATTTTCTGACATTTCTAAATTTATCTGAACCTTTGGTATAGGCCTACCACTACCTTTACCTTTCCCTTTCGATGGTTTTTTTTCCATAAGTTGACTCCTTTTTATTTAGAAATCCAAAATGGTTATTTTGGTCTTTGATGCGTGTTTTTGTTCATTCCGTCCATATAGGCCATAGTTTTGGGCTATTTACACCAAATAACCCAAATTCAGGAATGGGGACTCTGCTGAAATTTTAATTTAGATTTATTTATTATTATACCTGCCCATCATATATTAAAAAACGACTAATTAATATTTTGTTATTCATTTACCGTTGAACTTACCTAAGAAATTGATACTGGTAGATGAAGAGTATAATAAGGACTTGAAAATATTTTATGAAATTAATTTCCTCAACCTTATTAAAAAGGATAAGTAACCATATATGAACTGTTTTACGTCATATCTAGCGGGACAAAAAGCTAATTATTTTAGTAGAGACCTCATAACTTCAAAAGGTGTTTTTCCGTCATGGGAAATATGAGGCCTGTCATAATTATAAAAGCTTTCCCATACTTTAAGTTTCGAATTTAAATCAATGTCATTGGTGTAAGTCAGTAGCTGATAAAATTCTGTTTGATCAGTTCTGTGCGAACGTTCGACCTTGCCATTATGTTGTGGGGTTCTTGGTTTTATATATGAATGCTGCATTCCTTGGTCTTCAACATGCCAATGAAAACGAGCTTGAAACTCATGACCTCGATCGGTCCTAATAGTGTTGATCCGGAAAGGAAACTTTTCAATCACATAATCAATAAATTTGATTGCACAATTCTGGTTATGCTTTGGATATATCTGAAGAGCACGAATGCGCGTAGCATCGTCCACGGCCGTATACTGAAATCGCTTCACTGTCTTTCCTTCTTCATTTTTTAGCTTTAGGAACTTCACATCTACCTGTACATGATGCCCTGGCACTGTTTTAGCATATCGTTTGCTGTGAACAGTTCGTTTTGATGCGGTCTTTGGTAGTCGGCTAACTTTATGTGCTCTCAATATTCTAGTCACCGTTGATTCTGAAATCTTAATTCCATAATAACGCTCAAGGTAATACTTAATCCGCAAAGCACCTATTTGATATTCCTTCCTAATTTTCAATATTTTTTCAATAACCTTCGGCGATGTTTTGAGCGGATGGGTAAGTGGGATGGGCTTCTTTCTGTATAACCCAGACCGACCTTCCTTTTCAAATTTCTGTTTCCAGCGATAAAACGATGACCGTGGAACGTTGAATTCCTTGCACGTCTTTGTAACACTGAAATGTTTTGCAAATTCAAGTACTGTTAACTTGAGCCTTACTCTCAATTCTTCCTTGGCATCTTTGTGCATGTCGTCCTCCTTTTTGTTGCTTTATTATTACAACAAAGTGTCCTGGAGGATATGACGTATTACACCACTCATGCTGACTTCAAACACTAGTTGTATAATGAGATTCTTTGTGCCTTTGGAAAGAGAGGGTCACCCATCCTGATTTTTCTTATATAACGTCCATTTCCGACGAACCAGGTCCCGGTGCCAATGAAAGATTGTTTCGGGTTGGAAGATCAAGATCAAATTGCGTAATTGATCGGTTGATCTATGAGAAAATTGTTTTAGTTTGATGGTTAGAACAGCAAGAGTTAGCTTCTCAATACGAGTTGGTTTGACAGGGTGCTTGAATTTTCGTTGTAAGATGGCGAGTTGATGGCGAAGGATCAAGATTTCGAGGTCTTTTTCTGTGTTTGATAACTGGGTGAGACTGAAAATTGATAGGATCGATGAAAAAAAGGTGTCGTAGAATAAACCAGAGCATGTAATTTCCTCAAAAAAATGGATTTCAAGATACGATCAAAGATTAAATGGAATCCTATTTTAGAGGAAAAAATGCGGATAAGTTTTTTAAACCTTACGGGGCATGACAATAGAGGATTTTTTAGATCGTTGGTTAGTTATTTGAACTGAAAGCAAAGATTCCGAGAGTTTAATTAAACCTCCATATAAAGATGAAAACAAAGAGGAAAGACCTACGTTAGGACAAAAGGGAGTTGGCAGACTTGCAATTGCTATAATAGGACCACAAACTCTTATTCTCTCACATGCTGAAAGAGAAAATTCAAAATTTCATGATTTAGTTGTTTGCTTTATCAATTGGAGACTTTTTGAAATCCCTGGAATAAATTTGGAAGATATAACAATTCCAGTTAAAACATTCAAAAGTGGAACTCTACCCACAAATCTTGATTTTCATGAAATGGTATCGATTGTAAGAAAAATGTTGAAACCTAGAAATTTGAGGGCTGTGAATCTTAATTGATAGGCTGCGGGTTCGAGTCCCTGATCGGCAATTACTTCAGCACCATTACGTTAAACTTTCACCCCATCTCTTACAGATCGCTTGACAGCCAGCGAGATTTCTTGACCTCAAAAAAACCTCCGATTATAATCCAAGGAAGTTGAGGAGTAGCAGTCTGAATACCAGACAGGGTTGACGACATTCCGGAATATTTTCCCGCAACCTTGAGCGCTCAAAGCGAATTTGCGAGATCAACATATAGTTGATCTTTTTTAATATCTCTGAAAGGAGGCAAATGACAGTTCAAACCAATACAACTGATACAAGAGCGAAAAAAGGATTCGCCGCCGTTCTTGTTGGGCTGCTTGCTAATATATTATTGGCGGCTATTAAAACCAGCGTAGGTGTACTAGGTCATAGCCCTGCTTTACTTGCTGATGGAATCAATTCCACATCCGATGTAGCTTATTATGTTGTCGTCAGCATTTTTGTAAAAATGGCTAACAAGCCTGCTGATGATGAGCATCCTTACGGTCATTCCCAATTTGAAAGTATTGGTGCCTTGCTTGTCGGTTCGTTTGTCATCACCACCGCAGTTGCCATATTCTGGAATTCCGTAGATACGATTTATGATCTATTCTCCGGAGTGGGTTCCTTCTCTGGTGGAACAGAAACTGCCCTGTTCGTCGCGTTAGGGACGGTTGTTCTCAAAATTGCCCTCACCCTTTATACACAATCTGCGGGCAAAGAAACTAACAACCCATCGATTACTGCACTAGCATATGACCACCGCAATGATATTTTTTCTGCGCTGGCGGCTGTTATCGGCATCTTCTTGGGAAGACTGGGGCTATACTGGGTTGATCCTCTTGCGGGAGCATTGGTAGCAATTGTCATTCTCAGAACTGGGATCGTGATTTTGCGCGAGTCAACATCTGATTTGATGGATACAGTACCGGGGAAAGTTTTAAGTGAGCAGATCATGAGCTTGCTGACACCACTGTCTGAAATTCAACACATTGAGGAAATCCACGCTCACCGATTTGGCCCCTATTTAATGATAAATATTACTATTTGCATTGATGGCAACCTTTCTGTTTTTGAAGGTGATAAAATTTCAACTAAGGTTGAAGAAACAATTAAAGCCAATATCAGCTTTGTGCGAACGGTTCATGTCCATTACCATCCTGAAGGGTAAAATCAAATACTAATGTTCGATGAAAATTCAAGAATTTTGAAAAGGACATCAAATGATAACCCCCGAACAATTCTCTAAGATCACAAATTCTCTTCCCTTCTTAAAGCACGCCGACAATCAATTGATTAGTGAGTTTAGAGATTCCGTTTTCATGACATCCATCCCTGCAGGCAAAGATGTTTATGTTGAAGGTGATTATCCTGATTCAATTGCTTTGGTGATTTCAGGGGTAGTTCGTGTTTATAAAATTGGTCACACAGGACGTGAGATAACTTTATACCGTTTTGGTTTAGGTGAATCCTGCATCTTGACCGTCAATGCTATTCTCAGTCAAAAATCTTTTCCGGCAATTGCTACAGCAGAGGAAGATATTGAAGCGGTGATGATCTCCGGCGATATTTTTCGAGATTGGGTAAAGAGATATGATCTTTGGCGGGAGTTTGTCTTTGATCTCCTATCTGACAGATTATCTATTGTGATGACGGTTATTGATGAAATTCTTTTTCAGCGTATGGATGAACGTATCGCAGCTTGGTTAGTTAACCAGTCTACAGTCCAAAACGTAATTCAAGTTACACACCAGGAAATTGCTGCGGAGCTGGGAAGTTCTCGTGAGGTTATCAGCCGAATACTAGAGGAATTCAAGCAAGAAGGTTTAATAGAAATGAGCCGTGGAAAGATAAATATAATTAATAGAGAAGGGTTAGAATCTCGGTCTGTTTTGTGACTTAGTCACAGACATTTCTTCCAATATCTCCTACAATACAAACATCAAAACTCTAAAGGAGATCACAAATGAAACGCAACATGTCCAATATTGATCGCATTATTCGGGTCGTTATCGCTGCTGTATTTGCATACTTGTATTTTGGTGGCCTAGTAACAGGCACACTAGGAGTTGTGCTTTTAGTACTTGGCGGGGTATTCTTGCTCACTTCACTAGTCGCATTCTGCCCCCTCTACGTTCCATTCAAGCTAAGCACATTCAAATCATAAATATACCAAGATAATAAAGAGCGGATGTTCTCACAGCCGCTCTTATCCTTCCCATGAAGCTATCAGAATTTCAAAACATCCTTGCTCAATCAGAGAAGCCTTTAGTTGTAGATATTTGGGCACCCTGGTGTGTCCCGTGTAAATTAACCAAACCCATCTTGGAGAATTTGGCAAAAGAATATTTTGAAAGGATTGATTTCATACCCATTGATGCAGATAGCTCACCTGAGATCATCCAGCATTATAAAATTCTAGGCATCCCAACAATTCTTGCCTTTCGAGATGGCAATTTAGTAGCAAAAGAAACTGGTGTAAAAAACAAAGCCTCTTATGAGTCAATGGTTAATTCTTTAATAAAGGGTGAACGAATCCAAACATCATTCACCACATTTGACCGTCTGCTTCGAATCAGTAGCAGCCTTTTACTTGGTGGCGTTGGGATAAGTACAGAAAACTGGGTTTTATTGTTCGTAGGCGGGATAGTTGCTTTTTTGGGTATATATGATCGCTGCCCCATTTGGACGGCGATAACAAAAAAGATTCGCAAGTATTTATAAAAATAAAACAAATAGCCCCAGCTGCCAAAGCTGGGTTTTCTTCTAATTGGATTTGGACATGAAATTATACGTCAAAAGTGCAATTTATCATTTATAACGTTAAATTTCCGATAACTTGCCGTTAAATTTTTGCCCCATCCCGTGCAGACCACTTCACTGAGTCCAAAAATGAATTTAAAAAGCTGTATACCCACTTGGTTAATTCTGCGAAACACTAGTAAAGGGGAAAATTACCTTTTTCAAGAATGAAATGTATCAATCATCTGAGGTAAACAAATCAAATCACCTTTCCGGTGCATTTTCGGTGCAAATAGCATGGACATAGTGGAAATAATGGACATAATAGACTAGAAATTTAGACATAACAGACTGTATGGACATAAAAGACGTAATGATATGTCATGGACAGCTTATTCCTTGAACAGTAGGTTCAGGGTTCGATTCCCTGGCGGATCACTTATCAAACTTCTTCATTAATGAAAATCTGTTTTTGACAGATTTTTTATTTAATTGATATTATTTGTTTAATTTGTGAAGAACGAAATTATAGTAACCATATTTATGTTGCATTAATTTTCACAATGAAATTTTTATGCTACAATAGTTGAAATGGATCGACGGTCGGAGCAGGCAAAACTGAGTTTGCGACGGCGCAGGATTAAATTCCTTCGAAAAGTACCGCATATCCCTCGGAAGATTCATGAGTATATGTAATATTTTCCATTATTCGACCAGCATTGAAGACGCTTTACAAACGCTTGGAAACTCAAAAGGTATAGCAAAAGTTCTTGCAGGGGGAACCGACTTAATTTTAGACCTTCAACAAGGTCGTCATTCCCCTGTAGACACATTAGTGGATATCACAAATATTCCTGAATTGAATGTATTGGAATATAGAGATCAGAAATTATTTATTGGTGCTTCGGTTCCTCATCGTATGATCACCAATTCGCCCGATGTGATTAGCCATTCTCAGGCATTAGCTGAGGCAAGCGGACTGATCGGCGGACCACAGGTTCGCAATGTGGCCACACTTGGTGGAAATGTTGCCCATGCCTTGCCTGCTGCGGATGGAACCATCGCCTTAATGGCCATGGATGCTAAAGCAGAAATTGCAACTTTAGAGGGGCGACGAATGACGCCACTAAAAGAAATTTTTAGGGGTCCAGGCAAATCAACTCTGGATCCCAAAAAAGAGCTTTTAGTAGGTTTTTATTTATCAAAAAAGATAGAAAATGCAGGTTCGAGCTTTAAGAGAATTATGAGGCCTCAAGGAGTAGCAATTGCAATTTTAAATTGTGGTCTTTGGCTTGAACGTGAAGGAAATATTGTTAAGGATATTAGAATTTCGATTGGACCTTCTGGTCCTGTACCTAGACGTCTCATTGAAGTTGAAAATTCATTAAGAGGGAAACAACCTTCGACTGAAGCAATTACTGAAGCAAATATTGTCCTCCAGGAAGAAGCAAATTTCCGAACCAGTCGCCACCGGGCTTCAGAAGAATATCGTAAAGAAATGGCAGCTGTATTATTAAAAAACACACTCCTTGCAGCGTGGGAAAGGTCTGGTGCTGAAGGAGAATTCAATGATTAAAGATGATTTGATCAAACTAAATATAAATAAAGAAACTATTTCTGTTGACGTAAAACCTGGCCAATCCCTAGCAGACTTATTACGGGAATCCCTAGACCTAACCGGAACTAAAATTGGTTGTAGTGAAAATGAATGTGGAATTTGTACTGTGCTGGTGGATGGAGAACCGATATTATCCTGTGCATATCCAGCGGTTAGAGCACAGGGAAAAGAGATTTTAACAATTGAAGGAATTGGCGAGTCCTCCAATAATGGGACAGATCCAAAATTACATCCAATTCAGGAAGCTTTTGTTCAATATGGGGCAGTGCAATGTGGGTTTTGTATCCCTGGTCAAATATTAACAGCATATGCTTTACTGCAAAAAAATCCTAACCCAACCATAAAAGATATTCGATATGACTTTAAGGATACTTTATGTCGTTGCGCGGGGTATCCAACAATAGAAAGAGCGGTAATGGCTGCAGCTCATACCATGAGAACAGGCGAACCACTGCCATTACCCCAGGTACCTACTTCCGTTAAACCTTTAGAAATAATCGGAAACCTACATGTCCGACCTGACTCAATTGAAAAAGTAAATGGAAAAGCAATTTACACAGATGATCTAAAATTTGATGGGATGCTATATGCGGCAGTGAAACGGACCCATATTCCACACGGCACATTAATATCCCTCGATATCGAAAAAGCCAAAAATCTTGAAGGTGTTGAAGCTGTACTCACTGCAAAGGATGTACCTGGTCAAGCTACACATGGATTAGTGATCCACGATTGGCCTTCAATGATAGATATTGGGGGAAAAGTGCGATACGTCGGAGACTCCGTAGCAATTGTTGCTGCAAGAACCGAAGAAATTGCACGCATGGCACTTGATCTGATTGATGCCGAATATAAAATTCTAGATCCTATTACAGATCCGGTTCAAGCAAATCAGGATGACGCAGTTGATCTTCATGAATATGGAAACCTTTTGAAGCATATCAAAGTGCGAAAAGGCGAGATGGAAGATGGATTTGAAGAAGCAGATCTTATATTAGAAGATACTTTTTTCACTGCCACCACGGATCACGCATTTTTGGAACCCGAATGTACGATTGCAAAACCAACTGAAGACGACCGGATGGAGATTTATGTTGGATCTCAAATTCCATATGCAGATCGATATCAGGTAGCTTTGGCTCTTGGCTGGGATGAAAAACGTGTTCGAGTTATCGGCCAGTTAATGGGAGGTGGTTTTGGTGGCAAAGAGGATATTGCCGGACAAATTCATGCGGCGCTTCTAGCAAATGAAACAAATAAGCCAGTAAAGTTGCTGTATGACCGTCACGAAAGTTTGATCGCCCACCCCAAAAGGCATGCAACTCAGATTAAAGTAAAAATGGGCGCAAAAAACGATGGAACCCTTACCGCTGTCAAAACTGAATTGTATGGTGATACTGGGGCATATGCCTCATTGGGTGAAAAAGTGATGACCCGGGCAACAACCCATTCATCTGGTCCATATGAAATACCCAATGTGCAGGCAGATTGTTATGCTATGTACACAAATAATCCGCCATCTGGCGCTTTTAGAGGCTTTGGAGTAACCCAATCCGCCTTCGCAGTTGAAACCATGATGGACAAATTAGCCGAAACTTTAAAATTAGACCCAGTAGAAATTAGAAGAATAAATGCATTAAAGGTGGGTAGCACAACAAATACAAGTCAATTATTGAATGACAGTGTAGGGTTGATGGAATGCATTGACCTGACATTTGAAGAAATGCAAAAACTTTCTGATGGAGATCCTTTTATCTCTAAGGAAATCGAAGGATCCCCGCATATAAAGAAATCTTGGGGATTAGCTGTAGCATATAAAAATACTGGTTTGGGTGGTGGCGCACCAGATAAAGCGGGTGCCGAAGTGGAGCTTTACACTGACGGACATTTGGAAGTACGTACTTCTTCGGCAGAACTGGGCCAAGGATTAGTCACCATACTTCAAATGATCGTAGCTGAAGAATTCAAAGTGTCAGTTGAGAAAGTAAATGTACTAGTAATGGACACAGATCTGACCCCAGATGGGGGACCCACTACCGCATCCCGTCAAACTTACGTCACAGGAAATGCCGCTAGGCTAGCAGCACAAACGTTGCGGGAAGCTCTCTCAACCACTCTTGCTGAAAAATTCAATATTCCCCCAAGCGAAATATTATTTATCGAAGGTCTTGCCCAAGTTGGGGAACAAAAAATTGAACTTGGTGAAGTAGCCAAAATAATGAAACAAGAAGGCAGAGAACCCATAACCTTATATGAATATTGGGCACCGAAAACTATGCCATTGGGAGAGGGCGGAAATATGCATTTCGCATTTTCATTTGCTGCCCAAGCCGCTGAGGTTGCCGTCAATACGGAAACTGGTGAAGTAAAAATACTTAGAATTATCGCTGCAACTGATGTTGGAAAAGCATTGAACCCATTAGGATTGTTGGGACAAATTGAAGGTGGCGTAATGATGGCGATTGGAAATGCACTAACCGAAGAATTCATTATGGAAGACGGGTATATATTTACTGACCGGCTTGCACGATATCGAATCCCTTCGATAACCTATACACCAGAAATTATTCCAATAATTGTTGAAGATCCAACTGTAGAAGGACCCTATGGAGCAAAAGGTATCGGAGAGATTATAAGTATTCCGACTACACCCGCAATTACAAATGCTATCTACAACGCAGTGGGTGTGAGGATCAATCAACTCCCCATAAATCAGGAAAATATTTTATTGGAATTGAAACAAAGAAATAATTCGTAACTGAAATTTTAACTAAGGGAAAATAGTTAAGGAAGGTTAATAAATGGAAAAATGGCTGAGATCTGAGTCAGTATCCAAATTAGCAGACGCTCTATTGCCGGTTTTTGCTGCACTTGCTGCATTAGCTGTAGGTGCACTCATGTTGCTTGTTTTGGGGGCAAATCCATTTGAAGCTTTTGGGGCGTTATTAGACGGTGCTTTTGGTAGTGCAAACTCTCTCGCAGACACAGTTGTTAAGGCAACTCCTTTATTATTGATTGGATTGGGGATTTGTATTTCCTTCCGCGGAAATGTGATCAATATCGGTGGTGAAGGTCAGATGATCATCGGTGCATTATTAGCTACAGCCTTAGGTTTGGCATTTCCAGATTGGCCTGGTATTGTGATGATCCCCCTGGCTATGTTGGCTGGTTTTGTAGGCGGCGCTTTTTGGGGAGGTATCCCAGGCGCATTGAAAGCCTATTTCAATGTGAATGAAATTTTGAGCACGATCATGATGAATGCCATCGCAGTGCAATTAATGAACTTTTTACTTAGTGGTCCGATGATCGATCCGGTTCAAGCGGCCAAAGCATCCCAAATTCCTCAAACTGCTCGTCTATCTACTAGTTTTGATCTCCCTCGACTCATTCCAACACGATTACATCTTGGAGCGGGAATTGCGGTGTTATTGGCAATTTTGGTGTACATATTGCTGTGGCGCACAACCATAGGTTATCGAATTCGTGCTGTTGGACAGAATCGGTTTGCCTCTCGTTATGCAGGGATCGATGTAAAAAGACAAATAGTTTTAGCTTTATTATTAAGCGGAGCCTTTGCTGGATTGGCAGGAGCTATTCAGGTATTTGGCATCAATCATCGAATGATCACAGATGGCTCAGCGACAGGATTTACAGGAAATGCTGGGTTCAACGGTATTGTGGCAGCCCTTTTTGGACAACTTAATCCTATTGGTACCATTCCCGCAGCCTTTTTCTTTGGGGCACTTTTAGTTGGCGCAAATAAATTGCAAAGAGTAATGCAGGTGCCCTCCGCATTGATTACAACAATTAATGGGTTGGTCGTGGTATTTGTTGTGAGTAGTGAAAAATGGAGAAAAACTCGGGAGCAAAAAAGATTAACAGATATGATGGCTGAAATTGATGGAGATCCACCGCCAAACCCAGAGAAAGCTGTCAAGGAGGTGGGTTCATGATCGAAAAATTCTTTACAGAAGCGGTGTTAGTAGGAATAATTGCATCGGGCATTCGTCTTGCAACGCCCTATCTATATGCGTCGATAGGTGAAACCTTTGGGCAAAGAAGTGGGGTATTAAATTTGGGCGTCGAAGGGCAAATGCTTTTAGGAGCCTTCGCTGCTTTTTACGTTTCTCTAACCACTGGCAATCTTTGGTTTGGTCTTTTAGCTGCTATGCTAACCGGTCTAATTATGGGTTTGGGGATGGCATTTGTAAGCATTAATTTGCAAGCAGTTCAAGGAATCAGCGGAATTGGATTCTACCTGTTTGGACTGGGTCTAAGTGATTTATTGTTTCAAAAATTAATGGGCACTGTGGTGACTGTAAGCGGATTTAGGCCTATTTATTTCCCGGTTTTGAGTGATTTGCCGATTGTTGGTCAGATATTCTTTAATCATAATATTTTGGTTTATGGCGCCTATGCAATGGTTTTTGTTGCATGGTTTGTTCTCAATAAAACTACTTTAGGATTAAAAATAAAAGCGGTAGGAGAATCTCCTGAAGCGGCAGATTCCTTAGGTGTAAGCGTGAGTAAAATCCGCTATCTAACAATTTCCTTCGGCGGAATGATGTCTGGAATCGCAGGTGCTTCGCTGTCTATTGCATTATTAAATGTATTTCAACAAAATATGACAAGTGGACTTGGATTTATTGCCGTTGCCTTAGTTTATTTTGGCGGATGGCGTCCAATCGCCGTCATGGGTGGCGCATTATTATTCTCGATGGTCAATTCCCTGCAGTTATGGGTGCAAGTTTTAAATATTCCAATCCCCTCAGATTTTGCCGTGATGATGCCTTACGTACTTACGATCATTGCTCTTGTAGTTACTGTCCAACGCGTAAGGCCCCCATCAGCGTTAACAAAACCATTTGAAAGAGGACATTAATATTGAAAAAGGAGGTAAATGCCTAAAAAGATTGAGTAAGTCGAGAAAAATTATTAAATTATTATATAGGAAAGGATAAAAATGAAAAAAATTCAAAAAACCCTAGCAATGTTGTTGCTCGTCGTACTAATGATTAGTGCATGTGGTGGAGCAGAAAATGAAGCCACAGTTGTAGAAGTACCTGCTGATATTTTTAAAGTTGCCGTAGTAATGCCTAGTGCGATAAATGATTTGGCATTTAGCCAAAGTATGTATGATGCGTTATTGGCTATCCAAGCTGACACTGGCGCGGACAGTTTTGAAATTGTTTATTCTGAAGGAATGTTCATTGTAGATGATGCAGCAGCCGCTATCCGTGACTATGCAAGCCAAGGATTTGATTTAGTCATTGCTCATGGTTCACAATATGGCAGTTCCTTGCAAGAAATTGCACCAGATTTCCTTGAAACCAGCTTTGCCTGGGGAACCACTGTAGATACTTTTGGTTTACCCAATATTTTCGCCTATGAAGCCCGAGCAGAAGAGGGTGGATATGTAAATGGTGTGATGGCTACAATGTTATCTGAGAGTGCTGTGATTGGCGTCGTTGGACCCATTGAAACTGGTGACGCAAAATTATATGTAGATGGATTTGCAGTTGGTGCAGCTGCTACTGATGCAGGTACAGAAGTAAATACAAACTGGATTGGTTCTTTCTCTGATGTTGCTCTGGCATCTGAAGCTGCCCAGACTCACATCGGCGCTGGTGCTGATGTATTGACTGGAACAGCCCAAATGGTTGTTGGTGCAATTGGTGCAGCAGAAGAAAATGGTGCATTATGGTTCGGAACACAATCTAGCCAATCTTCATTAGCTCCTAGTATCGTTGTTGCCAACCAAGTTTATCGATGGGAAGTTGTCCTTGAAGATATGATCGATTTGATCCATGGTGGTACCTATGGTGGACAATCCTTCGAGATTACCCTTGCCAATGGTGGCTTGGTAATTGAATTCAATGGTGACTATGCATTACCTGCGGACGTTCAATCTGCCGCTGATGCTACCATTGCCGGAATTATAGACGGTTCAATCTCAGTTTTTCCGTAAATAGTAATATTCTTAGGGGGCAGGTATCCTGCCCCCTAAGCAGTAATAATGTAAATTCTGTATTCACGATTTAAGGGTTAACAGTTATGAGTGATAGCCAATTATTGCCAACCGGACAAAAAAAGATCAATCACCTAGAGATGATCGAAATAAGTAAGTTTTTTCCAGGTGTAATCGCTAACAATAGAGTTAACTTTGATGTCAAGGCTGGGGAAGTGCATGCCCTCCTTGGTGAAAACGGTGCTGGAAAAAGCACCTTGATGAAAGTACTCTATGGTTTATATCCTCCAGAAGAGGGGGCGATTAAGTTGGACGGAGAACAGGTGGTTATTGGTTCTCCGGTAGATTCTATTGGTCTGGGAATTGGCATGATTCACCAACACTTCATGTTGGTTGAATCTTTAACTGTTGCAGAAAATGTTGCTTTAGGATTGGCTTCAACTCGGGGACCCCTGACCGATCTCGATATCGTTTCTCAAAGAATTCAAGAATTATCTGAAATATATGGTTTACAAGTAGATCCAAAAGCGTTGATTTGGCAACTCTCTGTGGGTCAGCAGCAAAGGGTGGAGATCATTAAGGCTTTATATCGGGGCGCAGCATTATTAATTCTGGACGAACCTACAGCAGTTTTAACCCCCCAAGAAGTAGATGAATTCTTTTTGACAATGCGTAAAATGATGGATGATGGACATGCCTTAATTTTTATTTCCCATAAATTGCACGAGGTATTGGATATTAGCCATCGCATTTCAGTCCTCCGTGATGGCCATATGATTGGCACTATTCCAGTGGAAGGCGCAACCAAAGAAAAGCTCGCAGAGATGATGGTGGGGCGTGAAATTGGTCTTAAAAAAGAAAGAGTGTCAAATGAAAAATCAGAAAAAAAACTCATTCTTAAGAATATTTCTGCGCAAAGTGACCGAGGGACCCCCGCATTAAAGGGTATTGATTTAGAAGTTTACTCAGGTGAAATATTGGGGGTTGCAGGTGTTTCGGGTAATGGACAAAAGGAATTAGCTGAAGTAATTACCGGCCTAAGAAACGTGACGTCTGGCCAAGTTGTGTTAGAGGACGAGGATGTTACAGGATTATCTCCCAAAGAATTGATAAACCGCAGTCTCTCTTACATTCCTGAAGAACGCATGCGTGATGGAATGATAAAGGAATTTACCGTAGCGGAAAATCTAATTTTGAGAGAGTATGATCAATTGCCCTTTGCAAATAATGGATTCCTTAATTTAAAAAATATTTCAACGCATTCAGATGAAATGATTAAGAGCTTTAATGTTAAAACACCTTCGCAGGAAACGACAGTAAAGAGCCTTTCGGGTGGAAATATTCAAAAATTAGTTTTGGCGAGGGAACTTTTCCGTAAACCGAGAACTTTAATTGCGGCTCAGCCAACGCGCGGTTTGGATATTGGCGCAATGGAATATGTGCATTTACGTCTTTTAGAGCAGCGGGAAGAGGGAACCGCCACCATATTGATTTCTGAAGATCTAGATGAAATACTTGCCCTTTCTGATCGAATAGCTGTGATATTTGAGGGAGAGATCATGGGAATCATTGATCGCGAAGAGGCAACTACCGAAAGACTCGGCCTGATGATGGCTGGTGTTGTAGAGTAATATTATTTGTAGTTTTCTTCCAATTTAACCTAAAGTAGATCGAACATTCGTTTAATATTTGCTGTAAAGATAAAGACACCAGAATAGATTGGTTGTTTGATATTGAATACTTCATCCCAAATCATGTTTTAATTTCGCTTTAAGGATCTGTGCTTTCCTTCAGCACTTTTTCCATCTTCCCCATTCCTTTTTCTTTGATTTTCCTCAAAGTCTGACCAATTACCAATATGCATGCTCACCTTTCCATCACTTTCAAATGCAAGAATATGGGTAGCAATTCGGTCCAAGAACCATCTATCATGGCTTACCACTAGGGCACATCCCGCAAAATTCTCAATAGCTTCTTCCAACGCCCTTAACGTGTTGACATCCAAATCGTTTGTGGGTTCATCAAGCATTATCACATTTCCCAGAGATTTCATCGTTTTTGCCAAATGCACTCGATTTCTTTCTCCACCGGAAAGGGATTTTACTAATACTTGTTGATCAGATCCAGAGAAATTATAGGTCGCCACATAAGCTCTAGAATTGATTTTTTGCTCCCCTAGAACCAACATATCTAAACCCTCTGAAATTTCCTCCCAAACAGTTTTATCCCCATCTAGGCTGCGATTTTGATCTGCGTAGGCAAGTACGACTGTTTTACCTATATCAATCGAGCCAGAATCTGGATTTTCCTGCCCCGCAATCATTTTTAATAATGTAGATTTTCCAGAGCCATTGGGACCAATTATGCCAATGATACTACCTGGAGGCATGCTTGCGGTGAGATCCTGGATCAGAACCCTTTTATCATATGCCTTATTGATTCCCTCAAAGTTGATCACAATATCACCTAGCCTGGGTCCGGGGGGGATATATATTTCGAGATCTGCCCGTTGTTTTTCATACTCTTGACTTAATAGATTTTCATAGGCATTTACTCTTGCCTTACCCTTTGCCTGTTTCGCCTTTGGGGTCATCCGAATCCATTCTAATTCTCGTTCTAGGGTTTTTTGTCTTTTCGATTGAGTCTTTTCTTCTAATTTTAATTTTTCTTGCTTCTGTTCCAACCAAGAGGAATAATTGCCTTTCCAGGGAATTCCGTGACCCCGATCTAGTTCTAAAATCCATCCCGCAACATTATCCAAAAAATATCGATCATGCGTTACTGCGATAACTGTTCCTTTGTATTCACGTAAATGTCTTTCCAACCATGCAGTAGATTCTGCATCTAAATGATTTGTGGGCTCATCTAATAGTAAGATATCGGGTTCTTCAAGGAGCAATCTTGTTAGAGCAACTCTTCTTCTTTCCCCGCCAGATAATACCTTTATTGGGGTATCCGCTGGTGGACAGCCCAGGGCATTCATCGCAATGTCTAAATGATTTTCAATATTCCATGCGTCTAGGCGGTCTATTTCACTTTGTATTTTTTCTTGTTCCGCAAGAATTTTATCAAAGTTGGCATCGGGTTCCCCAAATTTTGCACTTATTTCATCAAATTGGGTGATCAAATTCAGTATCGGTTGAACCGCTTCTTGGATCACCTCTTGAACAGTTTTCTCATCATCCAGTTCAGGTTCTTGTTCAAGCATCCCAACACTATAGCCTTTAGAAGTTGCTATCTCGCCAATATATTCTGTATCTTTCCCTGCCATGATTCTAAGGAGGGTTGATTTTCCCGAACCATTTAATCCCAATACCCCAATTTTTGCCCCATAGTAAAAACCCAGTGAAATATCACGTAGAACTTGTTTATTTGGCGGGTAAATTCGACCAACTCGAACCATTGAATAGATTACTTTTTCAGACGACATAATATATAAAATTCCTCTGGTAATTGAAATATTTCATTCACTAATAATTTACTTATGTGAATTAACTAAATTATAAACTATTAGATTAGAGCTAGGGGAAAATCTTAAAGTTTACCGATCATATCTTATCGAAATAACTGCTTAGTTCTATCTTTAATGAATCAATAGAGTCAAATTCAAATAAGATACCATTGTAGTTGTAAATTGCTTTCTCATTTAATGTCACATTGTCAATTGTGAATTTTTCTATGGGTGTGTTTCCTGAGAGAACATGCGACATTTCTCCCGATGAAGATATTAAGCCTGTCCCAAATAATTTTCTTTCATTATTTTCTATAATTAGACCAAATTCGGTGCTATACCATGCCAGACGCTTGATATTTTCCCTTTGAGCATCATTCGCTCGTAAAAACGCCGGTGCGAACATCTCTTGTAGTTCTGTATAATGGGGAAGCGTCATGAAGGGTAAATGGCCAAAAATATCATGAAACATATCTGGTTCGGGAGTAAATTCTAGTTCTTCCTTTGATCGTAAATAATTAGTTACCAAAAATTCTTTTCTGTTGAAATGGTTATACCAGGGAACCGCGTCGGTATACCTAACGTCAGTTCGCACTGTTTTCCATCCCGTATTCGGGGTGATTGCTGAATTTAAATGAGCCAAGGCAGGAATATTATCTGAGGGAAGGTCGAGAATTTCTAAACCACTCAAAAATTCTTTGCTCGCATATTTTTTAACTTCGTTAATTTGTTGATCATATAGGAGTTTCCAGATAAGATGCTCTTCATCAGAAAATTGAACTTCTTGATTTTCGCTTGTCTCATTTGGTTGCGAGGTCATCGATATCTCCAAAATTTTATTGGTATTATTTTCTGGGAAAAATTATTTTAAGGAAAAGTTATTGAGGAATCTGAAATGGTAATATATAGATAATTATAGTGGGGAATATCTTAATTAGCAATAATTCAATGAAATTCAACAGAAATATAGAAATTTCTAATGCAAGTAGGATAAAATTTAAGTATGCCTATAAACATTTTATTTGACATTCTCGCCCCAATTTATGACCGAGTAATTGGAGACCGTGATCCAGCGGAAATGGTGGATGTCTTGGAATTGTCAAATGAAGTTTCTTTGTTGGATGTGGGGGGAGGAACAGGAAGGGTTTCTTCAGATTTAAGAAAGCACGTTTCAAACTTATATTTAGTTGACCTTTCACTGACCATGTTAGGTGAGGCCAAGAAAAAAGGTATTCAGGATTTATCTAGTACTTCCAGTGAAAATTTGCCTTTTCAAAGTAATTCTATCGATCGGATTATGGTTATGGATGCCCTTCATCACTTTCCGAATCAAGAGAAGGTTATCGAGGAACTTTTTCGTGTAGTCAAACCCGGGGGAATTATTTTAATAGAAGAGCCAGATATTAACCGACTGCTAGTAAAGCTGATCGCCATAGCTGAAAAATTGGCATTGATGGGCAGCCATATTCACTCTCCAACAGAAATTAATAAAATGATGAGAAAATTTTCGAGCAATATTAATATAATCCCAAATGAGAGAATTTCTGCTTGGATAATTGGAAGAAAATGATGCAAGTGTACATATGGTTAATACCCTGTTTCTTTTTATTGTTTATTTACTGACAGAAAGTTTATATGAGGTAAAATTTCAATTAGACTTTGTGATCACCCGCCGGAGATAAAATATGAAAGACTTCACAGAAAAATTTTTAGAATTGATACGATTATCAGCAACTAATTTGCCGCCAGATGTGGAAAAAGCTCTCAGAAAATCAATTAAAGATGAAGAACCAGGTACCGCAGGCCATGGGGCAATGGAAACGATCATCAATAATTTTGAGATTGCACGCGAAAACTCCACTCCCATTTGCCAAGATACAGGAACACCTATTTTCTTTGTGCATTATCCTGAAGGATGGAGTACGAGAAAAATTAAATCTCAAATTCAAGATGCTGTTGTCCAAGCTACAGAAATGGCCTATTTACGTCCCAACGCAGTAGATCCCATAAGTGGAGTCAACTCGGGAAATAATCTGGGAGGAGACCATTATCCAACTGTCCATTTTGAAGAAGTGGATGGAGATACCTTAACAGTTGAACTCATGTTGAAAGGCGGGGGATGCGAAAATGTCGGAGCTCAATATAAATTACCAAATGCGGAGCTTGGAGCTGGTCGAGATTTGGAAGGTGTCCGGAGAGTAGCATTGGATGCTGTTTATCAAGCTCAGGGAAAGGGGTGTGCCCCAGGAATATTGGGAATTGCCGTGGGAGGCGATCGTGGGACATCTTACATCGCTTCCAAAGAGTCGCTCCTTAGATCGCTTGATGATAAAAATGAAGACCCTGTCCTAAATGAGTTGGAAGAAACACTAACAAAACAGGCCAATGAGCTGGGTATTGGTCCAATGGGTTTTGGTGGTAAAACAACAGTTATTGGAACAAAAATTAAAACAGCCCACAGACTGCCAGCGAGTTTTTTTGTTTCCGTTTCCTATATGTGTTGGGCCTATCGTAGACGCAAAATGGTTATAACTAACGACGAAGTTGTTTATTCATAGGAAATTGAAATGATTAAAGTAAATATGCCAATCAGTGATGAAAAAATAAGAGAATTAAAAGTCGGTGATTCTGTTTTGTTATCGGGGATAATGATTACCGGAAGAGACACAGTGCACAAGTGGATGATTGACACCTTCATTGAAAAGAATAAAGAACTTGAGGGAGACGATATTGAAGTGTACGAAGCAATTAAGCCCTTTTTGGATTGTGGGGTGATATATCACTGCGGCCCGGTTGTCACTGGGCTTGAATCGGGTGATTATAAGTTTGTTGCAGCGGGTCCCACAACGTCTATTAGGGAAGAACCCTATCAGGGCCGAGTGATGGATCATTTTAATATTAAGGGTGTGATCGGAAAAGGAGGTATGGGTGCAAAGACCCTTCAGGCCTGTGTAAATGGCCCTGGAGTATATTTCCATGCTATAGGTGGAGCCGCATCTCTAATTGCTCAATCTGTAGACAAAGTATTAGGCGTTTATAAAATGGATTTTGGGGTTCCCGAAGCAATGTGGGTATTAGAAGTAAAAGATTTTCCTGTTGTTGTTACCATGGATAGTCACGGCGAAAGTATCCATAATGAAATTGATGGTAAATCTAAAAAAGTTTTGGATAAATTATTGGTCTAAAGCTTATGTTTTGGTAATTTCAATTTCCTAAAACTTAAATAGTATAAAATCGAATGCGTGAAAAATATTATTCTAAAAAAAATATCCTAGAAAAATCCGAACAATTTAGATCTATTTTAGAGAATAGCGGGTTAAGTCGGGGAGAGTACACCATTCCTTCAACAACTGCATTAATAGTGCTTGACATGCAAGATTACTTTTTGAAACCAGAATCCCACGCATTCATCCCTAGCGCCGAGGCAATAATTCCTAGGATCAATTTACTAATTGAAGAATTTAATAAAAGAAACATGGCGAAATTTTATACCCAACACATAGATCAAAATGAGAGTGAAGGTATGATGGGTGTTTGGTGGAATAAAAACCTTTTGAACGAGAACCCCTTAAAGTCAATTTCTTCAGATTTGAAAATTGATAAAATGCAAAAAATTACTAAATCACAATATGATGCTTTTTGGAATACAGAATTAGAAAAAATGTTAACAAAAAGGAGCATTACAGACATTATCATCACTGGAGTGATGACCCACCTTTGTTGTGAAACAACGGCAAGGTCAGCGTTTGTCAGAGGTTTCAATGTTATTTTTACTATAGATGGCACTGCCACCTATAATGAGGAACATCAGATGGGATCCTTAAGGAATTTAGCCCATGGATTCGCACATGTCGAAACGATTGAAGAAGTAATTAAATCCCTTCCGTGAAATATTCAGAAGTTATTATCATTGGAGCTGGACCTGCTGGATTATCAGCTGCGATTCAGTTAAAACGTTATGGCATCACCCCAATCATATTTGAGAAAGATGAGGCAGGGGGGGTGTTAAGAAATGCAAATCTTGTAGAAAATTATCTTGGATTTCCCAAAGGGATCACAGGGCCGGGGTTAGTAACCCAATTTAAAGACCAATTTGGAAAAAATGATTTAAAAATTACTTACCAAGAGATACATGAAATTGTTCGAGACGGAGATCAATTTATTGTAGAAACCGACAATAAAAAATTTACTTCAGACTATTTAATTATTGCCTCAGGGACAAAACCAATAAAATTCCAAAAATTTGAATTATCACAAGATGTGCGGTCGCGAATTTTTTACGAGGTTTACTCCCTGGTGAAAGAAAAAAATAAAAACATTGGAATTGTTGGGGTTGGAGATGCCGCACTTGATTATTCAATAAATTTAGCCCAGCAAAACAAAATAATTTTGCTGAATCGGTCTGAAAAAATTAGTGGACTTCCCCTGTTATGGGAACGAGTTCAAAAAAATAGCGCAATAAATTATTATTCAAATTCAGAGATAAATGGTATAAAATGGACTGGTTCTAAGCTGGAAATCGATGTGAATGTCATTTCAAAATTATTAAAGTTTCAACTAGATTTTTTGATATTTGCGATAGGTCGAGAACCAGAGTTAGGATTTTTGAAAAATAATGAAATAGAGGGTTTAGGAAAGATTGATAAACCAGAAAATCTTTATGTAATTGGTGATGTAAAGAATGGATTATTTCGACAAACATCAATATCTGTGGGAGAGGGTATCAAGGCTGCCATGAAAATATATACAAAAAAGCAGGTTAAGTTAAAATGAAAATTGTTGCAACTTCTGGCAGAGAAGATATCGCCATGGTATATGTCGGAGAATATAATGACGGGGAATTAGTAGAGTTCGTTGAGGCTGTACAACCCCCAATTCCGTTGGAAGAAAAATGGGTGCTGATGATTTCAACATTATATGGGTGTCCGGTTGAATGCAAGATGTGTGATGCGGGTGGTTTTTATCACGGGAAAGTTTCCAAGGAGAGAATGTTTGAACAGATAGATCAAATAGTTGATCTGAAATTTCCAGACAAAGTGATCCCTTCGAAACAGTTTAAGATCCAATTTGCTAGAATGGGAGAACCCTCATTCAATTTGGATGTTATAAAAGTCTTGCGTGAATTTCCTTCACGATATGACGCCCCAGGATTTATGCCTTCAATTTCAACAATTGCCCCAAATGGTACGGATGAGTTTTTTAGCCAATTAAAAGAAGTAAAAAATGAATTATATTCCAATGGAAATTTTCAATTTCAGTATTCAATCCATACCACTGACCAAGAATTAAGGAACGACATTATTCCGGTAAAAAAGTGGGATTTTGCCAAACTTGCTGAGTATGGAGATGATTTTTATAAGGAAGGAGACAGGAAAATTACTTTAAACTTTGCGTTAGCTGAAGGTTCTCCTGTGGATCCAAAAGTTTTATTGAATTACTTTAATCCTGAAAAATACTTAATTAAAATAACACCATTGAATCCCACTTATAAAGCAGAAAATGAAAGCTTGAAGTCTTATATTGATCCTAGTAAAAATGGGACAGGGTATTCTTTGGTCTCAAAATTAGAAGCTGCCGGATATCGAACAATTGTAAGTGTTGGCGAGACTGAGGAAAATTTAATTGGAAGTAATTGTGGGCAATATATCTTAAAACATATTCGTGCAAAATCATCACTACAAAGTGGCTATTTATATCAGGTTGAAAACTAACAACATTTAATTGCTTATAAAAAAAAGTGCTGCAATTAATTGCGGCACTTTTGGTTTAAATCTAAAAAGAAAGGGCTTACAATCCCCTTTCTCCTCGAATATAGGGCACTCCCAGTGCCGCCGGAGCTCCAAGGCGCTTCCTCATGGCGGTACGTGATCCCCAAACCAGAGCAATGATAGTTAGCACAAATGGCATCATTTGCAAGAAAAAACCATAGTTAGAATTCACATATAGCGGGTTTGCAAAACCCAGTAGAGTCGCGGGTCCTTGAAGATCTAAAATAAAACGACGGAGGAATCCAAAAAGGTATCCACCAAAAGCAGCTTGTAAGGGATTCCATTGGGCAAAAATTACTAGGCCCACTGCAATCCACCCCTGACCCGAAGTGGTTTGACTGCTATACCAACCTGGCGATACGGCCAATGTGATCGTTGCGCCTGCAAGACCTGCTAACATCCCTCCTACAAATGTATAAAAATATCTCAATCCATAAACATTAATCCCCAATGTGTCAGCTGCTGAAGGTTTTTCGCCGACAGCCCTCAAGTGCATCCCTGGGCGAGTTTTATAGATATAGTAAGCCGCCATTGGTGCAAAAAGATAACCCACATACACCAATACATTATGATCTGTAAAAAAAGCTGGACCAATAAATGGAATATCAGATAGCAGGGGGATGGTTACAAACGGAATAAGGGGAGGATTTTGTCCGGTTAATCCCTCTCCTAAAACAAGTGCCAGTCCCGTACCAAGAAAAGTAAGTGAAAGTCCGCTTACGACCTGATCTGCTTGAAAATGAATAGTCACAAGGCCATGAGCAAGGCTTAGAACGCCGCCTGCGATCATTGCGACCAAAAGTCCCACCCAGGCGTTTCCAGTGGCCAACGAGGTGCTAAATCCTGCCATTGCCCCAAACAACATCATTCCTTCAACCCCAAGGTTTAATACACCTGCACGCTCAGCAAATATTTCGCCAATTGCAGCAAATAAAAGAATTGTGCCAGTGGCTAAACCGGCATGGAGAATAATTTCAAAATTCATGCTGCCTCCTTTTCTGACCGCACAATATATATCTTGTATCGTAGGAGAACATCACTGCTGATGACCATAAATAAGATGATGCCCTGCAAAAGAAATGCTAAGCCAGAAGGTTGGATTTCTCGTCCCGCTACGATTAAAGCGCCAAAAACAATCGAAACGATGATGACCGCGAAGGGGTTGAGTTTAGCTAACCAAGCTACAATAATTCCTGTGAATCCATATCCTGATGAAATGCGTTCTTGTAATCGATGTACAACGCCGCTGATCTCAGACATGCCTGCTAACCCTGCTAAAGCGCCAGATAGCATCATTACAAGGATAAGATTGCGAGTTATATTTAACCCAGCGTATCGGGCTGCCTTGGGATTATCACCAATTAATTTGATCTGATAGCCCCAATGACTTCGTTCCAATATCCACCATATGATTACGGCAGCAATAATTCCAAAGACAATCCCTAAATGTAATGTAATTCCAGAGAAAGCTTTGAATTCTTTTGCAAGGTCTGAGAGGCGAGGGAGCCATGCAACCTTATCAAATTGAGGAGTCATTTGGAATCCAGCATCACTCCATTTGTCAAAGATCCAAAAATTATTCCAGTAGATCGCAATATAGTTAAGCATCAAGGTTGTAATAATTTCGTTCACTTGATATTTGGCTTTGAGATATCCTGGAATGAAACCCCAAATTGCACCACCAATCATTCCCATAACGATCATCAAGCCAATCACGACAAATTTGGGTGTACTGTTTAAGGGTACGATTGGAATGAGTACAACAAGACTGGAGAAAAAGGCACCCATATAAAACTGGCCTTCCGCACCAATATTCCAAAGCTTCATTCTAAAGGCTACCGCACAAGCCAAACCCACCATTATTAGGGGGGTTGCTTTGACTAATGTGTCAGAAAATACACCCCATGAGCCGAAAGTGGCTGAGAAAAAGAATTTAAGAACTCTTAAGGGTTCTCCTCCAATAAATTTGAGAATAATTCCGCTAATAATGAATGCAACTATGACTGAGCCAAATGCTGTTGCAGCGGGCAGCCATTTCGGAACATCATCGGTTCGTTTTTCTAATTTTAGAGTGTAGGGAAATTTCATGCCACACTCCTTTTTGTTCCTGTCATCATCAAGCCAATTTCATTAATATCCGCGCCCTCTGCCTCGATAATGCCAACGATCTCCCCTTCATATATGACTGCAATTCGGTCGCTAAGGGTTAATAACTCATCCAATTCTTCCGAAATGAGTAGGAGGGCTGTCCCGGATTCCCGTTGCTCCAGAAGTAAATGTTGAATGGATTCGATCGCACCTACGTCCAACCCTCGAGTTGGTTGCATGGCAACCATCAAGGCTGGATTGGTTGTTATTTCACGGGCTAAAATTACTTTTTGCAAATTTCCTCCCGATAGTTTCCTTGCTTGTGTACGCACACTAGGGGCGAGAATCTCATACGCCTCCTTGAGATCTCGTGCATGGCTTTGAGCGGCCGTAAAATTAATTCCCCATCGATTTCCGATTGGATCGTCCCTGTAATTCTTCATGATCGTGTTTTCAGTGATTGTCATGTTTGGAGCAGATCCCACGCCTGTTCGGTCTTCAGGAATATGGGAAACGCCACTTAATATCGCTTTTCTAGGTTCTTGATTTGCAACTTCTTTCCCGTTGATTTTTATGCTTCCAGAGCATTTTCGTAGACCAGTAATAACCTCTGCTAATTCGCTTTGACCATTTCCTGCCACCCCAGCTATTCCTAAAATTTCTCCCTGATGTACGGATAAGGAAAGGTTTTTTAAAGCGGGGACACCCTTATTATTTTCTGCACTGACATCCATAACTTCTAAGACTACGTCGCCGGGCACTTGAGGTTTTTTCTTTACTGAAAATATGACCTTTCTACCAACCATCAATTCCGCCAATTTTTCGCCCGTTATGCCTTCAATATCAATACCCTCAGCGGTTGCTACCCCTCGCCTTAAAACCGTCAACCGGTCTGCAACCGTAGTTACTTCATGGAGCTTATGGCTAATAAATACAATCGATTTACCCTGGTCAACCATAGCCTTCATTGTGTCCATTAATTCATCAATTTCTTGTGGAGCCAGAACCGCTGTGGGTTCGTCCATAATTAAAATATTGGCTCCTCGATACAAAGTCTTTAATATTTCAACACGTTGTTGTTCCCCCACAGAAAGTTGCCAGATTTTTGCAGTAGGGTCAACCCGCAACCCAAATTGGTCTTGCAGGTCCCGGATTTTCTGATCGTACTTTGGCATATTCATAAAGAATTTTGGCTCATTCAAACCAAGTAAAATATTCTCAGTGACTGTTTGAGTGGGCACCAGCATAAAATGCTGATGGACCATGCCAATGCCTTTGGCAATGGCATCTTTTGGGGAGTTGAAACTTACTTGCTCGCCATGAACTTTTATTGTGCCGGAAACAGGTTTATAAAGCCCTGCTAAGGAATTCATCAATGTGCTTTTTCCGGCGCCATTCTCTCCTAAAAGCGCATGAATTTCCCCCCGTTTCAGAGTAAGGTTCACATTGTCATTTGCTAATACGCCAGGAAAACGAATGACAATGTTTTGCATTTCAACAGCGTTGGTAGGAGGAGATTGATTCATAGGCATACTCCTGGAAAAAATAAAAAATTATAAAGCCTTATTCAAAATAATTAATTACCAGAAAGCTAAAATAAGAGGCGACCCTATTTCAGGGTCGCCTCCGAAAACTTTTAGAACGGTTCTAATCTAGTGAAGGAAGCTCTGCGGTGATATTCTCATTCCACCAGTACATACAGGTTTCACAAGGAACACCAAACTGTGCAAAGCCATCAAGATCGATCTGTTCTAGGCTTACACCATCTTCCAAAACAACATTACCCTGATTGTCCATGATCGGGCCTTTGAAGACGTCAAAGCGTGTGAAATCTCCCGATAACATCAATGCCAAGGTATCTTCGATTAATGCCAAATCTTCGGCAGGAAGTTCTGCGGTGCCAGGTTGCATTGTTTCGCCATCCATGAAACCGAGCAATCCCATTGCATCAGAATCAGCGTCAAAGTATTGCCAACCACCAACCCAAGTACCAGCCTGTGAATTTTCGACGATTTCACCATAAATGGGGCCCCAGTTCCAATACATGGATGTCAAGCAAGCGTCTACAGTACAGTTTCCGCTATAGTCATAGGTAATGCCCCATTTGCCTTCAGGAGCAACTTCGGCGGGAGCAGGTGTATCAGCACCGGTCATTACGACCTGTGCGCCACCATCAAAGAGGGAAGAAGCAGCCTCTTTTTCTAAAATTGGATCATGCCAAGTGAATAGCCAGCGAACATCAATTGTACATTCTGGGCAGGTTTCCTGTACACCAAGCCCAAAAGCATTTCCTAACCGCAGCTCTTCAGGGATAGGGAATGTAGCCATATATCCTAATTTAGGATTGCCGTCCATTTTTGCTCGAGAGCCAGCCAACATACCGGCCAGATATTTCATATCTTCCATGGCGCCCATCAAATTACCGAAATTGGCTTCATTTGATTTAAACCCACTCACATGAATAATGTCTACATCTGGGAACTCTTCGGCAACTACTTCAGAAGCATCCATATAACCAAAGGAGGTTGTAAAGATTACATCAAAACCTTTTCGAGCCAAGGAACGAATTACTTGTTCAGCATCAGCACCTTCTGCAACAATTTCTACATAGGCTGTATGAACACCTTCGACATTATCCTCTACCCACATTCGACCCACATCGTGAGCTTGAGACCAACCACCATCGTCATGAGGGCCAACATATACAAAACCTACGTTGTAGCAGCCGTCAATTGCTGCTGGGATTTGGTATGCACCTTCGCTTTCAGCTGCTCCAGAAGCTTTACAATCAATTGCCTCTTCCATTGGGGCATCTGCTTCATTTGCTGTTTCATTGGCGGGTTCATTGTTTCCGCCACATGCAGCTAGAGCTAATGCAAGTATTACAAAAATAGTTAGAAAGTAAAAATATTTTTTATTGGTCATTCTAATTCTCCTTTAGAAATTAACTTTATGATAAAAAATTATTAAGATAAATGGAATAGTTTTTTGAATTTCGTTCACCTCCTGCGGAAATAAGTGTCTTGTAGATTGTACTATATCAAAAAAAAATTAAGATGTCTAGACAATAGAAAAAATTAAATATTCTGGTCAATTACTGGAATGAATTTGAATTCATTTACATCTACTAATCCTAGATCAGAAATCCTTAATTCTGGAATGACAACCAAGGCAAGTAAGCTTAATTGCATATTAGGATTGTTCAAATTGCACCCACATTTTATGAAACCATCTAAGACTGTTCGAGCTTTATCTGCAACTATTTCTGCTCTTTCATTAGACATTAAGCCGGCAATTGGCAGATCAACAAAGCCAATGATCTCGCCATTTTTCACAACAATTTGACCACCATTTATTTTGGCCAACTCATTTGCTGCAATTGCCATATCTTCTTCGTTAGTTCCCACAACGATCATTTGGTGACTATCATGTGCAACAGTTGTAGCAATGCCGCAATTTTCAGTGAAACCAAAACCGTTCACTAATCCAACAGTTACCTTTCCATTTCCAGTATGCCTTTCTACCACCGCAATTTTTAAAATATCCTGCTTAATATCGATCAGTAGTTCACCATTTTCCGGTTGAAGATCGAATTTAAGGTGTTTTGTAGGGGCTTCATTCTCAATTACCCCAATTACATTTGCGGTAACATTTCCATTTGAATTGGCAGGCAATTTGAAGTCTTCCGCCGTAATTTCTTTTCCAAAGTTTACTGATTTTGTTGCCCATTCTGGATAAGGGTAGGGGGGTAACTCGATTTGCAGTTCCCCATTTATTGAAACAGTTATTCCTTTGGAAATGACCCGGTCAATGATTAATTCCTCAAGATCTGAGACAATAAGAATATCAGCAAATCGCCCTGGGGCGATCATACCAATTTCTCTAGTCATCCCAAAATGTGTGGCTGTGTTAATCGTTGACATTTGAATTGCTTGCATTGGGGACAATCCCATAGAAATTGCATGCCGAACTACGCGATCCATATGGCCATCATTGATTAAGGTTTCAGCATGAGAATCGTCGGTACACAATATAAAATTTCTTGAATCCAAACCTTCTTCTATAATTGCGGGAATTTGATCTTTTACATCATGCCAAGCTGAACCATATCGAAGCATTGCTTTCATGCCTTGTCTAACCCGGGCTATTGCATCTTCTGGCCTCGTTCCCTCATGGTCATCCTCGGCTCCCCCCGCAATATACCCATGAAAGGGGATGCCCAGATCTGGGGAAGCATAATGTCCACCAACCACTTTATTAGCCAAATGAGTCTCACCGATTTCTGCAAGCATATTTTCGTCGCTGTTTGCAACCCCTGGAAAATTCATCATTTCCCCTAATCCAATGATGCCGTCCCAAGTCATTGCTTCGGCAACTTCTTCTGGGCCGATGCTCGCCCCTGGTGTCTCAAAACCTGGAGCGGAGGGAACACAGGAAGGTATTTGAGTCCAAACATGAATTGGCTGAATACTTGCTTCATCAACCATCAATTTCACACCCTTTAACCCAAAGACATTCGCAATTTCATGGGGGTCAATGAAAATACCGGTAGTTCCCCCAGCCATTACTGCACGCACAAATTCAGTCACTGTTACCATCCCGGATTCCACATGCATATGTGCATCTAAGAGCCCAGGTACTAAATATTTGTTATTCGCTTCGATAACCTCAGTATTTGGTCCAATTGTGTGATCTGCATTTTCCCCGACATAGGCAATTTTTTCTCCAATTATTGCTACGTCTATATTAGGAATTATTTCCCCTGATTGAACGGAAATCCACTGGCCATTTTTAATGACTTTTTCTGCTGGCAATCTTCCCATGGCACAGTCAACTAGTTGTTTTTTTAAGTCCAACCAATTCGGTTCTTCCATTCATTCACCTCATAAATTTGTAATATACATAATGTACTTTGTTTCTTCTCGAAACGCAATAATTTCCTTGGACAGTCATCTAGACAATAAAATCATATTAAAAAAATAAGACCTGTTTACCAGGTCTTTGAGCGGGTGACGAGATTCGAACTCGTGAATGTTAGCTTGGGAAGCTAATGCCTTACCGCTTGGCCACACCCGCAATTCCTTTGGATTATAGCTATCCAATTTAATGTTGTCAAGCAAAGCTAAAAAATCTTAAAATCCGAGCCACTCTACGGCCTTTTTCGGAATGTCTTCTATTGGACCAACCTGAACCGTACAAGGGGGCAAGGAATCGATGAACATTTTTCCATATTGTTTTGTCAGAACCCGATTATCAAACATAACAACGATACCCTTGTCCTGACGGCTCCTTATTAGTCGTCCAAATCCCTGCCTGAAGGTAATTATTGCCTCTGGAATTGAATATTCGTAAAATGGTTGTTCAAATGTTTCAGATCGAGCAGCAATAACGGGGTCTGAGGGAACTCCAAAAGGCAATTTCACAATTCCTAAAACCGATAAGTCTTCCCCCGGAATATCAACGCCTTCCCAAAAAGCTCTGGTGCCTAAAAGTACTGCCTGCTCCGTGCTTTTAAAAGATTCCAATAATGCATGCGGAGAAGCACCTTGCCCCTGTTCGAATACTGATATACCCTGATTTGCTAATGGAGCATTTATTGCCTTTGAAGTTGTTTGTAATTGTGCATAGCTTGTAAATAAAAATAATGCTTTCCCACCAGTTGCTGTACAGATTTTTATAATTCCATTTTCAACCGCTTTTTGATGACCATGCTTATTAGACGGTTCGGGAATATTATTGGGAATATATAAAAGAGTTGAATTTTCATAATCAAAAGGGGACCCTACAGATAATTCATCTGCATCCCACGCATTTAATCTCTTCCTGATATATTCGAAATCATTGTTCGTTGTCAGTGTAGCGGATGTTAAGGTGACAGAAGATTTTTCATGCCATAAATATTCCTCCATTAAATTCCCAATATGGAGGGGGGCGGCTTGCAAAATGACATGCCTTTGATTGGGATTGACTTCTACCCAATAAATTAATTCTTCTATTGGCTCAAATACCAATCCGGTAATATTGTTATCAAATTCTGACAATCTCCGATATATGTTTGTTATATTGGACATCAGATCTTCAATTTCTTCCTGACCTGTATCGGAGATTTCAGTAAGAGTGGAATTTATCCTTTCAATATTTTCAAAAAGTAAAATCAGGTTACCCTGTGCTTCCTCCCAAGATACTTCAACGTCTAACCAGGGCGGCAACGTTCTTATGGAAGGAACGATTCTTTCTCTTTGTGAATATGTACCTAATTTTCTGCCCTCCCGTTGATCTTCTAAAAAATTTCCAATACTTATGAAAAAGTTTTTGGAAGAATTTTGGAATTGAAAAGCTTTGTCAGTTGCTTGTTGAATGATTTTATTTAAGGAGGCCAAGGAACCTGGTTCTAATATCGTTTTTGAAACCTTTAGTATTCGAGCCAACAATCCTGAATTCGAACCGCCCAGTTCTTTAATCGTTCGCTCAATCTCTGGTTGAGTTACTCTAAAACTTAACGCATTTGTGGTTGCTGATTCTAAGTGATGAGCTTCGTCTACAATCAAATACTTATAATCAGGTAATATCCGATTTCCAGTAGCAACGTCAGCCAATAGTAATGCATGATTGACCACCAGCACATGGGACTGATTAGCAGCTTGTTTCGCACGATGAATGGGGCAAATACCTCCCATTCTTTTTATGCATGTCTCTGTGGTACAGCCATCATCATTTGCTGATATTTGATTCCAAACTGCTCTCTCACGGGGTCCGTTGATATTGATTTCTGACAGATCTCCGGTTTCAGATTTGGAAAGCCAAATGAGCATTTTTGCTAACACCCGAATTTCATCAGCGGATTCAGGTCTCTTTTTCCTAAATGCTTCTAGTCTTCGGGGGCATAAATAGTTATTTCTTCCTTTTAAAACTGAGGCCTTTAATTCTGAACCAATTAATTCTTTAACATCCGGAATATCTTTGTTAATTAATTGATCCTGAAGATTTATTGTATTTGTAGATATGAGGACTCGTGAGCTGTTTTTAAGTGCCCACAGGGCAGAGGGGATTAGATATGCCATTGATTTCCCTGTGCCAGTGCCTGCCTCAGCCAAAAGATGGTAACCTTCTGAAAGAGTGTTTGCAATAGTTTGGCAAAGTTCAATTTGCTCTGGTCGATGTTCAAAATTAGGGAAAATCTTGGAGTAAGCTCCGCCATTTTCTAAGAGGGAGGATACCTCTTCAGCGTCCAAGGATATGAGGTCATTTCTGGCGGTTAAGGGTTCAGATTCTTCCGGAGGTGGATTTTGAAATATCGGGCCTAGAAATGCTTTTCCCCTGGATCCCTTAAGATTGTCCCTATTCAGTTGGTTGAATGCTTTCTTGAAAACATGTTCAGCCCCCCAATGCGTAAATTCGCCTAGCCTAACAATTTCAGCAAGAATGTCCAGGGGCATGTTTAGGGCTTCTTCGAATAATTTGGCATAAACCCCTTGAGTAACCTTTGCATCATCTAAAGCACGATGAGTCGCTTTAAACGGAATATTTAATAGTTGCCCTAAGGCGCTCAAATTATATCTGCCTGCGTCTGGAAGTAAGACTGAGGCCATATCGTATGTATCTAATGTTTCGTTATCCTTAAATAATCCGACTTGATTTAAAAAGGAAACATCAAATTTTACGTTATGTCCTAAGATGGGGAGGTCGCGTACAAAATTATCCAGTCCAGGAATAATTTCTTCGATAAGAGGAGCGCTTCTAACCATTGCATTATTTATTCCGGTCAACTTGGTAATAAAGGGGGAAATAGCCCTGCCAGGATTAACGAGTGTACTAAATTCATCTTCAATCCTATTATCGTTAAACTTTACAGCGCCAATTTCAATAATTACGTTATTTTTTGGGTCTAGGCCAGTAGTTTCGAGGTCAATTGCAACGATGGATGTCATAAATTAATTATACCATTGGGGAAACAAATGTTCGGTTAAAATAAAAACCAACTAAACCGTTAATAAATCCTTGATCCAAGGAATTTCAAGTGTGCCAGCACCTGCTAAAGCAATTAATAGCATTTTGAAGAATTTTCCAATAAATGCCCAAAACAGAAACTTCCAGACTGGCATTTTTAATATCCCAGCTGCAATACCCGTAAGATCAAAAAATGGATTTGGGATAAAAGCCATGACCAGGATGGTTAGCTCCCCGTTTTTCTTCATCCAGTTCACTAATTTTGTATAAATATTTTTTTTGTCAATTATTGCCCGACCACTATATCCTGCCAAATATCCAGATAATTCACCAATAGCAGAGCCTAAGCCTGCTGTAACCGCGATTAGAATGGGGTTTAACCTTGCCCCCAGAGAAAATACGATCAATAAGCCTGGGGCTGGCAGGAAGATGGTTGCATTTGTAATTACTGAAAAAAGGAAAACACCAGCATAACCAAAATTTTCTAAGCCAGTTAATTGATCCTCTGGAATGAAAAATATATAAAGGCTAATAGCAACAACGGCTAGAATTGCTCCTAGCCGTTTAATAAAACTGAATATTTTTTTATTTGATATTTCTTTTTGGTTATTCTTCAAGAATAGTAACAGATTTGATATTCACCGCTGGGCTATTTACATTTGAAGGATCACGCTCTGGAATTCCCATAAACACATCCTCTCCCTCAATCAATTGGCCAAAGACACTATGTCGATTATCTAGGTGGGGGGTTGCGGTGTGAGTTATGAAAAATTGAGAACCGTTCGTATTCGGCCCTGCATTAGCCATTGATAAAATTCCACGTTTGGAATGTTTTAGATCAGGGTGGAATTCATCTTTAAACTGATAACCGGGTCCACCCCGACCTGTTCCGGTGGGGTCTCCACCCTGGACCATGAAGTTTCCAATGACTCTGTGGAAAAATGTGCCATCATAAAAGTCTTCCTTTGCCAGAAAAATAAAATTGTTTACAGTTGTGGGTGTTTTGTCAGCAAATAATTCAATTTTGAATTCGCCATTATCTGTATCAAAAAGCGCGAAATAGGTTTTCTTAAGGTCGATTTGAAAGTCGGGAGCTGAATCCCATTGTTTATTGTCAGTCATCATTTTTCCTTTATTTTGAATTGATTAAGTTGGATATTCTTGCTGTTACCATGTCCAAAGCGACCTTATTATATCCGCCTTCTGGAATAATAACATCCGCATATCTTTTGGAAGGTTCCACAAACTCAAGGTGCATTGGACGAACAGTTTTTTCGTATTGTGTCAAGACAGATTCAATTGTTCTTCCTCGTTCAGTAATATCCCGCCTTATTCTCCTCACCAATCTAATATCTGAATCGGTGTCTACAAAAAGTTTCACATCAAATAGCTCTCTAAGTTTGGGCTCGGCGAAAATCAAAATGCCTTCCACTAAGATAATTGGATTCGGCTGAATTTCGATTGTTTCGGCTGTTCGAGTGTGAATAGAAAAATCATATATCGGTAACTGAATGGAATTTCCCATTTTTAGATCGACAATATGATCGATCATTAAATTTGTTTCTAAAGAATCGGGGTGGTCGAAATTGACAAGATCTTTTTGTGTTTTTGGGAGGTTGCTTAGATCTTTGTAATAGGCATCGTGTGCTAGGTAAGATACATGAGTTTGTCCTACTCTAGAGAGAATTTGATTCGCAACGGTTGTTTTTCCTGACCCCGTACCGCCAGCTAATCCTATTACTAAAGGTGATTGGTTCTTTTCCATACAAGGATTATAATTGTTTAGTATAAATATGCAAACGAATTACAAATATTAAAAAAAATCTAAAAAAAAAGACAGAAATAAATTTCTGTCTTTTTGAGCCACCAGTGGGAGTCGAACCCACGACCCATCGCTTACGAAGCGATTGCTCTGGCCAACTGAGCTATGGTGGCAAAATTCCGAGCCAAATTATACCAGCATACATATGAAATTCAAAAAAGAGAAATTCGCAAAAATGGAAATAATATGCGCATAGCCATGATTTCATACCATACCTGTCCTTTAGCAACTCTGGGGGGGAAGGATACTGGTGGAATGAATGTGTATGTAAAAGAAATCACGCAGAAGTTAGGTAGCCTTGGTATAAATGTAGATATATTTACACGTTCCCAAGATGAACACGTGCCCCATGTTGTGCATGAATTGGGATACGGTAACAGAGTGGTCCACATACCTGCTGGACCAGAATTTCCAATTCATAAAAGCGAACTTCAAGATTATGTTTCAGTATTTGCTAAAAATATTATAGATTTTGCCACAAAAAAGAATCTTAAATACGATGTAATTCATAGCCATTACTGGTTGTCGGGTCTTGCAGCAGCAGATTTAAAAGAGGAATGGGGAATCCCTGTGGTTCATATGTTTCACACCCTTGGCTTGATGAAGAATAGGATTGCTGGAAATGGGGAATTTGAGGGAGAATACCGCGTGATTGGTGAGCGTAAAGTGCTTAAAATCGCCGATAAGATAATCGCTGCGACCACAGCTGAACTTTCTCAATTGCAGTGGTTATATGAAGTTCCCACAAATCATATTGACATTGTTCCCCCGGGAGTAAATTTAAGAAGGTTTTACCCGATCCCAATTGATGAAGCTAAAGAATTTATTGAAATTCCTGAAACAAAGAAAATGATTCTTTTTGTGGGAAGAATTGAACCATTAAAGGGTATTGATACGATCATAAAGGCATTTTCTATCCTCAAAGAAAGTGATTATTTTGAGGATCATGATATTTGTTTAACGATCATTGGGGGGGACGCTTCAGTCAGTGAAGATAAAATGACAACTGAAATGTTGAAGCTAAAAAATTTATGTGCTGAACTTGAACTCAACAATTATGTTTATTTTATCGGGAAACAAGACCAAAATGCATTACCCTATTATTATTCAGCTGCAGCTGTGGTTGTCATGCCTTCTCATTATGAATCTTTTGGAATGGTTGCTATAGAAGCGATGGCTTGTGCGACCCCAGTTATCGCTTCGCAGGTGGGGGGGCTAGCTTATCTAGTTATTGATGGGAAAAATGGTTTTCACGTAAATAATAACTCCCCTTTGGAACTTTCAAACAAAATTACATCGCTTATTGACGATCCAGAATTGTTAAATAAAATGAAAATAGTTGCTCTTGAACATGCCAAACAATATGAATGGGTGGAAATTGCAAAGCAAGTAATTGAAATTTATAACTCTGTAACAAAATAAAGAGAATTTGATTGGAGTATTTTTCTGGGGAAATTAGATAAAGACGCAGTCCCATATTTATAATATGTTAATAATTTTAGGATTGACAAGAGAACTAGCTTTGATAAAATTGCCGAGTTATTTGGTAATTTTGGGAAAATAGGTAATTTTGGTTTATTTGGTTTATTTTGGAGAAATCATGAAACTAACAAAAAGGCAGGATTCTTTTATAAAAAATCTCTTAGATCTGTATAAAGAGGCTCAAGAGCCAATCCATTACACAGTGCTGGCCGAAAGGTTAGGTGTAAGCCGTTTTACCGCGTATGACATGTTGCGCGTTTTGGAGGAAAAAGGATTTGTAAAATCAGAATATAAACTTCCCGATCAGGAAAAGACCGGTCGTTCAGAAAGATTGTTTTTTCCAACTGAAGCCGCTCATCGGCTGATATCTGCAATTAAGGCAGATGATGTCGAATACGATTGGGAAATAATTAAACAACGGGTCTTAGAGATGTTACAAAGTGGGGAGTATGACAATTTGGATATTGGACCAGAATTATTGGCCCGAGTTCCTCCCGAAAGTGAAGATTCTATCCAATATTGTGTCGAAGTAATTACGATCATGGCGCTTCATGCCCGGCATAATGAAGCAGCTCAAAACTTGCGGAGTTATATTTTGGATCTAATTCCTACAGCTCCTCTAACCCATCGGGCATTTTTAAGCTTACTGGGCGGTTTTTCGCTGGGGATCCTCGCACAAGTGAGCAAAGAGGACACAGAATGGATGAAAGAATTGTTTTCGCACGTTATTAGATTTCAAGAGTTGGTTCTTGAATTTAGCGATGATCAAGGAAGGCAGGTAGCCGAAGGTATCCGTGAGCATTTTAATGAAATGTTCTTGCTTCTCCCTCAAGAGGGCATGAATATGGATCACATTGAGAATATTAATTTTAAACAGGAGAATAAAAAGAAATGATTGAAAAGATTTTTGACTATATCACCCGAGGGTCAATAAAGTATAAATGGGTGACTATATTATTATCAGTATTGATCATGGTTGCCGGTGTTATCGCTTTCTCGCAACTTAATCAAGAATTGATTCCTAAAATTGAATTTCCCCAAACCATCGTCCTTGGGTTAAGCCCGGGAATGGATGCTGAAACTTTATTGGAAGAAGTTACTAAACCGATCGAGAATGCAGTTTCAGGATTGGAGGGAGTTGTAAATGTTGAGACGACCACTTCTGATGGATTAAGTTTAGCTACAATTCGAAATGAATTTGGAGAAGACCAGGAGGAGATTCAAGCTTTAATTCAAGGAGCCTTGGATGATTTAGTATATCCAGAGGGAATGGAAATTCCACAATTACTCTCGTTTAGTTTATCAGATCTGCCGATTGCTTCATTGAGTATATCCGCTGAAGATCTAACCATTGCCGAGCTCAAAGCTTTGGTTGAAGATGAAATTATTCCTGAATTGGAAGCAATTTCATCTGTCGCAGCAGTTAATGTGAGTGGCGGTCAGGAATTACCAAGCGAAGTAATTGTTGAGATTCCTGAGGAAGAAACTGTAAGTGAATCAGTACCTGAAACAGTGGTTACAGAAGAACCCGCTGCCGAAAATTCTTCAGCAACTCTTTTGCCAGAATCTTGGATTCAAGCCTTTGCTGGTCAAGGAATCACAATTTCAAGCCCTGCTGATTTATTGCCAGAAATGGTTCAGGGAATTCTCGCAAATGCCCCGATAATGTTGCAAGAACTTACCCCTGAAATGCTTTATGAAATGTCCCCTGAGACATTAGCAATACTTCCTCCCGAATTTTTTGCCCAACTTCCGGCTGAAGTAATGGAAAACCTGATGAGCATGGCTAATTCTTCTGAAGAAGGACTTCCTCTTCCAGAAAGTTGGATTCAGACCTTTGCAGCCCAGGGACAAACTGTAGCTAATACAAACGACCTTAATGGTGAAATGGTTGCAGGAATTGTTGCCTACGCACCAGAGATGCTTGCTGAATTAACCCCAGAAATTCTTTTAGTATTGCCTCTGGATGCAATTGGTGCCTTACCTCAAGAATTGATACTCAGCCAAGCCCCAGAAATTCAAGCACAAATCATAGATCGAGTGGCTCAGGCAACAGTTCCTGAAGAAAATTCAGATCCGAATGTGTTGCCACTTTCCTGGCAAGCCGCAGGCGAAGGTCAAGGTTTCCCGCTAAATACTGTTGCAGACATTACAGTCGAAACGATCCAGGGAATGGCTAGCGTTGCACCACAAATATTTGATGCACTAAGCCCCGATAATTTACGTCTTTTCACCCCGGAACTATTAGCTTGGTTACCCGGTGAGTTCATTGCAAAACTTGACATTGAACTACAGATGGAACTAAATGAAATAGCTCTACCGATGGGTGGTCTTGGTTCTTTGGCAGTTGCGGTGAATGCTGAATCAGCAAGCCCAGAAGATCTTCCAGTACAATGGCAAGCTGCTGGTGATGCACAAGGGATAGCATTAAACACTGTTTATGATCTTACCTCGGACGTGATTCAAGGTATTGGTCAGTTTGCTCCTGAAATGTTTGACTTACTTTCAGAAGATAATTTGAAGTTAATGGATCCTGAAGTTCTCGCATTTTTACCCGAGTCTTACTTTAGCTCTTTAGATACTGAACTTCAAATTGAACTCCAGGCCGTGATAGATGCAGCAAATGTATTTGTTCCGACTGCAACCATTACTCGAGTGAATGGCAACCCAAGTATCGGCTTGACAGTATTCCAAGACAAAAATGCCAATATCGTAAATGTTTCTCACGATATTTTTGACAAGCTCGATGAATTCGAAAAGATATATCCAAACCTTTCTGTAGAAATAGTTTTTGAACAGGCCTCGTTTATTGAGGAATCAATTAAAGGCGTAACTCAAGAGGGTAGTTTGGGCGCTTTATTTGCCGTGATTATCATTTTGATATTCCTTAGTGGAAAAATCAAGGGAAAATACAAACTTTCTTGGCGTTCAACACTTGTTACAGCCGCTAGTATCCCACTATCTGTTTTCATGGCATTTGCTTTGTTCAAATGGCTGCCAATTGCTATTGATCCGGTACTTAATCCCCTTGTAAATTGGGTAGATGGCGTGCCAGTTTTGGGCGCAGCGATATCTGCTTTTGCAAGTTTATTTCCAAAAAATATCACTTTGAATATTATGACGCTATCAGGTATGACTGTAGCAGTTGGTCGCGTTGTCGATGATTCTATCGTTGTGTTAGAAAATATTTATCGTCATATTCAACGGGGTGATGATCAAAAGTTAGCTGTAATCAAAGGTACCCGAGATGTTTCTAAAGCAATTTTTGCTTCCACAGCTACCACAGTGGTTGTTTTCCTTCCCATTGGATTAATGGGCGGATTGGTAGGCGAATTCTTTTTGCCCTTCGGAATTGCAGTGACATATGCGCTCGCTTCCAGTTTCTTGGTTGCAATTACACTGATCCCTCTTTTGGCATTTCTTTTCATTCGAAAAGAACATTTACCAGAAGAAGTAGAAACCCCTGTGCAACGAGCTTACACACCTGCACTCAAGTGGGCATTGAACCATAAAGGCAGCACGATCGCAATTGCTTCAGTCCTATTATTAGGAAGTGTATTCCTATTTGGAACAAGACCACAAGCTTTCTTGCCAGATTTTGGAGATATTCGACTTACCGCATCTGTGGATCTTCCGGATGATTATTCCATGAGTGAGACGAATGATCTGACCTTGGAATTTGAAGAAGCTTTGGGTAATGTGGATGGACTTGGGGCAGTGATGACAGAAGTGGGTGGATCTGGTGGAATGGAAGCATTCTTCTTAGGAGGAAGCATTAATCAATCCGCCGCCTCAATATCGATGGCCCTTGAAGATCCTACTCAGGCAAACGAATTTACGGCACTCCTCCGAGAAGAGGCAGTAAAGGTGTTTGGGACAGATAATGTGATTGTATCTTCGGGTTCTCTTTCTTCACAAGGTTTTGGTGGTTTTGCTTTGGTTGCAGCTTCGGAAGATTTTTCAAATCTTGAAGACTTTAACCAAAAAGCAATAGATGCTCTCAATGATGTGGATGGATTGGCTAATGTTTCCTCTAATCTAGCCAGTGTAAACACTTATTTGAGAGTTGATGGAGAATCAGCAATTCGGTTTGTTGGAGAGCTTGAAACAAAGGACACCTTGGGTGTGACAACTGCCGCTAAGGAAGCATTGGAAAGCACCGCTCCATCAAGCGTAACCATTAGCGAAGGATTTGAATCCCAACAACAATCTGAGGGTTTTGCAGATACTTTTACAGCAATCGGCGTATCGGTTGTTGTTGTGTACATCGTAATGGTGATGACTTTTGGGTCCTTCATCCATCCGTTCACAATTCTGTTTAGTTTACCCCTTGCAATAATTGGTGCAGCTATTGCTCTTTGGATAACAGACAGCATTTTAGGTCTGTCTTCATTGATCGGTCTAATGATGCTGGTTGGAATTGTTGTTACTAATGCCATTGTTTTGGTAGATCGAGTTCAAGCAAACGTCAGAGACCGAAAGATGGAAGTCTATGATGCGTTAGTAGAAGCGGGCCGAACAAGATTACGCCCAATTTTAATGACCGCTATTGCAGCTATTTTGGCTTTAGTGCCTCTAGCAATCGGGTTGAGCGATGGTGCTATTATCGCATCTGAACTTGCAATTGTTGTAATCGGTGGATTAACTACATCTACATTGCTTACATTATTAATTGTTCCGGTGATGTATAGCATTCTTGATCGTTTTTCTAAGAACGAAAAGAAAAGTGATAAGTAATCTTAAGGTAACGTAATGTAAAATTAAAACCAGGAACAGAATTCTGTTCCTGGTTTTTTGATTACAATGCTAAGTAATTTTGATTAATTGAAATTGATTCTTTCAGGATAGGTATAAACTGTCAATTTTTTTCCCCTTGCATATCCTATTACGGTAACTCCTAAGGATTCAGCGATCTCTATTGACAAAGTTGTAGGGGAGGTTCTAGAAACGACAATCGAAGATTTCATTCTCGCTGCTTTTTGAATCATTTCAGAACTTAAACGGCCGGTAGTGAGAAGAATTATAGGAGAGATTTCTATGTCATCTAGTAATATTTTTCCTGAGATTTTATCGATAGTGTTATGTCTGCCTACATCTTCCGGGATGTAAATTAATGATTTTCCATCACTAAGCGCAGAAGAATGAACGCCTCCCACTTCTTTATAAGATTCTTGATTTTGCAATAGAATCCGAAAAAGTTCAAGAATTTGATCTGCAGATATATTGATGGACGAAAGTTCAACTGGTTCAATTTCTTCAATAATCGCGGAGGTATATCCACCGGCGCACCCAGAGGTTCTTCGCCAATTTTTTGGCTCGTCAATCGTTCTATTTAGCCAAATATCGATATGCTGATCATTTTTTCCCACCTCAATAACCTTTATCTCAGTTTTAGATTGAATTACTCCCTCGTTAAACAGAAAACCTGCAGCTAATTCTTTTAAATCTTTTGGCGTACACATGAACGTAAGCCAACTTTTTCCATTTACATATAGGGTTACGGGTTGTTCAACAATAACAGTCGACAATCCATCTATTTTCTTTGATGATTTGTATTGGCTGGTTGATAAAGATTTGAATGTTTTTGGCATAATTTCAAGGAGAGACAATTCCTAAGTTACTTTTAATTTTTCTTTTGAATATTTTTTGTAAATACCTTGCTCAACGACTTCTTTTATTCTTTGAATGGCTTTATAAATATCTACGTAGGAGGTATAAAGGGGGGCGATCCCTAATCTCAAAAGATTGGGAGTTCTGAAATCCGGAATAACCTTCATGTCGTTGATTAATGCCTGGTCGATCCGCCATCCTTCCTCATGTCCTAAAGAAATATGGGATCCTCTTCTGCTCGTTTCAATTGGGGAATTCATTGAAAATCCGATTTTTTTTAATTCATCGTTCCACAAGTTTATCAAATAATCTGTCTGCTTAATAGATTTTTGTCGTAAATTGTCAATGCCTGCCTCTAAAATAAGATTGACGCCGTTCTCTATTAGTAGGGTGGATAAGACAGGAATTGTGCCTGTTAAAAATTGGCGAATGGTTGGGTCAGGATCATATTCTAACGAAAAATCAAACATATCCTTTTTGCCCATCCATCCATAAATATGATTGATTAATTTTTCCATCAGGTCTTTTCGAATATAAATAAATGCTGGAGCGCCAGGTCCACCGTTTAAGTATTTATAAGTGCATCCCACTGCCATATCCACATTATCCTTATTTAAATGAATTGGCATTGACCCAACCGAATGGCTGAGGTCAAAAATCGTCAAGGCTCCTTTCTGGTGGGCAGCTTGGGTAATTTTAATTAGATCGTAAGTGTATCCGCTTTTAAATGTCGTGTGTGACAATGTAACCAATGCAGTTTTATCTGTGATATTTGAAATTATTTTTTTCTCGGGGCCCATGATGCCATCTTCAGAATTAATAATTTTTATTTCATGGTCCATTTCAACAACCTTAACAACAGCCTCGAGAACATAAAGGTCTGAGGGAAAGTTTAGATCATCCGTAATTATTTCTCTTTTTGAAGATTGAAATTTGAGCGCGGATAACACTAGTTTAAATAAGTTAATCGATGTGGAATCTGCAATAATTACTTCTTCTGGCTGAGCACCGATTACTTTTGCTAATTTCTCAGAGATTTTTTCGGGGGAATTTAACCAGCCTTTTCCCCAACCCCTTATCAAATCCACACCCCATTCCTTTTCTACAAGGTTTTTTGCAGAAGTAATGGAATCCAACGGTAATCTTCCCAATGAATTGCCATCGAGATATATTAACTCTGGGTCATCGATGAAGAATTTTTTTCTAAACCTTGATAGGGGGTCGCTTGCGTCAAGTTCTTCTGCGTATTTTTTCATTTTTCTCTTTTTGTTGAAAAAAGGCCACTTGTTATTCAAGTGACCTTTTTAAAAAATTTAAAGGGCTGATTTCACAATTTCAACCACGTCAGGAAAGTCAATCTTTAACCTTTCTAAGGTTTCAAGTTTGGGAATTCCATTTTCTGTCCAGCCACGTCTTTTATAAACCGCATCAGAAAGTTTCTCGTATTGATCCTCGCGATAAGTTCTTAGTTCTTTCACTTTATCAATCGTAGATTTTCCTTCAATATCGTAACCTGCAAGTTCGACGAGTTGTTTGTCGTATCGTTCTTGCCTTGATTCATATTCTTCAGAGGTCACTGGACCTGATGATCGATAAGGGATCTTGTCGAATTCCCTTGTACCGAAACCCATTCTCAAATTAAATACTCTCTGGAAATTGTAAACTGCTTCGGACATCAGGATCAAGTCTTCGCCAGTTTTGACATCATCTCTGCCGGTAACCCCGGTAAATAATTTAATATAGTTCTCAACATGTTCTGGAACCTTCGCTGCGTCAATCCCATCATATTTCGTGCGATTATTTGTGGGCTCTACATCGTTCCAGGGTAATTTACATAATCCATTCAACCCAAACCAAGTTCTAAACATTGGAAAATAATGCAATGCTTCGGCCTTTTCTTCGAAAGTTGGAATTAAATTTGAAACCATATCCATGAAAATTAGCCAAGCTTCGTCATGCTGGGCACCTTTGTTAGCTAATCCAAACCCTCCCTGTTGCGCGAGAGATTCTTTTGTTACATATTCAGAGTATTCCATTCCTTTTGCTTCCATGCCGATATCTTGAAGGAAGTTGGGGTCGGCTCCATAATCATCTGCGAAGATCTTTTTCATTTTTCGAATACCCAAACCGGCTGTTTTCCCAAAGCCTTTTCCATTTGCCATTTGATGGAGGAGATCAGTGGTGGCTTTAAAGTTCCCCCATTCCAATTCTAAGCCGCCAGTTTTAGTGGCATCTAAGATTCCATTTTCATAACATTCCATTATGAAACCAGTTAAGGTGCCAAAGGAAATTATGTCCATGCCATATGTGTCACAATAAAAATTAAATTCAAGGATTTTTAGAGGATCGAAGAATCCAAGGTTGGAACCAACTCCTGCGGTTGTTTCATATTCTGGTCCATCTACCATTACTTCTTGATCTTTGTATGGGCCAGTTTGCACTGTGTATTTTTTTACAGTATGAGCGCAGGCCATTGTGCATCCATACCAGCAACCATCCGGAGCGCTCAGGTCAAATATCCCCTCCCAAACTGTACTTGCGATCTTTTCGGAGTCAGGGTGTGCCCCAAATTTAAAGTTATGCACTGGGAGAAGATCATGGTAATCCATAATTTCCACGAGGACATTGGTACCCTTTGTTTTCATGCTGTTTTGAATTGGGTCATTTTCTTTCATTTCGATATTTATTTTCTTTCCGGTAACATTCAAAATAGACTGATCGGCGGGGTTATTTAATTTTCCACCCATTTTTGGGATTTTTACTACCAATGCCTTTATGTTTTTATTCCTAAATACGGTTCCTGTACCACCTCTTCCGGCTTGTTTTACCTTCACGGTTTGTCGTGGAACATCAAAATAACTTACATTAAGACATCCGATCAATGTATTATCTGCCCCTTGTCCAGCCGTGACTGAAGAAACACAATTTTCCTTTCCAGGTTCTGCGAAAAGTTTAAGCAATTCTTTGGTCAATACGTGAGTGTTAGTCGTATCCATTGGGGCTTCAATAATCTGTACTTTATTGGTAGAACCATCTACAAAAATAATTACTTCTTGGTTAGCTTTTCCCTGAATTTCTATCGCATCCCATCCGGCAAATTTTAAATAGGGTCCATAATATCCACCAACATTACTGTCTACGACCATCTCAGTAGTGGGGGAGACCGAGACGACGATCGATTTTCCAGTACCAGGATATTGAGTTATTCCTCCAATTGGACCAGATGAAATTACAATTTCATTTTCTGGGTCATCCCATTTAGTTTTACTGGTGATACCATCCCAAAGTAAACGTAAACCGAAACCGCGTCCGCCAATAAAAATATCTTTCATTGCCTGTGACACGGATTTACTAATAATTTCCCTTGAGGACAGATTTACATATAATGTGCGATCGGTGTAACCCCGGCTTACTTCTTGGGGGGGGTAATCAAATTCTTTCAATATAGAATAGTCGTTTTCCATTTTCTTGATCCTTTTATGATGTAGTATTTTCGACCCGATTATAATTGATTATAAGAAAATGAACTTATTAAATTAAAATGTAAGTTGCGCATAGTCATAAATCTTTATATATTACGTTAAAATATTTACATTAACGCGGGTTTAGAAGGGAAGTAAGCTGATCTCCGAAAAAATTCCACGCAAGTCCAAATAAAATGATTGTAATAACAGGCGGGAAAAACACCCACCAATAGGTGATCGCAAGAGAACCAACGATCCAATCGCGAGAAATTACTAAAAGAGAACCCCATTCGGTTGCGCCACTAATACCAATATAAGTTAAACCTGCATCTAAAATAACTAGTCCACCAATCGATTTAGCTGCAATGACTAAAATGGGAGAATAAATATTTGGAAGGATGTGAGTAATTATGATTCGCAATTTGGAAGCACCGATAGATTTCGCTGCTTGAATATATTCTTGCTCCATTTGTTGTATTACCGAAGTGTGAGTTAATTTTACGTATGGCATCCAAGAAAAAGCAATAAGGGCAAGAGTAACGGGATGTATATTTCTTTCAATCATAAAATTAATGATTGGATGCATGATATCTGGAGTCGCTCCTAAATTAGCAGTCTGACTCGCATAAAAAGAATTGATCAGCACAACGCCAGCGATAGTGGGAAAACTTATAAACGTATCCGATATTCTAATGATTAGATCCCCAATTTTTCCCTGGGTAAATCCACTAAGTGCTCCTAAAAGGATTCCAAAGAAAGCGGATATAAATGTGATTGTTAATCCAAAACTCAATGCAGAACGGGTGCCCCAAACTAAAGTATGGAAAATATCATATTGCCTTGGGGTGGTGCCAAGTGGGACTTCGGGGGTAGGTGGGTATGGATTAACATCATAGGGTTTTCCCACAATTTTAAAATAGCTTGGTTGCGTAGGATCTTCCTGTTCTGAGAGTAATGGTGCAGCCAAGGCAATTGCAAAAAACATAATTATCAAAAACAACGCTAACAATAATTTTCCTTTATCGGGGTATCTAATTATCGACCGAATCATTTTGATTCTCCGTTAATCAAACTAAAATTAGGGGAAATGAGGATTGTAAGAATGTCAAAGATAAACATTACTAAATAAACAAACAGAAAATTGTACAAGGCAAACCCTAAAGCAACCCCGATATTTACTGGTGGGATCATGGACATAAACATTAATTCCGAAAGACCATGTCGATTGAAAACTCTCTCAATAATGTATAGCTCGGTGAGCATTGAGGTAATCATCAATGAACTTGCTGTAATGCTGGGTAATATTGCATTCTTCAGAGCATGGTTGAATAAAACCTTGGTATTTGTCAACCCTCTTGCATAAGCGCTTGTAATATAATCCTTTTTGATCTCAGCTATCATAGATTTTCTGGTGACTAATAGAAGAGTTCCAAGAAATGAAAAGGATAACGCCACAGCTGGCATTACGAGTCGTCTAATCGCATCAATGCTAACTTCTGGTTTGTTGTTTAAGAAGCCATCGATACTTAAAAATCTGGTGTAATGGACAAATGTTTCTTCCCTTATCAGCATCCCCTCGGAAATTCCTATTCGGCCCGGCATAAACCACCCTAGGGTTACATAAAATATTGAAATGAAAATTATGCTTAATATAAATGGGGGGATCGAAAAACTAACATAACTTGTGAAGCGGCTAATGATGTCAATGGGTTTATTCTCGCGCCAACCAGATATTGCTCCGAATAATATACCAATGGGAATATAAAATAATATCGAATAGATAAGTAATTCTAAAGTTATAGGAATTCGAGATTTTATAATTACTATAACTTCTTCGCCAAAAATATTGCCCAAGCCAAGATTCCCGGAGAATACGCCAACTACCCAAATCTTGTACTGTTCAAAAAGAGGTTTGTCAAACCCGTAATCTTCTATTATTTGAGTGAGTGAAGTTTCAACCTCTGTCTCAGAAAGATACATTGGGGGAGACCCAAATATCAATAAAGCACGTTCACGTGGGGGGGAAAGAAATGTGATCGAATTTATTAGGAAAGTAATAATTACCAAGGATAAGATACCTGACAATATCCTTTTTATCAGAAAAAGGGGAATAGAAGTCTTTTTTATATCTGCTTCTATTTCTGAATTATTGATATTTTTCTGTAATTTTGATATCCTCGTTTCCATAAAAATTATAATAACATCTTGAAACTTACGAGACAAGGAAGTCGATGTAAAGGTATGGGAGAATTATATTTTTCTTATTGTTTATTCAAAATTTGTGGTTTAATCAACTCGAAATGCAATATTTTCTGAAAAGAATTTCCTCAATAGTTATTCTAATAATTATCATTATCAGCGGTTGTAATTTCGATACTTCTTTGCTGGATCTTGCAATGGATGATAATAATTATGTTGGCCCTGTGATAGAGAAAACTTCATCATCTACAGTGGTATATAATCCGACATTAGTCCAAAACCCTACTCAGGCTGCAACTTCTACTCAATTGGATTCTCAAACAAGTACCCCGATACCTACTAGTATCAAATCACCCACCTCAACTCCTCAGCCTACTATCACTCCTACTTATGCTATATTAAATGGGGCGGTGAATGTCGGCGCTTTATCCTGTAATTATGGTCCTGGTGCGATGTACTTATTTAAGTACGGAGTTTTTGAAGGCGACTACTTAGAAATATTTGGACGAAACAGGAGTGGGACCTGGCTATTGATCCGAGCTATCGGGGGCACAAATGCATGTTGGGTCAAATCCGATTATATGGATATAAATGGCGAGGTTATGTCAATAGCCCCTGTAAAAATCCATTCTGTGCTCCCAAGAACCTACATGCCAGGATTTTATCAAATGAGTGGGGTTACGGCAATTAGAAACGAAAATGTGGTCAATCTTTCTTGGAATGTACTGC
>Ga0209045_1000169_pt1 | contig 83378 bp, 91 predicted proteins | sample SaaInlLV_10m_DNA_4_FD_184664 | JGI IMG/M metagenome (GOLD analysis project Ga0209045, IMG submission 184664) | Marine microbial communities from expanding oxygen minimum zones in the Saanich Inlet - Saanich Inlet SI072_LV_200m_DNA (SPAdes) (version 2) | ecosystem: Environmental > Aquatic >...
GGTTGTTCTTCTGTTAGTGATTAGTTCTTTGTGGTTTACTTTTGGTGGAGATAAATTCTTTGTTAATGAAAAATGTATGATGGGTCCCGGATTTTTATGTAAAGATTTTAGTGTTGATGAGGGGAGTATTAAACTGATTGTTAAGAATTCTTATGGAAAAGATATAAGTTCTATTTCTTTTACATATACTGATTGTGCAGGTTCTTCAGATACTCCGCCTTTGAAAAATGGAGAGGAAAGATTGTTTACTATTGGGGGTTGCCCTTTTAGTAATTTGGATGTTTTTGATGATAGGTTGGATTTTTCATATAATTTTGCAGATAGTTCCATTATGCATTCCAAAGCAACTTCTTTAATTGCATTAATTGCTAATGGGGATTCGCAATCTTTTGGCGGAAGTGGAAATGGTTATGGTTCTGATGGAAATACTTTATTGTTGTATAAGTTTGATGAAAGTGATGGATCTGTTGTTGGAGATTCAAGTAGCAATGGTAATGATGGAACACATTACGGGAATACAGAATTGTTATTACATTTTGATGGAAACTATTTAGATTCAAGTGGAAATGGTTATGGTGGGAGTTGTGCGGGAGATAATTGTCCAAGCTTTATTACTTCTGAAAACAGAAATGGAATTGTTTTAGATGGGGATGATGATTTTGTAGATTATGGCGATGTTTTTGGGGGTTTGATTCCAAATAGTATTGGTGAACTTTCAGTGATTACAATGTTAAACTGGAATAAAACACAGGCAGAGAACCCTACTCCCCATAGTATGGTTTTGGGGCAGAATATGCCTTATTTAGATTATAGGTCTGATGGTAGAATCCTCTTTTCTTTTAAGAACAGTATTCAGCAACTTGTTTATTCTGATGGAATAAATATGTTAGATAATCATAGCGAATGGCATGATGTAGCAGTTACTTTTGATTCTGCACTTGGGTCAGATAATGTAAAGATACTTTTGGACGGTGTTGAAGTTCAAGCAACAAATACCCATACCAATCCTATGCTCTTTTCAGCCAATGCTAACATGACGGTAGGGGATTGGAGAGTGGATATACCAGGTAATCTAAATTTAAATCATAATTTTGGGGGTATGATTGATGAAGTTGGAATTTATTCAAACGCTGTTTCTGCTGATCAAATTAAAAGAATGAATGATGCAAATAAAGTTATGTATGGTGATTGGACGGACGGAAAATATGGAACGGCCTTAAGTTTTGATGGAGTGGATGACCATATAAAAGGAATAGGTAATGGGGTGGATCTGCGTGGTCTGGGGGAACTTACTGTCGAAGCATGGATTTATCCACTTAGCCCTAACAATATACAACATATTGTGACAAAAAACGGGCCGTTTATGATTGCATTGAAGAATGGTTTTTTTGGAGGAAGAATTCGTACGGAAAATGGTCATTTTGGACCGTTACTTGTTGGAACAATTCCTATTACTGCGAATCAGTGGGCGCATGTTGCGATGACCTACAATGGTACTGAAGTTAAACTGTTTGTTAATGGCGTTCAAGAACAAAACTTAGGGTCAGAGAAATATAAAAATGGAACGTTTATTACGGATGGTTGTTTGAATATTGGGAGATACACTGATGGCGGTTGTGATACGGGTTTAAATAATTACTTTGATGGATTAATTGATGAAGTTAGAATAAGCGATTATGCGAGATATGAGTAAATCAGTTAATTTTATAATATATTTTTTAATCTTGAAGGTATTAAAATTGGAAATTTTAAATGTTTTATTTTCCAACTATTGAGATATTCTGACATTTCTTCTGAGTTGTTTGCAGGACAAAGAATTATGCTGTCTGAAAATTTTATTGAATTCAATTCTTGGATAATTCCTTTTTGTTCTTTTGTTCTACCATACAAACTATAATAGAATCGCATTCTTTCTGATTTGTTTAAGTTAATTAAATCATATTTAAATAAAATTAAATTCATATAGCCGAGATTTTGTGACAATAAGTTGTTGTTTTTAAAACTAAATCCTTCTGCAAGAATGCCTTCTACTGCTTTAAACGAACCTTCAATTAATTCTTTGTAGGTTTTATCAATAGTTTCTACAAGAAATCCTTTTGATTTTAATATTTTTTTGAATTCATAGCTTTTATCTATATTTTTCTTAACTGAGTATAAGATTAATAAATCGATGTCTTTTGGATTTTCTTTTCCTTTCATTGCTGAACCAAATAGGATAACATCTAGGATTTCATTACTATTTTCTTTTAAAAATTTTTTAATTTCAGATTTGAATGTTGTATTCTTTGATAATTCTTTTGACATTTTTTCTTATATCCTCGCAAGTTTCTTTATCTATTGAAATTGAATAAGTATCTCTATATATTTTGAAATATTTGTCTATAAATTCATATAGTTCTTTATGTGAATTTTCTAACATTCTAAATCTTTCTGTGTGATCTTTTGGAGTTATTCCTGATGACCGTAATAAAATTAAGTCTAGTATGCTAAATATGGTTTTGAAATAAAGTATTGTTGAAGAGGTATAATCTTTGGTTTTATACACTAACTCTGCAGAGTTTAGTATTGTTTTAATATTTTCTATTAGTTTTTCTTTATTCATGTTGGTATTACCAACACAGAAGGAATATATAAGTTTTTTGGTTGGTTTAACCAATCGGTTGTTATTGTTAACTTTTCTTTAGAAAATAAACTAGTTTGTTGGTATTACCAACACAGAAGGAATACTGTTAAGTGGAGTTTAAAACATGAGTAAATCATTTAAACGACTAATTCTTGAGTAGTTTACAGTGAAGGAAGTTAGTGACAATAAACTGGATAAATATTTCTCTATTAGTAAAGAGGCTTATGAAAAAGCTAAAGAAACTCCTCCAAAAGTAAAAATTGATGGTGCAAGAGAAGATTTCTTAGATATGATTGAAAGATATTTATCTGATGCGCAACATTTTAGAGATAAGGATGATTATATTAATGCATTTGCGGCATTAAACTATGCGCATGGATGGTTAGATGCTGGTGCAAGAATTGGCCTTTGGGCAGTTAAAGATTCAAGATTATTTACGGTGGATGATGAGTGATGGATGATTTTGAATTTTCAAAAAAAGATGAACAATTAGCTTTTGAATTTTTGGAAAGTATGGCCCCAGAAGAAAATAAATTTTTTGAATACTGGTTGAGACCTTATTACCAAAAAGGTGTAAATATTCAAATTAATGATTTGATTGCAGAATATAAGACTCAAATGAAATCTATTGCAGATTATCTAGCAGAAGAAGATTATATGGTTCTTAACAGGGGTAAGGGAGTATTTGTTGTTAGTAAAATTATAATTAAAGATGAAGAAAAATTTGGAAACAAAAGAGGATTAGGGTTGAGAGTAATTTTCAATAAAGAAAAAGATCATTATGGTGAAAGAGAATCATATGTGATGAGTTATGGAACTACATTGGTGGATTGTTTGTTCGATTCTTTAGAACATCGTAAAAGATGAGATTAGAGACAATTATTTAAATGAGTTTTAAGATTATATTCTTATGAAAGTTGAGGTGTTGAGTGTTGGAGGGAGTCTTCTATTTGATGGATGCTCTGTTAATTATTCTTATATTAAAAAATTAAAAAAACTAATAAATTCTTTTAGAGATAGAAAGTTTGTGATTGTTATTGGGGGGGGAACTATTGCAAGAACATATATTAATGCATTAGAACATTTTAATTCAAATAAAGAATTCTTATCTCATTTTGGAATTGCAATCACAAGAACTAATGCAAGAATGATGGCTAATGCTTTTGGGAAGTGTGCTAATACTAGACACCTGCCTACTTCGATAAAAGAAGTAAATAATATGCTTGCAAAACATAAAGTCGTATTTTGTGGTGGTTTGAGATATGCTCCTGATCAAACAAGCGATGGGACTGCTGCAGCGATCGCACATAGATTGAAAACTAGATTCATCAATGTAACAAATGTAAATGGACTGTATAGTAAAAATCCTAAAACTTGTAAATTAGCAAAATTTATTTCAGATATTAGTTTTTTAGATTTCCATAAAAGAGTTATGGCTATGAAATATCATCCCGGACAACATTTTGTTTTGGATCAAAACGCTTCTAAAATTATTAAGAAAAATAATATTCCTACTTATATTGTCGGTGAAAGTATTCCTAATCTAAAAAAATTATTAAGAAATGAAAAATATATTGGAACAATCATTCATTAGTTTTTGGTGCATACTGGCTTGTTAGTAGTCCTGTGGGCGCTATTAAATATCCAATTAAACTTTCTTTAAATAATCCTTCTTTGAAATCTCGAGAATTGATTTTAATTTCTAATTTATTTGGTGAAATTTTTTCTTTGTAAGGAAATATGGTTTTGAATTCTGTCAGTCTTGATTTATAATTCTTTAAAGGACTTTGATCACAAGTAAATACTTTATCTGTTATCAAACATTCATCGATAAATTCTTCTAAATTTTTTCCTGGAACAAAGTCAGATTCTATTTCCTGATGAATATAATGGTCTAAATTTTTTTGAATTACTTTTAATTCTCCAGTTACTTCATAGAAATTGTAATAATTTTGTGAAACTATGAATCTGCTATCTTCTTCCATCAGTTGAGTTAATGTTTCTTTTACTAGATTTTGTAAATATTCTGTTTTAGACACAATGTAATGAGTTTTAACTTTCTTAAGTAGTTTTTGAGAGACTTTTTAAATGATTTTTGTGTTTTATATAGTATGAAAGTAATATGTGTGACTGGAAGTGCAGGTACTGGAAAAACCACTTATGCTAAGAAATTAGCGAAAACTAAAAGTTATTTGTATTTTAGTATTGGCGATTTTGTAAAAAAGTATAAGGTTTATGACCATTATGATCGAAGTTTGAAAACTTATATCGTTGATGTAGATGAATTAGTTTTTTTGTTGAAAGATTTAATTGACGGTTTTAATAAAGAGGGCTGGAAAGGCGCGGTGTTTGATGGACATTTAAGCCATTATTTGTCTAAGAAACTTGTTGATTTAGTGGTTGTGGTTAGATGTGATGTTAAAACGTTAAGAAAGAGATTAGAAAAAAGAAAATATTCAAAGAAAAAAATAGAAGAAAATATTGAGGCAGAGATAATGGAAACTTGTTTGATTGAATCAAAAGAAGAAGGGCATAAAGTTAAAATTATTGAAGGAAAAGGATTAAATAAGAAGATTTAAATATGGGTAATCCCTAGAGATTACTATGAAAACAATAACAATTAAACTTCCAAAACCAGAAGCTGATAAGCTGGATAATTTTGTTAAAACTAAAAATTATCCTTCTAAATCTGAATTTATAAGAAATTTGCTTAGAGATAAAATAGAAGAATCTCAAAAAGAAAAACAAGGATGGTTAGCTTTAGCCGAAAAATCTCTTGAAAAAATTTGGAATAACAAAAAAGATGCAGAAACTTGGGATAAATATTTATGATCTCAAAAATACAACAAAAGGATATTTTATTAGTTCCCTTTCCCTTTTCCAACCAACAAGGAAATAAATTTAGACCAGTTTTGGTTTTTAGTAATACTCAATTCAACAAGTGTTCTGAAGATGTAATTGTTATGGCGATTACTTCTAATATTTCTAAAGATTTATTTTCAGTTTTTTTGGATTCTCAAGATATTGTTGAAGGAATTTTAAGGGATGATTGCTGTGTTAAAGTTGAAAGTATTTTAAAATTAGATAAAAATTTAATAATTAAAAAGTTAGGTACGATTAATGAAGAAAAATTTGAAGAGGTTGTTGAAACTTTTGACTCCATAGTAAAATGATTGATATTGTAAGATGCGAAGTGGATGAAGAAATAAAATCTCAGGGAAAGAAGTTAGGATTTTCTAAAGTAATTACTTGCGGAGATTTGAAACTTGTAGAAGGTGGAACTGAAGACAAGAATAGAAATTATGTTAGCAATAAACAAAATGATGTTTTGATGAATCCTGAGTTGAAAAGTTTGAAAGATAAGGTTCATTACAGAGTTTCTGGATTAAATCAAGTGTTGGCTAAATTAGCAGTAAACAATGATGTGGCTATTGGTTTGGGATTTAGTTTTGTTTTGAATGCAACCGGTGTTGAAAGGGCTAGGATTCTTGGAAGGATGAGACAAAATGTTAAAATTTGTCAAAAAATAGGAACGAAGATGGTGGTTTGCAGTTATGCTAACAATCTAAAAGAGATGAGGGGTTCTAAAGACCTTTTAGCTTTTGCAAGATTGATTGGCATGTCTGGAGATGAAGCTAAAAAATCTTTGAATTGGAAACCAAATTTAAAAAAAGTTAGACAAATATAATTTTGTGTTCTAAGTAAATGTTTATAAATTAGTTAACTTTAGAAATAGTTATGAAAAGAGAAGATTTTGAAAAAAAGAATCATGAATTTTATTTGACAATTACGTTGTTGCTTTCGGTTGCGATGTTGTTTAGTTCTGATTTAAGTTTAATTACAGGAATGAATTCTTATGAAGGAATTAATTCGGTTTGTGGAAAAAATTGTGTCGAGGGTGAAATTTCAGGAATTACTGCGGCATCTACAACCTTTGGTACTGGAGATATTCCTGACGCAATTAACAGTGTTTTGAATTCTTTAACTGCAGCTATTGGTGTTGCTAAGGGGAGTGCCGATTGTCCTGAAGAATGCCCTTTAAAAAAATTAGGAGAATCAGATTCCTCAGTGTTTGTTAATGTTTTAGAAACAGAAGGGGGAACATGTAAAGATGAATCTACGATACAATTAGATTATTCTGAAACAGGAAGTGGAAAAACAGAAAATGATGCAAGAATAGATGCAATTGACGAATTATTGAAAACTATTTATTATGATGGGCGTAGCAAAATCTGTAGTTCAGATTGCTCTGCAGTAACTGAATTATTGTCTTCTTCATTTACGTGTGGCGAAAAATCTGGTATTTTTGGAAAAAAATGGGTTTGCAAGGCAGATGTAAAAATAAAAATAACTTGTGGCGATAAGGCCACTAAAGAGGCAGGCAAATCTGTAATTGTGTCTGGTAAATGGAACTATTGTTGGAACTGCATGAAAGAAAAACCTAAACAACCAACAACTTAATTATTTTAACTCTTTGATTGTTTCATAAAGAGCTATTTTTCTTTTGAGATCCAAAGAATCATACATTTCATTTAGATTTTTGATATTATTATCTACTTGATAATCGTTGTCTTCTAGATAGTACATATTTTTTATTAATATCTTTTCAACTTCTGTAGCATTTGAAACTGTGTACTCTCTTAAAAACTCAGTAATATCTTCATCTAATTCTATCTTCCCATTTCTAGCTTCAAAATAATTTTCAACTAAATTAGAATAGTTATTTAATGCAATAATCTCTGGAGTTTCTTGATTTAGCTGATTGCTACAAGAACCAGTAATCAGAGGTATTGTTGCTAAAATCGAGGTTAATGTTTTTTTCATTGTAATAGTTACTAATTAGTAGTAATATATAAGGGTTTTGTTAGATTTTTACTTAAGAAATCTTTATAAATTAGAAATTCTGGAATATTTGCTGTAAGAGAAGAAGGAAAAGGTTATTTCTTTCGTAGATACATACGAAAAATGCAAAAAAAGACCAAATTAAGGGTATTAAGACCCACTTTACGAGAAAAGAAAAGGTATCTTGTCTATAGTGTGGACTATTTTGGAAACAAGGCTTTAGACTATAGGGAATTCAAAAATAAAGCAAATAATGATCTACTTAAATTTTTAGGAGAATATGGATATAACAACGCGGGAGTGTTGTTTGTCAAAGGTTCTGGAAAGCAAGGAATAATCCGAGTGGATAGAAAATATGTTGACCATGTTAAAGTTGGTTTAATGTGTATAAATAAAATTGGAAAGCAAGATGCAACAGTGAGTTGTATTGGAGTTTCAGGAAATATTAACAAAGCGGAGCAAGTTTATACTTGTTAACAAGGAGGAAATTAAGATGCAAGCAGATGAAATGAGTCACCAAGCAATGGGATATGATAGGGCAAGTACAGTCTTTAGTCCAGATGGTAGACTTTTACAAGTAGAATACGCTAGAAAAACAATCAAATCAGGTTCAACAGCAATTGGAATTGCATGTAAGGACGGAGTTTTGATTTTAGCAGACAAAAGAATAGTTGAAAAATTGATGGTGGGAAAATCAGTTGAAAAGATTTTTCAAATTGATGATCACATTGGAGCAAGTGCTTCAGGTATTTTGAGTGATGGAAGAATTTTAGTTGAAAAAGCACAAGTTATTGCGCAACAACATAGAGTTACTTACAATACTCAAATAGCAACAGAAACTTTGGTTAAAGATATCTGTAACACTAAACAAATGTATACTCAAGTTGGAGGGGCAAGACCTTTCGGAGTTAGTATTATGTTTATGGGTGTTGGAGAAGAGAATCATGTATTTGTTACAGATCCAACAGGGATGTTCTTTGAATACAAAGCAACAGCTATTGGTGAAATGGATGATGCAGTAAAAGAAATTCTTGACAAAGAGTATAAAGATTCAATGACTGTTGAACAAGGACTTAAACTTGCAATGAGTGCATTGAAAAGAACTCTTGGAGAAAATTTCAACATAAATACTATTGATGGTGCATACATCTTTTCAGAAGATAAGAATTTCAAAAGATATACTAAGGAGGAATTAAGCAAAGCTACAAAGTAGTTTTGTGAAATTTAAAATGGTTGACGTAGATAAGGCAGTAATTGCCAGATTAAAGAAGGGCGGAAAACACTTTGAGATTAAGGTAGATTGCGATAAAGCTTTGGAATTCAAAGAAGGCAAGAATGTTTCATTTGAGGATATTCTTGCAACTACTGAAATTTACTTTGATGTAAAGAAAGGTGAAAAAGCAAGCACTAGTGATTTTCAAGAGGTTTTTCAAACTGAAGACGTTAATGAAGTGATAACTAAAATTTTGAAAGAAGGCGAAATTCAACTTACTACTAAGCACAGAGAATCTGAAAAAGAAGCTAAGTTGAAAAAATTGATTAATCTAGTTCATGTAAATGCAGTAGATAGTAAAACTGGATACCCTCATCCTCTTAATAGGATTGAGAATGCAATAAGTGAATCTAAGTTTAGAATAGATGAAAATAGATCTGCAGATGAACAATTAGAAGACGCGATCAAAGAGTTAAGGGCCATTATTCCTATTAAACTTGAAAGAAAAGAAGTTGAAATTAAAATTCCAGCTTCATATGGTGGACAAGCAAAAGGCATTGTACACAAACACAAGGTTAAGAAAGAAGAATGGTTAAGTGACGGATCATATTACTCAATTGTTGAAATTCCTTCTGGAATTTTAGATGAGTTTTTTGACGAGTTAAATAAAATCTCTCACGGACAAGTGGAGAGTAAAATATTAAAAATTATTGAATAAGGAGAGAATAAATATGGGAGAATTATTTGTTAAAGAAAAAGAAATCGTAGTTCCCGGTCAAACATTGGCTGAAGGTATGGATTATTTACCTGCTGGTGGAGCATATAGAGACGGTGAAAATATTAGAAGCTCAATTATGGGTGTTCTAGGAATAAACGGAAGAGTTTTGAGGATTATACCTCTTAAATCTCATTATAGAGCAAGACCTGGAGATATGGTTATTGCTAAAATTACTGAAATGACCAACACAGTTTGGTTTGCAAGTATAGATGGATACAGAGATGGAATCTTATCATTAAGAGAAGTTCCGGAATATGTTGGTGACGGAGATGAACTTTGTCAATATTACAACTATGGAGACTATGTTCTTGCTAAACTAATACAAGTTACAAGAAAAAATATGATACTTACTATGAAGGGTCCAGGTTTGAGAAAACTTAGTGGCGGAAGATTAGTGAATGTTAATCCTTCAAAAGTTCCAAGAGTAATTGGAAAACAAGGAAGCATGATTGGTTTAATTAAAGAAAAAACTGGTTGCAGACTTATCATTGGTCAAAATGGAATTGCATGGATTCAAGGTGCACCTGAACATGAACTTGCAGCTATTGAAGCAATAGAAATGATTAATGAAAGAGGTCATGAACAAGGTTTAACTGAGAAAATTGAAAAATTCCTTGATGAAAGAATGAAGGACGTAGTTGTTGATGATGCTGAAGAAAAAGCACATGAAACTGAAAAAACAACTAAAGAAAAGAAAAGCTCTAAGACTGACTCTAAGGAAGAATCTGATGAAGAAGAACAACCTGTAAGAAGAGCAGTTGGCGGTAAGAAGGGCAAAGGGAGTAAAAAATGAGTAAAAATACAAAAGCCGTAAAGAGACATGATGGTAGAAAGGCTGACGGTCTTAGAGAGATGGAAGCAAAGTTAGGAGTAATCCCTAGTGCTAAAGGAAGTGCAATGTTTAGAATTGGAAAAACAATTGCAATTGCTTCAGTAAGAGGTCCTAAAAAATTACATCCTAAGTTTTTACAAGATCCTGAAAGAGGAAAAATTAGATGTATTTACAATATGATGGCTTTTTCTGGAAGTGGAAACAGAGTTAGACCTGGCCCAAACAGAAGAGCTAAAGAAATTAATTTAGTAATTGAAAATGCATTAACCCCTGCAGTTAAGTTGGATAATTATCCTGGTTGCAGTATTGATGTTTTTATTAATTTAATTCAAACAGATGCAGGAACAAGATGTGCAGCAATTACTGCTGCATCTATGGCACTAGCAGATGCAGGTTTTGAAATGAAAGATTTAGTTTCAGCTGTAGCTGTTGGAAAAGTAAATGGAGAAGTTGTTGCAGACTTAGACAAACCTGAAGAGGATGTTGAAGATGCAGTAGATATTCCAATTGCAATGATGCCTAATGAGAAAGAAATTACTCTTTTACAATTGGATGGATTAATCAGCCAAGAAGATTTGGGTAAAGCTGTTGATTTAGCAAAGGTTGTATGTGATAAAATATACAAACTTCAAAAAGAAACAATTGCAGCGAGGTACGAATAAAATGGCAAAAATAATTAAGGAACATATACACCAATTAATTGAAAAAGGTAAAAGACAAGACGGAAGAGATCTTCTGGAATACAGAAGCGATGTTTCTGTTGAGTATGGTATCTCACCTAAAACTGCTGAAGGTTCTGCAAGAGTAAGAATTGGAGAAACAGAAGTTGTTGCAGGAGTTAAAATGGATATTTCCACACCTTACCCTGATTCTCCTAATCAAGGATCAATTATGGTTGGTGCTGAACTATCTCCTTTTGCTAGTGATAGATTTGAAATGGGTCCGCCTAGTATTGAATCAATTGAACTTGCAAGAGTTGTTGATAGAGGTATCAGAGAAAGTGGAGCTATGGATTTTACTAAACTTTGTATTAAGGAAGGTGAAATGGTGTGGCAAGTAATTATTGATATGTATCCGATGAATGATGCAGGTAATCTTAGAGATGCTTGTTCATTAGCTGCGTTAGCTGCTTTGAAAGATGCAAAATTCCCAGAATTCGATAAGAAAACTGGAAAAATTGATTACTACAATAGAACTAAGAAATCTATTCCGTTGGAAGATGAACCAATCGAAGTTACTGTGTTAAAAATTCACGGTGATTACATTGTTGATCCTTCTTGTGAAGAAGAAGAATTCTTAGATGCTAGGTTAACTGTTGCATTTTTGAAAGATGGAACTATTTGTGCTATGCAAAAAGGTGGAAAAGAACCACTTACATCAGAAGATGTTAAACAAATGGTTAGCATTGCATATGAAAAAGTTGACATACTAAGGAGCGCATTATAACATGAGAGTTACTAAGTATGAAAAAGCAAGAATCATTGGGGCAAGAGCATTGCAAATTGCAATGGGTGCTCCCCTTTTGCTTAAAACTACTAAAAAGGTTTTAGAAGAAATTAAATTTAGTCCAATCGAATTAGCTAAAAGAGAATTCGATGGTGGCCTTTTACCAATTTCTATCAAAAGACCGTTGCCTTCAAAAAAGGCATAATTTTTTATTTTATATCTCTAAGGTCTCTGTACCTTTGAGTTATATTATTTATATTAATTAAATCAAAACTAAACTGTTCACTTTGTTTTGTATATTCAGGTACATGTATGAAACTTATTCCTTCTCTTTGGGCGTCAGTTCTATCTCTATCACTGTCTCCTATGAATATTGTTTCTTTTTTAGAAATTTGATAATCTTTACAAATTTGAGTTAAATCTTTTCCATTTGGAAACATATGAGTTTCTAATTTAATCATATCCTCGTAAGTGTAAATGCTATCAAAATTATTTTGAATATTTAATTCTGTTAATAATTTATTCACTTCATTTTTATCTGGATCATCGGTACAAATAGTAAATATCTTTTTCGGATCTCTGTTTAGAAATTCATACAGTCCATTTCTCAATGGTAAATTTGATCCCCAAATTGTTTTGTAAAGGTCTAGTATTATTAATTTTTTATTGGGATTCATTTTTAATTTTTATTAGAATTTTGTTGTAGTTTTAGATAAACTCTTTCTTTTAATAGTTTTTGATTTTGTTTCCGATTTGTATACACTTTATAATGGTTATAAATTTTTTTAAACAAAATGTAATTAACATAGTCATTATGTTCCTAATAATTTTAGGGAAAACGGAGGTGAACAATAGTGACTGGTTTTTTAGGTGAAACGACAATATCAATAATCAATCCATTAAGTGCTGTATGGTACTCTTTGGTTGAACAATTACCTGGGTTAGTTGCAGCAATTATCGTACTAGTAGTAGGTGGTTTTGTAGCAGTAATTTTAGGTCATGCATTGAAGGTTGTGTTAGAAAAACTTAACGTTGACAGTTATGTCAAAAAAGCCAGGCTCTCAAAGACAATTGGACACACTCACGTGCCAGCAGTGGCAGGTGAAATATTTAAGTGGTATATCATTATACTGTTCTTACAACAAGCAGTTTCCTTGGTAAATCTTGGAACCTTAAGCGTATTGTTAGGACAATTTGTAGATTGGTTACCTAATGTAATTGTAGCTATTATCGTATTATTATTCGGTATTGCTGCGGCAAATTACATCTATTACAAGACTTGGGAACACTCAAAACAAAAGGGTGTCAGAGCAAGTGCTGGAATATTAAAAGCAGTTATTCTGTTCATGGTTATTATTATGGCTCTTGAACAAATAGGTGTTAATGTGGGAATACTAGAACATACTTTCCTATTAATAATCGGCGCTCTGGCAATCGGTGTTGCTTTAGCTCTTGGAATTGGCTTAGGTCTAGGTCTTAGGAAAGAGTCTGAGAATCTTATTAAGGGTATTAGGAAGAACTTTTAGTTATTCCTTTTATTTCTTTTTTTTTATTTTATTATAGATAGGTCTCTCTTAGAGTGGCTAAAATATCTCTTAGAGGGGTCAGATTATCTCATTATAGTTAAATTTATAAATGGATTTTGTGGATGTTTGAGATATGACAGAGAATAAATCCGAAACGGTAGCTGAAGAGCAAATTTCTGAAAATAAGGAATCTGAAGAGAAAGTAGTAGAAACTAAAGCTGAAGTTAAAGAAGAAAAGAAAGCTGAAGTTAAAGAAGAAAAGAAAGCTGAAGTTAAAGAAGAAAAGAAAGCTGAAGTTAAAGAAGAAAAGAAAGCTGAAGTTAAAGAAGAAAAGAAAGCTGAAGTTAAAGAAGAAAAGAAAGCTACTCAAGATGATTCAAATATGATGGTGCCTTTAGATAATTATCTTAAAGCAGGTTTACATATTGGAACTAAGTTTAGAACAAAGTTCATGGAAAATTTTATTTACAAAGTTAGGTCAGACGGATTAACCGTACTTAACGTTCAAGAAATTGATAAAAGAATTAGAACAGTTTCAGAATTTATTACTAACTACGAACCAGAAGATATTGTGGTTGTAGGTAAAAGAGAAAATGGTTGGAGAGCAATCAAACTTTTTGAAAAAGTAACTGGAACAAAAGCATATGCAGGAAGATACCATCCTGGAATTTTAACTAATCCTGGTCTAGAAGATTTCAAAGAAGCAAAATTAATTATTGTTGCTGATCCTTGGCCAGACAAAGATGCATTAAAAGATGCAGCAAAAGTCGGCGCAGTTACTGTAGCTCTTTGTGATACTAATAATGATAGTACTTATGTTGATTTAGTTTTACCTTGTAATAATAAAGGAAGAAAAAGTCTTGGATTAATATTATATATATTAGCTAGAGAATACCTTAAAGCAAAACATCCTGAAGCTCCAGAAATGAGTTACAGTTTAGATGATTTTATGGGTGAAACAGAAGAAGCTCGTAATGAATACTTTGCTAAGAAGAAAAAGAGAGTATTCCGTAAACCTGCTCCTGGCGATAGAAGAGCTCCTAGAAGAAATTAATTTATAGTTCTAATATTTCATTTGATTTATGAAATAAGAATTTTGAAACTTCAATGGGTAGTTTTTTGTGATCTGTTAATAACACTGTTTTTGTTAATTTCTTTTCAGCGTTATGGGTTAAGTTGTCTAAGAACCTTCTTGTTTTTAATTCTCCATGATGGGGAATTAATGCATGAAGGTCATCAATAATTAAAGTCTTCGGACAATTCCCCATACTATCTAGTTGTTCTAGAATTTCGTCATGTAATTCTTTCAAACTAGTTTGGTGAAGATATTTTGTGTTTTTTTGTTCTAGCGAAGAATTGATATGTTTCGCTAATATGTCTATGTATTGTGTTTTGCTTAAGTCGTATCCATGTTGATCAAGAAGTATTTCCTGCCCCCTAGCAGTTCTTCTTAATGGTACGATTAAAGTATGAGTGTTTGTATAATTTAGTAGTTCATAGGGGTAGAATTGATTTCTAGAGTTTGTTTTGAAAGTATAAACTCCCTTCAATGAATGGGCTATATCTGCCATCTTTTGTTCTGGTATTATTTTTTTCATTTGATCACCTGTCTGCAAATATCTCTTTTGTTTCATCTATTGATGTTTTTATTATTTCCGATGCTTTTCCTAAAGATATTTCCTTTTCAGAGTATAATTCATAAGCAATTGCTATTCTTAAATTTTTTTTATTCTCTAATGTGAATCTTACACTATCTCTTAAAAATTCAGATAAACTATCATAATAACCTATTTTTTGGGCTGCTTCTAATAACATTTTCAATTCTGAAGGCACTGTGAAGGTAAAAACAGTACTATTTTTGTTCTTTTTCATTTGAATATTATTGGGATAATATTATATATAAATGCTCGCTTTTTGGAGAGGGTCACTAAATTTTGAAATTCTAGATATATATTGGGCGTACAGCCTCCCTACTTTGTATATGCGAGGGTTTCAGAGGTAGAAAGGTTTTTATATTCATAAGTATTAAAATAACTAGAATATTGACAGTGGTGACAATTTTCTGCTTAATGGGGCACAAATATGGAAGAAACTAATTATAACACTCAGAACGAAGAAGCTTCTTCTCAGGAGGCTCCTAGTGAGGATCAAGAAAATTCAACTTCGCCTCAAATAAATGATTCTAAGAAAGAAAATAAAGAAAGAGTGGAAGATTATGGCGCACAAAATATTACCGTTCTAAAAGGCTTAGAGGCAGTTAGAAAACGTCCTGCAATGTATATTGGCGATATTACTTCAAGAGGTCTGCATCATTTAGTTTATGAGGTTGTAGATAATAGTATTGATGAGGCTTTAACTGGTAATTGTACGTATATTTCTGTAAAAATTAACAAAGATGGTAGTGTAACAGTAAAAGATGATGGGAGAGGTATTCCTGTTGCTATGCACAAAGAAGAAGGAAAAAGCGCACTAGAGTTAGTTATGACTGTTTTGCATGCCGGCGGAAAATTTGATAAGAAAACTTACAAAGTTAGTGGTGGATTGCACGGAGTAGGTATTAGTGTTGTTAATGCATTATCTAAACAGGTAGAGGTTCAAGTTAGAAGAGAGGGAAAAATTTATTCTCAAAAATATTCTAAAGGAATTGCACAAACTGGCGTAGATATTATTGGAGATGCAGAAACAACTGGAACTGTAGTTACCTTTTTACCGGATGATGGAATTTTTAATACAACTGAATTTTCATTTGAGATTTTAACTACAAGATTAAGAGAACTTGCTTTTTTGAATAAAAATTTGAAAATTGTAGTTAAGGATGAAAGAGATGGTAAAGAACAAACTTTTCAATACGAAGGTGGAATTATTGAGTTTGTTAAACATTTGAATAAGAATAAAGAGCCAATTCATGAAGAACCTGTTTTTGTAACTAAGGAACAAAATGATGTAGGTATTGAAATTGCATTACAATATAATAATGGTTATCAAGAAAATGTTCATTCATTTGTAAATAATATTAATACTGTTGAAGGTGGAACACACTATAGCGGTTTTGCAACTGCACTTACTAGAACAATTAATGATTATATTAGAAAAAATAAAGTTGCAGATATTAAATTAGGTGGTGGAGATGTACGTGAAGGATTGACTGCAATTCTTTCTATCAAAGTTCCAGAACCTCAATTTGAAGGTCAGACTAAAACTAAATTAGGTAACTCTGAGATTAAGGGTTATGTTGATTCTTGTTTCTATGAATCATTTGTAACATTTATGGAAGAAAATCCCAAGGTTGCTAAAAAAATTATTACCAAATGTGTTTCTGCTGCTAAAGCAAGAGAGGCAGCAAGAAAAGCTAGAGATTTAACAAGAAGAAAAAGTGTGTTAGATTCTGCAAGCTTACCGGGAAAGTTAGCTGACTGTCAATCTAAAGATCCTGCACTTGCTGAAATTTATATTGTTGAAGGAGATTCCGCGGGCGGATGTTTTTCCGGCAATACCCAGGTAGCATTAACTGATGGAAGAAATTTATCCTTTAAGGAACTTGTTGAAGAAGATAAATTAGGTAAAAAAAATTATTGTTACACTATAAAGAAAGATGGGAAAATAGGTATTGAAGAGATAAAACAGCCTAGAATTACTAAAAGAAAAGCTTCTGTAATTAAAGCAATACTTGATAATGGTGAAGAAATTATTTGTACTCCTGATCATAAATTTATGATAAGAGATGGAGAGTTTAAAGAAATAAATAAAATTTCGTTAAAAGATTCGTTAATGCCGTTAAGGAAAAAAATCTCTGAAATTTCTGGCAGAATTACTATTAAAGGTTATGAAATGGTTTATGACAATTTTGAAAGTAAATGGAAATTTACACATTCATTAGCCAATAACTGGAATTTAGAAAATAATCTTTATTTTCCTTTAAAAAAATCTCATAAACATCATATAGACTACAATAAATTAAATAATAACCCTTCAAATATTGCATTATTATCTCCTGAAAATCATTTAAAAATTCATCGTGAACATGCTAATCTGACATTACATACTGAAGAAGTAAAAGAAAAATGTAGAATTCTAAGGCGTACTCCCGAATTTAGGAACAGGATGAGTCAACGAATGAAAAATCCTAAAACTAGACAAATTCTTAGTGGGCAGGCAAAGAAACAATGGGAAAATGTAGAATATAAAGAATTTATGAAAAATAAATTTATAGAATTTTATAATAGTAATTCTTCATTTAAGAAAAAAACTATTAGAAGATTAAATGATATGCAAAAAGAATATTGGGGCAAAGAAACTTCTCGGAAACAACAATCTGAAAAAATTAAAAACTTTTTTGAAAAAAATCCTCAAAGAAAAAAAGAACTTTCAAAATTGGCAAAGAAACAATGGGAAAATGTTGAATTAATCAATTGGAGAAGTAATAAAACTAAAAGTCAATGGACTACAGAGTTTAGAATCAATAGAAAAAAAGCGTATGATAAAACTTACAAGAAAAAAACTATTAAGGCACTTCATGATGTTTATGATATCTGCGGATTTTTAGATATTAATGAATATAATAATTTAAGAAAGCAAAAAAATGATAAAACTTTACTTACTTTTAAAACATTTACAAATAAGTTTTTTGAAGGCGATGCTGATTTAGCTGAAGAAGCGATAGAAAATTATAATCATAAAATTCAAAAGATTTTACCTATGAATGAAACTATGGACGTTTATGATATTGAAGTTCCAAATACTCATAATTTTGCATTGGCAAGTGGAGTTTTTGTACATAATAGTGCAAAACAAGGAAGAAGTAGAGAGACGCAGGCAATTTTACCTTTGAGGGGAAAGATCATTAATGTTGAAAAAGCAAGAATGGATAAGATTTTTGCTAACAATGAAATTGCTTCTATGATTACTGCATTAGGGACAGGAATTGGAGAAGATTTTAATCTTGATAAATTAAGATATCATAAAATTGTTTTAATGACAGACGCAGATGTTGACGGTGCACATATTAATTGTTTATTATTAACTTTCTTGTATAGGTATATGAGGCCATTAATAGAATCAGGTTATTTGTATATCGCTATGCCCCCATTATACAAGGTTACTAAGAAACGTAAAATATATTATGCTTACAATGAAAGAGAATTGAAAAAGATTTATGAAGAAATTGGAAAAGAAGATTCTAGTTTGCAAAGGTATAAAGGTTTAGGAGAGATGAATCCTGATCAACTTTGGGATACTACTATGAATCCTGAAACAAGATCTATGCAACAAGTGAGTATTAATGATGCTGCAAGTGCAGATGAATTATTTAGTATTCTTATGGGTGAAGAAGTACTTCCTAGAAGAAATTTTATATTAGAAAATGCAAATTTGGTGAAAAATTTAGATGTATGAGGAAATTAAAATGGATAATAAAGATAAATCTGCCAAACAATTTTTCAGAACCCTGGAATCTCTGAAGTTAGGTTTGGGAGATATTGTAGAAGATAAAATAAAGAAGGGGGAATCTCTGGATGATTTTATGTTATCTTTGAAATTTCAAGGAAATTATCGGGATGAAAATTTTGAAGAGTTTTTGGATCCATATTTATCAGATATTGATATAATTCCTTACGGGTCTTTTATTGCAGATACTTATGATTTTTCAGATGAACAGGAAGTTGTAGTTCTTTCTTATCATTTTAGAAAATCAAGATTGTATCGTTCTGTATATGAATGTGATGAAGGAGAAGATATTAGGTATTAGAAATGGCTCAAGATTATATCCCCAGATTAATTGAAGATGAAATGAAGGAGAGTTATGTAGACTATGCTATGTCTGTTATAACTTCTAGAGCTTTGCCTGATGTTAGGGATGGATTAAAACCGGTGCACAGAAGAATTCTTTATGCATTACATAAGATGGGCATGTTTCACAATAAAGCTTACAAAAAAAGTGCACGTGTAGTGGGAGAAGTTTTAGGAAAGTACCATCCTCACGGTGATAGTGCAGTTTATGATTCATTAGTTAGGATGGCTCAAGATTTTAGTTTGAGATACCCTTTAGTTGACGGCCAAGGTAACTTTGGTAGTGTTGATGGTGATCGTGCTGCAGCAATGAGATATACTGAAAACAGATTGAAGAAAATTTCTAGTGAACTGTTAAAAGATATTGAAAAAGAAACTGTAAATTACAGACCAAATTTTGACGATTCTTTAAAGGAACCTACAGTGTTACCTTCTGCAATTCCTAATTTATTGATTAATGGGAGTACAGGTATTGCTGTCGGAATGGCTACCAATATTCCTCCTCATAATTTATCTGAAGTTTGTGATGGAGTAATGGCATATATAAAAAATAATGATATTGGATTTAATGAGTTATTTGAACATATTAAGGCCCCGGACTTTCCTACTGGAGGAATTATCTGTGGTACTTCTGGTGCAAAGATGGCCTATCGAACTGGTAGAGGCAAGGTAATTGTTAAGGCCAAAACTAGTTTCGAAGATAGAAAAATAATTGTTCATGAAATTCCTTATATGGTGAATAAATCCACTTTGTTAGAGAATATTGCTAATTTAGTTAAGAATGGGACCATTCCTTTTATTTCTGATTTAAGGGACGAGAGTGATAGAACTGGTATGAGAATTTCTATTGAACTTAAGAAAAATTCAGATCCAGATTTAGTGTTGAATTTATTGTTAAAACACACTTCATTAAAAAATACCTTTGGAATTATTTTCTTATCATTACACAAAGGGAAACCTACAGTAATGAATCTTAAAGAAATGATTAAACATTTTGTGAATCATAGAAGAGAAGTAATTATTAGAAGAACTAAATTTGATTTAAATAAATCAAAAGAAAGAGCACATATATTAAATGGATTAAAAAAAGCTTTAGACTTGATTGATCCGCTTGTACAGTTGATTAAGAAAGCAGAGAACGTTACTGTTGCTAGAGAAGGGTTAATTAAAACTTATGAATTTAGTGAAAAACAAGCAACTGCAATTCTAGAAATGAAGTTGCAAAAATTAACTTCATTAGAAACTGAAAAATTAATGAAAGAAAGAGAAGAGTTATTAGTGTTAATTGAAAAGTTAAAATCTATTTTGGAATCATCTGCAAAAGTTGATGGAATTATTGTTGATGAATTGGAAAATATAAAGAAACTTTATGGGGATGATCGAAGAACTTCTCTTGGTGAAGAAGAGGGAGCAATTGAGTACGAAGATTTGATTAAAGAAGAAAAAGTTGTGGTTAATGTTACAAATTCAGGATATATTAAACAAATGCCTTTGGAAGTTTACAAAGTACAGAAGAGGGGTGGAAAAGGTGTTAAAGGAACTGGATTGAAAGATGAAGACTTTGTTAATGATATTTTTGTAACTTCTAATTTGAATCAATTATTGTTCTTTAGTAATAAAGGAAAAGTATATTGGTTGAAAGCATATCAATTACCTATAGGAAGTAGATATTCTAAAGGAAAAGCGATTGTTAATTTACTTAGATTGGATAAAGATGAGGTAATTAATGCAGTGTTGCCTATTCAAGAATTTAAAGATGATCAGGGCGTTATGATTTGTACTAAGAAGGGCGTTGTTAAAAAAACTAGTCTTACTGAATTTTCTAAACCTAGAAAGGGTGGAATTAAAGCAATTGGATTGAAAGATGATGACGATGTTGTTAGTGTTAAATTAAGTGGGGAAGGTGAACAGTTTATTATTGCAACTCATTCTGGTAATGCTGTTAAATTTAGAGAAAATGATGTTAGAAATATGGGTAGAACTGCATATGGTGTAAGGGGAGTTATGCTTGGAGCCGAGGATTATGTTGTGGGTATGAGTAGATGTAGTGAAGGAGACTGCATATTTACAATTACTGAGAATGGGTATGGTAAGAGAACCAATCTTGAAGATTATAGGTTGATTAAACGTGGCGGAAAAGGAGTTAGAAATATAATTGCAAGCCCTAGAAATGGAAAAGTTGTAAGTACTATTGTTGTTGAAGATTCTGACGAATTAATTTTGATGAGTGAGAAAGGTGTGGTTATTAGAATGAGGGCTGGAGATATTACTCGTATTGGGAGAAATACTCAAGGTGTTAGAGTTATGAAGTTGTTACCTGGAGATAGAGTAGTTAGTGTTGCTAAAGTTAAAGCAAATGATGTTGAAGTTAAAGAAGAAGTTGAAACTAAAGAAGAAGTTGAAACTAAAGAAGAAGTTCCTGAAAATGTTGAGGAAGTTAAAACTGAAGAAGAAGTTAAGGCGGAAGATTCTGACGAAAATTAAATAGCTTCCATATAAGCAGTTCTTATTTTATCTAAAATATCCTCAATAACGTTTTTACTTTTTGTTATTTCTTCCTGATTAGTTTCTAATTCACTAATATCTCCATTAATGATGTTCTCTAAAAAATCTGTTGTGTCTGTTAATATTGATCCAATATGAACCATTGCTTTTTGACCCTCTGTTAAATAATCTAAACTTAATGGATTGTTTACTGTTGGAATTCCAGTTAGTGGTTTTGAACCATAAGGATTTCCCAATGATCGCATTGCATCCGCTACACAAGAAATTCCATCAAAGTAAGTTTCTTGAATAGGATAATTATTTTGAGAATTTTTGTTATTTCTCCAACTAGAATACGCCCTTACTTGTTTATCAAATTCGCTATCTATCACTAGGAATTAAGATTGTTAGTCAAATATTTAAAGAAATATATCCTAAGGAATAATCGTTCTAAGCTATTCGATAGTTCCGTAACCGATTAGTCTCCATCTGTTTCCGATGGTTCTAGAAATTGTTATTTTATCTTCTGTTGTACAACAAACTGGAAGTTTTAATTTGATGGTAATCTTATCTTTTTTTAGTTGAGTTACTACTCCAATTGTTGCAGCTGAATTTACATTCAGCATTAAAGGTTCTGTTAATTTGATTGCTTGAACATTTTCTGTTTCACCAACTACCCTATTTAGTAAATTTGATTTAAGTGTGAATTCATGCCAAACTTTTGGCGTCTTTCCTTTAATTCCTAGTATGTTTCCTCGTAATGCATCACTTTTAACATAAAATGGATCTAAAGAGGTTAATACTGCAATTGATCCTCCTGGGTGAGCAGAATCTAAATCTTCTTTTCCAGTTTTTATTCCAATTATTTTAGTGTCAATTGGTTCCCAAACTGTTTTACCTTCTTTTTGAAGCGGAATTCCTGGTAAGATTTCTATGGCGTCCCCAATTTTTATAGTTCCTTCTTTAAGTGCTCCACCTAAAACACCTCCTGCTAAGGATTTGATTTTTGTTCCTGGTTTGTTAACATCAAAACTTCTTGCTATGAACATAAGTGGAGATTTTTTAATGTCTCTTTTTGGTGTTTTAACTGTAGTTTCAATTGCTTCAATCAATTTATTAATATTAATGTCTCTTTGTGCAGATATTGGAATAATTGATGCATTTTCTGCAATAGTTCCTTTAACGAATTCTTTTATTTTTTTATAATTTGCAATTGCTTCTTTTTCAGTTACTAAATCTATTTTATTTTGTGCTATGATGATGTTTTTGCAACCAATAATTTCTAATGCCATTAAATGTTCTTCAGTTTGCGGTTGAGGGCATTCTTCATTTGCTGCAACAAGAAGGATTGCTCCATCCATAATTGCTGCTCCTGAAATCATGGTAGCCATTAAAGATTCATGGCCAGGCGCATCAATAAATGAAACTGATCTGCTTAACTCTGCCTTTTCGCCATTTGGACCTTCTGGTTTTGCACAGTAATCTGTTTTTTTAGTTTCTTTATTTTTGAATTTGTAGAATGAAGTGTTTGCGTAACCTAACTTAATGGTGATTCCTCTCTTTAATTCTTCAAAATGAGTATCAGTCCATTTACCAGATAAACGTTCAGTAAGGGTGGTTTTTCCATGGTCTACATGACCCACTAATCCAATGCTAATCTCTGGTTGACTATTTGTTTTTTTAGTTGTAGGCATATCTATGCTATATTCCAATTGCTTTTATAAGGGTTTTTGTGTCGTTTTTTTGGGTTTAAGAGGTATGAAGCTCGGAAAGATTTATATAGTAAAAACTAGGTATTAGAGTATATGTCTTATAATCCAGAAGAACTACGAAACTTGATTGGAAATATTCCTCAAGATAGTGATTATCGTCCTAAATTGATTAAAAAATATGAATCAATGGTTCTAGGTAAGGGTGGAGATGATCTTACGTCGCTTACACTATGTGCCGGGTTGATTCCAAATGAAAATTCTGTAGTTCTTTTACAAGATTCTTTAGGGATTATACCAAGAACTGGTCAACAAAGAAGTTTAGAAACTAAAATTAGAGATATCAATAGGCATGCTTTTTTTGGAATTGCAGGGGACCCTTATTTTGCAAATGAACTTTCTGAAAGAATGTATGGACAGGATTTTGATAATGAAGAGGAGTTTAAGAGATTTATAAAAAAATCATACAACGATTTACATTTGGAAAAAGTAATGGACGAATTTTTACTTTATTTTTTCAATGACAGAGATTATTTTAAGGGATTATTTGAAGCTAATAAACTTCCTCCAGCATTAGACGCAGAATACAAGGCACGAATTAATGATGCAGCAGGAGAAAGGCCAGACATTATGGTTATTTCAAATATATCTAAACCTGTAATCTACAAAGTTGGTGTTGGAACTATAAAACCTGAATATAATGTGATGGAAAGATTATCAACAGGTTCTGCATCTGCACCCTTTGAAACATTTATGGGTGAACAGAAATACAGATTAAACAGAACTGGCAAATTAAAGTTAAGTACTTTAGAAGGGATTGAAACCTTGTTAAGGGTTGCTGACCCTACTTCTCGAGCAACAAGTACCATTGGCCCTCCTTTCGATATTGTTTATGTTGAAAGAGTTCCTAAAGCCGATGCAGGATTATATGAGGTGGAACAATATGATTTTAATGCAGTTAGATTAGATAAGGTTAAATTAGAAGAAGTTAGAAGAGCAATTAGAGAAGAACCTGATGTTAGTAGTAAAGTTCTTTGTAGTTGGTTAGAAATGGTTAAAGATTCTAAAGTAACAAAGAATGATTTGAAAAAAGTTATTCGTAAAAAAATTAATTTTAAAGATTCTGATTAGAATTATTTTTTAGATTCTTCAGCTTTTTCTTCTTTTGGAGCTAATAAGTCTTTGATTGGAGTTGTACCGTATTTTGAAACTGCCATGTTTATCTGTGCAGTGTGTTCACTTACAATATTTCCTCTAACTGTTTTTCTTTTATACATTCCTTTTCTTCTGATTTTAGCACCGATGCTGTTTTTAACAAGAATTCTTTTTCTATGGTGGGTAGGTATTTCTGGTCTCATTGGGAATCCCGCTGAGTCACTGCCTCCACAAATTTTAAATTCGTATCCTGTTAGTCCGAAAAGATTTCCAGGAATAATTTCTCCAACTGTTCTTCCAGATAGTAATGTTGTTTCAATAGTTTTAGAATAACTCTTACCTTCCTTTGGATCGTTTAAGATACATTTGATTTCTTCTGCCATAGTGTTATAGTTGTTTATTTGGGGTTTTTAAAGGTTTCTGAGCAAAATAGTTTATTAAGGGCTAAATCTGGATTGTTAGATGAAATACTTTACTAATGTGAATTTGTTTGCAGGAATAACTCTTGGCGTAGCTGCTGCCTGTGGATCAGCACTATTTAATTCTGATAATCCTGAAACTGATAAAGGTTTGGAACAAATTGTTAGTAATGAGGGGATTTTAAATGTAAAAGAAGAATATTCTCTTGAAAATGATGATTTAAGGTTAAAAGCATTGTATAATTTTGTTAATGCTTCATTTAATAAGGATAAATATGAAGGGAATGTTTTAGAAAATTTAGTAATAATACAATCTAAAAACTCTCTTTCTCAAGGATATATGATTGATGATTGTGGACTTATTTTAACTGTTGAACATGGCGGAAGAGATATTTCTCGATTTGAGAATGAAAATTCTAAGGTGATTGATATTCATGGCAATACTTATCCAGTTGTTAGTACGGAAATTTCAGACCACTTTACAGATTATGCACTTCTTGTTGCAGATACTGGTGCAGAACCTAAAACTCACCCTCTTAATTTTACAAATATTTTTGAAGTGAAGTGTGGTGATGCTGCAGAATTCTATTCATCTATTGATTTACAAAGTAACTCTGGCCTTTTTCCATTTATAGAATATGTGAAAAATAAAGATAATTTTGTGAATGGTTATTTAGTTAATGAATTTCATGGAGGTGGAGAGATTATATGTGTTCAACATTCTTCTGAATATTTAACTAAAGAATTTGATACTAATGGACATTATGGTCAGACGTTAGAATACCAGATTAGAAGGGGATTTTCTTTTATGAGTGGAACTGTTAATCAAGGTAATAGTGGTTCTCCTATTTTTAGAAATATTACTTCGGATAATCCTGAATTTTTAGGATTGGTCCAGGCAAATATTAATCGGCCTGGAAGTGGTACAATTCAAAATTTTGGAATTTTAAATAATGGTACATATATCCTGTCAGGATTTATTAATTATTTAGCCGAAAGAAATAAAATTCCGTTGTATGATTAAATTCCCCAACTAGGTTTATCTCTTCTTTTTATTTTTGCAATTTCTTTTAGAACTTCAATTTCATCTTTTCTTAAAAGGTCTTTCATTTCCTTTAGTTTTCTAAACTCTGTTTCTGAAAGATTTGAATATAATGTGTCTTCTTCTTTAATCTGTCTTCCTGCTGTAATGTTTGGAATTGAAACAGCAACTTCTTTTCCTTGTTCAATTTGATTTACAGTTTTTTGTTCATGCTGAATACTTTTGATATACTCTGCCTTTGATCCGTCTGCTTTGATTAATCTTGTACCTGTTTTTAACATTCCGCCTTCCACAACAACTCCCACTACGCAGGGTCCTGATTGTCTAAAGATGCAGCCTTTCAATATTTTAACTTTTACAGGTCTTGTTAACTCATCTAATTTTTGCTGTTCTTCTTTCTTTTCTTCGGCCTTTTTCCAATTTTGATAATCTTCTATAATTTTGTATACTACTCCGTCTGAAATAATTTTTACTTTTTCATCAGTTTCTGTAGTTTTTACATTAAATCCTAAAATGACCTTATTGATATCATTAATTTCTGCAGATGCTTCTGCTAAATCTTTTTTTGTTATGTTTCCTATTGATGCTTTTTTTATTGAAATGCCTTCTAGTTGTAATAATGCTGTAAGTGCTTCAAGACTTCCCAAAGTATCTGCTTTAACAACAACTCCTTCGTTGTCTGTATTGATCATAACTGATTCTATTTCAGTCTGAAGTGCATGTTTTTTCTCTTCTACGTTTGTGTTTGCAACAATTAATGGCATTCCTCCGATTGCACCCTTTAAATCTGGTGCAGAAACTCTAACCCCATAGGCTGCGTGGATCTTTTCTACATTCTTTAATTTTTTACCTTCTGGTTCAAATAATCCTCTTACTTTGGTTAAGATTGGTTCGTTTAAAGTTCCAATTAAAATTTGGTCACCTTTTTTTATTTGTCCGTCATAAAGTATGATGTCTAAAGTTGTTCCTACTCCTGGATCTTCTTGAACTTCTAGAATGGTTGCTTTTCCTTCCGTTTCTTCTGAAATTTTTAATTTCTCTTCTAAGTATTTTTGTGCCAATCCTGTAAGCACCATTAATAGTTCAGGCATACCTTCTTCAGTATTTGCACTTACTGGGATCATTGCAATTTGTTTTGTATAATCTGTAATTCTATCAAATCTTTCTGAATCAATTCCTTTTTCAGCTAGTTTTCCTAAAATTTCATAAAGTTTAGTATCTAATTCCTGTTTTACTTCTGCAGTTTGACTTTCTATATTTTGTAAAAGACTTTTATTTTTATTTGATCTCCATCCTGGAACTAAATCTATTTTATTTAATGCTATGATGAATGGAGTTTTGTATTGTTTTAAAATTTCTATGCATTCTGCTGATTGATCCATTACTCCTTCGTTTACATCAATTACTAAAATTGCTAAATCTGCAAGGTTTCCGCCTCGTTTTCTCATGTTGTTAAATGCTGCATGTCCCGGACTGTCTAAAAATAATAACCCTGGAATTGTAATGTTTTGATTTAAAGATTTTAGAAGATTTCCACAACATTTTTCTATGGATTCCATCTGAACATTATAGGATTTAATTGATTGAGTTATTCCTCCAGATTCTGCTCTAGTGATAGAAATGCCTTTAATACGCTCTAGAATACTGGATTTACCATGGTCGATATGGCCTGCAATTATTACTATCGGTTGTCTGATCATTTTTTTGCTCCATGAGTGTGATTTTATTCATTATTTTAAAGGTTATGTTCTTTTTCTTCATAAAATATTTTACCTATATTACTCTCTGTATTCATAAATCCTGCCTCTCCAATTATTGCGATGTTATTAGACATTTCTCTTAATAGGTGAGTTATTTTGAATGCTTCAGAAGATTTTAAGTTTATTTTTGCTTTATCGCAAGAAGCCTGAATTTCCTTGTTTATTGAAACCGCATTGCAAGATTTAGTGTAGTCTTTTTTTATGTATGAATTAAGTGCTAATCTGTAATTATCTAGTACAATTGCATGTATTTTATTTAATTCTTCTATTTCTTTGTCTGTTAAATCTGCTTCGTGATCTGTTCTTGAGATCCATTTTGCAATGTCTGCGATTCTTTCCATTGCAAGCACTGTGTGCTGTTCATGTGCTAATTCTAATTTAGTTAATCCTATTGATTTTCTGATATTTGGTTTTTCTAACCCTCTTCTAATTACTCTTAGAAGTACGTAAGTGAATTTATTTGCATCATGGTCTCTGTTTTTTATATCTTTATAGTTAGAGTCTTCTCCGCCCAGTTTTGAATCTTTAATCATGTTCGTAACTACGCTGTTTAATCTTTTTCTTAAATCTTCTAATCGGATTTCACAAATGTTTAGGAAGTCTTTTGCAATTATCTTAGATTTAGTTTGTTCTATAATTTCAATACCTATCAGTTCGTGTAAAATTTTTCTGATTTCGGTTGCTTTAGTTTTAATTTCTTTTCCAGTTAGAATTATTTTTCTGAATTCTTTGATATAGCCTGAAACTATTTCTAATTGAATTTCCTTGTTTGTTAAACCATCAATGTCTATTTTGAGATTTTTACCTTCATCTGTATCTTTATATTCGTTTGAAGAAATAATTATATCTCCCTTTTCATTTTCTTCAAAATAAATTATGTCTCCTTTTTTGATGCCCTGTTTGTCTAACCAGGTTTTTGGAAGGGAAATTACATGAGAACTATTGCCAAATTTGATTAATTTTCTATATTCCATTTTATTTTCCCCATATGCTATATAAATATCTGCAAATTAAAATATGTCTTATATATTCTATATCGGGTAAGTATATATTGTTATATAAACTTTACTATGTATCGGAAACTTTCCGAATTAGTCTCATGGGGGTGGGATGTGTGAAATATAAAGTAAAAATTCAATCTGAGAGTGATGCCTTAAGAGAGTTGAAATTAGAAGAACAAGAAGCTTTGGAAAATGATTACGTTGATGAAGAACAAGCTATTTTGATTGCTTTTAAAGAAGGAAGAGTTGTAGCTTATTGTTAAGGGTCATCTCCTTAACTTTTTGTAAGGAATATCTATTTTTAGATTTTTACTTTTATAATCTGCCTTTGCTTGTTTTGTGATGCTTATTTGTGGAAGATCTATAATTTTATGATAGTTAGTTAATACTTTTCCTTTTTCTAGAGATTTAGCCCTTAATTCAAGTTTATCTTGAGTAATGTTTAGAAAAATATCTTTTTTTTTAACTTCTGGAAGTTTTATTGTAATCTTCATACCTTTATGGTTTTGCCTTATTTCACAGAAGGGTTCTTCATAGTTTATGAATCCTTTTTTTAGATTGTTTAAATGTTTAATAATAAATTTATTTTTAAAATTAGTTAATGTGTTTGAGAGAGTTTCATTATTAAGAATTAATAGGGAACCATTACTCGCACTCTTTTTTGGCATAATTTTAGAATAATTTTATTCCTTTATATGTTTATCGTGAACCATATCGTAGGAATGTAATTCGTTGTCGTTGAACCATAAATTTAATTCGTGATCTGCATCTGTTTTGTCTGAGGATGCATGAATTAGATTTTTTACTGCAATTTGTTTATCGTCTGCATATGAGTAACTAACATGAGTATAATCTCCTCTGATAGTTCCTGGTAATGCTGATTTTGGTTCTGTTGCTCCAACTAACTTTCTAATGTTTTCAATTGCATTAACTCCTTCAATTGCCATTGCTACAACTGGTCCTGAAGTAATAAACTCTAGAAGTTTTTCTCTAACTTTTTCACCTCTTCTCTTGGTGATATCATCAGTATAATGTTTCATTGCATGATCTTTGTCAGTCCATACCATTTTCATTCCAATTAATTTTAGTCCACGTTTTTCAAATCTAGAAATACATTCACCAACTAGAGCTCTTTCTACCCCATCTGGTTTAATTAGAACTAATGTGCGCTCGATCATTTTTTGAATCTTTCAGTCCATACGGTATGCACTGGGTTTCTTTTAAGCTTAAGTTGATTTTTTCTACATTTCATTGAACAAAAATTAAACATCTTAGCATCGTCTTTGATGTAGAGTGTTCCTGTTCCCGGTTCAACTTCTTTTCCGCAAAATGTGCAGTTAACCATGTTAACGCTTGCCCCTCTTTGATACTCTTAGAGAACGTGCTTCAATTTCACTTTCTCTTAACATGATAATATCTTTGATTGCTACTGCGCCTTTAACATTTCTTCTAAGAATCTTGCTTTTATCTGGACCGTCTAGAATTTTAGCACGTACTTGGATAATTCCTCCACGTGTTCCTGTTCTTCCAACAATTTCCTGAACTTCTGCAGGGTAAGCATTGCTAAAGTTAACTCCTGGTCCTTTCTTTTGAGTTTCTTTTCCCTTTGCTTTTTTGTTGTCTTCTGCCATTTAATTATTCCTTAGGTTCTTCTTTCTTAACTTCTTCTTTCTTTTCTTCCTTAAGTTCTTCTTTCTTAACTTCTTCTTTCTTTTCTTCCTTAGGTTCTTCTTTCACTTCAGGTTCAGCTTCTTTTGTTTGAATTGCTACAATTTCTTTGATTGCTATTTCAGAATCGCCCATTTCAATGATGGCTACGCTTGAAGTCGGTATATTAAGATTTGCCGCAGCTCCTAATTCTTCTCTGTTAGGTACTTTAACATAAGGTGTGTTTTTTTCCTTACATAGTGGCTCTATGTGCATGATAACTTCAGGAGGATTTACATCTCCAGCTACTAGAACTAATTTTGCGCTACCTCTTTCAATAGCTTTAGTTACTTCGTTTGTTCCTTTTTTTATTTTTCCGGTTTTAGATGCTATTTCAATAGCCTCATATGCCTTGTTTACGATATTTTCGTCAGTCATTGGTAATCCTCCTGATAAGATTATGATATAATTGATTCGAACGATTTGGGTATTTAAAGGTTTTGGTGACTATTTGTGTGTTTCGTAAAATACTAAGACATTACCCTCTTTTGAGTCAAATCTTGCGAAGAATTTTCTTTCAAATTGAATAATTGTGCCTGGTTCTAATTTTGATAATGCTGGTTCACCAATTGCTTTGATGTCTTTTCCGTGAGCTCTTTTTACTAGGACTTCGACGTTCTTTTCTTTATCTGAAATTGGTAACCAATGAATTACCTTTGCTTTTAGTTCTTTATCTAAATTTTCTGATATGAACTTGCTATCCTTTACTGAATAATTACATAAATGCATTAATCTAATATTTCCCTCTTCTTTTACGTCTCTTTTTTCAATGTAAAATTTATTTGATTTGTGAAATTTTCTAACTCCCCTTGATTGAAAGTTGGGATGTAATGGCAATTCTGCTTTAATGTTTGAAGGTAATTCATTAAGTTCTACTTCAACTGGATCTTCAATTATGAAATATCTATTTGCTTCTGGTTCAATTATTTCTCTATTGAATGCATAAATTGCTTTCATAAAATCTTCAAATGAAACTGTTTTGTCTACTTTTGAAGGCCCTAACTCATGAACATATTTTACAAATGCCCTTGGACTAATTCCTCTTCTTCTGAAAGCTGCAGCTGTTGGAAGTTTTGGATCATCTCTTCCTGAATATTTTCCTTCTTCAATGTCTTTTTGAAATTGTGAAGCTGAAACTGTAATTCCCTCAAAGTTGACTCTTCCTATGTGAAGATATTCTGGAATGTCCCAGTTGAAATAATTGTAAATATATTTTTGTCTATCTGCATTTGTTAAATGGTCTTTACCTCTGATTACATGTGTTAAGTTTGATCTCCTATCATCTACTGCTACTGAGAAATTCATTAATGGCCAAACTCTGTGTTTTTTGCCTACCAGTGGATGTGATTCTTCTGTTATTCTAAATGCTGGCCAATCTCTTATTGCAGGATTTTTGTGTTGCATGTCTGTTTTAATTCTAACAACTGCTGAACCTTCTTTTAGGATTGTATGCATTTCTTCCCATTTTTTTAATTGTTCTTTTGCTGAAAGATTTCTTTCAGGACTTTCGGTTTTGTTTTTTACTAATTCTCTCCATTCTTCTGGTTTATCTGTTGAGATGTAAGCGTGCCCGTCTTTGATTAATTGTTTAGCGTACTTGTAATAGTCATCTATGTGTTCTGATTGAGTTATTACTTCTGAAATTTTGTTTTCTGTTGCCCAATTAGCATCTTCTTCTAATTGTTTGTAAATTTCTTTAGAAATCTTTGATGGATTAGTATCTTCTAATCTTAAAACTAATTTTCCATTGTATTTTTTTGCATATTCGCTGTTTAATAATAGTGGAATTAAATGACCCACATGTAATGGTCCTGAAGGAGAAGGCGCAAATCTAAAACAATATTCCTTTGTTGTGGGCGTTAATTCAGGTAATCCTTTTCTCTTTTCTACTTTATTTACATGTTTAATATGTGCAGTGTATTTTGTATGTGCTTCTTCAAATTCTGGTTTTGAAAGTTTTGAGAATGTTTCAATAGTTGATTCTATTTCTTTGATTAGTAAGGGTATTTTTGTTTTTAGGTTTGGATCAGTTCCTATTAATTTACCTAGAACAGATTTAGCATTAACTTTTGAGTATTTTTCTAGGTTTTCAATAGTAATTCCTTTTAATAAATTTAAAGTTTCTTCGCTAAATTCCTTTGACATGGATAATTGGGATAGAATTAGATTATAAATGTTATCTTCCGAATCTTCTGTCTCTTTGTTCAAACTCTTCTATGCACTGTAAAAAGTCTTCTTTTTCAAATTCTGGCCAGGTTTTTTCTAAATAAAACCATTCAGAATAAGCCGATTGATAACATAAGAAATTTGAAGATCTTCTATCTCCTCCTGTTCTAATGATTAGATCTGGATCGTTTTTAAGATAAAGATTATTTGCAAATAACTCTTTGTTAATTTCTTCAACTGTTAATTTGTTTTCTTTTACTTTTTCTGCTATTTTTTTAGTAGCATCTACAATTTCATCTCTTCCGCCGTAAGCCATTGCAAAATTTATGATGTGTTTATTATTGTTTTTTGTTTTCTCTACTAATTTGTCCATTGCAGATTTTACTTTTTCTGGAAACATTTCTGTTCTTCCTATGAAGTTTACCTTGATTTGATTTTCATCTAATCTTGGATCCTTGATTATTTTTGTAAATTCTTCTTCAAAAATTCTCATTAAATGATCAAACTCTAATTTTGGCCTGTTAAAATTTTCAATAGAAAAACAGTAAAGTGTAATTTCTTTTATGCTCAATTCTTTACACCATGAAAGTAAACTTTCTATTTTTTTAGCCCCCCATTCATGTCCTTTCCAAGGTTTTAACATTAATTTTTTAGCGAATCTTCGGTTTCCATCTAATATGATTCCTACATGATTTGCAGTTTTGTTTTCACTTGGTTTCATTTTATATTCCTGTTGTAAGAACTAAGGTTAATAAGAATATTGCATAGAAGAATAGTAAAACTACGCCTTCAAATACTTTAGACATCCACTTGGTATTAATATAATTCTTAAACATTAAAGTAACAAAAATCATGAAAGGTATGGTAAACCACCAATCTAATGCAGTTACTACTAATGGTCCAATCATTGCGGAAATTCCTCCAACTAATAATAGGTTTGCTATGTTTGAACCTATTAAATTCCCTATTAGGATACTTGATAGTCCTTTCTTTAAACTTGAGAATGTTACTGCTAGTTCAGGTATTGAGGTTCCAAAAGCAATTAAACTTAGCGCTATAATCTCTTCACTGATACTCATTGCTTCTGCTAGTCCTACTGCGGAACTTACTAAAAATTTTGAACTTGCAACTAATGCTGCTAATGCAAATAAAGATATTCCAAATAATTTAACTAAGTAGATAGTTTTAGTTTGTTTAAGACTCTTTTCTAAGTCAATACCCTTTGCCCGTAATTCCTTTTTAGTTTTAGCATCTATATTTCTTAAAGTTCCTTTTTCTTCTTCTGTTAATTCTTCTAATGTTTTTTTCTTTCCAAATAGTTCTTGGATTAATCTTTGAATTTTTTTCTCTTCACCTTTCAATGCTTCTTTCTTTTCTTTTACAATGTATGCAACAAATAATGTTGTTAGAAGAATTCCGTCAACCCAGGTGATTGCACCATCTAATGAAAGAATAATGAAAATTAAGGATGCTGCTATTAAGTAATTTATTTTGTTTAAGAAATATTTTTCTTTTACTTTAATTACTGCTAGAATTGAAGCAATTCCTAAAATTAATGTGATATTTGTGATATTTGAACCAAGTATGTTTCCAATGGCTATCGTACTATGTCCTGCTGAAGTTGCAATTATACTTGAAGCCAATTCAGGTAATGAAGTTCCTAATGCAACTAATGTTGTCCCAATAAAGAATTCCGTCAACCCAAAATATTTAGCAATACCTACTGCAGATTCTAATAACATATCTGAGGATCTTGTTAAAACTAGTAATGAAACTAAAAGAATTGTTATGTCTGCAATCATGTGTAATTTGATTATATTTTAAATCCTTTAAAAATTATTCTTTTTTAAACACGGTAAATCTTATAAAGTTTGAATGGATTTTTGATAACACTATATAGTAGTGATAAGATGGTTTTGGAAGTTTTAATATCGGTTCAGAAATACATCACAGTTATACTTTTATTTATTGCTGCGTTTATTTGGTTATTACTACGTAAGGAAAGGGGCGAAGAAGGGTTAGCTGATTTGAGAATTAATCGTGCCTATACTGTAATTGTTTTGATGGTTCTGCCTTTTATTATAGGTAACTTCTCTTTAGTTTCTGAAGAATTATCTGAGGTTGGAATGAATTTCTTGTTTGTATTGATTTTTTTAAGTATGGTTGTTGTGTTACTTAAGTTGAATAAGAGAAGTAGTAAGGAAAGAGAGAATGATTTGAGAGATTTAATGAAAGAATCATCTAAACATCCAATTAGATATGAATTTGCAAAAAGAATTGTAGTTCCTGAAATCACTAAGTTAAGGAAGATTGAAGATAAATTAGATAACAAAAATAAGAAATTTAAGTTGAAAGAGAAGAAACTTGATGTTAAACAAAAAGGATTAGATAAAACTATTAAAAAATTAGAAGAATTGAAAAAATTTATTTCTGATAACTTGAAACGTTCCAATAATGCAAAAAAAGAAGAATCTGATAGGGAGAGAGTTTATGATAAGAAAGAAAGTGTTTTGATAGTTAGAGAGAAGAAATTGGATGCAGTTGAGAAAGATGTAAAATATACTCGTAATGAATTAAAGAATCTGAAAGAAGAGCTAACTCGTAGGGAGAAGTTGATGAATCCTAGAATGAATAGGGTTGAAAGTAGAGAAGAAGATGTTGAAGCTAGAATGTCCAGAGTTAGAATTAAAGAATCTGATATCAGGGAAGCATTAGATAATATTCAAATATTAAAGAAGAATATTGCTAAAGAAGAAAGGGTATTGAAGAAGTCAATAAGAGATTTTGAAGATGAGAAAGATGATACTTTTGATTTGAAGAAAAAAGTCGATAGAGTTACAGATAAGAATAATAAAATTAAAAGTAAATTAAATGAACGTGAAGGGAAATTAGATTTACATGAAGATAAATTAAATGAACGTGAGAAGAAATTAAATTCATTTGAAAGAAGTTTAAGTAAAAAAAGTAGGAATTTAAGTGCTCTAGAGGTTAAATTTGGAAAGTCTGTGGTTGATTTAGAGAAAGGAGATATGGATCCAGAAATTGGAAAAGTTACTGGCGAAAAGAAATTTAGAGTTAAAAAAAGGAGAAAGAAATGAGTTCAATTTTATTAGGGTTAAATGTTGTTGGATTGTTATTAGTAGTTTTATGTATTGGATTACTTATTAAAAATAGACAATATGAAAAAAGTGTTTTTGAAACCTCTGTTAATGTTTTATTGTTTGGATTGTTATTATTGGCTTTGGTTAAGTTGGTGGACGTTCTTGTTTTATTGAATACACTTTATACTGAGAGTTTTGGATTTTTAGATGGATATTTGGGTAGCTTTGTAGCTGTTTCTAATGTCGCATTATTGCCTTTATTTGGTGTTTGTGTTTTAGTTTCTGTTTTGAGTGCAAGAGAGGGTTTTGAAAATTTGAGTTAGACTTATATATTTTGAACATCTATATAACTAACATGAAACTTAAATTATTATTCGGATTATTTTTAGTATTTTTATTTAGCCTTAGTGCTATACAAGTTGATGCGTGGGGAACTCAATTCCACCATGGCATAATTGCTGAAGACGTAAATAACGATGGCCAGATTAAATCCTGGGGTGGAAATGAGTATTTCGATTACAAAGGCGATTTACATATAGAGGGTAGATGGGAAAAATTAGCCTATAAATATGAAACTTCAAAAGGAGACCCATATACTGTCGATGATATTACAAATTATGTTACCAGAACTAGTACTGATCAAGGAAGATATACTCATGTTCTTTTTGAAACAGAATGTGAACAAAATGGTACCTTTTATCATCAGGCAGTAGAGTTAAGTTATAATCAACCAAACAATAGTACAAATGCAGTATTGTTTAGTTACGAGGTGGACCACTCAATTATTGGTGGCACAGAACCTAGAGCTTGGTTCTATATAGAAAAAAGTGATCCTAAGATTTTGGTAGGATTTTTTAACGATGCAGTTGCATATTCTATGCATGCAGGAAACGTTAAAACTTGGACTGCAGGCAAATACAGGTATTAAATAATTTTTTTATTTATATCTTTAAAATAGAGCATAATCAATCACAGAAAGTTTTATAAATGGGTTAAGATTATGTCTAGTATTCTTAATTAAACAATTATGGTGAGATTAATGACAGTTAACGAAGATATAAATCAATATGTAAAAAAGGGAACAACAACTGTGGGTATCATGTGTACTGACGGGGTTGTACTTGCAGCTGATAAGAGAGCTACCTTGGGTGGTAGAATTATTAGTAATAAGACAGTAGAGAAAGTTTTTCCGTTATCTGATAATATTGCAGTTACTATGGCTGGAGTTGTGAGCGATGCTCAACTAATCACTAAATTAATTAAGGCAGAAATTAGATTAAAAAGGGTTAGAACAGGAAAAGAACCCTCTTCAGAAGAAACAGCAAATCTATTAGGTTCAATCGTTTATCAAAATATCAGAAGAATGAGTCCAATTATGGGAATAACTGGGTTTTTACTTGCTGGAACAGATAAAGAAGGACTTCATTTATATGATGTAGGTGTTGATGGAAGTGTTTTGAAACACAAAGATTATGTTACTGATGGAAGTGGATTTATGATGGCTTTTGGTGTTATGGATACATTATACAAGAAGGACATTAAAGTTAGTGAAGGTGTAAAATTAGCAGTTAAAGCAGTTAATGCGGCTATGCAAAGAGATGCAGCTACTGGTGAAGGAATAGATGTTTACACAATAACTAAACAAGGAGTGAAAAAAGTATTCGCAGAAAAATTAAACACAACAATAACTTGTTAATTCTCCTAGTTGAAATTTTTTTTCACACATATTAAGTTAAATTTTAGAAAATGGTAAAAATTATCGAAGAAATATTGAATGAGCTACCGAAGGATGCTAAGATTAGTAATACCTATTTTGAAGGTGCTAATATCATATTGTATACTACTAGTAAGGACTTCTTTTTAGATAATGGGGACGTTATCAGGAAAGTAGTTGGAAAAGTAAAAAAGAGAATTGAATTGAGACCTGATCCAAGTTTATGTATGGAAATGGAAAAAGCAGAAAAAGAAATTAAAAAACTTTCTCCTAAAGATGCAGGTGTTACAGAAATTCTTTTTGATCCACAAAGATCTATTGTAGTTATAGAAGCAGAAAAACCTGGTTCAGCTATTGGAAAACATGGAGAAATATTAAGAGAAATTAAAAATAAAACTTTTTGGGTTCCAGTGATTAAGAGAACTCCTTCAATTAAAAGTAAAATTATTGAAAATATTAGAAGTGTACTTTATCAAAATAATGATTATAGAAAGAAATTTTTGAATAAGGTTGGGCATAAAATTTATGATACTTATACTAAGTCCAAAAAAGAAGAATGGGTTAGAGTTACTATGCTTGGAGGAGGAAGACAAGTTGGAAGAAGTTCAGTTTTAATGCAAACTCCTACTAGCAATGTTCTTTTAGATTGTGGAATTAATCCTGGTATTGAGACTGGTCCTGAATCTTATCCTATGTTGGACGGTCCAGAGTTTAAGTTATCTGACTTAGATGCTATTGTTTTAACACACGCACACACTGATCATAGTGGATTTATTCCTTTCTTGTATAAGATGGGTTATAGGGGACCATTATACTGTACAGCGCCAACTAGAGATATTAGTGCTTTATTGGCCTTAGATTCTATCGGAGTTTCATTTAAACAAGCAAAGAAAAATTTGTTCGATATTCAAGATGTAAAAGAAATGGTAAAACATACAATTACATTAAATTGGGAAGAAGTTACAGATATCACTCCCGATATGAGATTAACATTATATAATTCTGGACATATTTTGGGAAGCTCAATGATTCATTTGAATGTTGGAAATGGCTCTCATAATTTCTTGTATACTGGAGATATGAAATATCTTAAGACAAGAGTTCTTGATCCTGCTGCAACTAAATTTCCTAGACTTGAAACAGTGATGATTGAAAGTACTTATGGGGATAAGAATGCAGTTTTAGGTTCTAGAAAAAAAGCCGAAGAAAGACTTGTTGAAGTTGTAGAAGAAACTGTAAAGAAAAAAGGTAAGATTTTAATTCCAGTTTTAGGAGTTGGAAGAGCACAAGAATTATTATTGGTTATTGAATCAGCAATTCGTGAAGGTAGAATGAAAAAATTACCAGTTTATGTTCAAGGGATGGTGTGGGATATTACTGGAATTCATACAGCTTATCCTGATTTCTTAAATAAAGATTTGAGAAGATCAATTTTCCATAAAGATCAAAATCCATTTTTGAGTGATGTTTTTAAAAAAGTAGGAAGTAGAAAAGAACAAGATGCAATTATGGAAAGTAATGAATCTTGTATCATTGTTGCAACTGCAGGAATGCTTAATGCTGGTGCAAGTTTAGAATATTTCAAGAGAATGGCAGATAATGCTAAAAATTCAATGATTTTTGTTACCTATCAAGGGGCAGGAACACTTGGAAGAAGAATTCAAGATGGTGAAAGAAAGATTATTTTCTCAGATGATGGAAAAGCTTCAGAAGTTGAAGTTAAGCTAAATTTAGAGATTATTACTGATTTTACTGGTCATGCTGGTAGAACTGAGTTAATGCAATTTGTTAAAGATCTTAATCCTAGACCTAGAAAGATACTTGTACAGCACGGAGAGAGCTCCAAATGTATAGATTTGGCATCTAGTTTGCATAAAGCTAATAGGATGGAAACTTTTGCACCTAAGAATTTAGAAGGCGTAAGATTACGTTAGTTGTTTCTTTTGAGTAGTAACAAATAGAAAGATTTAAATAGGTATTTTCTTTGAATATTCTATTAAAATGAACCTCTTCAGTATAGCTAGATTAAAATTTGTATTTTTTCTAGCTGTGCTTTTTGGATTTAGTTTTGGATTAATTTTGGGTGTTTCTTTGGAAACTTCTGCTGAAACTATTGAAAGAAGCGGTTCTTTTGATCATGTTTCCAAAAGCGAAATCAAATTAATGGGAAATAGTGTAATAATTCAATTAGATGATAAAAAAGTTGAATGGTCAGAATTTGAAAATACTAATTCAATGGACCCCTTGTTAGATGAAGGATATAATGGATTAGAGTTTATACCTAGAACTGTTGAAGATATTCACGTTGGAGATGTAATCTCTTTTAATTATGAGGGTGATATTTATGTTCACAGAGTTGTTGAAATAAATGAAGATGGACTTGGATGGTTCGCTTTAACTAAGGGAGATAATCTTTATAATATAGATAACGGTAAAAGAAGATTTAAGGATATTAAAGGCGTAATATTTGGAGTAGTGTTTTAAGATGAGTAAATTATTAACAGAAATGTTCAAAAGTGATAAATTTAGAGATAAGATTATTGAAGCTAGAGATGCATATGTTTCAACCCATATAGAAACAGGTTTTAGTGGGGCAAAAAAATTTATGAAAGGAGAACTTGTGAATAATAGAGAACCTTTTATTTTTTCAGAAGTTGGATTAGGTGCTGGAAATATGGAACAAGGAAGTGAAAATGCAATTTCTATTCCTACTTTTGGATTGGGTAAATCTGATGGATTAGTTGATGTGTTATTTTTGCATTATCATGGAAAATTAGATGATTTTCATCCACCCTCAAATTCAGATTTATTGGCTACCAATCATATGAAACAAAGAATTCTTGATTATGATGGCATAAAAATAAATCCTATAATCGCTGTTGCGCATTATGATACAAAAGGTAAATCTCAAATATTAGCATTTCAAGAGAAACAAGGAAATGTTAAAAGTATTAATGATTTAGAAACCATTGCATCTTTTTATGAAAATCAAGCATATTATGATGCAAGAGAAGTTGCTTCTGATATGACCGGATTTCATGCATTAAGAAGATCCGCCGAACTTTTAGAGAAATTAGATATTTATAATGTTGCAGTATTTTCTTGTGATGAATTTGGTGTTCCGAATAATTTAGGTAAAAAATTAAAGAATTTTTCAAGTGAACATGAGATTATTCCTGAAATATTTAATCTTACTCAACAAGAGAGAGACGAGAATTTTTTTCAAAGCTGTACTGAAGCGTATTATGACGATCATGACGATGTAGGATATATGCAATGCCCTAAAAATTAATTTTCGGTAGAAGTATCTAAAAAAATAAAAAAAAGAATAAATTTATTCTTCTGCGTTGTTTATTTCAAATTCAGTTAAACAATGTTGAGAACAGAACTTGTAATGTTTTTCTTTGAAGTCTTTTTCAATAACTTCATGCCCTTCAAGTGTAACTTTACAACTAGCACATTTCATTGATTCCGCTGATTCATTATATCCTTTCATGAATCCTTCATCTGTACTTGTTATTTCGTCTTCACTTTCCATAAGTTCTTCTCTTCCTTCTTCAGAATAGATTCCAACGTTATCGTTGTCTTCATTCCTTTCTTGTTCACTGATTGTTTTTTCTTCCATACTTAGAAATCATTTATCTTCTTTTTTAAAGATTTATTTTTTAGAAAGTAATTGTTTTATTGTATTTGTCAGGGAGAGGACGGGGGAAAAGAGGTGTTTGGGAAAGATTAAACCCCGTCCGGTCCGCGACTATGATATGTGATAGATCTCTCTTATTTATTGATCTTTGAGAAGGTAAATTTATTTTATCAGCTCTTTTTACCTTGAGAAATTAGAAAGTAAAACGTCTATATATATTTATCTGTGATGCATAATTTCTAATTCCATAATGGTAACAAATTTTAAGAAAAATCTTAAATAAGTTTGGGTTTTATTTATTACTGAGGGGTGGAATTTTGTGACACACATATCTGAAAGAGAGTATGAACTTCCGAATGCAGTAATCGGAGATTTGTTGAAAACCGCCCTTGAAGATAAGAGTGTAATTTCCTTAGGTCCAGGTGAACCTGATTTTGATTTGCCTGCTCCTCTTGTTGAATATATTAAAGAAATTGCTGGAGATGTTAATCATTATAGTCCTGTTGGTGGAAGGAGGGATCTTAAAGAAGCAATTGTTAAAAAATTAAAAAGAGAAAATAAAATTGAAACTAATCCTGATAATGTTATTGTGACTAGTGGAAGTCAAGAAGCTTTATTGATGGCTACTGCTTGTAGTTTAGATGTGAGTGAACAAGTAATAATTCCTAATCCCAGTTTCTTGGGCTACTTACCTACATTTGAATTGTTTAATGCGTTTCCAATTGCGTTGGAATTAAAGGAAGAAGATAATTGGAATATTAATCCAGATGAGTTAAAAAAATTAGTTGATAGAAAAAAAACTAAAGCAATTTTAATTAACACTCCTGCAAATCCAACTGGAAATGTTTTGAGTAAAAAGTTACTTGAGGAGATTGCAGATGTTGCAATTGATAACGATTTGTATATTTTTAGTGATGAGGCGTATGAACAATTAACATATGGAAAAAAACATCATAGTATTGCGTCATTAAATGGATTAAAGAATCACGCAGTTACTTTTCAAACCTTTAGTAAAGGCTATGCGATGTGTGGTTTTAGGTTAGGTTATGCCGTAGGCCCAAGTCCGTTAATTAAAGCAATGGAAAAGATTCATGTTTATACAACTGTGTCTGCTCCAACCATTTCTCAGAAACTTGGTGTTAAGGCATTAAGTATGAAAAAAGAGTATACTACTAACATGGTTAAAGAATATGACAGGCGTAGAAAGTTTTTGGTTAAAGGTTTGAATCAACTGGGATTGGAAACTATTAATCCTAATGGTGCGTTTTATACTTTTTCTAATATTAAACATTTAGCGGATGATAGTTTTAAGTTTTCTTTTGATATGTTAAGGAAGGCTAAGGTTGCTGTTGTGCCTGGAAGAGAATTTGGAAGGTATGGGGAAGGTTATATTCGTTGTAGTTATGCTACAGATTATAAAAATATAGAAGAAGCTTTACGTAGAATGGATAAATTTATAAGTAAAATTCAGAAGTAAAGTTTATGACTAAATTAAAAATAGTGCATGATCGTCCAACTTGTATTGGTTGCGGAGTATGCGCAGCAATTAATCCTGAACATTGGAAAATGTCAGATGAAGATGGGAAATCTGATGTGGTTGGTGCTGATAAAGTTGGCACTGATGAAGTTCTAGAAATTGAAGAGTTAGATAAAGATATGGAATGTGCTCAAGCTTGTCCTGTTAATTGTATTCACTTGTATAAAGATGATGAGAAATTAATTTAGTTAGTTTTTTAAGTAATGGGTGTTTGTTTATTTTAGTTTGATAAAGATAAAAAAGATGGATGGAAGAAAAGAAGCAATTCTAACTATTACTTTATTGTTAACTGCTGCTTTTGTTTTTAGTGGGTTTGATTCTGATTTGACTGGAATGCAAGGGTTGAGTGCTCAAAATAAACATAATAATTTAAAAGAAGAAAAATTATGTGAATGTCCTGTTGCAAACTATCTTGCTAGTGATTGTGAACCTGATGCTTGCGGAGGATATTGTATAAGTCTAGAGGGTTCAGGCGATAAATCTAAACTAAAAGCCCATAGCTGTGTAAAAGAAAGTAGAAGAAATCCAAGAGAAAGTTGTAGTTGTTCTAACAAGATAGTGAATATTCCTCCGGAAGATATTGATGGCGGAGGCACAAAAGAAACAATTGTCGGGTGTGAAACTGGTGAGGCGTTATTTTGTGAAAATAGCAGATGTAAGATTACAACTATTGTTAAGGATAAGGATGGAAATGTAATCTCAACAATGTCAAGTTTTAGTGGTAAGTGTGTTGGTACTTAAAAATGAAGAGAATTATGAAAAAGAAAAAAATTGATTATAGGGTTGTAGTATTAACTTTGTTAATTTTTACAGTAGTTTATTCATCATTTAATAATCTTGAAGAAGAAAAATTAACTGGAGAAGCTTCTCTTTCATCTAAGGGTTCATGTGCTTGTCCATTTAGTGATATTATAGAAAATAACTGCCCTACTGGAAAAGTAAGTGCAAATTCATGTAATAGGGGTGGATGCGTTGGAATTTGGAACAAGATGGTTTATCGATCTTCATGTTTATTTGGTGGAACAAAAAAGGAACATAAGCCCGAGGAGTGTGCCGTTAAATGTCCTAGTGCGCCAGCAGATTATGTTAAATTAAATGATTGTGGAAATAAAATTTTTAATGGAGATGTAGATACAAAAATTTGTGAGAGCGATGTTTGCCTTTATGAAAAATCTAACTCTGAAGGGGGTCCAAGTGAATATAAACAATATAAATGTACGGGTGACGGTGGCTGGATGGATAATGTTCAAGAGAGTTCTAATTCAAATACGATAACTGGAATGCAAATTGAAAAAGGCGATGGTGAAGATGAAAAAGTATGTTCTTGTAGCTGTCCAGCAGGATTTGAAATTGTAATAGATAATTGTGAGGGTTCTTCGACTTGTGATAATACCTGTACTTGTAAAAAAGAAGAAGGAGAAGGTGAAGAAAAAAAGATTACTGTTAAATTAAGAAGCTGTCGTTTTTCAACTCCTTTTGATCCTTCGACATGCAAACCTTGTCCGGTTCCTAAAGATGGATGGGCGACTATTGCGGAGTGTCCTTCTGGAAGTGGAATATCTTCTTGCGGTTATTGTATGCATGTTAAAGTAAATACTATTAAGAAGACTAAGATGAAAATAGAATCTTTCAGTTGTTATAAATTATAATATTTTTAGTTAGTTTTTTAAGTAAATACTTATTCTTTTATTTATGGTAAGAGGTATGGATTTTTTTAGAATTCCGTGGCACGGAGAAAAAGAACATGTTAAACATGAAAGGTTGCACGCGCCAGTTGGAAAATTTCTAAGGCATGCAATATTTGGAATGAATGATGGATTAGTTAGTACTCTTGCATTGATGGCTGGTTTGGCAGGGGCTGCAATGCGAAAAGAAGTTATTGTGATTGCAGGTTTAGCAGAGATGATGGCAGGTGCAATTTCAATGTCCCTTGGAACTTATATTAGTACAAAAAGTCAATTAGAATTCTATGGAGAGGAAATTGAAAAGGAAAAAAAAGATTTAGATAATTCTCCTCAAATGGAAAAAGAACATGTTAGAGAAATTTATAGACGTAAAGGTTTTGTGGGAAAAGAATTAGATAGAGTAGTTGAAAGATTAACATCAAATAAAAAAAGATGGTTAAATATTTTAGTTAATGAAGAGCTAGGACTAAATAATTCTAAAATGGAAAGTGCGTGGATTTCTGGAGTAGTAATGTTTTTTGCATTTATCATCGGGGCATTTATTCCACTGTCTTCATTTGTATTTGTGCCTATGAGTTTTGCATTAAAAGCTGCAATAACTTCTTCATTGTTGTTGTTGTTTTTTGTAGGGGCAGGGAAAACCCATTTTACTGGAAGGAGTTGGATTAAAAGTGGATTTGAAATGGTATTTGTAGGAATCTTGGCAACAGGAGTTGCATATTATCTGGGGGATTTTGTGAGTGGATATGTCGCATATTTAATTTAAAATGGTAAACAGAAAAAACTCAAGCATTATCGTTTCATTACTAGTTTTTTCTATAATGTTTCAAACTTATTTGCATGAAGGAACTCTTACTGGAAATCAAATGAGGGTAGGTGTTCCCGAAATTAAACAACCTGAAAAAATGGTTCTTAGAGATGGAGAGTTGGTAAAAGAAAAAACTCAAGGTCAAAATTTATTTGCAAATCCAAATTCTATGTGGTACCATACTGAATGCAATATTAATGCTAATGGTGCAGGTTATTGTGAAGTGGTAGGTAATGGAATTTTGGGACCCCATGAAAACTCTTGTGGTATTGCTACTAGTCTTGAAGATTGTAATCGATTAGAGTGTGTTGGAAATAGCTGCAGTAATGTTTATGCAGTTAATTTTCAAGAAAGAAATCTATGTATGCCTGAGGGAAGTTTATGTGGTTAGAGTTTCAAAACATTTATATAGTATTTAAATTAAAGTTATATTAATTAAGAGGTATTAAAATGCATAATAAAAAACACGTTACATTTCTAATAACATTACTTGCATTTGCTGTAATGTACACAACTTTCTTATCTGAAAGTGGAATTACTGGTGAAGCCCTTTGGGATGATAGAAGTATGGCTGAAGTGAATCAAAGAGATCATTTTGATTTAAGTGATTATCAAGATAGTTTAAGCGCAGAGATTTATTCTGCCGGAGATGTTTATGAATTTTTTGAAGCTCCTTTTGAAAATTTAGATATTACTGATCTTTGGTCTGTAAGAAGGGCAAATGAAAGATGTAGGGTAGCTAATGAAGAAGGAAGAAGAAGTATTTATGTAGATTCTGAAGAAGATTTTGATAATTATGTTCTGAATGGCCTTTTCAAAAACAATGAAGAATACTTTAACGGTAAGAGAAGTGTAATCGAGAATCTAGATTTTAAAACTAAGGCTTACTGTTTTGAAAATTCAAGACAGTTTAATTAATTTTTTAAACTCTGCTTTCTTTTTATTTTTATGATTAAACCTACTAGTTTGAGATTTGGTACTGCAGGAATTCCTAAGTGTTGTAATGGAACTACTGGGGATGGTATTGAAGAAGTTAGAAAGTTAGGTTTAGAATCATTGGAGTTGGAATTTGTTAGAAGTATTAACATATCTGAAAAAAGAGCTCCTGAAATTAAAGAAGCTTCTAAAAAACACGACGTGGTATTAACTTCTCACGGGCAGTATTTTATTAATCTGAATGCGCAAGAGCCTGAAAAATTAATAGCTAGTTACAAAAGAATAATTGATGCATCTAGAAGGGCATATGAATGCGGCGCATGGAGTATTTGTTTTCATTTTGCATATTACATGAAACAAGACAAAGATAAAGTTCACAAACTTGTTGTAAAGAGGGCTAAAGAAATTAGAAAAAAATTAGATGATGAAGGAATAAAAATTTGGTTGAGACCAGAAACAACCGGTAAAGGAACTCAATGGGGAGATTTGATTGAAACTCTTAAAGTTTCTGAAGAAGTTGAAGGAATCTTACCTTGTGTTGATTTCGCACATTTGCATGCAAGAAGTATTGGAAAATATAATACTTATGATGAATTTAGATGGCAATTAGAACAGATTGAGAAATACACTGGAAGGGAAGGATTGAATAACATGCATATTCATCTAGCAGGAATCAATTATGGTGATAAGGGTGAGAGAAATCATCTAAATCTGAAAGATAGTGACATGAATTATAAGGATTTATTGAAAGTCTGGAAAGAATTTAAAATTAAAGGGGCAGTTACTTGTGAAAGCCCAAATATTGAAAAAGACGCTTTAATGCTCCAGAAGTATTATGCTAAGGTTTAAATATTCTTTATTCTAGTGATTTATTATGGGAGAAGCTAAAGTATGTGGTGAAAAGGGAAAGAAATGTCCTAGGTGCGGAAGTACACATACGGAAATGGAAGGCGATGATTTATTTTCTTTTTTAATTTGTTTAGATTGTGGATTTGATGAAAGTCTGGAATTTGAGTCTGGAGGAGATAATGATAGAAAGAAAGGTGGCGGTGGTGGCGGAAGTCCTTACAAACGTGGCGGATCACTAAGAATACAGAGAATTAATAATACTACTTCTAATTAATAAAGTTTAAAAAGAGATTATGATTATCTGCGTTAATGGCAGAAATATTGATGGTAATCGCTCCTGAAGGTTTTAGGGATGAAGAGTATTTTGAAGTAAAGGAAGAACTTGAAAAGAAAGGCCATAAAGTTATTGTTGGTAGTTTGAAGGATACTGCTGTTAGTTCTGAAGAAGCTAAAGAAGTTGTTGTTGATGTTTTAATTGAGGAAGCAGATATGGGGGATTATGATGGTTTAGTGTTTGCTGGCGGTCCAGGAACTCAGGTTTATTTTGAAAATGAAAAAGTTTTAGAGATGTGCTATCAAACAATTGAACAAGGAAAAATTTTGGGCGCGATTTGTGCCGGTCCAGGAATTTTAGCAAGGGCTGGAGTTTTAGAAGGAAAAAGAGCAACTGCATTTCCTACAGAAAAAGTACATTTAGATGCAGGTGGAGCAATAACTTCCGATAGTCATGTTGTGATTGATGGACAGATAATTACTGCAGATGGCCCAAAGGTTGCTAGAGAATTTGGAGTTAAATTGGGTGAATTGTTAAATTTAGATGATGACGGAGATTATGGTGAAGAAGAAAACGACGACGGTTATTATCCTATTGCAAAAGAAGAAGTAAAAGAAGTAAATGATGAAGGTTTTCCTGAAAATAAACCTTATTATGAAGAACAGGAAAAGAATTATGAAAAAAGAGTAGATGAAGATTCTGAATAGTTTTAGATAAGTTTATATATTAATTTTAGTTGTTATATGTTATGAGAGAAAGAGGTTTCGTCTTAAGTGCAATTTTAATTTTAGCTGCGGCTATGTTTTCTGGAATGATTACTGAAAGTGAAGGTCCAAGTGGACAACAATTTAGAAGTCATACAAAAAATATTGATGTGGGTGATTTGAAGGCCCAATATAATACTGCTCTTAATGCAGAAAATGAGTTTATGAATGATGTTTGTGTTAATGCTGGCGGGCTATACGGTGGAAAAGATCTGCAAGTTTGTAAATGTGGCAGAAAAACAATGGATTGGAAAACCCATAAATGTGTAGATGGAAAATTACAACCAAATTCTCATTAATTCTTTAATATACTGACTAATTAAACATAATATTTATATAGCTCTGCCTTTGAATTTAACATATGAGGGACGTGATCATTATTGGTGGTGGGGCAGCCGGTTTAGGTGCAGCACTTTATTCTGCAAGATTTAGTTTAGATACAATGTGTATTGCAAAAGAATTTGGTGGTACTGGAAATATTGCCCATAAAGTTGATAATTGGATTGGAGATCCAGGAATTTCTGGTTTTGATTTAATGCAAAGATTTGAAAAACATGTTAAAGAATATAATGTTCCTTTGATTTCAGATGAAGTTAAAGAAATAAAGAAGATTGAAGGTGGATTTGAAGTAGTTGGAAAAGAAACCTATCAAGGAAAAACAATTATTCTTGCTGTTGGAATGAAACACAGGGAATTAGGAATTCCTGGTGAAAAAGAATTCGCAGGTAATGGCGTTCATTATTGCTATACTTGTGATGGCCCATTGTATAAAGATAAGAATATTGCTGTCGTTGGTGGTGGAGATTCTGCCGCGCTTGGAGCGTTGATGTTGAAAGATTATGCTAAAAAGGTAAGTATGTTATACCGTGGTGAAAAACTTCGTGCTGAGCCATTTAATAGCGAAGCAGTAGAAAAGAGTGAGAATGTTGAAATTATAACTAAAGTTAATGTGGTTGAAGTTTTAGGTGATGAAACTGGAATGACTAAAGTTAAATTGGATAATGGGGATGAAATGGTTTTAGATGGATTATTTATCGAAATTGGACACATTCCTTTGAATGAACTTGCAAAAAAATTAGAAGTTAAACTTGATGAAAAGGGTTTTGTTGAAGTTGAGAATGACCAAAGTACTAATGTTGAGGGAGTTTATGTTGCAGGAGATCTTTCTAATATTACCGGACTTAAACAATTTATTACATCTGCTTCTCAAGGAAGTATTGCTGCACAAAGTGCATATCATTATATTATGAAAAACAAGTGAGGTAAATTAAAATGATAGATTATGATAGTTATGGGCCTGAAAAGGTGTTGGAAGTATACCATCCTAAGTCTGGGATGAGGGGATTTGTTGTAATTGATAATACTGCACTTGGTCCTGCAAAAGGGGGGGTAAGAATGACTCCTACAGTTTCTCCTGTTGAAGTCTCTAGACTTGCAAGAGCTATGACTTGGAAAAATGCATTAGCGGATTTGCCTTTTGGTGGTGGAAAAGCAGGCATTGTTGCTAATGATAAACATATGACTGCTGAAGAAAAAGAAGAATTTGTTAGGGAATTTGCTGAAGGATTGAAAGTTGTTTGTCCTGAAGGTTATGTTGCAGCTCCTGATATGAACATGGCTGAAGATGAAATGAGAATTTTTGCAAAAACTATTGGAGATGATAAATCTTGTACAGGTAAACCCAAAGATATGGGCGGATTACCTCACGAGTTAGGTAGTACTGGTTTTGGTGTTTTTCATGCAACTAAAGTTGCTTGTGAACACAAGGGTCTTGATTTGAAAGATGTTACTTTTGCAGTTGAAGGTTTTGGAAATGTTGGATGGTTTGTGTCCAAGTATATGACTGAAGCTGGAGCTAAATTAGTTGCTGTATCTGATTCAAGAGGTGTAGTGATTGATGAAAAAGGTTTAGACTTTGAAAAACTTGCAAAAGTTAAGAAAGAAAAAAAGACAGTTACAGAATATGGTGGAAATGTTGAACCCTCCCATTCATTAAAAACTGTTGAGGCAGATGTATTAATCACTGCGGCAGTTCCAGATTTTATTAATGCTGGTGATGTTGATGAAATGAACTTTAAGATTATTATTGAAGGAAGTAATATTCCTATGGTTCATGAAGTTGAAGAATTATTCCATAAAAAAGGCATATTGGTAATTCCTGATTTTGTTGCAAATTCTGGAGGGGTCATTAGTAGTTATGTAGAATATATTGGCGGTTCTGAACAAGATATGTGGAAAATGGTTGAAGAAAAAATTGTAACTAATACTAAAAATGTTTTGAAAATTGCTGAAAAAGAGGGATGCTCCCCTAGAATGTGTGCAATGAAAATTGCTAAAGAAAGAGTACTTAAGAAATGTAAGATTTGTAAAGTTTAACTTTATTGGTTATAATTTAATGTAGTATAGGAATATACTGCATTGTAACTTGAATGATAAATTACTATGCTGTTGAAGTCGTTTATGTTTGCTATTGGCGTTACTATCTGATATTCTTGTGAACCTGAAAGTGCTGTTAATTCTCCAAGATACATGTTTCCTGCATCTAAGTCTTCTTTTGTATTTACTATTGCTTTTGTAGCTAAGTAAATTCCTAAATCTGGACTTAGTTCTGCATTTGAAATTGAGAATAAGTTACTTAGCAATATGCTGTGTGTATTGTCTTCGTAGAAGTATAGGTTTGCCATTCCGGTTGTTGTTCTTTGAATTGAGGTAAATGGGGTTGTAGATAACAAAGTTGAAGCAGGAGGGCAATCTGAGTCATTTATGTAAAGACAGTCTGTTGGACAACAACCATCTCCTGAACTACATATTGTTATGTCTGTGTAACTGCATTCTGAAGTACATAATTGTGAAGACCCCAGTAATGTATCTATTGTACAAGTGTTATTATCTGTACAGTCTGTTTGTGTTTGTGGGCAATCCCCATCACAAATTTCTGTTTCTTCAATAATGTTATTCCCGCATATTGGATCACAGTCATTATCATCTAAACTTGTGCAGTTTGCTCCACAAACTAAATCATTATTTTGACAACCTGGAAGAATATTGAAACATTTTTTTATTGTGTTGTTTCCTTCTGTTTTACAAACATCTGTTGTTAAGTAATCTCCGTCATAACATTCAATATCTGTGGTACATTCGTCTAATGTTGTGTTTAGAGTTATACAATCTAGATCTAATGTTTGGTTACAGTCTGTTGGACAACAACCATCTCCTGAAATGCAAGTAGTTATTAGGTCATTTGAACAGGTTCCTTCAATACAATAATCTTGAGTGCAGGTATTATTGTCTTCACATTGTAGAGATATACATTCATGGTTGATTATTTCTTCACATGAAGTGCAAAATAATTTAGAACAAGTTCCATCTGTACAAATTTCATTGAACAAACATTCTTCATTAATTGCGCATTGATAGGTTTGTAGTTCTGAGGGGGGCTGATAAGATTCTTCAGATTCGAATTGCGTTGTTGAATCATAATCTGGAGTTTCTAAATCTGGTTGTTCTGGAGCTAAAAATATCATTAAAGGTATTAGTAAAATTACTAAAAATCCCGCAAATCCTAACATTAGAGTTAGGCTGATGGTTTTTTCTGGAGAAGAGGCAATGATTAGAGCTCGATCTACTTCTTGAACTGGAACTCCTTTTGAGAGTAGTATTCCTCTTGCAGCGTCCTTTGTGAATCCCCTTTTGAAAAGTTCTCTAGCGTAATTCACCAATTCTTTGTTTTTCATCTTCCTAGTAATGTTAGAAGTATTGCTTTTTGTATGTACATTCTATTTTTAGCTTGCGGGAAAACTATTGAATTTTTCCCGTCGATTATGTCTGCTGTTACTTCATGCCCTCTTGTTGCAGGTAAACAATGCATAAACTTTGTGTTTTTCTTTGCCTTTGAAAATATTTTTTTGTTAACTTGGTAAGGTTTTAGATCATTTATTCTTTTTTCTTTTTCTTCTTTTGGAATCCTATATGACATCCAAGAATCCGTGTAAATTATATCTGCCCCCTTCACTGCTTCTAATGGGTTGTCCGTAATCTTGATTTTTCCTTTATATTTTTTTGAAAGTTTTTTAACTTCATTAATAACTCTTTGTTCAGGATAATATTCCTTATCTTTTGGACAAGCAATTACCAATTCATTATTTGTAATTGCACAAATTCGCATTAATGAATAAGTTACATTGTTTTTTGCATCTCCTAAATATGCAATCTTTAGATTTTCTAATGTTCCCAGCTCTTCTTTAATTGTTAAGAAATCTCCTAAAATTTGACAAGGATGACCATTATTTGTCATCATATTTATGACTGGAATTGTTGAATGTCTTGCCAATTTTTTTAGGTTTGTGTGGGAATATAGTCTTGCTGCTACAACGTTACAATACTGGCTAATTGTTTTCGCTACGTCTTCTATCGATTCTTTACCTAACTTCCAGGGAGAATTTTCCATATAGTAATTAATTGGTTGCCCATGTAACTGAGTCATTGCAACTTCGAAAGAAATCCTTGTTCTTAATGAAGGTGCTTCGAACATCATCAATAAAGTTTTTTCAAATAACCTTCTAGCATATTTTGGATAATCTACTTTGATTCTTTCAGCCCTTTCTATAAGGTATTTTATCTCTTTTGGCTTTAAATTTGATAAAGAAATTAAATTTTCCAATTTATCTCTCCTTTATTTTTACTGATTTTAATACATCTTTTAGATTTGGCCTTCCAATTTCTCTTAAAACATAATCTACTTCAACAAAATCTTTTTTTAGTGTTATTTGTTTTTTTAGATTAACTGGAGTTCCATCAATAATGATGTCTGCTTTTGATTTGTTAATTGTTTTTTGTAAATCTTTGTTTTGTTTTTCTGAATATCCCATTGCAGGAAGTTCTTTTCCTTTTTTTAAATGAGGATATTTTTCATAAACTTCTTTTAAGGTTCCTACTAAAAATGGTTTTGGATCAATTATTATTGCACCATATCTTTTTGCAGCTATTGTTCCTGCACCAAAAGACATTCCCCCATGAGTTAATGTTGGTCCATCACCCACAACTAAAACCTTTTTACCTTTTAGTGGTTTTTCACTTGAAATTATTAAGTCAGAAGCTGCAATAATTACTTTTGCTTTAGGATTATACTTTTTTATATCTTCTTTTATTTTTTCTACTTGATCTTTTCTTGCAGAATCTACTTTATTTATCACTATTACATCTGCTAATCTAAAATTAACTTCTCCAGGATGGTATGTTAGCTCTTGCCCTGCTCTGTGTGGATCAACAACCACTATGTCTAAATCTGCTTTGTAGAAAGACATGTCATTATTTCCTCCGTCCCAAATGATTACATCTGCTTCTTTTTCGGCTTCTTTTAGAATTTTTTTGTAATCAACGCCTGCGTAAATTGGAATTCCTAGTTGAACCCATGGATCATATTCTTCCCGTTCTTCAATTGTACATTTATGTTTAATCACATCTTCATAAGAAGAAAATCTTTGCACTTCTTGTTTTACTAAATCTCCATAAGGCATTGGATGTCTTATCGCTACTACTTTATGCCCTTGATTTCTAAGTATTTCTGCAACTTTTCTTGAAGTTTGAGATTTTCCTGCACCAGTTCTTACTGCAGTTACAGAAATTAATGGTTTTTTAGATTTAATTTGAGTTTCATCTGGCCCTAGTAAATAGAAGTTTGCGCCATTTGCCATAACTATTGAAGCTTTATGCATTACGTCTGTATGTGAAAGGTCAGAATAAGAAAGATATACATTTTTTACTTTGTGTTTTTTTATTAGTGAAAATAATGTGGATTCTTTGTAAATTGGAATTCCTTGTTTGTAATATTTTCCTGCAAGTTTTGCGGGGAATTTTCTATTTGAAATTCCTGGAATTTGTTCTGCAGTAAAACAGATTACTCTGTAGTAAGGATTGTCTTTAAAATAAACTAAGAAATTATGAAAGTCTCTGCCTGCGGCACCCATTATAATTACGTTCTTCTTCACCATCTTCAGTTATTTGAAGTGCATTTTATTTATATAGTTATTGTGGTTCCTGCTTTTCCAATTAGTGCTTGTTTTAATTTACTTGCAGAAGTGATGATTACTTTTGAACCGCCCTTTTTTATGAAATTGATTGCGGCTTGGATTTTTGGTCCAACTGATCCTTTTGGAAGCGTTGGCTGTAGCTCCTTTGCTTCTTTCAATGTTAATTTTCTAATAGGTTTTTGGTTTTTCTTTTTGTAATTTGAATATATACTTGCTTCTTCCATTAGAATTATTAGAGTTTTTGCCTTTAATGAATTTGCTAAACAAGCAGAGGCTAAATCCTTGTCAATAACTGCAGGTACTCCTTTGAGAAGATTATTTTCTTTAATTACTGGAACTCCTCCCCCTCCTGCCGCAATTACAATTGATTTGAATTCTAATAGTGCTTGGATTATTTTTACATCGTCTATTGAAATTGGCTTTGGTGAGGGCACTACTTTTCTATATCCTCTTCCAATCTGGTTTACTACTTTGAAACCTTTTTTCTTCAATTTGGTTGCTTGAGTTTTTGTGTAAAATGGACCAATTGGTTTTGTGGGATCTTTGAAAGCTGGATCTTTTTTATTTACAATCACTTGGGTTAATACACTTACTACTGGTTTTTTTATTTGATTTTTTTGAAGAATGTTTTGTAGGTTCTGTTCAATCATATATCCTATTTCTCCTTGAGATTCAGCAACGCAGATTTCTAATGGTATGGAATAGGCCTTTCCTAAGGATTCCTCTACACGAATTAATATATTTCCTACTTGAAAACCATTACCGTGGGTGATAACTATTTTATTAGATTTAATTAAGGGAATTAGTTTTGTTAATGTTTCTTTTGTGTTTTTGAATTGATTATTTATTGTGGGTTTTTGTCCTTTTTTTAGAAGCGAATTTCCACCTAATGCAATTACAATTGTTTCACCCTTTTTCATAGAATTAAGTGCTGTGGGATTTATTTAAATGTTTGTTGAGCCTATATGTGGTCGAAAACTGGAGTACTCATAATAAGTTCTTCAAGATCTTCACAAATAAACATTATTGAAGTCTTACCTTCTAGATGATTCTTTACTTCTGAATACTCGATATCCTTTACAATAATTTCATTGTTTTTGTATTTTTCATATAGTCTTTGTGGCGTTATTAATGCCTGCGCATTATTCAAAGAATTTTCTAATAACTTTTCCCGGCTTTCAAAAAAATTACTTATGCCTATATATTCAAAAGTTTTATCATTTCTTTTGAAAAGAATGTCATTTCTAATAATCCTTTTATCGCAATCTATTTCATATTCTGTTCCGCTTCTTGTAATGTATCTTGTCATTTTAGGAGTATCTTACCACATAAGGATAGTACGTTCTGTGATGCCTTATGTTGTGATTATGGCTGTGTTGGATATTGTAATTTGTTACTTGGTTGTTTATAGTTATCTTGATGTTGTTCGTAGTTCTTTGTCTATTTTGGCCTGTAAGTGATTGTGGTAGTTGGGGTAAATCTGTTATTTTTTCTGTTGGTTCTGAAATAAACTGCATATTACTTGAAATAGGATAAATTTTTCTTGGAGTGTTAATCGTTTGTCCGATCACTGTGAGACTTAGAATTAAAGTTAAAATTAGGGTCAAAGTTACTAATGCAATTATCTTTTGGTTTGAATTCATTTGAATATTAAAAAGCACAAACTTCTTGTAATTCTTGTAATGTGCCTTGAGCAGTTCTTAATTCAGTTTGACTTTTATCATAATCGTCTTTTGCGTTATCTATTTGATGTTCGTAAATATTTTTTAGTTCTTCAGTTTTTCTTTGGTATTCATCTTTTAGTGTATTGTATCTTGTTTGGTCTTCTTCTGAATATCCTAAGATATCATTAACATCGTCTTCTGCTTGACCAATTTTATATGAACATTCTCCACCATATTCGTAGTATTCGTAAACTTCATAATCCTCTTCTTCAATTTGTTCTTCTTGGCTTTCTTCTTCTTGGCTTTCTTCTTCTTGATCATTAGTTAATTGAGAATCTTCTGTGATTGTATTTTTAATAACTTGTCCACTCAATTGATTTGGAGAATCTTCTGAAAAAGAGTTTCCTAAGAAAAAGAAAATTCCAACAATAAAAATGCCTAAAATAATTCTATACCTCATACTTGGAAGACATTCTTTTATCCCAAACATACGAATATTTCTAATCTTGTTTTTTAGACTCATTTTGTATACTTAATTTTTAGTAGTTTGATTTATAAATCTTTTTGGGTTGAAGGCATTTAAATAACCTTTAAATACTTGTTTTATTGAGGTTTTATAGATTTTAGGTGATTTTTACAAAAAAATGGTAAAAAAAAAGAGTGAACATTTGAGAGTTTATCTTGCATCTATGCTTTTATTTGTAGTAGCTATAATTGTTGCTTATAATCTGGGTGTTACAGATTACATTAATGATAGTATTTTTATGATGTTGATTTTGACATTATTGTTTTTTCTTTATGATGGACTAAGAATGACTTCTTGGATATATTTTTCAGTAGCAATTGCTTTTTTATTACATAATCTTGGAATGTTTGGATTTTATTCTGTTTCCCCAATATTTATACAATGGGATCATGTCACTCATTTCTTTGGAGAATTAGTAGCAGGAGTTGCTTTGTATAATATGTTTTATTCCTATAAGGTGTTGAATGGCAAAAAAACTAAAACTGAAAGATTTACAATATTGATGGTTGTTGTTTTTGCTGCTCTAGGTATTGGTGTGATAATTGAGTTTATGGAATTCTTTGGATATTTATTTGTTGGGGAAGGATTAGGGATCTTTGCACACGGTATTGGAGATGTTAATACAGAATTTATTAATAGCGAGTGGTTTAATACTATGTTTGATTTGATCTATAATTTCTTAGGGGCTTTATTTGGCGTTTTACTGTGTCATTTTGGTCTGAATAAGAAAGTATTTAGAAAAAATTAACAATTGTTTATTTTAGTATATAAATCTTAATAAAGGAAGATTCTTATTGAAATTATTAACTGAGGGCCCATTTTGAGGCTTATGATAATAATAGATGAAAAATTCCAGGAGATTAAAAATGAATGAACAAATGAAACTTGAAATTGGAGTATCGGCTCCAGAGTTCACAACAGAAGCATTAGTTGACAATGATGTGAAAAAAATCAGCTTAGCTGATTACAAAGGTAAATGGGTAGTGATGTTTTTCTATCCTGCAGATTTTACATTTATCTGTCCAACAGAACTTGGAGATTTAGCAGATAAGCATGAAGAATTTAAAAAATTAAATTGTGAAGTGTTAAGTGTAAGTACAGATACTACTTTTGTACATAAGGCATGGCACGACAATTCAGAAACAATTAAGAAAATTAAGTTTCCAATGTTAGCTGATCCAACTGGGAAAATTTGTAAAGATTATGGAACTTATATTACTCATGAAGGTTTATCTTTAAGAGGAACTTTTTTGATTGATCCTGAAGGAAATTTGAAAGCTTACGAATTACATGATAATTCAGTTGGAAGAAGTACTAATGAATTGTTAAGAAAGTTAAAGGCTGCACAATTTGTTGCAGAACATGGCGACCAAGTTTGTCCTGTAAACTGGGAACCTGGACAAGATACTTTGAAACCAGGATTAGATTTGGTTGGGAAGATTTAGAATGGATTATGTCTTACCTAAATTAGATTATGACTATGCGGATCTTGAGCCTCACTATGATGCTCAAACTGTAGAGTTACACCATATTAAGCATCATGCAGGTTATGTTGTTGGTTTGAACAATGCAGTTACTAAATTAAAAGAGGCAAGAGAATCTGGCGATTTTAGCTTAGTAAAACATTGGGAAAAAGAATTAGCTTTTCATGGTGCTGGACATGAACTCCATAGTTTATTTTGGAAGAATCTAAGAAAAGGTTCTGATGAAAATAAAGCTGAAGGAAAAGTTTTGGAAGCAATTGAGAAAAGTTTTGGAAGTTATGATTCTTTTGTAAATCAATTTTCAAGTGCAACTGCAACTGTTGAAGGATCAGGGTGGGGAGTTTTAGCTTCAGATGCTGATGGAAATTTACAGGTTTTTACTGTAGAGAATCATCAAAAGGCATTTATTCCTGGTTATAAAATTCTTCTTGTTTGTGATGTGTGGGAACACGCATACTATTTGAAATATCAGAATAGGAGAGCAGAATGGATTGAAAATTTCTTTAAAATAATTAACTGGGAAGAAGTTGAAAAGAGACTTTAAGTCTCTCTTCTCTTAGAATATATTATATGCTGAAGCAAGTTCATCATAAAATTGAAAAATAAATCCTCTGGGTTCTAATGAAACCTTCAATGCATCTTCTTCTGAAAATCCTTGATTTGTTAGAGAGTTATAATGGGCTAATTCATCTTGTTCCCTTTCTTGTTTGATTCTTCCTAATTCTAAATACAATCCTTGTCTGTTTGGAAAAGGAAGTTTTAGTTTTTCTAATTTTTTTTCTATTTCATGATTTTTTTCCGAAGAATATTCTTGTTGAGATAGTATGTCTAATTCCTCATACATCACATGGTTACAAAGCTGAACATACCTTAGATGGTCTTTTTTTAGAATTTTTTCTAATTCTTCTCCAATACTAGAGTAATAATGTAATTTTGCTCTTCTTTCTTCTATTTCTTCTAGTTCCACAGTTTTAAGTTATTTTTGAGAATCTTTATATACTTTTGTTCTAAAATTAACACATGACTCCTCCAAAAGAAATAAAGAAAATTTCTGATTATGAATGGGAATTGCCCACTTCTTATAAGAAGGGTATGAACGTTCCTGCAAGAATCATTGCAGATGCTAATTTACTGAATAGCATGGACGATGGAGTGTTTGATCAAATTACTAATGTTGCATGTTTGCCTGGAATTCAAAAACATGCATTATGTATGCCTGATGGCCATTGGGGTTATGGTTTTCCTATTGGGGGTGTTGCAGCATTTGATACTAAAGAGGGAATAATTAGTCCTGGAGGAATTGGATTCGACATTAATTGCGGAATGAGGTTAATTACCACAAATTTAAGTTTCAAAGAAGTAAAACCTAAGTTGAAAGATTTAGTGGACCATTTATTTAAAACAGTTCCAGCAGGTGTTGGATGTAAAGGGTTTTTAGATGTTAATAATCAACAGTTCGACGATATTATGAATACTGGTGTTAAGTGGTGTGTTGAAAATAATTACGCAGTTGAAAATGATATGTGGAAAACTGAAAATTATGGTTGCATAGAAAATGCAGATAGTTCCAAAGTTTCTCAACGTGCAAGAGGAAGAGGAATGAATCAATTAGGAACTTTAGGTTCTGGAAATCATTATTTAGAAATTCAATTAGCAAAATCAAATAATATTTTCGATGAGGATTTAGCTAAAAGATTTGGAATTGTGAAAGATGATCAAGTAGTGATAATGGTCCACTGTGGTTCAAGAGGATTTGGACACCAGGTTGCAACAGATTATCTTAAGAAATTTAACGAAGTTATGCCTAAGTACGGCATTAGTGTTAATGATAAAGAATTAGCATGCGCCCCATTTGGAAGTGATGAGGGTCAAGATTACTTTAATGCTATGGGTTGTGCTGCGAATATGGCATTTGTTAATAGGCAGATGATTAATCATCGTATTCGTGAAGGATTTTCAAAAATATTTAACAAACCTTCTGAAGATATGGAAATGAACTTGGTTTATGATGTGGCACATAATATTGCTAAAGTTGAAAAGTATAAAATTGATGGAAAGATGAAAGATTTAGTTGTTCACAGGAAAGGTGCAACAAGGGCATTTGGTCCAAAACAAAAAGATTTGAATCCAGAGTATCGACCAATTGGTCAACCAGTTATTCTTGGTGGAAGTATGGAGACTGGTTCACATTTATTAGTTGGAACACAAAAAGCTATGGATAAAACTTTTGGAAGTACTGCGCATGGTTCAGGTAGGACAATGTCAAGACACAAAGCAAGAAATGAATGTAAGGGTTTAGAGTTGCAACAAAAGATGGAGAAAAAAGGAATTTATGTTCGTTCAGTTAGTATGAAAGGATTGGCTGAAGAATCTGGCAAGGCTTACAAAGACATTAATGAGGTTGTAGGAGTTTTACATAATTATGGGATTACTAAGAAAGTTGTTGGTTTGATCCCTGTGGGCAATGTGAAAGGAAACGTGTCTATGAATTCTATAGTTTCAAACTTATTTTTGATTTCACTGTTTGTTTTATTAATGAACGTAGTTGTTTAATTTCTTGAGGGGTTTTCCTTATCTTTTTCTATCCAATTTAAAATTATTAATTTGGCTTCTTGAGGGGTTTTCCTTATCTTTTTCTCATCTATTCTTAATACCTTATATCCCATTTTGCCCCATTCTTTATCTTTTAATTTATCTCCTTCTAACCTTCCCCCATTATGTTCTTGATGCCAATATATGCTGTCCACTTCTATAATTAATTTTCTTGATTTTGAATGAAAATCCGGAACACCTATTCCTCCTAATCTAATATTGTGTAAAAAATCTGGATATTTCTCTAAAATCCAGTTCGCTGCTGTTTGTTCTGGTGCAGATGTAAATCCATATACTTTTTGTTTTTCTACAGACGCAAATGCTGCAGTTCTCTGTTTTAATATATATTTTGCAGGATATTTTTCTTTCATATTTTTATGCCATTTTTTGATGTTTTTGGACATTTGATTTGGGTTTTTTTGGAAAGATGCCCTTCCCATTCTTTTATGCAAATCTGGATTTTTCTTAATATTTGCTTTATATGCTCTTTTAGGCAAATCTGGATATTTCTCAATCGCTGCTTTATATGCTCTTTTAGGCAAATCTGGATATTTCTCAATCGCTGCTTTATATGCTCTTTTAGGCAAATCTGGATTTTTCTTAATATTTGCTTTATATGCTCTTTTAGGCAAATCCGGATATTTCTCAATCGTTTTTTCCATTGTTTTTTTGGAAAGATTTGGATGTAATTGTTGTGTTCTTTTGCCCATGTTACTCGCATGTTCAGGATTATCTTTATGGTATTGTCTTTGTCTTTTTGAAATAATGTTTCTCAAATCTGGACATTTTTCATATGCTTTTTTCCCAATATCTCTCATTAAATCAGGGTTTTCCTTAATTCTCTTTTTCATTCTATCAGAACAAGATTTGGAATGCTTTTTGGGATTTATTCTAGCTTCTTTTTCAAAATTTAATTCGAACCTTTTAAATTCAGCATTTGGATGCTTTTTTATGTAGTCTTCTTTTGTTAAATTATGTGTTTTTAAATGATTTTTCTGTAGTAACATCATTTTCTGATTACAAATTAAACATTCAACAAAATTATCTTTGTTTATGTTTTCTTGATTTTTTTTAAAAGAATTTTTTCGGTTATAACAAGAAGTGCAAAGATTTTTAGCTTTTAATTTTCTAAATTCTCTGCAAGCAGTACATTTTACCATTTTTTTGGCCCACAATAAATTTATTTGTTTAGTTTTACATTTTTTAGAACAATATTTTTTATTATGAACTGTTTTTTCAAATTCTTGTTTACAGAGTTTACAATGGTGTTTGTTCATTTTATTTTTATAATCCTCAAAAGTATATTATTCTTTAAATCCCAAATCTTTTAAGGATTCATTGAAAATTGCCGTAGGGCTATAATCTCTCTCTTTTAGCCATTTGGATGCTTTTTGAGATATTCTTATAGTAACAATCATTGTTTTTTTCCTTTTTTTCCTTTTTATTTTGTTAATGTCCATTGTATTACTTTTGTATATACAAGAGTATATAAATGTTAGGGTCAGAGTTATTTTACTTTTAATTTATTTAATGTTCTAAGTTACTTTTAAAAGGAAAGAATCTTGGGTTATTAGATGAAGAGCTATAAATTTTTAGAAGATATTGCAATTGCAGATGTTGCATTTGAAGCAAAAGGAGATTCTTTAGAAGAAGTATTTATTGCAGCTGCCGAAGCAGTATTTGAAACCAATGCAGAAATTAAAACTGTGGGTGATTCTTTTACTCATGAATTTAAATTAGAAAATAAAGATCTTGAGAAGTTATTTTATGATTTTTTAGAAGAAATTGTATATATTAAAGATAAAGATGGAGTGGTTTTTAGTAAATCTGAAGTTAAAATTGAAGAAATTGAAGATGTTTTTAAATTAAATTCTAAATTCTATGGTGAAAAGATAAATCAAGAGAAACATGAACTTAATGTAGATGTAAAAGCTATCACTTTGCATGAATTTAGCTTAAAAAAAGAAGGAAATAACTATGTTGCTAAAGTAATCGTGGATATATAGTGCTATCATAAGCGATTTACCACAGTAATACTTAAAAATATAATTTCTTAGATTTATTATGAAAAGAGGCAGTAAAAGGGATGGTTAATTGTGGCTAAAAAAACAACTAAAAGATCTAAAAGTTCAAAAGCAAAAACAGCAAGAGCTAAAAGTTCTAGAGCAAAGACTGCTAGAGCAAAAAATTCTAGAAAAAGAACAGCAAAACCAAAAGGTAAGAGTTCTACGCCTAAAAAGAAGGCAGTAAAAAAATCAAAGAAATCTGAAGAATCATTTGTAATTAGATTTGTAAGGAATTTTGTTAGAAGAATGATTAACAATATGTTCGCTAAGAAAAAAAATATTAAATTGGGAATTTATGGCCCCCCAAATGCAGGAAAGACTACATTAGCAAATAAAGTTTGTCAAGATTGGATTGGAGAAAAGATGGGGTCTGTTTCTAAAGTTCCACATGAAACTAGGAATGTAAATATCAAAGAAGAAGTTACTATCAAATATGATGGAAAAGAAATGGGATTTAATATTATTGATACTCCTGGAATTGCAACTAAGATTGATTATGAAGAGTTTATGGGCTTCAAGATGAAGAATAAACAAGCTAAAGCAAGAGCTAAAGAAGCAACTAAGGGTGTGATTGAAGCGATTAAATGGTTGGATGATGTCGATGTGTGTTTAGTTGTTTTAGATTCTACAGAGAATCCATATTCGCAAGTTAATGTTACAATCATTGGAAATTTGGCTGCAAGAGATATTCCTGTCTTAATAGTTGCAAACAAAACTGATTTAAAGAAGTCTAACATTAAAAGAGTAGAGAATGCATTCCCCCAATACGATGTTGTGGGCATAAGTGCAGATAAAGGTAAAAACATGGAGGAATTTTATGAGTCTTTGTTTAGACTTATTTAAATGAGGTGATTAGAGGTGTTAACATTACAATTTATTCCGTACAGTGAAATAGAGAATCTTGATTCTCCAAGTAGGATAGACAAAATTTTAGAAGTAGTAAAAGAAAATAAAATAGTTCTTATGCAAGGAAGATTAAAACCTGAAGAAGAAACTTTGTTGATTATGGAGACAATGGCCCAAATTCATGATAGTTTCAAGGGTGTTGAAATTTGCACTATTTATCCTGAAGAAAAAGACTTGCAATTATTTAATAAATTTAAGAAAGAAATGGTTAAGTTCTTAATTGGGCACAGAGATGGAGTTACTATTGTGGGCCCTTCTAGTGTTGTTAAAGAGATTAGGAGAAATCCAAATAAGGTAGAATTATTTACTGTTCCCGGTATGTCTGGTCTTGGATCTTCTAGGAAAAGTTCGGTTAGTAGAAAAAAAGTAACTAAGAAAAGAACAGTTGCTAGAAAAACGACTACTAAAAGTAAAACTAGAGGACGAAGGTAATGCCTCACCAATGTGTAAGATGTTCTAAAATGTATCCTGATGGGTCTAGGGAAATTCTTACAGGTTGTTGTTGTGGCGGAAGATTCTTTTTCTTTATGAAAGAGAAAAGTGTTGAAGAAGCACAAAAAATTACTCAAACTCTTACTTCCGAAGACAAAATTAGGATGGAAAGAGATGCTTTGGATTTAGTTGGCGAAAAATCTAAAAAAGAAGAAATCGATGATCATCCAGTTGTTTTAGACTTAGAATCTATTCGTGTTAATCAACCAGGTAAATTTGAGATAGATTTGGTTGATTTATTTAATGGCGAACCTTTAGTGTATAAGTTAGCTGATGGCAAATATATTATAGATATAGCTTCCACATTTAGTAAATCTAAGTAATGTCGTCACTTATTAGTGATTATTTATAGTAACATTTATAAATCAAATTTCCGTATTTCCTTTCTGATTAAAATGGCAATTACAAAATACGGCATAATTTCTGATATTCATAAAAAACCTGAGTATTTAGATCAAATTGTAAATAAATTAAAAGTAGAAGAAATCGATAAATTAATTCTTAATGGAGATATCGGAGACAGTTGGTTAAAAATTTTTAGAACGCTTGAAGTGGTATCTAAATTAGATATTGAGACGTATATTCAACCAGGAAGCCATGAATCCGTAGAAGATTATAGTAATGTAGTTTTTTCTTTTTGTAATAAATATAGTAATTTTATAGATGTTATAAAAAATCAAAAAATTGAAAATAAAGATCATGATTTGGTATTTTTGCCAGGTTCGGATTTTTTAGCCGGAGGCGGGTATTTATTGGGAGATTTTGAAGAGTGGGATAATGCAGTATGTAAAACTCAAAGTGATGAATTCAACTATCTTTCCAATATTCGTGTTCTTGATACTCTTGTGAGCGATCCAGATAAAACAATTAGTATTTGTCATGTTCCTCGGAAGTTCAATGATCTTGATTCTTCAGTAGATTATGCTTATTTTGCTGAGTCTGCTACTGGAATAGTTACTTCTGGAGAGGTAATTGAAAAAGCAGTTAGAAGAGAATATTCTTCACATATGAATAAACTACAACTTGATCGAAATTTAGATAAACTTGCATTTAGTCATGGTTTTACATTTAAGAGAGAAAACAGAGGTAATGAAGAATTAGCTAAGTCTTACGAGTCAAATGGGATAACTAAGGCTATTTCTGGCCACTTTCATGAATCTAGCCATAGGGCACATGATTCTAATAGTATTTTAGTGCCTGAAGGACAATTTACTGATAATCTATTCTATAACTCTGGCGCTGCAGATTATGGTCTTGCAGGTATATTGTGTGTAGATGGCAATAAAGTAGCATATAAAAATATAAATGTAAAACATTAGAGTTTGCTATGCATAAATTTCCCTTAAGTAAATCTTTAGAATTTAATTTACAAAGAATTGTTAATTATGTTGATGGGCATATTAAGAGAGTTAAGTGGTCTGATAAGGAAATAAATGATTTTTTTGCAAACCGAACGGTTTCTGAGATGTTTGAAAATGGAACTACTTGCTATATGAACAATTGTTTTGATTTTAGTTTAACTAGTTTGGAAATGTTGAAATCTTGTGGTTATGATACTAACTTAATTATTGAAAGAGTTAAACAAAAATATAAGAATCATGAAGAAATGCATTTTGGATTGGAGGCATTTGATGGAGATTATCTTCATTTTTTAGATTATTCTTTAATGAATAATGTTTATACTGGATTTGGAAAACATATGAATCCTCGGAGCGATCTTGTTTCATTGGAAAGATACTCAATTGAAGGAGATAAATTTGATAAAGATAGTAATTTTTTTGAGATAATTGAGAATGAAAATAATTCTGACCTTGATAAGTTCGTTGAGAATTATAATATTAATATACATAAACAAAGATTAATTGACTCTAATACTGATAAGAATTATGAGAAATATCTTAGTAGATTGGGAAATCATTCAGAATTAGTTTTGAAATATGTTTGAGAATGTGGTGGGGACACCAGGATTTGAACCTGGATCTATCGGTATTTCCTAACTTAAAATTTATCTGGAACCGACAACACTAACCAGATTATGCTATGTCCCCGTTGTTTTGAATTTGGAGAGAACATCCTTTAAAAAGATTATTGCCCTTAATTCCTGTAGAATAGTCATAATCTGATTAAAATGGGTCTATGAGTCTTCATTAACTAGTAATGAAATATATAGTTACTAACGAAAGGTTTATATAGCAATCTTTACCGAGCAATAGTAACAGTTCAACTAGCTAGTTGACTGATTATGATAACCTTAGGGGGGTTAAACTAAACAATGAAAATTACAAGACACGTTAAGAATTTTGCATTCTTTTTGTTAGCTATGGTAGCTATTATTGGAACAGCTGTTTCAGTAACTGCAGATTCCAATGACTACAGCGTAAATTACGTTAAAGTTAATGGTCTAACTATGGATGCGAGTACTACACTTGATGTAGAAAGAGGCGAAAGATTAGATATAGAAGTTTATCTTGATGCAAACAACAGTGCTGATGATGTAACTGTTACTGCAAGAATTATGGGTTACGAATTTGGAAGTATTTCTGATTCAACATCTCAATTTAATTTAGATGCAGGTAAAACATACAAGAAAACTTTAACATTATACGTTCCGGAAGATATTGATGCTTCTGAAGATTATACTTTAAAGATCGAAGTTTCTGACCAACTTGATGAAGTAGAAGTAGAATATACTTTACACATTGATGAAGCTAGACACGGTCTAAAAATCTATGACGTACTTTTAAACCCAGGAAGCACAATTGCTTCAGGTAATCCACTTTTTGTAACTGTAAGGTTAGAGAATATGGGTGAATTAGAAGAAAACGACATTAAAGTTACTGTAGCTATTCCTGATTTAGGTGTAAGTACCGTTAATTACTTTGACGAGCTTAACACAGAATCACAAGAAAGCGATTTAGATAACAACTATGACCAAGATAACAGCGATCAAATGGATCTATTAATTAGAATTCCTGAAGGTGCTGAAACTGGTACATATGAACTTAAAGTAGATGTTGAATACAATAGAGGACACAATTTCTTAAGTCAATCTCTGGACGTTAACGTTCAAGGTAATGATGCAGATGCTGGTGTTCAAACTGTTGTAAACAGCGATTCAAGTTCAAAGGCAACATCTGGTGAAGCTGTTGAATACAAGGTTATGATTGCAAATCTAGGTGAAGAACCTGGCGTTTACTCTGTACAATTAGATGGTATTTCATCTTGGGGAGAAGCAAATGTACAACCTAGTTTCTTAACTGTACTTCCAGATTCAACTGGTGAAGTAGTAATTACTGTTACTCCTTTTGATTCAACTGAAGATTCAACTTATACTTGGGTTTCAAAAATCATGTTAGGAACAGATACACTTAGTGAAGTTGTATTTACTACAAAAGTTGAAGGTGCTGAAAACTCAGAATCTGATTCAACTAAAACAGTACTTACTGTAATTTTTGCAGTACTTGTTGTAGTATTGATTGTATTGGCTTTAATAATTGCTTTTAGAAGAGTAAGAGACGATGATGATGAAGAATCAAGTCTTGAAGGTCAATCATACTACCAATACTACCCTAAACAATAATTGGAGAGGCTAACCCCTCTTTTTTTCTTTTTTTTCTTTTTTACATAATATTTATATAGCCGTAGTGCAACTTTTTTATAAGTTTCTTAAAGAGGGAATACTTTGTATAAAAAATACATAAATAAAAAAGGAAAGAAGGTTGGACCATATTATTATGATAGCATTAGATTGAAGAATGGAAAAATTAAATCTGTTTATCTTGGTAGTGATTTAAAGAAAGCTAAGAAAAAATTAATTTTATTGAAAAAAGAGCAGTCTAAGAAAGTACATTTGAGAAGTAGTGCAACTCTAAAAAAAACACTAAAACACAAATCTAAAAGATTAAATCCTCGTTCTAATTATAATTGTTTGAAAATGCATGAAATGGATTTTGGTGAACGAGTTGCATTGTCAGGAATTCTTATTTTAATGTTGTTAAGCTTTGTTCATTTTGGGGGATTATTAGTTGAACAACAAGGAATGGTCGTAGGTAAGGTTGTTGAATTAACTGGTGGGAATAGTGGTAATTTATTGACTGGTAATGTAATTTTTACTTCTGAAGAAACATTTTTAGAACATTCTGAAAGTTTAAATTTAATCGTTGAAGAGAGTGCAGATTATGGAATTTCTTTTGGCGGTGTTGATAGATTAAATAGTGTGAAGATTAGTGGAGATTATGTTTTGGGGGATGAAGGTGTTGTTAAGGTGTTTTTATCTGATGTAGATTCTAGTGATAGTTATTTAATATTTGATAGTGATTCTAAAAAAGAAAGAAAGTTAGATATTTTTAGAGGCGTGACTGGATTTGTGGTGGATGCAATGGAAGAAGTTGGTGGCGTTGTTGAAGAACCTTCCTATAATGAACTTTATGATAAGGGTTTAATTTCTGGATTTGCAGTTGTAAATAATAAGGGTGTTGAAGTTAATTATGAATTAGTTTATACTGAAAATAAAAGTAAAGTTGAATTGATTGATAAATTAGTTACAGAAGTTGTTGTGGATCAAACTGAAGATGGGTGGTTCGGTTATCAAGAATATTCTTCTAGGGGTTTGTTAGAACCTGAAAATATTTCCTTTAAACAGGTATTTGGATTTGACTTTAGTTTTTGGAATGTATCTAATAAATCTGAAATTAGCTTTAGTTCAGATTCTAATGGGGACTATTTGTATGGTTGTAATTTCTGGGATTTTGAGTTTGGAATTTGTTTAACTGATTGGATTTATTTATCTGAGATTAATAATACTCCAAATTACACTTCCAAATTAACTAAGAATTTTGTTGCGTTTGCAGAAGGTGTGTTTGATCCAAATAAATCCATTAAAGAAATAGTTGAAGTTCCTGTTGTGATTGAGGAAGTTATAGAAGTTATTGAATTAAGTGATATGTTTGGAGATTATTTAGAAGAAAATAATTTTACTGAGTATTTGAGGTTGAATTTTACAAATGCTTGTAGAAATACTTGTCGTTTAAGTGAAATTGTTGGAAGTAATGTTAAACTGAAAATTTATTTGAAAAATGCAGTGCTTAACTTGAAAGAAATCAAAATTGAAGCTGAAGAAAATAATGTTTCCGATTATTCATTCAAATTAACTAATGAACTTGGAGAAGTTTTGAGTAAATCTGAAATTAATATTGATAAAAATGTAACTGGAGTAAAATCTATTGAAATTAAACCAGGGCAAAAAGAAGAAGTAATTCAATACGGTGCAGTAATTGGTAAGCCGGTTAAGTGGAAAAAGAAAATACTATTGAATAAGTCTGCGAAACTTGAAGTTGAAGTTCCAATTGAAGCTACTAATGTAACTGTAACTAAATTTGTAGCGGGTGTTGAGGAAGAAGTACTTGCAAAACTTGAAGTTAGTGAAGGCGTGTTTGAGTCAATTGGTGATACAGAGAAGAGTTCTTTATTGAGCGGAATGTTTAGTGGCGGCAATATGCTTACAGGTATGGCTGTTGGAGATTTAGTTGAAGAAATTTTAGAAAAAACTTATACCTTGGACGAAGAAGGGCATATCAATGAAACGAAAACTTTAGTTGTTGAAGAATTAGTTGAAGCAATTGAAATTGAATATGAAACTCCTGGCCCTGAAGCTTATGTTGAAGCTACTGATGATGGGAAAAGAATTTTAGTAACTTCTGAAACGCACTATGAAAATATATTAGCATTTATAGATATTCCTGAAACAGATTTAGCTAAAATTGAATTTTATAGGGTAGTCGATGGAACTAGAGTAATTCATGAGTTTGATGGATATGATACTAATGATAATGGATTAGTAGATTATGTTGAATGGGTTGTTCCTTCATTAAGTAATGATACTTATGAAATTGTAATTGAGATTATTAATGCGGAACATTTAGATTCTAATCGTGAATTTATTTCAGATATTTTTAGTGAAGTAAGTAAAAGAGACGATGTTTGGAGTGAGGCAATCAATGATGGAGAACATGTAAGAATTAAATTTGAGAAACAGTTAGACAGTAAAAAAGATATAACTCTCTATCCTTGGATATTAAATGGAACTCCATCTATTGAAGTTTATGAAATTAATTCAAATCAATTATTAACAGAATTTAAGAGTTTGACAAATAATAAATTGAATAAAGTTTATTTGACCTCATTAGAGAGATTACAAGATAGATTTGATTTGAAAGTTGTTGGAGGTTCAGTTAAATTTGATTATATTGTTGATCCTAGTCCTAGTAGTGATTTCTTTATTCAAAGGGGAACCACAATTATGTCTTCTGGTTCATTAACGGCTACAATTACTGAAGGAACTGATTTTGCTAAATGTGCATCTAGTACTAATTGTTTTATTAAAATGGTTTCTTCGAGACATTCGGGAATGGGAAAAACTAGTGGCGGAGGAAATCAAAATTTAGATGATTTCAATGTTTATGTTTCTGATGATTCAGGATTAATTACTAGTTCTGGAACAGTGACATTTACTAGAAAAGGTTCCGCCAATAATAATAGATTTACTTGGGAAATTTGGGAATATATTGGCCCTAGTTCTGCCAACAATGAAATGAAAGTTTTAGATACAGGCAAGTGTACATTTGAGGGTTCTAGTTTAATTTGCGAAGGTGTATCTGCTACAGTTACAGACGATGCAGATGTTGTTGTGTATATCACAGGAATAGGAAATTATCAAACAAATAAAAATAACATTCAAAGATGCATGGTTACTTCTGAATGGATTGGTGCTAGTGACGTTCCAAGATTTACACGTAAGGAAACTGGTGAGTCATGTGATATTAGTTATGCGGTTGTAGAATTTACTGGAAGCAATTGGGCAGTTCAAAGAATTGCACACCCATTTACTAGTGCTGCTAGTCAGACTGAAACTATTACAGATGTCGGAGATATAAGCCGGGCATTTTTCCATGTTCAACAAAGAAATACTGGTGGAACTTCTTATGATGGTCTTTGTCAGGCAGGTGCGGAAGTTAGATTGACAGCTACAAACACAATAACTTATGACTTATCCAGATCAACTAGTAATTGGGGGGCGAATATGGATTCAGTAGTTTGGGTAGTTTCAAATAGTCAAACGGAAAATTATCCTTTGAAGGTAACCCATTATAATCCGGCTGTTAGGGCCGGCGGTGGTTCTGAAGAAGATAATTGGCAAGATACGATAACTACTCTAACTTATGATATTAATGAATCTGCTATTGGTGGACTAACTTCTCAAAGTACTGGTTGTGGAAATGCTTATCCTAGGGGATTTATTTCTGCAAAAATTACTGGTGCCAATACTATTGATTTATATCAATCAGATTCTGGTCAACGACAAAATTACGCCTATCAAATAATTGAATGGCCTACTGCTCCAGCTGTCGATAACAATATTACTGGTGATGAATCGACTAATTCTGGTGGGGGTGCGCAATCTGCATTAGAAACACAAATGGTGATTACAAATAGTAATGGGAATGATATTTTCAGTAATACAGGTAATTCTCATAGTTTTAGTATAGGGAGAGGAATACATGATATTAGTATTAGACCGTCAACTGGAAAAATAAAAAGAATCTTTTTTGAAAGGTATGATGTGAAGGGAAACATTAATCAGATTGTAGATATTGATACTACTCTTGCCAAGGGTAGATTTGATAAGATGTTTGCAATTAATCCTAAATTAGAGAATTTTACGAATGCAACAGTTACTGTTGAAGCAACATCTGAAACGTTGTATAAGTGTAAGGACTGGAATTATGCAAATCAGGCATGTGATGGCGTTTGGGATTTATTCAAAACTGACTTGATTCCTGGACAAGAGTATACATTTATAATCACTCCTGATGATCCAGGTTTTGGAGAAATTAATATTACTGGTGCACAACATTTGAATGAAAATTATAGTTTTATCTCAGATATTTACAATGAAACAATAACTTTAGATAGTGTTTGGAGTGAAAAAATAAATCATAGTGATATGGTTAGAGTTGTATTTGAGGAAAATTTAACTTCAATAAATCATATTAAGATGTATATTCGAAATGTAGCAAGTTCAGATACTAAGGTAAATGTTTATGCAAAGAATGGAAGTTTCTTGATTGGCGAAACATCTCGCATTACTTCACCGGGATATTATAGGGTTGATTTAACCAATATGAGTGGGGAAAATGATACGTTTGATTTACAGGTTATTAATAGTGGTTCAGATACTAATGCTTATTTAGAATTTGATCATATTGTTGATCCTAACGAAGTTCCAAATGTTGATTTAGCTAGTCCTGCAAATGATAGTTCATATGTTTCTGGAATCTCTGAAGTTAATTTGAGTGTAGATATAATTGATGACTTATTGCCTTTAGACAATGTTACTACTATGATCTTTGGAGGAAGAGATGTGGCTGCTGCAAATAATGATTTATTATTTATTGGAAATATAACTAATGGTTCAAGTGCAAATTATAGTTGGAGGTATCAACCGTTTGACGTCGATTCAGATACATTAATTGGATATCATTTTGATGGAAGAGAAGATATTGGCGAAACAAGCACTTTGGTTTATGATTGGGCAGGAAATAATAATGGTACTTTGAAAAAACAAGCATTCATTAATAATTCTAATGATATTTTTGGAGGGCATTTAGAGTTGGATGGAAGTGGCGGAAGTACATCTGATAGGGTTAGTGGTGGAACTTTTCCCGACATTGAAAATAAGAATAGTGATTTATCTATCATGGTGTGGGTTAGACCAGATGTTTCTCAAGGTAAATTTATCTTTACACAAGGAGCATTTCAAACTGCAGGAGGAAATAAATACTATGGTTATTTTGTTGCTCAAGATGGTGCAGATTTAATTGTTGTACATGGTAATGGTGAAACTTCTGTTACTGGAGCTAATTCTGCCCGTGCTGCTAATTTCTTTACCTCTATGGGCGAATGGGTCCATGTAGGTATTGTTCGTGAAAGTGATGGAAGTTATGAATTTTTTAAAGACGGGGCTTCTTTCGGAACATCAACCAATACTAATACTATTTTTGATACTGGGGCAAATATTGCTGTAGGTGATGATGCAAATCCTACAAATCCCTCAGGGGCAAATACTAACTTCAATGGAGGAATTGATGATTTAATTGTTGTCAATAGAAGTTTAACTTCTGACGAAATTGCAAATATTTCTAAAATGGGAGATGGAACTTATTACTGGTATGCTTCAGGAAATGATAGCACTTATGCAAATACTACTGCGATGAATCAATTTACAATTGGAGTAGATACTGAACCTAATGCTGATTTGAATGCTCCCGCTAATAATTCAGTTTATAATTCAACAGGAAATATTATTTTTAATACAACTGTTAGTGATTCAGAAGGAACTAATCTAACTGTTAGAATTTATGTGACAAATGGAACTTCTGGCGTAAGTTTGAATTCTGATGATCTAGTTTATTATAATGGGAATATTACTAATGGTTCCGATGTTGCTTATAATTTAACTGCACCAATCTTAGATTTAGATGATGATTATTTATTATTGGCTCACTTTGATAATAATGGAGATTATGCTGAAAATGAAACTTTAGTTTATAATTTTGTTGGTGGGAATTCAGGAAATGGTACTGTAAAAGGGGATGCAGTGATTTCTAAAGAAGAAGGATTAATTGCAGGAGCATTAAATAGTTCTGGATCTGATGGATCTTTTGTTAGATTTGGAGATAGGGATGATTGGATTGGAAAGAAAAATATTTCTTATGTTGGATGGGTAAATCCTAGAGATTTAACTAGAGATGAAGGAATTTTTAGTAAACACACTGGTGTTGTTGGAGGCGATGGGTTCGCAATTCACAAAAATTCTGATGATCTAAAAATTTCAATAGATGGAGATGTTAATACTGTTTCTAATTTCTTTGTGGTGGATACCTGGACGCACATCGTAGTTGTTTTGAATGATACATATGCTTCGATTTACCAAGATGGAGAATATAATCAATCTTTTAGTTATACTTCAATTACAACAAATGATAAGGTTGCTAGAATTGGGGGATCCCATATAACTACTGGAATTAGTTTTAATGGTTTGATTGATGAATTTGCAATTATAAATAGAAGTTTAACTGCTTCTGAAGTAAGTGATACCTATCAATTAAAATCTGGAACACATTATTGGAAAGTTAATGTAACTGATACTGCAGGAAATTCAAATGAAAGTGAAACTTATCAATTTATTTTGGATAGGCCTCCAACTTTGGCAAGTGTAACTCTCGATCCCAGTGCTCCAAACATTACTGTTCCCTTAAATTGTTCCTTTATTCCTAATGATGATTTAGCATCAACTGTAGATTACACTGTTAAATTTTATAATGAAAGTATTTTAGATTCAACAAGTACTGGAAGCGCAACTGTCGGAAGTAGTTTTAGTGTTACTTCTCCCGCATACAATCATAAACACTTTGATAATTGGAGTTGTAGTGTGGAAATTACTGACGATTATGATAACAGTTCTGGAGTTATAACCACTAGTGCTTTGGAAATATTAAATATTGTTCCTTATCCTCCTAGTTTATTGTCTCCTGAATCGGATTATAGTTCAACAAATAACACTGTTGTTTTTGTTTGGAAACCAGACAATTCTTCTGGACAATTACAACCTTCAGATTATGTCGGGTGTAGTGGATTCTTCTGTTATGAGAATACTTCAGATTTAGATAGTGATAATGTGACATTTTTATTAAATATAACTTGTTATGATGGTGGAACTATTTGTGATGATACTCACTATATTGAAATCAATGAAAATGTAACTAATTGTGATTCAAATAGTAATGATCTTTATGATAGTTCAGATAATTGTAGTTATTCTAAAGATTTAACTTATTTTAATGATGACGGGGTGTCTTATAATTGGACAGTAGATGTTAAGGACCCTTATGATACTGGATCTGAACAATATGGGGCTAGTTCTTTGGGAACTGGGTTTACGATTACACTAGATATCATGGCAGGAATGACAATGTTAACTAACACAGTTAATTTTAATCATCTAGCAGTCAATACTAATAACGATACTTCTGGCTGTGATTTGAATACCTTTAGTCCTAGCCCTTGCCCTCTATTAATTGAAAATGCAGGAAATCGAAGACTAAACGTTAATGTAACTCCTCCCGCAGATTCATTTTGGAATTCTGTCGCTTATCCCCATTCAATTGATTATTTTTCAATAAAAGCAGGTCCTGGAAGAGAAGGTACAGCATATACTGCAATTGGAACAAATACAACTTATGTGGCATTTAGTGAAGCAAGCATTCCTCAAAAATTGATTAAAGAATTCAAATATGGGGATTCTAATGATGAAGTGAGAATTGATATAAATATTACTTCTCCATTAAATGAACCAATGGGAAATAAAAGTTCAATATTAACATTTACTGGATTTTATGTTCCAATTGAACCAATACCTTTACCATGAAATTATTTAATAAAAATGGAAAAAGAATTTTAATTTTGTTAGTCTCACTTTTGATATTTAGTACTGTTGTTAACGCATTTAGTGTTTCTCCTGCAAGGAGGTTAATTGATTACCCTGAAGATCTTCCATATGTTGGAGAGTTTGTTATTTATAATGATGAATTGACTTCTGGAAAAGTTAGGATTGAAGTGGGTGGAGAATTTAGTGATTATGTGTTTGTTGAAGATTATGTGCATTTTGAAGTTGGAGAATTTGAGAAAAAAATAAATTATGAAATTAAAAATCCGAATAATAAAGTAAAACCTGGACTTAATGGCGTTAGTTTTACATTAACTCGGACGGATGAAACTAGGGGTAAAAGAAGTTATCTGGGTACAAGAATGGCATTAATCACTTCTGTTGTGATCAATGTTCCCTATGGGGGAACGTATCTTGAAACTAAGCTGTTTACTTACCCTGGTGATGTTAATGGAGGGATTAGATTTGTTGCCCCTATTTTGAATAATGGTGCAGAAGACGTCTTAGGGGCTAAAGTCGTGTTAGAAATAACTGATAAAAATGGAAAATTGATTGAAAAAATTGAAGATGTTAAAAACATTTTAGTGAATGAAAAAAAAGATTTTAGAACTGTTTGGCAGGTTAATGTTGGTCAAGGAATATATTCTGCTCAATTATTTGTAGATTATGGTAATGGTGTAGCTGAAACCGAAAAAGTTTCATTTGAAATTGAAGGTGAAAAGATTTTGTTAAATGAAGTTACTGTAAATGATTTTGAATTAGGAAGTGTTGCTAAATTTGAAATTGCTGTGAAAAATATTTGGGATGAAAGGGTTGAGAATATTTATGCAGAATTAGAAGTTTATGATATTGAAGGAAATTTAGTTGAAACATTTGTAACTGATAAAAAAGATTTAGAGAGTGGTGAAAAAATTTTACTTGAAGGTTATTGGGATACTTTAGAGGTGGTTGAAGGAAACTATAATACTATAGTCGTTGTTAGGTATGGAGATAGATTATTAGAAAGAAATGTTGAAACGATTGTTTCTAAAGAAGCAATTAAAACTTCAATTAAGATTGCAGGTAGAAGTGTGACTGTTGTTGAAGGTGAAAGAACATTAACATGGACAATTATAATTAGTTTAATTGTGTTGTCTATTGTTAATTTGCTTTGGTTCATGCATTTTGGTAGGACAAAGAGATAGTTTTTGTTATCATAATGCTTATAAACAAATAATGGGTTGAATATGTGGATGGGAAGAACAAAAAAAGAGGAAGTTAAGAGAGAACTTATCTTAGCTATTTTAGTTATGGTTATTTTTGTTAGTTTGGTAGTTACTTGGACAATTCTTGGAGCTATTGATGAATATTCTAGTAATCTGGCAACAGGTCAATCTCAAAAAGAATTATTTTTAGAACCAGGTTCAGGAAATATAGGTGTTGAAATTTTACCATATATTGGAGAAGAAGTTGAGGGTGATGGTTCATGAAAGTTACAGATAAAACTTTAGTGTTAGTTGGACTTTTAGCATTTTTTGTTAGTTTGGGTTGTGTTAGTTTTGTATTAGTTGAGTTAGGTGGCGTAGATGGAATCACTGGTTTTGCAACTACAAATACTACGTATGGTTATGTTAATGTTACTGTGCTTGGTTCAGTTGCTGTTACATTGGTACAAGATACTGTGGAATTTGGTTCTGGAGCGTTAGGCAGCGGGACAAAATATGTTAATAGCAGTAATCTTAATTCTGGAAATCCTAGTGGTTTTAGTAAACCTGGACCATTTCATTTGAGAAATGATGGAAATGTTTATGTTAATGTTACTGTAAATGGAAGTACTGCTACAGAGTTCTTTGGAGTTTCTGAACAAGTATATAAATATGGTATGGAATCTGGAAATGATGGGGCATTAGTTACTGTTTGTGGAAACTACAGTGGAGGATCAAATGACCGTGACAGGTGGAATTATGCTGAATCAAATTCTTCGCAAATTGGTGTAGCATTTAGTAGTGGAGAAACACACGATACTCTTTGTCCAAATATGTCCTATTCGGCTGGAACAGATGAATTAAATGTTTCAATATTTTTAGAAATTACAAATGATACTGGGAATGGAACTTATGAAGATAAGTTAGAGTTTATGGTTATCTCCTTAGAACATAGTTAAGGTTAGACTTATAAATTAATTAAGTTGAGTTATAAATATGAAATGGGGGGGTTTATTTTTATTATTAGTTATTTTAACTACTTCTGTATCTGCAATAGGAATTTCTCCAGATAGATTACAGGTAGAATATGAACCCTTATCTGAAGGAGAGTTAGTAGTTTATATAATCAATACAGAAAATGAAAATATTAATTCTTCTTTAACACTCGAAGGAGAATTAGCTAAATATTTTTCAATTAAACAAGAGAGTATTGCCATATCATCATTAGGCACTGGAATTTTTAATATTGAATATAGGCTCCCTGCAAAAATTGATACACCTGGATTGAATAATGTTCTCTTAAAAGTTAAAAAAAATAGCTTTGTTTCTAAAGGGCTTGGTGCTTATTTAAGTGTACTTTCTAAAATTGTAGTGGATGTACCTTATCCTTACAAGTATTTAGAATATGATTTTGAAACTAAAAGTGTGAATGAAGGTGATGAAATTAGTTTTGATTTTAATATCCGAAGTAAAGGGGTTAAGAATATTTTTGATGTGGTTTCTAAAGTTGATATCTATGATGCATATGATTTAGATAATTTAGTATTAGAATTAGAGGGAGATAAATTCCCCTTAGTTTCTGGTAGAAGTAGATCAACTAAAATTGAATTGAATAGTACTGAAATTGGAATTGGAGATTATTTCATTGATGCTTATTTAATTTATGATGGTGTTAGAAGCAAACATGTGAATAAAAGTATTTCTGTAGGTTATGAAGATGTAGATGTGTTAAACCATACTAAAAGCATAGTGGGTGGAGGAATTAAGAAGTTTTCAGTATTGTTAAAAAATAGGTGGAATCATGATGTTAGTAAGGTGTATATTGAATCTTATTTGTCTAGAGATAATGTACCTATAACTGAAAGATCTGTTTCTCATACGGTAGATATGCGTGCTTTAGAAGAAGTAAATGTGCCTGTTTATTTGGATGTTTCTGAGTTAGTTAGTGGAAGTTATACATTAGTGATGGATATTCATTATAGTGATTTTGTTAAACAAGAGAAAGTTGAAATTATGATTGAAGAAAAATTAGAAATAAGTATGGGGATGATTGTAGCAATTGTATTAATTGTACTTGTTTTTTTAAATATAGTTTGGATAACAGTTCAAGTAGAAAGAAGAAATAAGGGAAAGGGTAGAAAAGCTACTGAAGAAGGACTTAGTTATCTATCTGGGAAATTAGGAAAGTAAAATGAATAAGAAAGGTTTTTTTGTTAAGTTTATTTTATTTTTTGTGATATTTTTAATAACAATTATTGGCGTTTTAATATTTTATTCTGCTAAAACTGTTATTGGATTCACTGAGTATTCTGTAGATTATTCAATTGGAGATTATATTGGTTTTAATTTAGATAGTGATGGAATTCATTTTGGAACTGTAACTACTGATTTTAGCGAGAAAAGAAGTTTGGTAATTTCTACAGATAGGGATGCAAATGTAAGGATTTATGTTTATGATCTCGAAGGTGTAACTGTTGATGAAAATAAGTTCTTTTTGGGGCAAGGAGAAGAAAAAACTGTGAACTTATTATTAAATGTGCCTTTGAATGCTGAAATGGGAACTTATGCTGGAAAGATAATGGTAATTTATAGAAAACCTTGATAGTAACTTATTTAATAGACAGTGAGTAAAATATAACATGCGAAAAGTGGTGAAAAGAGTAAGTAAAGAGGAATTCTATAAGAAAACCAATATGGTTTCTTTAATGTTATTAATCTATACTATTATGTTATTAATATTTTCTTCAAAAGTTATTGATCAGGCGGGAGAAAATGAAATTGATCGGAGCTTATATGGTCCAGGATTTACTGGTGAAGCGGCAGCAGAGGTTTCTATAACTATTACGGCTGCAGAAGAAGAAGCGACAACAGAGGGAGATACTACTTCTGATGAAGACACTACCCCTACTGAGACTGTTTCAAAAGGAGGTACTATCTTAAGATTTAGTCCAAAAAGTTTTGAAATAGATCTATTGATGGGCCAAACTAAGAGTAAAGGTTTATCTGTGACAAGTTTCGCAAATTATGGAACTACTTTTAGAATGAGTTCCAATTTGGGAGAATTTATTAGTTTTGATCCAACTGAATTATTTATTGAATCTGATGAAAGCGAAAATACTGAAGTTGAATTCTATGGTGCAAAATTAGGTTCAAATGTAGGGTACATTTCTGCCTCCGGTGCTGGAGCGAGAAACTATCTTCCTGTTGTGGTGGATGTTAGTTCAAGTAGAGAAGCTGGAGATGTTAGATTGAACCTTCCTTCTGAATTTAAATTAGTTGAATCTGGAGATGATTTATTTATGAATATTCATTTAACTGGTTTTGGAACAGAATCTGTAGAAGTTGTGTATTATGTTAAGGATTCTAATAATGATGAGATTGTTAGAGTGTCTCACCAAATGAATGTTAAGGAGAGTATGGATTTTGATAAGAGCATACAATTGCCTCCAGGTTTGAGAGATGGAGTTTATGTTTTAGCTGTAGAAATTAGATATGGTGGCATTGTAGTGACTGATTCTGAAGTATTTACTGTGGGAGAAGCTAAAGAACCATTCTTAGAAAGACCTGCTGAGATTAAAGGATTTGGTGTTAGTGCGACAATGTATAGGTTAGTATTGGTGTTGATAGTGGGATTATTAGTGTTAAGTGTAATGTTGTTTATTTATGAAACTAAGAAATGGGATAAAACTCATCAAAAAGTTAAAAAGAAATAATTATAATTTTAAGCTTACTACTTTAGATATTCCTGTTTCATGCATACTTACACCATAAACATAATCTGCTTCTGTGATAACATTATCGTTGTGTGAAATCATAATATATTGTGCTGTGCCAGAATATTTGGAAACTAATTCTGATAGTAATTCTGAGTTTTTCTTATCTAATGCAGCATCAACTTCATCAAATAAGTAGAAAGCCATAGGTTGGTACTCTTGAATTGCGAAAATGAATGCTAATGCTGCCATGGTTTTTTCTCCACCTGAAAGAGATTTAATATCTAAGAATTTATTTCCTGCGATTCTCACTCTAATATCTACTCCTGCACTTAATGGATCTTCTTTGTTTTCTAGTTCCATTGCAGCTTCGCCTTTTTTAGATAAGGAAAGGAAGATTCTACTAAAGTTTTTGTTTAATTCCTTGAATGTTTTCATGAATACTGCCTTTTTGTTTGTCTCGATTTCTGCAATCATATCGAGTACATGGTCTCTTTCTTCTGTCAATGTATCTTTTTTCCCTACAAGTGTTTCATATTCTTTTCTTATCTCCTCATATACTTCTAAGGCTCTTAAATTTACATTACCTATCTTAACTAGCATAGATTCAAAGTTTCTTATTTCTGCTCGTAGATCGTCTATTGATAGCCCTCTTCTTAATGGTGCATCTTTGAATTCTTCAAATTCTCCTGTCAATGCATCTACTTCTGCAGTTATCTTTGCTTTAGTAATTGAATGTTCATTGATCCGGTCTCTGATTGTTTTTTCTTTTGTGGCTTCCAATAATATGCTAGATTCTAATTTTTGTATTGCTTCACTTAATTTATTTCTTGAAGCGAAAAGATCGTGATATGCTTTTTGGAATTTGGATTTTTCTCCTGCCTTTATCTTTAGGGTTGATTTTTGACTTTTCAGTAAATCTTCTAAGTTTTTAGTTTCAGAGTTGAATTCTTCCCCTTCTTTATCACAGTTATTTATTAGTAATATTATTTTTTCTGCTTCAGGATTGTAAATCTTTTGAATTTGGATTTCTATGTTTTTGATTTCTGTGTTTTTTTGTACTATCTCTTCTCTTGTTTTTAGCCTTCTAGATTCATGTTGTTCTAATTCAGATAGGTTTTGTTGCTGATTAGAATCTCTTTTTAATTTATCTTTTGCAATTTTTAATGATTGTATTTCATTGTTTAGAATATTCATTTCTTTTCCAATTTCTGAGAATTCTGAATAAACTGGATTTAATTCTAAAACTTCTTTATCTTTTTCTAATTGCGTTGTGCTCATGCCTGCAGTAGATCTTTCATATTTGATTAATTCAGCTTCTACTTGGGATTTAATATTTCTTAATTCTGATATTTTATTTTCATTTTCTAACTTTCTATTTTCTAACAATTCTCTTAACTTGCCTGCCCGGTCTATTCTTTCAGTTATTTTTTCTAAGTTGTTAGACAGGCTCTTTTCTTGGAATCCCATTCCCACTCTCTTAGTTCTGTATCCTCCAACCATTGCTCCGGAGATTTCCACCAGGTCCCCTTCAAGTGTAACCATTCTAGCCTTTCCAATTCCTACTTTTCTCGCTGTCTGGATGTTTTCTACTACTGTTGTGCTTCCAAATACAAATGAGAAAATGTCTTTGAATTTTGGATCAAAAGTGATTAGATTTATTGCTGGACCATGCACTCCATTTCCAGAAATTCTAGTTATGGGCCTTTTCTTTATTTTATTCATGGGTAAGAATGTAGCAATTCCCGCTCTAGAAGCTTTTAATGTCTGAATACATTGTGCTGCTACCTTATCATCTCTAACTACTAATGATTTGATTCTTCCACCCGCTGCAACTTCTAATGCTGTTGAGAATTTTTTATCTACTTCTCCTAGTTCTGCAACTGTACCAAATACACCCGGATTGTTTAGATCTTTGATTCTTTTAATTGCTAAGTCTGCTGATGAAGAGGCCCTTAGATTGCTCTTTTGAGTTTGTAGTTTGAATAGTTCTTCATTTAATCTTGCGTAATCCTCTTTTGCCCTTTTGTATTGAGATGCAATGGCTGTATCTTCATTTAGTCTATTTGTTAGTTCTTTTGTGGTTCTTCTTAGCTCTTCTTTGATTCTTTTAATGTCTGAACTTTTTTCTAATTCTTGTATTGAAGAAATCTTTTCATTAATTGAGCTTATTTCTGCATCAATTCTAAACTTTTGTTGCAATAATTCTTGATTTTTTTGTTGAAGAACTTCGTATTGTTTTAGTTTATCGTCTAAGTTTTCTTCTAAATCTACTAGTTCTGTGTTTTCTGTTAGGCCTAAACTGTTTTTTATTTTATTAATAGTAATTGATTGTTTTCCTTCTTTTTCTTTTAGAATTAGGATTTCTTTACCTAGTTGAGTTTTGCTTTCTTCTAATCCATTTATTGTTTTTTTAGTATCTTCTGAAGAAGTTAGTAGCTGTTTCTTTCTTTCTTTCAGTTTAGCTATTTCATTTTTACATGTGGAGAATCTTTCTTCATTTGTAGCAATATTAGTTTTTAATTTTTCAACTTCTTCCTGAAGCGCTATTGCTTCCTTTTCTCCTTTGTTTTCAATTTCTGTGTTAATGCTTGATAGGTCTGTTTTCTTTAGTGCTATCTTTTCTCGAATTTCTTTTTCTTTTTCATCTAATTTTGCTATTTGGGATTCCTGTTTTTTTATTTTTGATAGTACTTCCTCTAGTTTGGTTTCTTTGCCTTTAATTTGAAGATTAAGATATGTTGCTTTATTTGATTTAATATTTTTTTCTAAATTCTTGTATTTTTCTGCTTGATCTTTGTCTTTCTTTAGTTCCTTTAGATAAGACTCTCTTTCTTTTAGAATTAGTGTAGCATCATTTAATTGTATTTCAACTCTGTTTAAAGAGTTCATTGCTTTGTTTTTTTTATCTTCGAAAACTGAAATTCCTGCAATGTCCTGGATTAAATCCTTTCTGTCATTTGCCCTCATTTCCATGAATCTTACAATATCACCTTGAAGAACGATATTGTGTCCGTCTGGATCTACTTTTCCTTTTGCTAATAATTCTAGAATTTGTTGTCTTGTCATGACCTGGTCATTAATTTTGTAAACAGAATTTCCTTTTGATTTAATTACTCTTGTTAATTTTAATTCATCCCCTTCAACTGGAAATTCATCATCGTTGTTTGTAAAAATAATTGAAACTTCTGCTTCTTTTAATGCGGAACCTTTTTTCCCACCGTTGAAAATAAGATTTGAAGATTTTTCTGCACGCATAGATTTTGCTGAAAGTTTTCCCAGAACAAAACAGAGCGCATCCATGATGTTGCTATTATGGACAAATACATTGTTTGCTATGAAATTGTGATGTTTTGGTATGCTTAAATCATAAACCCATTTTTCATTATGGTCTGCCAGTGTAGTAATTTCTACTATTTCA
>Ga0209045_1000170_pt1 | contig 83217 bp, 62 predicted proteins | sample SaaInlLV_10m_DNA_4_FD_184664 | JGI IMG/M metagenome (GOLD analysis project Ga0209045, IMG submission 184664) | Marine microbial communities from expanding oxygen minimum zones in the Saanich Inlet - Saanich Inlet SI072_LV_200m_DNA (SPAdes) (version 2) | ecosystem: Environmental > Aquatic >...
CCAGCACAGCCGGCCCCCATCCCAGCCCAACTGACACGAGGCAATGACCTGACAGACCTGCAGAAGGTGACTGCCTTCTCACGGGATGTCTCAGGCGTCTATCTCCTGGGGCCCGGGGATATTCTCGATCTAAAAGTGTGGGACCACACCGAGCTGTCCGACAGCAATATCGTGGTCGGGCCGGACGGCACGATCTCAGTCCTGCGTATCGGCATTCTGAAGGTCGCAGAGCGAAGCCTGGATAGTGTGACCAAGGAAATCTCAGACAAGTACAGTCACCTGTATGAAGACCCCGAAGTCAACATCGCTATCCGTCACTACGCCAATAACCGGGTGTACGTGCTCGGGCGCGTCCGCACACCAGGCATTGTCGAATTCCCCGGCGGAGGCACCCTCGTGGAGGCAATTTCTCGGGTTGGTGGCGTCGCGTCAGCGCCAGGAGAGCGAAGCAGCACACGGTGCGCTGTCATCCGGGGTCAACAACAGCCCGTCTGGATCGACCTCAGCAAACTCCTTCAAGACGGGGATATGAGCCTGAATGTGCGCCTGAAGAACCATGATGTTGTCTTCGTTCCCTCGACCAAGGACGCACGCGTATACGTCGTAGGAGAAGTGCGCACCCCTGGCCCGCACGTCCTCAAAGAGGATTTCACCTACATGGACGCGATCATGCTCTCCGGCGGCCCGTCGCGGGGAGCGAATATCAAACAGACGTTTATCCTCCGCATGGGGGAAGAGGGCGAAACGGCAACGCTCGTGAAGGTCAACCTGGCTGCTGTCCTCAAGGGCGGTCGGCAGGATCAGAACTACCTGCTTCAAGATCGAGACATACTGTTCGTTCCACGTACGAAACTGTTGAAGTTCAACGACACGGTCACGATGCTGATCCCTGGCCTTCAGTTCTTCAACATGAGCCTGGAAGCGCTGGAGAAGCTCGGAGTCCTGGCCGAACTGCGGCAAAGCCTGTGGGGTCAGTCCGGTTTCGTCAACGACTGACCGGCCAACCGCCAAGGCTGACCTGAAGGCACATCCTGAACGACATCAATCACCTGCCCAGCGGGGAACCATGGAACCACACGCCACAAACCGAGGAGAGGCCGGAAGCCAGCGCAGAGACACCAAGTCCCTGGACATCGTCGGCTTTGTCCTCCGACGAGCCCTCCCCATCATCATTCTGGGGGTCCTCCTCTTTGTGCCGCTGGCCTTCCTCGCCACCAAACTGGGTGCCACCTACTACGAGGCGGAAGGCACCATTCGCCTGAGTCGCGTGCTGGCTCCCATTCTCACCTCGGACGAGAGCTCGATAAACACCTTCTACTACAGCTATATGAACACACAGGTGCATGCTCTCAGGAGAACCGACGTCATCGAGGAAGCCCTCGCCACACTCACTCCCGAGCAACAGGAGAACTTCTCCCTGAAGGTCGTCAAACGACTCTTGGAGGTGGAACCCGTTCACGGAACGCATTTGATCGGGATCAAACTCAAGTCCTCTGAACGCGAAGGCCTCGCCGAGCTGATCGAGGCCATCATGGCCTGCTATATCAAAGGCGTTGCCGCCGAAGCCGACCAGACGAATACCGAGCGTCTAGGCTACCTTCGGACCGAAGAGAGTCGCCTGGCAGCCGAATTTCACGCTGCACAGACCGAGCTCAACACCATCTCGCACCGACTTCAGACCGGAACGTTCAGTGAGGAATTCAATCCCTTCCGTGAGCGCCTGAAGATCCTGCAGGAATCCTACCTGACTGCCATGCTTGAGCGACGCGCCAAAGAGAACGCCCTCAACGCCCTCGGCCCAGGCAATGCCCGGGCACTTGAATCCAGGCAGGCCCTCGCCCGAGCGCAGCAGGAAGTAGCCGTGGCCAGAGCGACCGAGGATCAACTCAAACGTGATGTGGATGACCTACTCCCGAAAGCAGCGGAACGCTCGGCTGAACTCCTCAGAGGTAGCGCAACCAAGACGCACGCCGAGAGCGTTGAGCAAAACTTGCGGCGAGTCCAAAACCGGATCTTTGACCTCTCGCTGCAGTCCAAGTCCCCTGTGCGAGTCTCCATCGCGAGCCACGCAATCGCTCCGGAGAAGCCATCTGACAGCAACATACCGAAGCTTCTTGCCGTGTGTTTCCTCCTCGCATTCGGAACCGTCGCCGGTCTGTTCTTTGCCTACGATGCGCTCGACGACCGCATCCGCACCACCGAAGACCTCGAACACGCCATCGGCGTCATGCCCTTCCGCCCCATTCCGCACTGCAATCTGAAGAAGAGCCAGGCAGCCTTTCCCTTTGCCCGAGTCACGCTCGATTACCCGGAGAGTATGGTGGCCGTTGCCATCCGGGCGCTCACGATGCGCCTTTGGCGAGAACACACCGAACGTGGGGCCAGGGCGGCTTTCTTCACCGCGATCGACGCCGGTAGCGGGACGACCGAAGTCCTCCTGAACGTCGCTTGCACCATGACCCAATTCTGCGACAAAGTGCTTGTTCTCGAAGCGAATCCCCACAACCCGGTCATGGCGGAAATCGTCCAGCCCAGCGGGAAGACGGACCGCCTCCAGGAACACCTCAGCGGGAAATGCACCCTCGACGATTGCATCATCACCGATCGCGAGCGCCAGATTGACCTGCTCCCCTGTGCCCCGGGACGTACGCCGGATATCTCAAGCGCGAACTTCGCGGCTCTCATGGACACGCTGAAAACCAGGTATGACTTCATTCTCGTCGACACCCCCCCTGTTCTCGGCAATGACCTGCCCGAGCTGCTCGCCTACTGTGCGGACGTCGGTGTGGTCCTCGTCGAAGGCGATTACTCCTTCTTCCAGGATGTACGCAAAGCCCTCGACTGCCTTTGCCGACTTGAGGTCCCTGCAGTCATCGCTGCACTCAACTGGGGAGGCCACCCGCGACGCCCGTGGATCACGCGCTGGGACAAAATTTTCAGAGGGAAAGCGTAACTCAGCCTCGCATCAGGGCCATGCGATGGGAAAGGATCTGCGGTGGCAGTGACAAGCAGCGCTGAAACAGGGATACCGGTACTCCTCCTGGACCGAGACCCAAATGAACTGAACCAGCTGTCACGCGCTTTTGACACACGCTACGCTGTCCATAGAGCAGAAACCGGCGAGCAAGCTCGCGGCATCCTTCGCACAGAGCCTGTCCAGGTGATCGTCTGCGGTCAGAAGCCAGGCAACGATGACGGACTGACCTTCCTCACCGAAGCAAGGGCAGCGTTTCCACAAACACAGCGTATCCTGCTCCTGGACAACGCCGATCCCGAAACCGTGATGAAGGGCGTCAACGAAGCCCGTGTCTTCCGATGCCTGACCCGTCCGGTAACGGCCGACGACCTGGTTGAGGCGGTGGAGTTCGCCGCCCTCGAATACGACATCCTCCACACCATGGATGTCGTCGCCGCCGAGCGTGACCACCTGAAAGCCGAGTTGAGCAGCTGGACCGACCGCAGCCGGCGGATGGCCGGAGGCGTCACCGGGATACTCATGCATGCGGGGAGGCTCTGTATCATCGGGATCGCCATGCTCGCAGCCGTCCTCTGCGTCCTGACATTCCTCGCCGTAATCGCTCTCAGCGCCGTCTATCTCTGCAAGACGTTTCTGGGAATCGATCTCCTCCAGGGGCTGCATCTCGAGGACATCCTCTATCGGCTCTTCGGCAAGCTCAAGTAAGGAGGTCTCATTTCTTGGGAAGGGTGCGTACACTGGTCAGAGACACGCTTGGCACGCTCCTGAGTGCCATTGGGATGACCGACCTCAGCCGCCGCCAGGCAGGCCGACTCCTGGTCGTGACCTTCCATCGCGTCCTCCCTCAAGCACTGCGCGAAAAGTACCCCTTTCCCGGTCTGGCCGTCACCCCGGAAGAGCTCTCCTGGTTCCTGGCGTTCCTCAAAGACCACGCGCCACCAGCCCCACTCGCTCCGGCTTTCGAGAGTTGGCAAAACGCTCCCGCGGGCAACGCCCCGACGATCGCGGTGACCTTCGACGACGCCCAATGGGACAACTACGAGTACGCCCGCCCGGTGCTCCAACACCATGGGATCAAGGCAACGTTCTATGCCCCGGTCAACGCCGTTGGCACCGAACAATCGCTCTGGCACGATCGTCTGGGGTTCGCGGTTCGCGAGCTTCTGGGGAAAGGCGAGGAACACCAACTGAAAGAGGCGCTCTCCGACCGCGAACTGCCCTGCCTGCCTCACCTTGACAGTGATAGCGTCACTCAGGCAGCAAAGACCCTCCCCCCGGAACAACGGCACAACCTTGTCGAAGCCCTCGTGCGCGCCACCGGTACGACCACCTGTCCCGAGTGGAACCGCCTGATGAACTGGGAAGAACTCAAGACGCTTGCCCAGGATGGGCACGAGATTGGTTCCCACGGTCTCTCGCACGAGCTGCTGCCTCAGTGCACGGAACAGGTCCTGACCCGGGAAGTGGTCGAATCAAAATCGCGCATCGAGGAGCGATTGGGGCGCGATGTGCTATCGTTCTGTTACCCGAACGGCGATGTGGATGACCGAACAGAGGGCGCAGTGCGTACCGCAGGCTACAAAGCAGCCGTCTCCACCCGGTGGGGAACAAACTCAACGGCGACCAGTCCCTGGAGCCTGCGCCGATGCGATATCAACTCAGCCCACTTTGTGGATCGCCATGGCACCCTCTCAAGGAGCCGGGCCGCCCTCAGATTGAGTGGCCTGCAACCCGGATTATAGCGGAGCGAACCGATGGAAGTTGCATACCTGGTAAGCGAATATCCGGCGCGCTCACACACGTTTATCCGGCGTGAGATCGCACAACTGCGCCAGCGCGGCGCGAAAATCCACATCTTCAGTGTGCGCAGTACACCAGCCGAGGGCCTCCTCACTGACATTGACCGGGCCGCATTCGACGAAACGTGGAAGGTCCTTCCCGTCAACCCATTCCGCCTGGTCGGGGATCACCTGGCGGCTTTCGTCTCAGCTCCGGGCAAGTATCTGCGGACGCTTAGCCAGGCATGGCGACACCGCCTGCCCGGCATCCGCGAGGGGCTGTGGTCCCTGTTCTACTTCGCCGAAGCTATCCGGCTGGCCCGAGAGCTGGAGAGGCGCCAGCTCAAACACCTCCATGTCCACTTCGCCAACGCCGGGGCCACAGTCGGCTTCCTGGCAGCTGGCTTCGCCGGCCTTTCATGGAGCATGAACCTGCACGGGGCCTGCGATTTTGAATTCCCCGCCGGCCCACTGCTCGGGGAGAAACTCCGCAGCGTCACCTTCTCAAACTGCTCGTCCCACTTCGTGCGCGCGCAGGCCCTGCGCACCATTCCCCCTGAACATTGGGACAAGCTCTTCGTCTCTCGCTGTGGCATTGAGTTGGAGACCATGCCCAACCCCGTTGCCCGACAGGATGACGGAAGTCGGTTGCTCCGAGTCATCAGCGTGGGACGGCTCTCCTCCGAAAAAGGCCAGCTCGGCCTCATCAAGGCATTCGCCCTGGCACGCGGACGGGGAATGGAGGCCGAACTCGTCCTCGTGGGGGACGGGCCGGATCGCGGCCTGGTGGAGAGTGAGATTGCAGCCCATCATCTCCAGGACTGTTGCCACTTGCGCGGCAGCCTTGCCGAACAAGACTGCCTGGCTGAAATCGCCCAGGGCGACATCTTCGCTCTGCCCAGCCTCATGGAAGGCGTTCCGCTGGTACTGATGGAGGCGATGGTCCTGAATGTCCCGGTCATCGCCCCTCGGATCGCGGGGATCCCGGAACTGGTGGAAGATGGGGTCAGCGGCGTACTCTATGATCCCGCGGACTGGGAAGGGCTGGCTCAGGCCTTGGCCGATCTTGCCGCAGACATCGAGAAACGCAAAGAACTCACCGTCGCCGCTCAACACAAGGTTCTGGCAGAGTTCGTCATCCACAAAGCCGTCGACCCTCTCTGTGAAGCCCTCCGTTCTGCGACCACAGAGGACGCCAACGCCAACGTCTCCTGAAGACACCGTGAGCCCCCCGTACTGGTCTTCAAGAGAGCATCCTGAGGAATCACGACATGGTGAAGAGACACCATCAGATTGCCTGGGCCACAGCGATCGCGGCCACGGCCGCGCTGCTGCCCCCACTCTACGCCGAGGCAGACCCCGATCCGGCGCCCGGGATCACCGTCGTTTTCCGGTACGACGATTATTCCGCCGCGAGTCAGCGGGACATCGATGAACGGGTCATCGAGCTGTTCCGCAAGCACGATTGCAGTTTTACGGTCGGCGCCGTGCCGTTCATCGTCTCTGACCTCTATCCCGTCGCGGAAGGCGGAACGCCTCCCGATGAGTCCGGCGAACGTCAATTGGCTGCAGAGAAGTTCGGATTGCTTCTCAATGCGGCAAAGGAGGGCGTCGCGGAAATTGCGCAACACGGTAGCACGCACGCAAATCGACTTGCAGGGCAAGACGCCCCCGCCTCCGAATTCACGGGACTGTCCCCACAGGCCCAGTTCGCGGCGATTGGCCGAGGAAAACGCCACCTGGAGGAGCTCTTTGGCCAGCCCGTTTACACATTCATCCCTCCGTTCAACACCTATGACCAAAGCACCATCGCCGCGCTGGACCAGCTTGGTTTCCTCGTTCTTTCAGGAGATTCTTCTGGCCCTGTTGCCCCCACACGTGACCTCGGCTTCGCCCCGCAGTCCTGCGCGCTTCCCGAGCTCAAAGAGACCGTAACCGACCTCCAGAGCCGTCCCGGAAACGCATTTGTCCTCACGATCTTCCACCCGCAGGATCTGCGTGAAGCTGAGACCATGCCAAACCCCTACGGTCTTGGGAAGTTCACCTCTCTCCCCGAGGTCGATGCTCTCCTCGGCTGGCTCAAGCAGCAACCCAATGTCACCATCACCACCATCGCCGCAGCAGTGGCCGCGGAGTCAGAGGCCGGATACGACCGAATGGCAGCGTGGTGTGCCTATCGTGACTCCCCCTGGCGCTGGGCATTGCCCCCTGCCCTCCAGCCGCATGTACGACATTACCCGGATCACGCCGGATCCCGACACCTGTGGCGCAGGGCAGTCGGCACGCTCTGTCTCTACGTTCTCACAATCGCATTCGTGATGGCCGGCACCGTCTGGGGGCTGGGAAGATTCACCGGAAATGTGCTGGTGGGCCGAGCCTACATCGGCGTCCTGAGTCTCCTGGGCAGCCTGGGAGCCGTGGCTGCACTGACGGTGAAGTTGTCACCAATCGGATACAAAGACATCACCCTTATCGCAGCCCTGCCCGGAGTCGCAGTCGGGCTCCTCCTCTGCGCACGACCGAGGAAACCACGCGCAAAGAACTCAAGCGCTCTCGGGGAGGAAGCCGAGGAGAAAGGGGTGGAGCCGAAGGCTGAAGCGCCAAGGCCTAAGGAACCAAAGGTCGAGGGACCAAAGGTCGAGGAACCAAAGGTCGAGGAACCAAAGGTTGACGAGCCAAAGGCCCCCATCCCTCTGGAGCCTTGACCGCGCCCTTTTGCGGCCGACGATAGGAGGCCCGCAGCAAGAGGTTAGTTCTCTCCGAAGCATTCCCGATCGAACTCAGGTGCAGGTTCCCTGGCCCTTCATTTCCGGGGGCATTCGTTTCCGAGAGTCCCACCCGCTCAGCACACCCCTGACAGCTAGCGTTACGCGTTGAAGCCTGCCCAGAAGGTCCTGCCCCACTCACTCGCCTCGTCATCCCACTCGTCGCGCCAGGAACACAGCAGAGCTCGGAGTTCAGTCACCTTCGCCGCGTAGGCGGGATCGGCACTGAGATCATTCAGTTCCCACGGGTCTTCAACCAAGTCAAACAACTGTGTGTGACGCCGACCACGGATAACGTACTCGATCAGCTTGTGCCGACGGTCTTTGACCGAACGATGGTATTCCTTGTAGGCGAAAAAGAGGGAATCCCTGATCGGCTCGGCCGCGTCACGCAAAGCCGGCACGAGGCTGCTCGACTCAACTGAATCCGGTACCGGGACCCCGGCAAGCTCACAGAGCGTGGGATAAATATCCATGATGTAGGCATACGCTTCTGTCGTCTGGCCCGCGGGTATTCCGGGGCCACGCATCATGAGGGGCACGCGTATCGAGTGCTCATAGTTGCTCTGTTTGCCCATCAGTCCATGCTGCCCCAGCGCAAGTCCGTTGTCGCCGGCAAAAACGACGATGGTATTGTCCAATTCGCCTTTCGCCTCAAGCACCTCGATCACCCGGGCCATCTGATCGTCCAGATGCGTAATCATGCCGTAGTACTCGGCAATGTGCTGTTTGATCTCGACCGGATCACGTGGGAAGTCCGCCAGGACCTCATCGCGGATCTTCATATCACCGTTGTCGAATGGGTGCCCTCCCATGAAATTCGGCGGGAGCTCGATCTCTTCGGGGTCGTACATCTCCAGGTACTTCTGGGGCATGCTGCGGGGATCGTGCGGGGCCATGAACGAGATATACACGAAGAACGGAGCGTCGTCGTCATAGTCTTCCAGGAACGCAGCAGCAGCCTCACAGAACAGCTCGCTCGAGTGCTTCCCCGCCGTCACATGGTCACCACGCCGCCAATTCACATCGCGAGAGGTCGCCGGGTTCTTGCAGATCGGCAGTCGACCGGCGTAACGGCCCGTGGGGTCGTGATCAAAGGCCGGGACATTCCAGTGATCGTCCATGCCGCCAAAGAAGATCTCAGCGCCATCGCTGAAGCTCCGCGCGTAGGCCCGAGCCCCGTTGTGCCATTTCCCCGTACCAAAGGTCCGATACCCATGGGCACGGAAGTTCTCGCCCATCGTGACGTGTTCCTCGGGGATCCCCTGCCCGGCGTTCTCGATGTGAAAGAGGGGCCGTCCCGAATGCAGCATGGCTCGGCTGGGCATGCAGACGGCTCCGCTCGTGCCGCCCGGAATGTGGGCATGCGTGAAGGCGACACCATCCGCGGCCAGACGGTCCAGCGTCGGAGTCTGCACCGCGGAATTTCCCAACGCGTTGATCGTGTCGAAGCGTTGATCATCAGCAAAAAAGAACAGGATGTTTGGCTTCCTGGCGGTCATACGTGCTCCTTCGCAACTTCAATGGCATTCGACAGCCGAGCCACCACATCCGGATGAATCTCGGCAACATTTGTATCCTCGTTGGGGTCCGCACAGAGGTCGTGCAACACAGCCCCCTCCGTGAGCCCGGTCACCAGCTTGTGGGATCTGTCAACCGCAGCCCGCCACCCCCTGAGCCCACTCACAACCACGGCCCGGTGCTCTTCACTCTCGCCCCGCAGAACGGGCCACAGACTGACGGCATCCATCTCAGGCATGGGCGTAGCCCCAGCGGAGTCGGTAAAGGTAGCTGCCAAGTCATGAATCGCCACGAGAGCGTCAGAAACAAGGCCCCGGCGCACCTCAGGACCGGCCACAATCAGCGGCACACGAACCGAAGGTTCCCGGTACGTACACTTGCCCCACTTCCCGTGATCCCCGAGCATTTCGCCATGGTCACTGCAGTAGACCACCAGCGTATTCGCCAACTCGCCGCGGTCGCGAACGACATCAAGAAAACGCCCAACCTGACGATCGATATTCTCAATCATCGCTGCATAATGACGACGATTGCGCTGGTGATCCTCGCCAGAGTAATGCGCCTGCTCATTCCGGTGCGGGGGGGGGAAGTCCACTCCGGCCCACGCATCGTGCATGGACTGTGTCACATCCATCGGGGCGTGAGGACCAGTGAAGTTGACAACCATGTGCCAGGGCTTCCCCTGTGGAAAACCGCGCAAGAAACGCAGTCCGTTTTCAGACAGCCAGTTGTCGCAGTAAGCATCATCCGGGAGTGCGGTGACATACGCTCCGCGTCGCTCGCGAACGCTGGCGTGTTCCTGAACGTAGGTATCCGCCAGTCCACGCGCTTCCAGGAAGCTCAGATACGGCCCACGAGGCGCACCATTCACGCGGTAGCTGGTGCTGCCGTCAAACTTGCCTTCGTTGTCAATTCCCTCGGTGAACCCCCACTCTTCCAGCGACCGCGATCCATCCAGATTCCAGTTCAGTCTCGTGGGATCGCTCGTGTTTTTGTGCAAGTCGAACTTCCCAACCCCGGCCACACGGTACCCCGCCTCCCGGAGAGCCTGGTAATACGTGGGCTGATCCAATGGGTAGTCAATGCCGTTGTCCGGCACACGACAGCGGTCGTAGCTCTTCCCTGCCGCCAGTGACGCACGCGACGGCGCGCACAGAGGCGATGTGCAGTAAGCGCGGCTGAACGTGACCCCGCGCGCAGACAGACCGTCAAGGTTCGGCGTCCGAAGCGGCAGGGCCGGATTGCTTGCCAGCCAGTCGCCGCGGTGCTGATCAGGGAAGAAGAACAGAATGTTCGGTTGGCTCATCGGGGAAACCGTCCTGGCAAGAGTTCGACGGGGCGCGTCAACGCAGCCCCTAACATGACCATGCCGGCCCACACGTCAAGCGTCGACTGGCAGGAGCTTATCCCTAAGGGGGGGGGAGCCACTCTCCTCAATCGACCACGCGCCCATCGTCAAGTCGCAGTGTGTTGGTGATGCAGGACGGCAGTTCATCGTGGTGATGGGTCACGAAAACCACGGCCAGGCATTCTGTCTCCGCTGCTCTGTCAACGCTCTCCAGAACAAGCCGCCGATGTCGTCCATCCACGCCCTGGCACGGCTCATCCAGGATCAGCAGGCGGGGATGTGCTACCAATGCACGAGCCAGGAGAACCATGCGTCGAGCACCATCCGACACGCCGTCGAAGGGCCGTTCGGCCACCTCGTGCATCCCCAGCCTGCTCAACCTTTCATCCGCAGCGCAGCGCTGCTCGGGCGTGGGCTGTTGGAACAGCCCGACGCTCCCGAAGTACCCCGAACAGACAACATCCAGGCAGGATCGCGATGTCCGGTAGTGCAACTGCATTTCCGGTGAGACCCAGCCGATTCGTCTACGCATCTCACGGACGTTCATGCCGCCATTTGGCGTCCACCCCAACACCGTGACGCAGTTCGCATAGGCCTGAGGATTGTCGGCCGACAGGATGCTGAGGAGCGTGCTCTTCCCAGCCCCATTCGCGCCGAGCAGCGCCCAATGCTCGCCCGGCCGAACCGTCCAACTGACATCCCTAAGGACGTCTCTCTCCCCGTAACGAACACATACGTGCTCCATCTGCACCAGCGCGCCCGGCGAATCCTCCCTGACGTCCCCCCGGTCGACGGAGGGACGGCCTGGAGGCAACCGTCCTCCCTTCCGGGGCGGAGGCAACGGTGGCGTGTCCGCCACAGGGCACTCCGCCAGCACAGCCCCCTTCTCCCCTGAGCGAACAACCGTACCGTCCCGGACCACCAAAAGGTGTGTGGCCGCCCGTGGCACTTCATCGAGGCGAGTGGTAGCTGCAATCACGCTCATACCGCTGGCCATGAGCTCCTCAATGACCTCCCCAAGGTGCTCACGGTAGCGAGCGTCAAGCCCTGCAAAAGGATCATCCAGAATCAGGATTCGGGGACACATGGCCACACCGCGAGCCAACATCACCTTCCGCCGTTCCCCATTGGATAGATGCAGTAGCTTCCGGTCCAGAAACTCACCGATCCCCAACATCGAGACAGCCTGCTCTCGGGCCTGCTCGTGACCAACCGGAACATCCTCGAGCCCCACAACCTGGAAAGGAGACACCCCGAATAGCCTCTGGGGCGAGAGGAGATCGCGGACGGTCAATGCCCGGTCTGCCTCAGAACTGTGCCAACGGGCTTGGTAGTAGGCACTCGCGGAAGCCATGAGCCCCTCCTGTTCAGCGTCCGACACATCCACGATCGCTCGGCGGGGAATCGTCTCTGGAGCAGGATAGGGTGTAACTCTCGCCCCGTCTTCGGAGTGGTACCAGACCCGTCCCCCGACCGTCGGCAAGCGACCGTTGATCGCGGCGAGGAGAGCCGACTTCCCGGACCCGTTAGGGCCGACGACCGCCCATTGGTGTCCACGCTCGATCTCCCACGTCAGATGGGGGAAGACAAGTCGACGGCCCACCCGGATGGACACGTCGCACAGCCGCAGGACGGCCCCGCTCTTGCCCGTGGATTCATCCGGTGGAAGCGCTGCTTGTGTGAACGAAGACATCCTGCTCAATGAACTCCAAAGTCGTGCCCTTCGCCCCTATCACTAATCGCCAACATAGTGCACCCACTGAACCGATCCAATGAGCTCCGCGGTGACTGCCCGCGTTGGCTCGTCGGTTCAGCGAGTCTGACAAGGCAATTAGCGTCACCGGCGATCCGCACTACGCTATGTGCTGGATCAGGCGAAACGCTCCTTCATACGGGGCGCCACTCAACCATGCGTTCACCCGACCGACCCTCGTGGAGGCCCCGAATGAACACCCCGAGAAGCCGCCCACATCCACAGGTTGACGACCTCTCCCTGGAGGAGAAAATCGGGCAACTGGTCATGGCCCGTTACCCGGATCACGATGTAATCGCCGACGCCTTGCGGCAGGGACAGGCAGGCTCGTTCTATTTCGGCATGCGCGGGAAATCGGCCGAGGACGTGGCAACGATACTTAACGGACTCCAGGAGGAGGCGAGATTCCCAGCCATAGTGGCCTTTGGGTTTGCCTGCACGGATTGCGGATCCGGCCTGGTCGCCGGGAACTGCATGCGCCTCGGGGCCGCCCGCTCCCCCGAACTCGCGTACCGTCTCGCCTACCTCGAAACGAGCGAACAACGGGCCTACGGGTTCCACATCCCGGGAACGCCGGTTCTGGATGTCAATGTCAATCCCGTCAACCCCATCATCAACACACGCGCATTCTCGGACAACGCCGAACTGGTCACCGAACTCGGCATGGCGATGCTGCGCGGCGTGCTTGACGCCCGTGGGGTCACCTGCACCATGCATTTCCCCGGCCATGGGGCAACAGACTGCGACTCCCACATCCGCGTGCCCGTGGACGCACGCCCGTTCGATGAACTCTGGGAAACGGACCTACTCCCCTATCGTGAAGCCATCCCAAAAGGACTGATCAACGGCGTCTGCACGAACCACTGCCATTACCCGTGCATAATGCCTGGGCCGCCACAACCGGCAACTGTTGCCCGCCCCATTGTCACCGATCTACTGCGCGGGCGCCTGGGCTACGACGGTGTCATCATGTCAGACAGCCTGACCATGAAGCCAATGCTCGACGCCTATGGTGTGGAGGAGAGCGCGGTCCTGGCCGTCACAGCAGGTCATGACATCATCTTGCAGGACTACCGGACCGAACCCCGGATCACCCATGCCGCTCTCCTCGAAGCCGCCCGGAACGGCCGCATTCCTATAGACCAGATCGATGCGTCCGTTCGCCGCGTCCTCGCGCTGAAGGAGTGGCTGGGACTGTTCGAGGCGCCGTTGGTCGATCTCGCCCAGGTGTCGGACAGAGTGGCCACGCGGGAACATGCGGACTTCGCCCTGAAGGTCGCGCGGGAATCCGTCACTGTCCTGGAAGACCATATCCTGCCACTGCCCCCCCAATCCGAGCACACGGTACTCATCGCGAATGGCCGTGATGTGGCACATGATATCGACCTCGACATCAAACACCTGCCGGCCACCGGAAAGTTGGTCCAGGCGCTGCAGCGCCGGGAGCCGGCCATCGAGATCCATGTACTGTCAAAAGCTCTGGAGCACTCCGAACTGGCCGTAGCGGAACAGGCCGCGAGAAGCGCGGACCGGGTGATTATCGGGCTCTTCACGCGCGTTCTGTGCTACCACGAAGACAGCATCGGGTTGCCCCCCGCCTACGTCGCCCTGGTAGAACGCCTGGTCGAGTCTGGGAAGCCGGTTGTTCTCCTCAACTTCGGCAACCCCTATGTGATGGCAAATCTCCCTGTCCCGGGGGCCTCCATCTGCACCTACGATGAGCACTGCCCGGAGTCATTCGAAGCGGCAACGGAGATCCTCTATGGCGAAGTCAGCTCTCGGGGGAGGCTCCCAGTCCGCGTCTCTGAGCGCTACCCATACGGTCACGGCAAGTGAAGGCCTCGTTACTCACCGTTGACAGGAACGACAACCCCGTCAATCGCCCACAGTCCGCTGACCCCGCGGATGAAAGCTGAGGATACCAGCGTCACGGTCCGTTTCCCTTTGGCAAACACGCTGTTCCAAATGCTGCGGGGATTACCGAACGCTGCGAAAGGGTGACTCAACGACCCAAACCGCTTCCCGTCTCCCTGCCCAACACTCACCACTGCATAGGTTGTTGACCAATCCCCCGGCTTCCGGTGTTCCGAACGGAACTGGAACGACAGTACCGTGTGACCAGCCACGGTTCGACAGATGTAGGGAGCGCCGGCATAGATCCGCCTGGGCAATGCCCCTGACAGGGGATCCCACCGATGCGCACTGCCCCCGCTGACGGGCCCGGCAGACCAGTTCTCTGCCACACTGGTCGACACGAACACGGGTTTCATACGCCCCCTGAGGCCATTGTCCTCAATGGCAACCAGAACCGTTGTCCGGTCGGCCAGGAGCATGGGCACGGGCATCCCATCGCGATGCCCTGCACGAAACGAAACTGCCCTGGGAGCAGACCAGGACCGCCCTCCATCCCCGGAACAAGTAAGCGAGATCTCCTGCTCGTTGCTGCGTGAATACGGTGCCTCGTTGGCAAAATAGACATGGACCTCGCCGTCAGGAAGCTGCAGGAAGGCCGGTTCCCAACACCCCTCCTCAGCAGACATCCCGGCCGCGAAGAGGACCTCAGGCGTACTCCAGGTCTTGCCGCCATCTGAGCTCCGTACCACCTCAATGGTGAACGGTGCTCTTCCGTCATCCGGTCGACCGTTGTAGCCAATCAGCACGGTCCCGTCCGCCAGCGTGATCGCGTCCGCATTGGTCGCCACACCGTGCTGGTAGTCTGTGAGCCGGATGGCGGGCGACCATGTCCGCCCCTCGTCGCTGCTTCCGCAGCAATGAACCTGACGGCCCAGGCTGAAGGCACACAGCAGCCGACCATCGTCCAGCCGCACAATCCGCCCATAGCCCCCATCCTGCTTGATCAATACAAGCGTGTCCGGATCCCACCGGACCGTGTGAACCATCTCCTGCCCCGGGAGCGGCAGGGAAGCGGTCGCCAAAACCACCGAGATAACGGCCCAGCGCATCAGATTGGGGTCCTCCACAAACACTGCACGGCCTGAGATTGTGACGCGCATGGACTATACCACCGCAACCATCACACAGTACAGTTGCGAGCCGCTAGGCAAACGCTATCGTAGCGTGTACGACAGTGAGGTGGAGAACATGCCCCCCGGAGTGCCCCAGTGTTCCTACACGAGAAGCCCCAATCCAGACCGCACGCCCGTCCCCACAGCGTCCTGCCGGCCGTTCTGGGAGTCATCGCGGCCGTTTTCTTGGCAAGCCTGTCCGGTTGCTCCCGTTCGCCGCTACCGGAAGTCGTTGTCTACGTTGCTCATGATCAGATCTACTCCGAACCCATCCTGCGGGCCTTTGAGGCCCGAACAGGCATCCGCGTAAAGGCCGCCTACGACAGCGAGACCAGCAAGACCACCGGCCTCGTTCAACGGCTCATCGCTGAAGCCACGCGCCCCCAGGCAGACGTTTTCTGGAACAACGAGCACGCCCAGACGATGCGCCTCCGAGAGATTGGCGTGCTGAAGAAGTACACATCACCAAATGCCAAGACGATCCCGCAAGCCTTCAAATGCCCCGATGGGTACTGGGCCGGGTTCGGCGCCCGCGCCCGGGTGATCATCTACAACACTGACCACGTGAGCAAGCCCCCCGACTCGGTGTTTGACCTGGTCGCACCTGAATGGAAAGGGAAAGTCGCCATCGCCCTGCCCCTGTTCGGCACAACGGCAACCCACGCGGCCGCTCTGTTTGAGCAACTGGGTCCAGAAGCCGCCAAGCGCTTCTTCCGAGACCTGCGTGCAAACGAGGTCATCGTGGCAACAGGCAACAGTCACGTGCGGGATTTGGTAGCCACGGGCGAGGCCCTGGTCGGCCTGACCGACACCGACGACGCGAACTGCGGAGTGCTCGACGGGAAGCCGGTCAAGTGGCTCTTTCCCGACCAGCAGGAGAATGGCTATGGAACGCTGCTCATCCCCAACACCGTCGCCATCATCAAGGACGGCCCCAATCTCGAGCCGGCCAAGCAGCTGGTTGACTTCCTGCTGTCCACCGAGATCGAGATCGAGTTGGCCGGGAGTCGGGCATCCCAAATCCCCTTGCATGAAGGGCTAGAAGCCCCGAATGAAATCCTGCGACTTGATGGCATACGCCAGATTCCCATTGACTTCGCCAGCATGGCTGCCCGGGTACCCGAAACCATGATCTTCATCCGCGAGGAATTCGTGAGATGAGTGCAGACGGGGTAACCACGGCGACCTCCCGTCCCAAATGCATCCCTCTGCTGGCAATCGCCACAATTGCTCTCATCGCCCTGCCGTCTTTCCTCAGTCTGATCGCCCACGCAGCCGGGGACCCGGCCGCCCTCGCCGAAACGTGGCACGCATTGACCTCCCAGGAGCGACTCGCCGGCCTGGTGTCGCGCTCAGCCAGGATCGCCTTCATGTCAGCGCTTTGGGCGACCTTCCTGGGTGCCCCCACGGCGTGGGTCCTGTGCCGATGGTCCCCGATTGGCAGAAGGACACTCGCAGCGCTCGCGGTACTGCCGGCTCTCGTCCCTTGCTACATCCTCGCCATGGGCTGGCACGGGATTCTCGGTCCGGTGGGGTCACTGCGCGCCAACGCCCCACCTTGGGTTCCGGATCTGCTCACAGACATGCCACTCTACACGCCTGCCGGTGTTGCATTCGTTCTGGGTTGCTGCACGTGCCCATTTGCACTCGTGGCTGTTTCAGCAGCCCTGCTCACGACAGATAGGGAAGCGGAAGAAGCAGCTTGTGTTTTCCGCCATCCTGTCATTGCTCTCTGGGCTATCACGGGCAAACCGGCCTGCATCGCAGTTCTGGGCGGAGCACTCCTGGTCATGCTTGTGTGCATGGGTGAGTACAGCGTCCCATCGCTCTACCAAGTCAATGTCTATCCGGTCGAGATCCACATGAGGATCAGCGCGTTTGGCGACGTGAACGGTGCCACCGTCCTTTCGCTGCCTCTCATGCTCCCGGCCGCGCCGGCAATAGGCCTGCTCCTGGGGACTGCCGCGACCTTCCGGCGCGGCAAGCTGTCGGTTACCCCGATGCCCTCGCCAGCGCCATGGATGCGCGCACTGGGAACGGCGTGGTGCGCCACCGTGGTCACCTTCGCTCTGCTGCTCCCTCTGGGCACCCTTGCCTGGCAGACGGCAGCCCTGCACTCCCTTGGGGAAGCCATCCGCACGTGCGCACCACAGATCACCTACAGCACACTGACCGCAACCGCCACGGCTACAGCGACCGTGCTGTTGGGCTTCCTGCTCGTCTGCGCCCTCCGTAACGCTCCTCCGCGCCTGTGCCTCGGCGCTCAGGCGTTGGCGCTGACGGCCCTGCTTCTCCCGGGAACGCTCCACGGACTCGGGATCATCAAGCTCTGGAACCGAGCGGGTCCCTGCGGGTGGTTCTATGGATCGCCCGCCATCCTCGTGATCGCTTACCTCGGACGCTACCTCGCGATCGCTCTGATCCCGGGGCTGCGCGCCGCCCGGAACATCCCGATTTGCCTCGAGGAAGCAGCCCGGGCCCATGGACTGTCAACACGCAGGATTGTCACCGGAGTCTATTTCCCGCTTCTCAGACGTGTACTCAGCCTGGAATGGCTGCTCATCTTTGCCCTCACTGTTGCCGAACTCAATATCGCGATCCTGCTCGCCCCGCCTGGCTTCTCCACCCTCGGTGTTCGACTCTTCACCCTCCTGCACTACGGTATGAACACCATGGTGGCCGCTATCGCCCTGGTCCTCATGGCCCTGGGGATGGGCCCTCTCGCAATTGCACTCCTCATCGACGCCTCATATCGGTCCGTCAGACATGCCCAAGATCGCCGCTGACAACCTAACCAAGAGCTATGGCGGCGCCCCTATCCTCAACGCCGTCTCGTTCGCCCTTCCGGATGGGCAGTGGAGCCTCATCCAAGGACAGTCAGGCGCCGGGAAGACCACCCTCATTCGGCTCATCGCAGGTCTTGAGCGGCCGGATGCAGGCTCGATCCGGTTTGACACCAAGGTCGTGAGCAGCCCGAAGGGCCTCATCCCGCCCGAACAGCGCGGGATCGGCATGGTCTTCCAAACCATCGCACTGTGGCCCCATATGACCGTGGAACAGCACCTCGACTTCGTGCTCAGGGCACGGACAAGGAACCGAAAAGAGCGCCGCCGGACGATCCATAAATGGCTTGAGTACCTGCACCTCGCAGACCGAAGGAAGACGCTTCCCCACGAACTTTCCGGCGGCGAAAAACAACGCGTCGCCCTGGCCCGGGCCATGTGCGTTCGACCCGCGATTCTCCTGCTGGACGAGCCGTTCACCGGCATGGATTCATCGTTGCGAACCGAGCTCCTCGACCTCGTCTACACCCTCACTTCGGCAAGCAGGTCAACCGTGCTCTGTGCAACTCACCATCCCGAGCAGTTCGCTGAGCTGCCCACGGTCGCGTTGGCGATCGAGGCCGGAAAGATCGCCATCGCCTCCCCACCGTTGCCGGAATGCAGCACATGAGGAGAGAACGCCTATGAAACATCTCCACCTCCAAGTCGCGACCATCTGTGTTGCCCTGGCTTTGAACGTGAGCGCCCAGCCCGTGATCACGCGCGGCAACTGGCAAGTCAAAGTGGCCCCCAGTGGCCCCGAAGCCATCAGTTACGACGGACACATCGTCGTCAGCGCCGTTCGGTTTCATGGCTACAAGCCGAACTGGGCCGGAACACGTTTCTCTTTGGGAAGGGCAAAGGTGACCACCGAGGGGGCCACTGCCACATGGCACGACACGGTAGAGGGGAACCAAACCGCCACACTGCGACTCGAGCTCTCGGATGCCGGCCCCGTGCTGACTCTCGAAACGACAATGATAGCTGCAGGGCCTTCCGAGTTCTCCCTGAATGTCATCAGTCAAAACGTCGCAACCACCCCTGACCATGCGTTCATCACTCTGGATGGCAGCATCGAGAGCCTCGACCTCAACGCAACGTTCGCGCATCGAACAGTAACACAGGGCATCACCTTCGAGCGCCCGGAACGAAGCCTCGACATCCGCTGCGAACACATGCAGATCCAGGACCGGCGCAAACGCAACAGCGACCTCTTCTTCGTGTCGGTACTGGGACACTCCGGAGCAGAGACGAGAACGGTGACGCGCACGGTCCGCATCACGGCTGAGGACATTCCCGAAGAACAGCACGCTGCCCGACGTCAGGTCCTCGCTCAGGTCCCCGCAGAACGCCTCCCCATCGACGTCCCAAACGGCGACTTCGAGAACAAAGCCCCACTGAGCCGGTGGCACACCGGGAAGTGCGCGTCTGCGGACACCGCACTCAAGCGGAACGGTCGGGCAGCCGCCCGTCTGACTCTGACCCCGGAGACAGCCGACCGCGACACCATGTACCTGATCCAGAACATCCCGGTCACCGCCGGCCAATCCTACCAGGCCGCCGCATGGGTGCGCACAGAAGACGTGACCCGCGCGAGCATTGGCGGCATGTCCAGTGTCGGTGCGACAATCATCGTCGAATTCGCCGACAAGAAGGGAAAATGGCTGGCCCCCGGAGACTACGCCAAGGGACTCTTCGGCACGAACAACTGGAAGACACTCGAGACCGAACCGGCCCTCGCCCCCCCCGGGGCAGGTGCAGCCATTGTCTACCTCGCCCTCCGAGGCCACGGCTCCGCGTGGTTTGACGATGTATCCCTCCGGGAAGTGCGCCATCACACCATCCGCCTGGCCCCCGTCCCCGGTGCCACCGTGCACGACAACACACCGACTTTCACCTGGCACCAACCCGCAGGACACAGCGCTCGCATCGAGCTCTGCCGCACCCCGGACTTCCCGGTCGAGGGTATCCGCTCCATCGCCGCCGACGCTGACACCGCGACCCTTCCCGAGCCAATTCCGCCCGGCATATGGCACTGGCGCGTTGTTCTCGATGAAAGTGGCGCCGCCACTGAGCTCTGGGCATTCACTCAGACCGCCCCGCTGGACATGGACTGCACCCCACCAGCCATTGTCGTCACGCACCGACACCTGACCCGTGCCCAGGAGAAGATCGCGCTTGAAGTGAACGACAATCAGGGCCCGATCACGGCGACCATACGCATCGCCGGCACAGAGGATGAACAACGCCCGATCAAGGGCGGGAAGCTGATGTTCAGACCCCGTGGAGGGTGGAAAACCGGCCTCACAGCCGTGACCGTCACCGCGCGCGATGCCGGGGCAAACGAAACCACAGACGTCGTTTATGTCACCCAGGGCCCTGCTCCGAAAAGGACACGTTGGCTTCAACGAGTCGGCGTCGAAACAGCTGGGAAGCGGCGGTTCGTGTTCGGCATGTACGGCGTGCGAGTGGAGGACATGAAGGAGATCGCTGCTGCCGGGTTCGACATCGTCCACAACTACGCTTGGGACGGGACGGCGGACAACGACTCAGCCCGGGCCTATCTCGACGAAGCTCAGCGCTACGGCATGCAGGCCTTCATCGGCCTCTGCCGTGCTCGACAGCTGAAGGAAGACAATGCGTTCATCGCCCAACGAATCGCCGAGCTCATGGACCACCCGGGACTCTTCGCCTGGTACCTCTTCGATGAACCCGATCTCTCCCACCAGTACGTTCCTCCACGCGTCCTCCGCAAGTCCTACGGCCAGATCAGAGGATTGGATCCGTACCACCCCGTCATTCTCACATGCGCGCGGGATGACGCTGTTCCCCGTTACAGAGGTTGCTCGGATGTCTACTGGACCCAAGTCTACGGTGACACAGCGTTCGTTGCCCGTCGGATCCCCAAGAACCGAGCAGACATCGCCCCCGAAACGGCTCACGCCGCCATCCTGCACTGTTACGACCGCACCCAGTCCAGCGTGTATTCGGGAGGAGCAACGCCCGACCCCGCTGCGTTCCAGCCCGATGCCGCGACGATGCGGGCGAATGCGTTCATGGCAGTCGTGCATGGCAGCAGTTCCCTCTTCTGGTGGTGGTGGGGACAGGGCAGCTCACGGTTCTACACGGTCTCACAGGTCCCGGAAGCTTGGGATGCGCTTAAGGCCGTGGTAAGCGACATCCGCTCGCTCGAGCCGCAGTTGATCGCGGACGGCCGCGTCCAGCAGTGGGTGCAGACGCCGGCCGAAGGGAAAGAAATCCACATCCTTGAGAAGCGCATTGCTTCAGGAACACTCGTGATTGCGGCCAACCGCGAGAAGGAGCCCTACGATACCATCGTCTCCCTGCGGGGACTCACCGGCAACCACACCGGCAAAGCCCTCTTTCCAGATCGCCCGGCCCACGTTGTCAACGGACGCATCAAGGCCTCATTCCCCCCTCTCGGGGTCCACGTCTACCTGTTCCCCTGAGTGCCCCCAGGAACCTGACAATGCCGACACCTCACGTCCTCTCTGAACTTGAAGATTACTGCTTCCTCTCGGATCAGGCCGCCAACAGCGTGTTCATCATTGAACGCGACGGCCGCGTCTGGCGCTACGATGAGACACTCCCCGGAGGGTCCCCCAGAGCCCGCACGCCGGAGCAGATAGCGCCTTACACGTTGCTGTCTCTTGCCGACACTCTCGGCCCTCCGCCCTGGACGTGGTGCTGGCGCGGCGGGTGGGAACCCACCCTCTGCATCACATCGCCTGCTGGAGCCCAAGCCCAACTCCTGGCGGTCAGCGAGGAGCTTTGGGTGGCTCTGCCCGACACTGTGCGGAGCTTTCCCGGCGGCGACCTCATCAACCCGAGTACGTTCCAGAGCAAGGCTGACGCAGCTCGAAGCGACTGGGAAGGCTGGTTCGCAAGCGGTTTGGAGCCCCCGTCAACAGACGAATGGTGGGACAACGCCTGGCGGAGCAGCTTCGTCCAGGCCCGGTGCATCTACGGAGACTGCCATCCGCGATACGGCGTGGCCACCTATACGGAAGCGCGGTCCGACGGGTTCCCTCCTACGACCCTCGCCATGGTTGCGGCCCTGCTTGCTTACCAACACACCGCCGAAGCGCGTACACTTCTGAGCTACTACCTGGACCGCTTCATTCTGCCGGACGGCCGAATCGATTACTACGGCCCCGCAATCTCCGAATATGGAGGACTCCTGAGCTTGGCCGCAGACGCGTTCCGCGGCGATGCCTCCGGGGCCGACTGGTTTGCGGACATCGCAGAACCAGTGTGGCGAATCCAAACCTACCTCGCACGTTGCCGAGATCGGTGGGTCTCAACTGTCGACCCCAAATTCGGGCTGATCATGGGCAGCCCAGAGGCAGACACGCGAAGCGATGCCGGGGCGTTTTTCCATAACAATATGCTCGCCTGGAGAGGCCTGTCCGACATCGCTGGCGTCTGGCGAGAGCTCAGGCTTGCCCCGCGAGCCCTCGAAGCGGGTTACCTGGCTGATGATCTGTCCCGCCGCCTGCACCGGGCTGTTGCCGCATCGCGCCGGCCCGGCCGGCCGCTCCCAACCCGCGTCGATAAACAGGAGACCTTCACCCGCTTCGACGAGTCCTGCGAAGCAGCCTACGCCAACTACCGCTATTACCCCGAAATGCTCGGAAGTGGCTTTCTGGGACATGAGGACGCGCTGGGCATTGTCCAAGCGAGAGAGCAGTGGGGAGGGCAGGAGTTCGGCATGACCGTGTTCTCCTTCCCGGAGTGGGGACGGAGCTTTGACGACTGGCCAATCTGCAGCTACGCCGAAGGGCTCCTGAAACTCGGTGAGACCGAACGCTTCCTGGCCGTCATGAATGGCCACGCCAGGCATCACCACACACAGGACACTTTCACAGCATACGAAGCCGTCTGTCGTGACGGTTCCCCCCGCCGAGCCCGGTCAGACTGGTGCGTTCCCGCCCAACTGGCTCTCCCCCGAATGCTGGCCTGGAGTGTCTTCCCGCCCGAAGGGCCGCACCAGGAGAATCAGCTTCGGGAGTAACGCCAGTGCCGCCAGGAGCGCCATGGCCATCGCCAAACCGGTCAGGAGCCCGAAAAGAACACTCGGGATGAAGTTCGACATCCCCAGGATGGAGAACCCCAGAATGATCGTGATCGAGGTGTAGAACATCGCGTTCCCGATCGTTCCGTGAGCCCGGTGCATGGCCCTCAAGTAGTTGCGGTCCGCCGCAAACTCGTGCTTGAAACGATGGATGTAGTGGATCGTGTTGTCCACCGCAATCCCGATGCTGATGGCAACAATCGTGATGGTCATCATGTCGAGAGGAATCCCGAGTAGTCCCATCACTCCCAACACGACCAACGAGGCCATCACATTGGGGAAGATCGCGATCAATGATACACTCACTGACCGGAACAGCACCAAAAACATGACCATCAGCGCGGCAACAGTCACTCCAGCCGTCTGGATCTGCGAACGGAACAAGCTTTGGAGCATGTTGTTGTACAGGACCATGACGCCGCTCAAGCGGATCTGTTCAGGCGCCAGCCCGGCATGCTCAGGGAGTTCCCGACGCAGCTTCTGAAGGAACGCGGCACGCCGCAGCGTGGGCAACGAGTCCTTCATACGGATCGAGACCCGAGCCTGATTGTCCTCGATCGACACGTAGGGAGACGAAATGATGTCGCGGAAATCCTCGGGAAGTTGCTTGAACAACAGAGCCAGCCCCAAGCTGTCCAGTTTCTCGCCGTTCGTGAGCTGCAGGGCAACCTTCACCACCGTGTGGAGGGATAGGACCTTTCCTGTCTCAGGCAACGCATCCAGGTAGTCGTGCACGGCCCCGATCTGGCCCATCCGGGTCGCCGTGTACCAGTACCGCTCGTCGCTCTCTTCCTCGCCAAACTCGTCATCAAAATCCGAGAACTCGTCGTCGTCCTCCTCCCCCGTCGTCTCGTCCTCGACCGCACCCTCTTCCTCGACAGACGGGAAGTCAATAATCACATCCAGCGGGGTGGTGCCTCCCAGTTTCTCATCGATGAACCGCATCCCCCGGTAAATCTCCGTGCTCTCATGGAAATAGTCGATGAAGCTGTTCTCGACTTCGAGCCGTGAGATGCCGATGACGGTCAGCAGGACGATGGTCGCGCTGGCCACGAGAATCGCCGTCCCATGTCGTTCCGTGAACCGGGCGAAGAAGCCAGTCAACCCCAACCCGAACGACTCCTCGGGGACGTGTCGCACAGGCGGCATCAGGAGCATCCCGGCAGGGAACAGGATGAACGAGATCGTCAACGACACACAAAGCCCGGCCGTCATCATCCAGCCGAAATTGATGACCGGCAGAATGTCGCACAGCATCAGCGAAGAGAACCCTGCGACCGTCGTGAGCGTGGTGTAAAGACACGGCTTGAAGATCGTCCGAACAGTCTCCAGCACGAGCAGTCGGTTGTCCTTCTCAGGGCACTCTCGGACAAGCTCGCGGTACCGAATGATCAGATGGAGCCCCAATGCCATCGTCATAATGAGCTGGAGAGACACAAAGTTGGAGGAAATAACCGTCACCTTCCAGTCGAATATCCCAAGCAACCCGACCATGCAGACAACCGAGGCCGCACAGCACAGCATGGGCAGAACAACCCATCGCTTCCCCCGAAAGATCAAACCAAGCGTCACAATCAGGAAAGCGACCATGCCTACCCCAAAGAGAAGCAGGTCGCTCTTGATGAACGAGATCATGTCGTCAGCAATCATCGGTACGCCCCCCAAGAAGAGCTCCGCGTCCGCCGTATGTCCCGTCATGATTCGCCGAATTTCCACGATATCGGCATGCCGTTGCGCCTTGTAACGCTCCTGGGCGCCACTGTAAGCCGCACGAGTCTCACGAAGCTCCTGCGCTTCATTGGTACTGAGCCCTGCCTCGGACTGCTTGCCGACCAAGGCTGTCCGACGCGCCAACAGCGCTGCGGACTCCGCATCGCGGGAGAAGTACACCGCAACAGCCGCCGTCTTCCCGTCAGCGCTGACCAGAAGATCCCGGAAAACCGGGCTCTCAACGAGTTCCGCCTGGGCCGCATCACGATCGGTCGCCGGATCAAGTAGCCGTTTGATGTTGCCCTTGAGATCCTTAATCGGGACGGGGGGATTCCGGAGAAGCGGCACATCCAGTATGGTGATGACAGAGGAAACGCGGGGAAGATGCGCAAGCTCATCACGAAGACACTGAAGGCGTTCAAGGGCTTCGTCAGAATAGAGGGAAGCTTTCGGGGTAAACGTTAGAAGCAGGAACTCCTCGGTGCCGTATCGTCCGGCCACTTCACGAAACAGCTGGAGATCAGGATCCTGCTCAAGCACCAGAGAGTCCGACGATGCATCAAGGGCGAAGTTTCGCCCAAAACTGCCAATCGCCAGAAGCACGACGGTGAGAACGAGAATCGCGCTCCTGGGGTGATGCAGGACGACGCGATCATAGAGGGCAGAGAGATGCATCCCGACAGTCTACTCCCCTCCCGAACCGGCCGAGATACTCTCGCGCATCTTCGCAAAAAGCGTTTCGGGCTCACCGGCACGCAGAATGGGGATGTACTCGGAGCGGTAGGACGACACGACGCTGACATCCAGGATCTCCATGTCGTACACACGCCAGGAAGCCCCTTTCGGGTGATAAAGCTTGTAGAGAATCGATATCCGATCCCCTTTGGAGATGACGTGCGTCGGGACGTGCACCTTCCCTGACCTCGCAGCTACCGAATCCCCGACCACCACGGTTTCGTCTGAGAACAGTTCGAGTTTGTCCAAGTAAGCGCGGCGCAGCTTCTGAATGAACAGGTCCACGAACTCCTCTCGCTGGCTCTCGGAAAAGCGCGTCCACTGGCGTTTGCCCACGGTCAGCTTCGCCATGAGTTCGAAGTCGAACACAGGCTTGATCACTGACATAATCCGTTCACGCCGCTCATCCGAGGCGGTCTCTTTGTCGCCCAGGATCCCCAGCACCGACTGGATCGTCTCGTCAACCGTCACCTTCGCATCCAGGTCATCTGCCCTGACCGGCAGGAACCCCACCACCGAAGCCATCGCACCAACCAATATCGCCAGTTTCATCGTGAGACTCCTATTCGCTCACCGCTTTGACCCGGTTCTGACCGTAAGCGTTCCGCAGGAATAAGTAGGGATCAAGGGAGGCCGCTTTCAGGCCCTCGTAATCGCCGATTCTCAGTGACGTTTCGTTGACTAGATGCGCACCCCGCAGTCCCATCCTCAACCCCGCCGGGTCAACGTAGAAAATCGGGTCCAGGAAGAAGTCGGGGACCTTCCCCACGGCATCGCGCAAACTCGAGGGTCCAAGCAGAGGCAGTACGAGAGGCCAGCCGCTGCCCACCCCATAGTGCCCCAGTGACTGGCCGAAATCCTCCGGGTGCGCCTCAAACCCCCAACGTTCAGCTGCTGGGTCAAAGAGTCCGAGCCCCCCAACTGTCGTGTTGATCACGAAGCGGGAACACTCCACCCCGGTCCTGCGGAACTTCCCCTGCAGCAGGTTGTTTACACCACGAACAGGAAACGCGACGTTCCGGAAGAAACGCCGCACACAGACACGGCAGCGCTCCGGGGCAACCTTGCCATAGGTCTCAGCAACCGGCTTCAACACCCAGAAATAGGCCTTGTCGTTCACCGCAAACATGAAACGGTTGTAGCGAACCAGAGGGTCGGAGAGGGAGACTCCTCCATCGTCCTGGAACTCATCCTCGAAGTCCCCAAAAACGTCATCGTCAGCCTCGCCGGCCAGGCCAGTCACGGTCGCACTCGCCAGCACCAGAGAGACGCAGATCACCAAGGCCATCTTTATTCGGGTCAACATACGGTTACTCGCCCTTTCCACCGCCTCACCTGCCGCCCTGTGCCGCCCAGGTTGGACACCACTCGAACACACCCTCGGGACACACCTCAATGCTGTCCGCAAAGATAGGGCGAGCGCAGACGGAATCAAGCGTGGCCGTACACCACAGCGCATCGGGAAACGTGCTTGAGTTCCACCCGCCGCCACGCTATCTTTCATCTGGCAGTTGTTCGCAGGAGGGAGCCCCGTCGGAACTATGGATACCAAGAACGAAGACGCAGCAAGCGTTCTCTTTGTTTGCGCAGGTCAAGCCGGACTGGCCCTGATGGCAAAGGGGTTCGCGCGGCAAATAGCCGACGAGAAGACAACGATCGCCTGCGCAGGAATCGCCGCCGGCACCCCCCATCCGCTCGCCTCGGACGTGATGGCTGAAGTGGGAATCAACATCTCCAAACAGGAAGTGCCCGCCTTCCACGATCTGAGTCAGACTGATTACGATGTGGCAGTCATCGTCTGCGACCAGACGCCTGAAACCTGCACGCCTCTCCCCGGAACCCCGGAACTGGTCCTATGGAGCCTGCCGGATCCCTTCTACAAAGGGAAAGCCACACCTGAGTCCTTCAGAGCCATAAGAGACGAGATCCGACGCCTGGTCGGAGACCTGTTCCAGCGCGGCTATCTCGCCGCTCTGCACCACGCAAGACAATCTGCCGATGTCGTGCTCAATCACATCTCAGAAGGTATCATCGCCCACGATCTGGAACGGCGGATATTCTACTTCAACCGAGCCGCTGAAGAGATCACCGGATACAGCCGAAGCGAAGTGCTGAACAAGGATTGCCATGAGGTCTTCCCCGGACGATTCTGCGGAGGAAAATGCCTCTTCTGCGACGACCTGGAATCTGCCAAGCATGCCGATAGACGTGAGCTTGAAATCCACACGAAATCGGGGGAAAAGCGCATACTTGACATGTCCATCAGGCCGATGGAGAACCAGGCAGGAACGCCGGTTGGCGTGCTGGCAGCGTTCAGAGATCTGACCCGTGAGCGCCAACTCGCCCGGCGAATCGGTCGAGTCCACAGCTTCTCCGGCATCGTCGGCAACGATCCGGTCATGCTTGACATCTTCGATCTCATCCGGGATCTGGCGGATTCAGATATCCCCGTCTTCGTCCACGGCGAAAGCGGGACGGGTAAGGAACTCATCGCGGCTGCCATTCACAATGAGGGACAGCGAGCCGACCGCCTCTTCGTGCCGGTAAACTGCGGAGCCCTACCTGAAGGCCTGCTCGAGAGTGAACTCTTCGGACACGTCCGGGGGGCCTTCACCGGAGCGATCAGAGACAAGAAGGGGCGGTTCGAACTGGCCGATGAAGGCACGATCTTCCTCGATGAGATCGGTGATCTGTCACCCGGAATGCAGGTCAAGCTTCTGCGAGTCCTTCAGGAAGGGACCTTCGAACGCGTGGGGAGTGAAGAAACGCAGAAAGTGAATGTCCGGGTCATCAGCGCAACCAACAAGGACCTGAGCCAGGAAATGGACAATGGCCGGTTCCGCGAAGATCTCTTCTACCGACTCAATGTTGTCCCCATCGAGCTTCCGCCTCTGCGACAGCGTCGGAACGACATCCCCGCAATCGTGAAACACATCCTGGAACGTGAACTCACCGAGTCCAGTCGAGCGCCGGTTACACTCTCCCAGGAAGCCCTTGATTTTATGCTTGGATACGACTGGCCGGGCAACGTCCGTGAACTCCAGAACTGGCTCCAGTTCGCCTTGGTCAAGTGCAAAGGACCCGTCATCCAGATCGACCATCTCCCCCCGTCACTCCACGGCCCGGGACGTTCCGTCCGGAAGCGACGACGCAAGAAGCTGGATGTCGACTCCGTCCGCCTGGCACTGAACGAGACCGACGGCAACAAAGTGAAGGCCGCTCAAGTGCTCGGCGTGTCTCGGGCAACCCTCTACCGTTTCCTGGATGAAACGAATATCGGCTGAACCTGCGCCGCTGACAGTGCTCCTTGACGAGACGTCGACAAACGCTATAATACCTTTGTGCAACGCAACTTCCGGAGGAATAGAAAGCCAAAATGAAAGATGAACTGTCCTCGCCTGACGAACCTCCGCCTCGGCGGAAGCGTCACTCTCTCACCGCCTTCCAGCTGCTCTTCCTTACCCCAGTGACTGTACGCCCGGAGTTGATCAGGTGCTGATGTGAACGCACTGATCGAACTCATCCCAAGTGTGATTGGCCTCCTCGTCCTGCTTGGCCTTTCCTGCTTCTTCTCAGGCTCCGAGACCGCGTTCTTTGCGCTCAATCGGGCCCAGGTCAAACGGATGTCCACCGGCTCCACGACCGAACGAGCAGTAGCGAATCTGCTGCACCGACCACAGTGCCTGCTCAGCACACTCCTGGTCGGCAACATGATCGTCAACATCCTCCTAGCCAGTGTGATCGCCTCTCTTGCCGGAGACCGCCTCGGCAACAATGGGGCCCTCTCCACGGTCGCCTCCATCGCCTGTAGCACGCTTCTCCTCATCATCTTCGGCGAATTGACCCCCAAGAGCATCGCGTTCAGACATGCCCGCCCGCTCGCCTGTGCTGCAGCCATCCCCCTTCTGGTATTCAGCCGCATCATTACCCCCGCACGGGCCCTGCTGCGGGTCGTCACCCACGCCATGCTGACCCTGATCGGGCAGCCCAGCGTGCCCGGATGGGGGTTGCTCACGCAGGAAGAGATCTCAGGCATGCTTGCGGCCGGTGAGGCGGCCGGCGTGACAGACGCTCGGGAGCGCGAGTTGGTCGAACACATCTTCGAACTATCCCGGATCAATGCCCATGACATTATGGTCCCACGCACCGAAGTCACCGCTGTCAGCGACAGCCTGACCGTAGCTGAAGCGTTTGCCGCAGCCCGTAAGTCCCGGCATTCCCGCCTCCCAGTGTACCACGAGGGCCTCGATGATATCTGGGGCCTCGTCCACATCGCAGATCTCCCTCGTTGGCGCGACTCCGACACGATCGATCGCCCACTCGCGGACTTCCGCCCCCACGGACGCCCTGTGTGGAGCTCAGGAAGCACGCCCGTCTACTCGGTGCATGTCGTGCCCGAAACGGCCAAGATCGAGAAGATCCTCCCGCAGCTCCGAGTCCGACACGCACAGATGGTCGTCCTCGTCGACGAGTACGGCGGAACCGCCGGAATCCTGACCATGGATGACATTCTCCAGGAGATCGTGGGCCAGATCAGCCCAATCGAAGAAGCCCCTGGAGAGCACTTTGTGCGAGTGGCCAACGACGTGCTCATCGCTGGACGCACGCACATCCGCGAAATCAACCGCGAGCTCGACCTCGAACTGCCTCAGAATGGGGTTGAGACCGTGGGTGGCCATGTGACCGAACTGCTTGGCCGGATCCCCCGGACCGGGGACAAGATCAGTGACGAATACTGCCACTATGAGGTCCTCAACATGGCAGGTCGAAGGATCGGCGCTATTCGCCTGACCCCTCTCCCACCAGACGACGATGAGGGAGACGCGTGATGCTCGTGCCCCTCCTCATCCTGGCGATCCTTCTCCTCGTGCTGCTGGAAGGATTCTTTAGCGGCTCAGAAACCGTTCTCACCTCTGCAAGCAAGACGACCCTTCACGATCTGGCCGAGCGCGGAGACTCTCGGGCCATCCTGGCTCGAGACCTCATCTCACGCACGGAGCGCTTCCTGGGCACCACGCTGACCGGCACCAATCTCGCAGTGGTGTCGTCGACAACGCTCGCTCAGTTCCTCCTGGCGCGATACGCCCCCGGCGCCTGGGAGACGCTGCTCAACACCATCATCATGACCCCACTCATCCTTGTCGTAGGTGAACTGCTTCCCAAGTCGCTGGGGCGTGCCCATGCCGATCAACTCTCCCTTGTGATCGTTCGCCCGTTGTTGTGGGCCGAGAAAGCACTTTTCCCTGTCGTCGTGGTCACCAGTGCAGTCGCCCGACGGCTCGTCTCATTGGTCAGCGGGAACGCAGAGCTGGAGCTTACCCCCTCCGTCACGCGGGAAGACCTGCGTGCGATCGCCGAGCTGGCGGTCGAACAAAACGTCCTCCCTGAAGCAACCGGGTCCATGCTCTGCACCGTCTTTGACTTAGACACCAAATCCGTTGACTCCATCATGGTTCCGCTCGTGGACGTTGCTTCCGTGCCCTTGACGGCCCTGGTCGGGGATGTTGAAGACCTCGCGAGCAAACGGGGCTTCACCCGCCTCCCTGTGTACGAAGAGCGAGTGGACAACATCGTAGGTGTCGTCGATCTGCGCGAGCTGCTCTATGCAGCCGAGGAACGGCCGGCCTCAGAGGAGCGGAAGCGTTCCATCCGGCCTTTCGTGCACCACAACATCATCTTCGTTCCCGAAACCAAGGCGGTCGGTTCACTGCTCCACGAGCTGCGTTACCACCATATTCCCATGGCAGGAGTCGTTGATGAACATGGCGGAGTGGTCGGTGTCGTGACCACAGAAGACCTCCTGGAGGAAGTCGTCGGGGAGATGCGTGACGAACGAGATGCCGATGAACAGATGGTCCGGCATGTCGAAGAGTCGGTTTTTGACTGTGAGGGGCGCCTCAGTATCACGGAACTCCGCGAGCATCTGAATGTGGATATGGACGCCGAGGGGTTCGGCACCGTGGCCGGATTGATCCTGAAGCTCGCAGGCCACATCCCCGTGCCCGGGGAACGCTTCGAATGCGACGAATTCGACGTTGAGGTCCTCGAGGTCGACCGACGCCGTGTAGCCCGAGTCCGTTTCCGGCGCAAGAACGTCCCGGACTCCTGAGTCTCCCCCGAGGGGCGCCAGTCTTGCCGGGTGGTGAACAAAGCGGAATAGGGAGCTGCAGGTCCTGGGGCAGGCCATTGCGCCCTCTCAGCCTCGTGAGGCGGTTCGGCAGAGGACGCCGTCAAGATGCCCGGAGATCTTCCCACGCATAGCGAAGGCGTTACCAGGCCATTCGCTCCCAGGCTTGATTTGCCCCGCAGTTCTGCGTAAAGTAGCAGTAGCTGAGGGCTGCGATCCCTACCTGGAAGCACGCCCGCAACGAAACGGGACCATGCCCGACCATGAACAGACGTTCAGTCAACCACAACCAGCACCGACCAGCCTTGGCGGTTTTCACCCTCATCGAGCTTCTGGTGGTCATCGCGATCATCGCGATCCTCGCCGGCTTAGTCCTCCCTGCTTTGGCCAAATCCCGTCAGAAGGCCCAGCAAGCCAACTGCGTCAGCAACATAAAGCAGCTCAGTCTGGCCTTTCAGATGTACGAACAGGACTACGAAGAGTACCTGCCTCTCTACGGGAGCCATGTGGCGGGAAGCCAACGCGAGGACGTCTGGATCTACTACACGGGGTTCCCTGTCCCGCAGAGCGGCAACTTCGAGCCCGACAGAGGCACGCTTTACCCCTACGTCCAGAATGTGGAAGTCTACGCCTGCCCGAGTGATCAGACGGTCAGCCGCTGCAGCTATGGCACCAATTCCGAGACCGCCCAGTTGCGGGTGGGCGCGATCAAGACACCCGAATCCACCCCACTGCTCCTCGAGGAAGGCGCGTCCCGGACCTCGCCAACCAGCAACGACGGCTACTTTGACACCCAATGGGGTGACTACCTGACGAAGAGACATAACAAGGGAGATGTGTACGGATTCTGCGATGGGCATGTCACGTGGGAAATATGGGATGACCAGACCGCCTACGACCGTTGCGCGATTCCCTAGTGTGCTGATTGGTTAATCCGTGCACAGATAACGTGGACTACGTGGGATGCCGTCGTTGGCCGCCGAACGAAAGGCGATGCCGTAGTATCGTCGTCGTTCGGCGGCTGGCGACGGGGCCCAAAGAGTCACGCCGCAAGGCGGTTGTGCTCTTCTGGCGCAGAGACAACGTCTGGTCATCGGGATGTACCTACGGGTACACCCGCTCCGGCCATCCCCCGCCTCTGCATCCAGAACAGACACAATTATCTGCATACGGATCAATCAATCAGGACACCTAGCACGCCCTTCCGGAAGCATCACCTACTGAGCCGCAGGCGCAGCAACCCAGCGCCGACCTTTACGCAGAAACGGCGGCATCCCCATGACACGCCCACTCACACACAACGCCGCCAACCATGATGGCCTGGCCCTTTGTGTCTTGATCACCTGCCTGGCCTTCCTCCTCACGGCTACGTCCGGCGCAATCGCTGCCCCGGGAATCACGGTCAGCAAACGGACCATGAGCGCCGCTGAAACTGAGCTGGCCCAATTGCCCCCGAAAAGCGTGTGGAAGCGCTTCTCCCCAACCGTCAACGATGCCATAAACGGTCTTCTTTTCCTTCCCCCAAGTAAGGGCGGGTGGGTCTTCTACGGTAGATCGGGCGACCGCAAAAAGTGGATCCTGTTGACGACCAGACCCGACGGCACCGCCATCGCTGCCGACCATGAGAAGCTGCAAGTGATCGATCCGGGGCTAGCCAGGATCGAGCCGAAAGCCATCGTCCGCTGGTGGATCTTCCCGAAAGCGACCGTAATTGACTTCGGCGGCCATCTGCTGTTCGAGACACGCAAACCCAAGGGTTGGGAATTCTACTGGATCAATGCGGACGGATTACTCCCGCCACGTGAACTCTACCGGGCAGATTTGGAGGACGGCTTCATGCGCCTCGGCTTTGGCAAGGAGGACCGGTGGCAGATCCACTCAGGCACTTGGGAACTCAAACAATACGGCGGAGGAATGCCGACGACCCAGGCCGAAGCACAGAGCGCAAACTACCGACGCGCAGCCAATGCCTTCACTCTGGTCGGCAACAATGGCGAAACACGCTACGGACGGGAGACCTGGGTCAATCTCTACACCGAAGCACGCTTCTTCTTCGGAAAACCCCACAGCTATGCCAAACGCGACACCCTCGTGAATACCGTGCTTGGAGGAGAACCGGTCTACGCCGACAAGGCAGCCATCTACCAGTCCAACCAAATCCAGGAATATCCGGGAAGCGACTTCTTCGTAGGACACGGAATGCCAAACGGTTACCGGACGTCCTTTGGGTGGTCCGCCAAAGACACCTGTTTCCAGCTCCGCATCCTCACGCCCGGCAGCCCGAAGTGGAGAGTATTGAAGGACTGGGAGACACGCCCGTTCTTCGGGAACTGGACGCGAATCGGGCTCGGAGTGCTGCGCGGAACGCGGCTCATGCCCTTCCTTGACGGTGAACAGCTTGGCTCCTACCCGATTGCCGCATTCATCCACGGCCCCATCTTCCTGGTCAGTGGCGACGGCCCCGCTGAAGCCGATGACGTTGCGGTCTGGTCCTACCCAAAACCCCCTAAGCTGGGGTCCCCCGTGTTCCAGCCGTCGACCAACTTCGCCCAGAAGGAGCTCCTGGAGCGCAAGGATAAGCAGACCGGCCAATGGACGCGATCCGAACTCACATTCGAGGAAGACGAGGCTCGGATGCGAGGGCGGGAGATGCAGCTCAAGCGTTGCCAGTTCCCGATCTACGGCGATTTCACCTACCAGGCGGGGCCGGAACTCCCCAGTGGCGAATACTGCCTGGCGCTTGTCAATGAACACGAAAAACCTTACTACCTGGGGTTTTTCAAGAAGACGAAGAGGGGCTGGGAGACCTCCTCCGGCAAGCCGGAGTTCGAGTTGGAGATAGGGAGGAGGAAAGGTTACCTCGTCCGGCGCGTCCATGGCGAGCTCGAAGTCCTCACCAGCCGGCGGACCTCATCAACGATCTGGCTCGTCCTCGGCGCCAAGTCCGCCGAGGCACTGGACGTGCAACACCACCGCATCTTCAGTCGTTGCCTGAAACACGATCTGTTCCAGCACGCCCCCAGCGACTGGGCCTGGCGGGAAGGTAACTTCCGCATGGATGTGCGCTGGCAATGCCAACGGGGCTGGAACTTCATGATGGGCAAATCGCGCGATGTCGCCGTGATGTACAGCAAGACGGCCTACGGAGGCGATCAGCAGGTAGAGTTCTACACTGCCCTGCGCTTCGTGACCCCGCCGCCATACTACGTCCTGAGAGATATGGGGTTCGCTTTCTGCACGGATGGACGCAGCCTGGCCAGCGGCTACTCCCTTATCTATGGGGATGACGACAACAAGACCACAACCCTGCTCCGCAACGGAGAGCCTGTCGCCTCCGCCTCCCACAAGATCGTCCACAAACCCGGCGCCAATATCCACAACTACTGGTGGCACGGGAAAGTGGCAAAACGGGGAAAACGAATCACCGTCGAGATCGACGACAAAATTGTGATTGATTACTCCGACCCACGCCCGCTCAAAGGCGGACACCTGGCGTTCTGGACCTTCAGAAATGCCATTTCGCTGGCCAAAGTCTCAGTGAATTCAGAGCAGACCAAGGAACGGGCGGAGCTCTTCAGGCAGCCTGTCCGATCGATGCCCTCGGGACGCTGGAAGCCCCTGAACGTGGATGAAGTCAAGCTCAAACGACTGGGCGGCGGAGGCTGGAAGGCGACCAACCAGGCAGGCGGCGGAACATTCGCTACGCGCTATAACTTCTCGGGAAAGGGCTCCGACTTGAGGGACTCGCCCTGGTTGCACCTGCCCCTGAAACTTGACAGGGGAACGCGCGTGGGCGTACACCTGCAGATCTCAGGGAAGTCGTTCTACTACCCCCTGCAAGCCCCCGTGCAGGGGCTGCGCTACCTGCTGACACCCGAATTCGAGAAACGCGAACCCGTGGCGATATACCGGCAGCTGGAATTCACTGAGGCCCAGATGCAGGAGTTCGTTGTTCCCGGTCGCCACAACAGCACTCAGGTGAGTATCGACCTCCGCGGGATCGTTCGCCAGAGGAAGGGCTACCGCCTGCAGAGCATCACCGTCGGTAACTCCAGCAACAACGGCTACCTGCTCCTGGGTGCCGGAGGCAACGATGCCGGGGAATCGTACGTTGTCGGCCAGCCTAAGCTGGGGAGATGAGCCCATGGCCCAGCTCCCGTCCCCATCCACCCCGCCTGTTCCTGCCCGCACACCGTCTTTGACGTGGTCAACGGCCCGTCGAGCCGCCCTCGTCCTCATTGCGTTCGGGGCCTGCACACAGCTCAGCTGGAAAGGGGTCGATGCCGGGTTGATCGGCCTGGCCATCCTGGCGTTGGTCTGCTTACGTGACACGATCAGAGAATCCGCGATCCGGGGCACGGGCCGCGGCAATGCCCTGGCAACGGCTGCGCTCCTGTCCCCGACTCATCTCGCCTTCACTTGCGCCGTTCTATTCAGCCTTGGGTACCACACCATCGCCCTTTCCGCCGGACGCGAAACCGCCCAGCTGCTTGTGCTCCTGGTCGTTGGCGGAAAGGTCGGCTCTCTGCTCGTGGATGATGACCTGAGTGGTCTCGCCCGGGCGTTGACGATCGCCCTGTGCCTCAGCGTCGCCGTCGCCCTGTGCCAACTGACTTGGCCGGCCGGCGGACAATCACTCCTGGCCAGAATGTATGGCCCCCCCTACGCGGCGGGCGGCACAGGCCCGGCCCTGGTCGAAGAGATCGCCACCGGTCTCCTGCCAAGCCAATGCCTCTACGCAACCTTTGTGGTCATCTCGTTCCCATTCGTCCTGGCGGCTCTTGGGGCCTCGTCGTCGACGGCCCTACTCATTTGCGGCATGACCGTTCTGGCTCTCGCAGCTCAAACCACCATAGCAGGCACAGCCCTGCTGGGGCTGGCCGGAGCGGCAATCCTCACCTTTGCGTTGGGACCGTCACGTTGGCGGCTGGCTCCTTCCTGGTTGTCAGCCGCTCTCATCATCGTCCTGGCCGCGCTCGGGGGCAGCCGCTTCTTCGGCCCGGACGGGGCGCCCTCACCGTGGGAATCTATGCAGCCGTTCGTTCCGACAGAGTCAGGCGAAATGGTCCTCAAGCGCTCGTCCATTGAAGCCGCAGCTGTCATCGCCGAAACTCCCGGACATGTGGCCGGTTGGGGAGCCGGCACCTACCAGACCAGCGTCAGCAAAGCACGTGTCCGGGCTCAGCTTCCCCCTCCCCGGCAGGATCGGGTCAAGCGTGACAGCACAAGCCAGTATCTCGCGCTGACGCTCGAATACGGTCCTGTCGCAGCAATCTTGATGCTCATACTGTTTGTCGGCTCGGCTGCACGCGGCGCCGAACACCAGTTCGGATGGCCTCGGCGGGCCCGTTCCGGCCCTGACGCCGCTACCATCGCAGCCGCTGCCGCTGTCGCCTGGATGGCCTGTTCCGGGCTGCTCTTTGTGCGCGGACCAGGACCACTGATCGGCCTCATCATCGGGGCAGCGGCGCGCCGCCCGCGACCGGTTCCTGTACGCCCCTTCCTCCGCCTCACCGGACAGGCATTCCTGATCGCCGTCGCGGTCGCCGCGGGTATGTTCCTGAGGCCGGCAGTGCACACGGTGATTCACCAGAGCGGCAAGGTCGGTCACAGAGACATCATCATAGAAGCCGAACATTGTCTTGATCGACCTGAGGGCTTCGTCATCCGGCCGGCCAACCACACCGGGGGACATCAGGTCCTGACCATTCCTGAAGGCACGGGCAAAGGCAGTGGCGCCGTATCCTACCGTGTTGCAGTCCCGGCAAGCGGTTCCTACAAGCTCTGGATTCGTGCCAACTGGGAGGATGCGTGTGGAAACTCTGTTCATTGCCGGCTGCAGGGAGGCCCCCTGGTTACCGTCGAGGACGCGATTTTCGGACGCTGGCACTGGGTCGACATCGCTCCCAACCATGTGTTTGAGCTGCAGCAGGGCGAAGCAGAGCTCATCCTGCAGAATGCTGAAGACGGCGTGCACATCGACCAGATCGCCCTGTTCGCAGACCGGAACGCCATGCCGGTCGGGATCCTCGGCTCAACCGACACCCCCGTCGATCTGGCCGACGAGCCCGGCGAAGCACTGCCCGCCTCCCCTCCCCCTGCCCTCGACCTGGAGGCCGAGGACGGCCCGGTTGAAGATGCTTTCGACAAATACGCTGAATAGCAGGACGCGACAGTGGCGAACACTGGAATGGCACGTGTGCGTGTCGGGGACACCAGAGAAAAATGACCACGGAACAGCGAGTCCTGACCGCCCTACGATGTGAGCAACCCGATCGGGTCCCCGTCTTTCTCTACCTCAATCCCTACTGCCAATCGTGGTATTCTGATGAGCCGTCGTACGGTCCCGTCCTGGAGGCCTGCGCCCAGTACGCCGACATCATCTATGACTGGTACTTCCCTTCCGGCTTCTTCCACACGGCCGCACGGCTCGAGCGCGAGTCTCGCGCCCTGGCAAACGGCGCGCGTGAAGACATCATTCACACGCCTGCGGGGGAGTTGCGCTCGCTGCGTGCCCCGGACTGGCGGGGCGGCGGGACGCTGAAGCGGTGGATAGTCGATCCTGAAGACGTCGATTGCCTGTTGTCCATTCCCTTTGTCCCATCCCGGCCTGACCTAACTCCCGTTCTGAACGCCCGCAAGCAAACGCGATGGGTCGTGCAGGCAACGTTCAGCGATCCCATTGGCCTTGCCGGATGGGTCGATGAAACGACGATGGCGCTGTGGACGATTGAGCGACGCGATCTACTCCGCGCCATGCTGGATGAAGCGTCCCGCCGTATTCTCACAGAGCTGGAGTATTGTCTGCAGCACGGCGTGGGACCGATCTACTACTTCAACGGCCCGGAATACGCCCTGCCGCCGCTCATGTCGCCAACAGACTTTGAGGAGTTCGTTGTGGCTCACGACACGAAGCTGGTGGAACTGATCCACTCGTACCCGGGGAACCACGTGATCATCCACAGCCATGGCAGAGTCAGCAACTTTCTGGAGCGTTTCGCAGCCATCGGTACTGACGGCTTGAACGTGCTCGAACCCCCGCCCATCGGCGACACGCGTCTGGCCGATGCCAAGGAGCGCATCGGCAGTTCCGTCTGCCTGATCGGGAACATCCAGTACGACGACATCGCCCGCGGCGACGAACAGAGCATCGAACGGCTCGTGGCTGCCGCAATCGCCAAGGGAGCCCCCTCCGGCGGGTTCATTCTGTCCCCCTGCGCGTACCCGTATGAGAGGTCGCTTTCCGAGGAAAAATCGAAGAACCTTGTGCACTATCTCAAGATGGGACGAAAGTACGGGGAGTACCCACTGCGCCATGTTTAGAGACTCAGGAGACGGCGCCCCCGCCCTCCCCTGGCAGACAGTTGTGTGAGGAAGACAAATGAGTGAAACGCTTCTGAAAATCAACACGGCGGTCAACGGGTTTGTATGGGGGCCCTACATGCTGATCGGGCTGGTGGGGGTCGGAGTATACCTCACTCTGCGCACCAGGTTCATTCAGTTCGCGAAATTCAGACTCATGTGGCGCGAGACGATGGGCAAGGCGTTTCGCAAGAACGAGGGGGCCGAGGGCGATGTGACCCCGATGCAGGCGATGACCGTGGCCATGGGAGGAACGGTCGGGGTCGGCAACATCGCGGGGGTCGCGACCGCGATCGCCATCGGGGGACCGGGAGCAATCTTCTGGATGCTCGTGTCCGGTCTGGTCGGCATGGCAACCAAGTTCGCCGAAGTCGTTTTGGGCTGTCACTACCGCAAACGCGAGGAGGGGCAACCCATGATGGGGGGCCCAATGATGTACATCGAGCGGGGATTGGGGGGCCGATGGAAGTGGCTGGCAGTGATGTTCTGCGTGTTCGGCGCCCTGGCCGCATTCGGCATCGGAAACATGGTCCAGGCTAACTCGGTGGCCGACGGTATGAAGTGTTTCGGAGTTCCCCCCTGGGTGACGGGACTCATCCTGATCGTGTCCGTGGGACTGGTGACCATCGGGGGAATCAAACGCATCGCACAGGTTGCCATGTTCTGTGTTCCGTTCATGTGCATCCTGTATATGCTGGGTGCATTCGCGATCATCGTGATCAATCTTGCGCAGCTGCCGGCAGTCATTGCCCTCGTCTTCAAGAGTGCCTTCACCCCAACCGCGGCCACCGGCGGATTTGCCGGAGTTGGTATCATGATGGCAATGCGTTACGGCATCGCACGAGGCGTGTTCAGCAACGAGGCGGGTCTGGGAAGCGCACCAATCGCACATGCCACCGCTACCACCGATCACCCGGTGCGTCAGGGCCTGTGGGGCGTCTTCGAGGTATTCTTCGACACCATCGTGATGTGCACGGCAACCGCCCTGGTCATCATGCTCACCGGCGTATGGAACAACGGTGAAAGCGGGGCCGTGCTCACGATCAGTGGATTCAACGCAGTGTTCGGGGGAAAAGTGGGAACCGGGCTGGTGACGTTCTGCATGATCCTCACCGCCTATGACACCCTCCTGGCCTGGTGCTTCTACGGTGAAACTTGCACGGCCTACCTGCTCGGACACGGCAAGGTCGTGCGCACGGTCTACCGCATCATCTGGCTGCCGTTCACCATGCTCGGGGCAATGGGAAGCCTGAAAGTCGTCTGGGACGTAGCGGATACGCTCAATGGCCTCATGGCAATCCCCAACCTGATCGCACTTGTGGCCCTCGGCGGGGTGGTGGTCAAGCTCATGAAGGAGTTCTTCGCTGGAGAATCCTACACAGAAGAAGCCGAAGCAAACGGGGGTCGGGAAACGTCGTGATGACGGTTCAGGCCGAGACGCAGGACGGCACGCTGAGCGGCCATGAGACAAGTAAGAGGACGATGACCACATGACACACCGGCTGACCCTACTGGTCCTCGCGGGGCTGACTGCAGCGGACGTCTGGTCCTGCTGCATGGTTCCGGCTACGTACGAAGGAAGCATTGGACAGGATGCCCAGGAAGCAGTCCTGATCCACCGTGGCGACCGGGAGGAACTGGTCCTGCGGATCAACTACCGCATCGCCGGGCAGCGAATGCCTGACCGCTTCGCATGGGTGGTCACCACGCCCCGTGAGCCGGATGCCTATGCACTGGCAGACGAGAAGCTGTTCCGGGACATGTTTGCGCTCTCCGCAAAGCTGCTGGTTCCGAAGCCTCGCAGGAAGGGAACAAGAGGCGCGACGGACGGTGCGATCCCAGCGGGTCTGGAGCTCGGGAAACGTGTGCAGGTCGGGCCGTATGACATCCAGCCCGTGCGTGGAGTCGGCCCGCATGCCCTCACAGGCCTCAACACGTGGCTCGACAAGAACGGATTCCCCGCGGAAGAGCCGGACCACATGACGTACTTCGTGAGAAACGGCTTCACGTTCCTCTGTGTCCGAATCACCCCGCCAGCCGAAGCGGAAGCCGTGGCTGGAAACGGGCTTCTGCCGCCTCTCCATCTCTCCTTCCAGACGCCAGCCCCGTACTACCCGCTGCGATTCAGCAGTCGTCAGGGCGTCTTCGATGTCAATCTCCACATTCTGACGCAGGACCGACTGGACTACGGCAGGAGCGCCGCAACACTGGCCAAACTGAACTGGACGAGCCAATCCTACCGACGCAACGCCAAGGTCACGCGCAGGACCATGCCGGAGACCCTCAGGGAGGTCCTCGGTAAGAGTGTGTGGAAGAACACGCCCGGGCGCTGGCATTACAACAACGTGCGCTGTTCGCAGGTCAACCGCGGCAACACGATCAGCACCTGGGAAGAAGATATCACCTTCGCAACCGAGTGAGCGAAAATCCGGCACAGCACGCCGTCTGGTCTGGCTGGCGCCTCTGCGCTTGAGACTGGGCTCGTCTCCTACTCACGTATTCCGCAGTACGGGACATCCATCTTGAAGGCCCCGGGGAAGGGATGCGGCACGTCAAGGCCAAGGCACCAGTGCACGGCGTTGATCATGACCTGCTGCATCGACTGGACCTGGAAATCCTCCGGGTGCCCGAGCGTCGTGAAAAACGCCCGGCCGCCGTGCTTGTTGCGCCAGATCCAGGCCACCGGATTGTCTATGGCCGGCTTGTTGGGCTCAACCGCCCGGCCCGACAGAAGCCGCGTCGCGTCCGCCGGCGGCCAGTCCGGCAAAACATGGTAAAGCCAAGAGCGGACGTGGAACGCCGACTTGATGCCCGCGAGGATGGGGTGCTCCGTTGCGTCCTCGACAATGGAGACATCCGTGCTTGCCTGGTGCCCGTAGTGCGTATGGCCGTTCCCCCATCCCGGGGGCGCCCCGAATGTCTCCGCCGCCCAGGCATTCCAGGACTCCAGCGCGTGCCCTTCGGGGTATTTGAACGAATGCGATGTTGTCCTCAGGCCGATCACCGGCTTGCCGGCCTGCACATACCGCTCTATATGCCTGAGTTGCTCGGGAGGAAGCCGACGCCAGCGCAGGTAGAACACGGCCAGATCTGCACCTTCGAGGGCCTCCAGGCCCGGGATGTTCTCCTCCGCGTTCTGGTCCGGCATAGACGGCCGGTGTACAGCCTCAAGGCCGTAGTTCCGCTGCAGCTCGGCAGCCAGCAACGGCATCGTTTCCTCGCCACCATACTCGTGGTCGCCGGTAACAAAGACAACCCGTTTCTGTTCTGTCATGCTGGCCAAGCTCCTCTTGTTCCCGACTCGCTCTTCTCCAAAAGGCAGATGTCACCGCTCGTGGACTGGTTACTCACCCGGCAACCACAGGTAGTGGAACCCCGGCATGGCCCGCCGACCGATCCCGGGCAGCTCAACCCTCAGGAGCTTCCCGGGCACGATTCGAGCGTCTACCTTCGAGTAGACCGTAGGGTCGTCCAGGTCCGTAGTAGTGTAGGCAACAATCCTGGCATCGTGGATTCCAGCCGCTTCCAGCGCTCTGTCGAGTGCTTGATCCAGGTGGCAGATGCCGTCTATCAATCCCAGCTCCAACGCCTGCCGGGCCGTGTAGATTCGGCCGTCGGCGACGGGTCGGAGCATCTCCGGGGTCGCATACCTTCCCCGCCCTTCGACAACGGTTGCCAGGAATCGCCGGTACATGTCATCGATCATCTCCTGGAAGACGGTCCGTTCCGCCTCTGACATCTCGCGCATGGGGTTGCCGATGTCCTTCATTTCCCCCGATTTCACAACCACCTGTTCGTAACCGACTTTGCCTGCCAGCCCCTGCCACTTTGGGAATGTAGCGATGACCCCAATGCTGCCGGTGATGGTCGTTGGGTGGGCATAAATGGCATCGGCCGCGTTGGCCAGATAGTAACCGCCCGAACACGCCACATCCATAAAAACGGCAATGACGGGGACGCCGCTCTCTTCTTTGAACCGGCGGATCTCGTGATGCATCATGTCAGTGGCCGTCACGCCGCCGCCGGGAGAATTGATCCTCAACACGAGTGCCTTGATGCGTGGGTCCTGATCGAGCTTCTCGAGGACGGCTCTCACCTCATCCGGCGTGCATGTCGCACTCCCAAACAGGGGGGGAGCCTGAGCCGAAATGATCCCTGTTACATCAAGCACAGCCACGCGATCAGAAACGAAAAAGCCCTCCGGCTCACGGAGGGTCACCTCCTGCAGTTCATGCCCCATCAGCCCCAGAACGTCCACTGACATGCAGCCGGTGAGAACGGTCAGCGTCAACAGCAGCAATGCAACCAGTGCACGTCGGATCATGGCTTCTCGTCTCCGTCCTGTCGCTCCGTCACGTCGCGGCGTTCCCGTTCACCAGCTAACCTACGCTCCGGAACGACTGCCGCAACACGCGCGGGTCGCCCTTCTCACCAATCGCCATGGGAGACCATCCGCTTGCGCCGCTGCCCGGGTACTGGTATCGTGAGAAAGAGGAACGCCCCCGCTTTGTGGAAGACGTGATGAGATAACAGTCGACGGGTTGAGTGCGGATCAGATGAACCCTGCGTTGCTTCAAGATGTTCTGCATAGTTACACATTGAGTGCGCGGAAGCGGCACGAAATGTATGAAACGATGCGTGATACTGCGGGTCAGTTTGAGCCTGATATCAGGCGATATTGGCAGGAAGCCAGCCATGGCCCTTCGAGTCGGCGTCGCTACCACATATTCCTGAAGCTCCACGCGTATGCGCTGGAGAATGTCCTGAAGGCAGTCTTGGCCAAGCTGAGACACGAGCAGTATTTCGAGTGCATTTCGGGGCGCGGGGCCATCCCAAGTGATCTGCACACACACGACCTTGGGAAGCTCTGGGAGTCGGCCGTTGGCACCCCGCCTTCTCGAAGGGAAGCCGAGCTCCTTGACCGGCTCAACAGGTCCGCTGAATGGCGAGAGAAGTATCCGACATCCTTCAGGGAAGAACACCCGTGTCTCTGCGGGGATGCTGGGAGCAGGAACGTCGAGGGCTCCATCTCCGCCCTGTTTTCCGAGACAGACTTGGCTCTCCTCGCCCGTCTGCACGACAAGGCCCTTGGCAAGTACCGAGAAGTGACGACCAAACATGAATCGATAGTGGGCCGTGATCGATTGTGTCGTTGACCAGGCCTGAGCGAGGGCGAAGCGTCCCGGCGACTCTTCGGCCACTATGGGAGGGCGCAATGTGGGAGGCGGTGCCACCCGGCGACTCTTCGGCCAACGCACGGTCCCGAGGAACTTAATCGCGTTGCAGAAGGGGGCACGCAATACCAGACGGGAGAACGATCAATATGAAACCAAGCAGCAAACCCGTCCGGAAATGCCACGGTTGTGGTCTGAACCTGGGAGACCACTGTGGCGTGTATCCTATCCCCCGAAAGATGTGGCATCACCGCACTTGTGTGGGATACCGGAACGCGGACATGCTTAGCCAGTACGAAGATGAGCAGGCCAGGCATCCCCCTGATCCGGCCAGGCAAGCCAGGCGTGAGATGGCCAAACAACGGAATTCTGAGCCGCATTGGCAGGGGACATTGCCGTTCGCAAACAGATAGTGGCCGTTCGAACCGGACCGTGGGTGTTCCCCCGATCCGGCAACTGATCCCGATGGTTTTGGGCAACGCCTAGCCCTCGGCTCAGCAGCCTGGGGGGATTGCCCAAGCACAACAGTGTTCCGGCCCGCCTCCCAAATGTTGCATCCCCTCGCCTTCCCGGTACCGTGATCACAAGAAGGTCGAGGGAGCTCTTGGTGATGATCATTGCCCGTGCCGTCGCCCCGCGACGGCCGCGTCCAGCACCGGTTCTTCGTGGGGCAAAGAGAGCGAAGGACAATGCTTGTATCCCTCGGCCCTCTCCGGTATCGTCCATCAGAAGACCGAGGGAATTCCTAGTGGTAATGAAGAGCAGCTGAGATTCGGAAAGGGGTGCCTTCCTGGGGTTGGGTGATGTCCCGAAGCATCGAGCACACGCTGGCGATCTGCACGATGAATCTGGTAGCCTGAGAAACGATGAACTACTCCAGGACCATCACGTGGATCGTCGTCGCCGCCCTGAGTTGGTACGGGATGATGGCAGTGCACGAAGCAGGTCACTGCCTTGGAGCGTTGGCCACTGGTGCCACGATCGAGGCCGTGAAGATCCCGGTTATTGGATTCTCACGGACCGATTTCTCCAAAGGCGACTGCCCGTTGTTCGTCGTTTGGGCGGGGCCGTTGCTGGGAGCGACCATGCCGGTTGTGCTGTTGGCATTGCTACGAGCGGTTGGCGCCCGGGCCAGGCACGCCCTGCAGTTTTTTGTCGGTTTCTGTCTCCTGGCCAACGGCGCCTACATCGGGCTGGGGGCCTTTTCCGGCGCTGGCGACTGTCGTCAATTAGCGCAACACGGCAGCCCGGGATGGACGCTGGTTGCGTTCGGTGTCCTCTCGTTCGGCGGCGGCCTCTATGTGTGGCATCGAATGGGACCGCTTCGAAACTGGTTTGCCTCAAACAGCAGGACAGGATTCGACCCAATGCGTGCGGGCTGACGCCGCCCCCCGCCGCAGGCCCTGTCGTTCGGTGTGGAGGATGCCATGAGACGCATCATGATGTCCCTTGTTGGGCTGGTCTTGTCAGCAGGAGCACTGGGAGGAGAAATGGCGGAGCTGTCATTCCGGAATCCAGACATAGTAGGCGGGGCAGAAGACTCGATTGTCCGTGAGGTTGCATCGGCAGTGATCATCCCTGGGCGTGCCCACGATGATCTCTGGGTGCACCCGAATTTGGTCACGATTCCTGGAAATCCCATTCAGGTGGAAATGGCGCTTCGCTCGACGGATCGCAGGGGCGGCGACAAACACACGGTCTTCAACTACTTCCGAACGGATGACGACTTCCGATCTCTTTGCCCGATTGACGGCCCGACATCTCCGGCCTGGAGACTCATCGGTCTGACTCCGGCTGATTTCGACCTGCCGACAGAGGCCAGTGTCGAGCTGCCCGAAGGTGAGTGGCATTGGGCGAGAAACGCTTCTTTTCTCGATTCCGGGACCATTGTGTATCCCTTTCTGACGCTGAAGGGCCACTGTCGATCGGTTCGCACAGTGGTGGCGCGACAGTGGGGCGAGAAGTGGAGGCCTCTGTGCGTGTCCGAAGGCCTTGCCAACGAAGTCAAACGTGGACTTCTCGAGCCCCAGATCGTCAAGTGCCAGCATCGCCTCTTCATGACAATGCGAGCGGAGGATGGGTTCGGATATCTAGCGGTAAGTGAGGATGACGGACGCTCCTGGAGCAAACCGCAGGCTTGGCGTTGGCACGGCGGCGAGAAAATACGTATGCATACCACAATGACCAAACTCCTGTCGCATTCAAACGGCATGTTGCTCGTGTATACGAGGATACGCGACGACAACCGAAACGTCTTTCGAAACAGGGCGCCGCTCCATTGTGCCGATGTGGATCTGACGACCTTATCGTTGCGGCGCTCAACTGAGCGCGTCATCATCCCGAATCGAGGACTGCCGGTGGGCAACTTCTGGGTGTGGCCCATTGACCAAACGAAGAGCTATGTCTGCGCAACCGAGTGGCCGCGAGACGGTCGAGCGGCGAACGGCGACACATGGCTCGCGAAGATCTACTGGCGGATTCCCAATCAACGCATGACAGACCAGGGACGCGAACGGCTAGCTGCGAAGGAGCCATCGAACCCCCATTAAGCCCACCCAATCAAGCACACAGGATCCTCGGCAGCGGATGAACGCTTCCGAGGAAACGTCCCGGCTGAATCCGGATCACCTTGCAGCCCCCCGTGCTCCATGGTGTGGCCACCTCGAAAGTCAGGTTTCTGAACCATGAAAAGGATGCGTCATTTCTGGGGATTCGGACTGGTTGTCTTTCTGGTACTCATGTGCGTAGTCGCGTATGTGGTTTCCCAGCATTCGACGGACCTGCGCTGGTGCTCCCAGTGCAGGAGCAAGCGCATCGTGAGCTGCCGGAGCAACCTCAAGCAGATCGGGCTGGCTCTGCGAATGTACGCTGCTGACAACACCGGGCACTTCCCTTCTGCTCTCGAAGCAGTGGCGGGTGCCGGATATCTCGCTTCACTGAAGGCGTTCACGTGTCACGACACAGTGACAACTCCTGCCGGCTCTGTCGAAGAGTTCGACCCTGAACGCCACTGTGATTTCGTGTACCGTGGGAGGAACATGACCGGAACATGTGGCGGACACCCCGCGAAGAAGACCATCATCGCGCATAGCAAGCCGGGCAACCATCCTGGACACTTCCACGTTCTGTTCGCAGACGGCTCCGTCCCAGGGTGCTGTCGAAGCGGGAGTATCCAGGAAATCGCGAAGAGGAATGGCTGGTACCTTCCAGCCCGTGCCGTCGCCGGAGACCACCACGAGTAGCCGGGCCGGCCACTCACCCAAAGGAGGAAAGCATGAAAACCACAGGAATGATCGCGACGGCTTTGGTCGTGCTGCTGGGCTGGACCTGTGCTGCACAGTCCCAGGATGAACTGAAACAGAAGGTCCACGAACTGGAAAAACGAGTTGCCAAACTGGAAGCTGGCCTTGGCCCCGTGCTGGCTCGGATAGCGAGAGAGCAGGCGGTCGAGGAACAGCGGCTGAAGGCCAGAGCGCGTATGCGGCAGGACTCTGAAGTCTACTCACGTGAAGCGCTGTCCAAGATTGAAGGCCTCTACCAGATTGCCAACAAGAAGTGGGGCTCCGAGGCAGGCAAGGAAAGCCTCAAGCAACTCGTGTCCCACTATGACAAAGCAAACCGCACAGGGTGCGCACTCCTTTACCTGGGACAGATGACCAAGGGCGAGGAGCAGATCTACTGCCTGACGGAGGCGATCGACGGATTCAGTGGCTGCTACTATGGGGATGGGGTGCAGGTGGGGGCTTACGCCCGACTCATGCTGGCCAACCGACTCAGGAAGGACGGCAAGACTGATGAGGCGGACGCGCTGCTTGAAGAAATCCGAGAGCAGTTCCCCAATGCTATTGATCACCGGGGCAGACTCCTGAGCGAGATACTCCCGCCCAAGGCCCGGAAGTAGCCGCCGAGGCGAAACGGATCCGGACACCGATCCGGCGACCTTTGTGCTCGGTGATATCCATGGTCCCGGGAAGATCCCGATTCGCGCCTTCGTCAGCTCCTCGTTCCCACGACACGCCGACGCCATTCGCTGGCTCAGGAGCCGTTGAGGTCCCGTTCCTGCCGCTCTGAGGCAAAGAACTGGGTGATCCCCAGACAACCCTCGTTCCGTACTCGAGCCCCGCACCCCCAACCACCTGTCAGCCCCCCGGCTGTCACGTGTGCATTCCCGGCTTCTCCCACATTGCACCACGAATCGGTCCGCAGCCGGAACTGCGCGGGGGATAGGCGACCAAGCGCCGCGATGCCCTCTGAACCACTCCGCGTGACTCTTTCGCTTTCTTCAACCATCGCCCGCTATCATGCACTTGCGCGCACTTCTTTTTTATGGTACACTATAGATAGATCGAGGGGACAGATCCAGACACCGAAGAAGGAGGTACCCACCATGGACAAGGACACTCACGGACAAAACGGGAACCGTCGTTGCATCACTCTCATTGAGTTTCTACTGGTCCTGATCGTCCTTGCCCTCCTGGCCGGGATGCTGCTGCCCGCGCTCAGTCAGTCGCGTGGAAGGGCGCGACAGATGAACGTCGAGCCGGTCGTGTACCACAACACGGAAGAGTACGACTACTACGAGGACACCCCATTTCGAGAGACTCGAGCCAATCCCTTGTCCACCTTCTCCATTGATGTGGACACGGCGTCCTATTCCAACCTGAGACGGTTCGTCACGTCAGGCCGACTTCCGCCAAAGGACGCCATCCGGATCGAGGAAATGGTGAACTACTTCGACTACGCGTACCCGCCTCCCGGCGATGCCCATCCGTTCTCGCTCAGCATAGAGCAGAGCCGCTGCCCCTGGAACGAGGCCCATCCGCTCGTGCGCATCGGGCTTAAGGGAAAGGCGCTGGAAGAGCGGGAACTTGGTCCCGGAAATCTGGTTTTCCTGCTCGATGTATCCGGTTCCATGAGTGCCGGTAACAAGCTCCCGCTTGTGCGCAAAGCAATGAAAATGCTGGTCAAACAGCTGGAACCGACCGATCGAGTGGCGATCGTCACGTATGCGGGAAGCGCGGGATTGGCCCTGGAGTCAACCCCCGCCTCCGAGGCCAAGAAGATACTACGCGCAATAGGCCGTCTGAAGGCAGGTGGATCGACGGCTGGGAGCTCAGGAATCAAACTCGCCTATGACGTCGTGGCCGAGAACTTCATTGAGGGAGGAAACAATCGGGTCATTCTGGCCACGGACGGCGATTTCAACGTCGGCGTCTCGTCTTCCTCTGAGCTGGTGCGACTGATCATAGAGAAGCGCCAGGCGAGTATCTACCTGACCATATGCGGGTTCGGCATGGACAACTACAAGGACGGGCGCATGGAGCAGATCAGCAACGCGGGGAACGGAAACTACTTCTACATCGACAGTGCAGCCGAAGCCCGAAAAGTGTTCGTCACGGATCTGCGCTCCAACATGTACGCCATCGCCAATGATGTAAAGATCCAGGTCGAGTTCAATCCCCTTCGAGTAAAAGAGTACCGTCTCATCGGCTACGAGAACCGGATCCTGGCCGCGAAGGAATTCAACGACGACTTGGTGGACGCCGGCGAGATGGGCCCCGGACACACAGTGACGGCGTTGTATGAGCTTGTTCCCCCCCCCGGCCCGGAACACGCAACGGCTCCCAGTGAACTCCTCTACCAGGAGACACGGCCATCAGCTCAGGGAAAGGCCAGCGGCGAAATCATGACTGTCAAAGTTCGCTACAAGCTCCCTGGCCGGAACGACAGCCACCTGTTCACCCGGGGAATCGCGGAGATTGACACTCCCGCAGCTCCGCCCAGCAACGACTTCCGCTTTGCGGGGGCCGTGGCAGCGTTAGGAATGCTCCTGCGGGAGTCTCCGCATCGCGGCGATCTCTCAATTGATGAGGTGATCGAGATTGCCGAATCAACCGTTGGTTCTGATGCCCCGTCCTACCGTCGGGAATTCGTTGAGCTGGCACGGCAGTGTGCCCCCTTGATTCGCACGGCGGCAAACTGACCGACACCGGTCCAGGAGGCCCGTGACTTCACCCAAATGAGTTCGTGATCGAAGGAGTGTCGGCAAATGAAGAAGACAGTCAAGCTATGGCGCGTCGTGATTCCCGTGGTCGCAGTGGCCGCCATCGCAGGCGGTGTTGCCTACTACAAAGGTCTACTACAGCCCTTCGGTCTCTACCGACCGTCGAACGCCCTCATGGTGATCGCCCCTTACAGGTATGCAGGCACCTGGGTCTTTGACGATCAGGCCGTTGGACTGAGTCGTGAGCCCTTCGTTTCCGGCATCCCGGAGATGATGGACGACATGGTCAGGGACATCCCGGATGCCGAGAACGGGTTTCGGTTGCTGTTCTCAACCCAGCCTTTCCCCGGCCATACACACAAGCTCACCTGGCGACGCGGCAACAAGAGTGGCAACTGGTACTACTGCGAGCAATACGACAGCGAAGGCTGGCTCTGCCCGGGGCTGTTTCGCTACTACCAGGAAGCACCGAAAGAGATCTACGCCAAGGCTGAGAAGAGGTAGTGCCCACCGTCCGCGCGGTTGTGCTGCTCCATTCCTGAGTTCCCTTGAGCAGTTGCATCCCTCCCGCAACCCGATATCGTGAGAGCAGGGGCAATCCGGCTCCGTTCCCCCTCCCCTGCAGAGACGGCTGTGGCCGAGTATGATGCAGTGCCGAAGAACGGCAGTATTGACCACAGCACCGTGAGCTTGAGAGGCCCCGGAGATGCGGGGGCATCTGAATGCGCCGGAACTTAGCAGGCCTTCAAGGTGGGAGGGGCTGCCACGCCCCGATCTTTGCCTCCAGACCAGAAACCAAGCAATCGGCGGGTGGCACCGCCTCCCACGTTGACGCAGCCGCCTCGCAGAAGCGAAGTGCTTAAGTTCCGCCTCATTCGGGGGCATGTTCTACTCCCAGGACGCCATGGGGCCAGTCGCGTGCTCTTCAGCCCGAGTGTTCGCCTGGACATGACCAACGCCGTCCGCCAGGCAAGACCGTGCGGGATCGAACCCGCGGAGGAACACGCATGAACAGCCATGGGAACACTCGTTTCCACCACTTGCTGGCTGTGTTGGCCGCCCTGTGCATCTCCTGCCGGCACGCCGGCGACGCTCTCCCCAAACAGCCCCGCAAAGAGATGGTGGGGGCGACTGTCCACAGCGCCGCGGGAAGGACTGAACCGCGCCGGGATTGGGGCGTTGCGTATTACATGCCCTACGACAATTCCCTCGCGTCTCTGGGGCCACGAATCATCGACCGGATCGAACGCGGGACCAGGTCACGCAATATCGTCTCCGCGGTCCAGGCTGATTTCGTCGGCAAAGGGGGGATGTGCCGACACGCGATTCTGGCAGAGGGCACGCACAGAATTCCGGTCCCTTCCGAACGTTCAGCTGACCCCGAACAAGCAATCGCCTATCTGCGGTGGTTCGTTGAGACGTTCCCCTGCCGCAAGTATGCATTCATCTTCCTCGGCCACGGCGGAAAGGTCGATCAGATGTGCAGCGATCTGCACCCGGGGCCCGGCGGGGAGCACTGGATGTCAGGGAACATGCTGGGCCGAAAGCTCCGAGAATTCCGCAACAGCACTCATGCACGCGTCGAGCTGGTGTTCCTTCAGCAGTGCGGGCGGGGGTCAGTTGAGAATCTCTACAGCTTCCGAAAGACGGCGAACTTTGTTATGAGTTCACCGATCAACGTTGGGGCGCCCAACACCTACCGTACCCGTCTCAATGGATGGCTTGCCGCGCACCCCGATGCCACCGGAGACGGCATCGCCCGCAAGATTGCTGCTGAGGACCGGGACTTCGCCGTCTACACCTGCGCTCGTGGAGACAGACTTGCTGAGTTGGCCCCCCGACTCGACCAGGCAATCAAACCGTTACTCGACGGGAAGGAACTGAGCCCCCCAACGCTCCCGCCAGTGATCTACTCCAGTGGCCGGGAACGCGCCGTCGACTTCCGGGCACTCCTGCACTCCCTGGCAAAGGCAAACAGCGGCGAGACTGCCCGGATAGCCCAACTCCACGAGTGGGTGGGAAAGGAGCTTCTCACCTCCGTGAACTTCAATCCTCGGCAGCGGGACCTCAGCGCGACGCACTGCGGCCTAAGTGTCTTCGTCCCTTCGCAAGCAGCTGATCTCGACCGGTACGCCCAGCTTGACCTATACAGGGAAACGGATCTGCCCGCGCTGTGGAAACGGCTCATGGCCCCAGAGAAGAACGCCGCCAAGACAAGGTAGGGAGACGACCCCATCGGGCTCGCCCCGATGGTGAGAGAGATTGGTCCCCCAAGACGACCCGCGCTGTCCCACACACGCACGCCCTCCCCCGAGGTGACCAAACCACTCCGGAGGAGGACGTGGGGTGTGTTGGGGGTGTGGATGGGGCGGAGGCCTGCGCAAGGGACCAATCTCTCTCACCACCCACACGAGGCGAGTGGGGTCGAACACGAACAGCAGTGGCTTTCCAGCCCTCTCGTCGTTGTGGCCGGCCGGCCCTGCACGTCCCGGCGATCCTCTCCCGGTTGCATCCCCTCCACATCCCCGGTATCGTGGAGACCAAATGGACGAAACGCCATATCCCCGTCAATCTGGAACATAGAGAAAGATGCAACGATGACATCACCTTCCCGCAAGCCCTGTGTCGTGTGCTGGTCTGAAGCCACCGCACCTGCCGACGTCTACCCCGCCGACATCAACACGGCCGTTGCCGAGGGACTGGCCCAATCACTGCCCGATTGGGATGTCGTGATCGCCGGTCTCGACGACGCCAATCAAGGGATCCCGATCGACCTGCTGAATCGCTGCGATGTTCTCGTCTGGTGGGGACACAAGCGGCACGGCGAAGTGGATGATGCCCGGGTTGAGCAGATCGTGCAGCGGGTGACACAAGACGGCATGGGATTCGTGTCGCTGCATTCCGCCCACTTCGCCAAGCCGAACATCGCCCTCATGAGCCAGGAGCCAACTGACCCCGCCCTTCTGGGCGTCGTCCGCCCCGAAGGCCGCGTTGCAGCCTGGGGAGCCTACGTGGGAGACAGTCTCGATCTAACCGTTGAGGCCACGGCTCCGGATCACCCGATCACTGCGGGTGTCCCGCCCTCCTTCACCATTGCCCATCACGAACGGTACAGCGATCCCTATGCCGTGCCCCCCGCAGAAGCGATTCTGTTTGAAGGCGATGCAGTGCTGCAGGACGGCAGCATCGACCACAGCACGGTGGGACTGTGCTGGACCCTCGGAGCCGGCCGCATGTTCTACTTCCAGGCCGGCCATGAAACCGACCCGGTGTTCTTCGACCCGAACGTTCGCCTGATCATGGCCAACGCGGTCCGTTGGGCAAAATCGTAGTGCCACCGGGGAAGGCGTGTCCTCCTCCGTCAGAAACAGTGCCGAGGAGTCTGTAGAAATGAACCTGCGCCCAGACCTCATGGACGAAACGTCGCCCGAAGGCATAGAGGTCGTCCAACTCACCACTGGGCCGGAGATCTCAGGATCGCACCTCTATATGGAGGCGCAGATTTTCTCCCCGGACTCCAAGCACTTCCTGCTGCACCGTTCCGCTACTGCCCACGGTGGGGATCGGACAGATCCGAAGCACCAGTACTTCCGCTGTGACATCGACGATAGCTGCTCCCTGCACCAACTGACAGAGGAGACCGGCGCATGGGCGCCATCACTGGCCCCGGATGGCAAGGCGGTCTTCTATTTTGTTGATGAAACGGCCCCAGGTCAAGGTCGTCTGTCACTCAAGCGCGTGGACCTCGACGGTACTAATCGCCAGACGATCATGGTCGTCGACTCCCCCCTGCCTGACACTGACTTCCGGCCGAGCCGACTCTACCCCCTGTCCACCATTTCCGCTGACGGGAGGCGTCTGGCGATCTCCTGCTTCCTCGCCGACGGTAACGCAGTGCCCCCTACCTGGGGCCTGCTGGTCTTCGACGTGGAGAAGGCAACAGTGGACCTGATCATCCACGGGCCAAGCTGGTGCAACATGCACCCGCAATACACACGCTCATCGGTCCCCGCTGATGTGCACGACATCCTGATCCAGGAGAACCACGGGAACGAGGCGGACCGGCAGGGCCGGATAGCGAAGCTGACCGGGGGCACCGGTGCAGACATCCACCTCATCCGCGATGACGGCACCGACCTCCGCACCATGCCCTGGGGGCGCGACGGCACCGAGTACTGTCAGGGCCACCAGTGCTGGCGCGGCCGGAGCTCCTGGGCCATCACCAGCACCAGTACTCGCCTCGAAACAGGACACGAAGCACAACTGATCGAGAGCCAGGCTGTGGTTGGAGAGGGACACCTGGGGGCACGGACGCCCGGGGCCGCACGGAATGATCTGACCCGGGACGTCGCGAATCCTCATTTCCATCACTTCGCCACAGACAGCAAGGGGAAGCGTCTGATCTCAGACGCCCAGCCGTTCCAGCAAGGGGGGCATGTCGTCCTGGCCGATTTGGGGACACCCGGCACCAGCCCACTCACGAATGTCACGTACCTCCTGAATGCGGGGTCCTCATGCTGCAAAGAGAGCCACATCCACCCATTTCTGTCGCCCGACGGATCAAAAGCGTTCTTCAACTCCGATGAATCCGGCATCCTCCAGGCTTACATGGTACGAGGATTGAGCTCGGCGTAGTTCATCACCAATGAGGACAGATCAATGACATCGACAACGACCTGGAAGATCGCGGCCGCCGTCTGTGTAGCCGCGTGTGTGGGACTGTTCAGATGGGGCTACGTCAATCAGAAGCGAGCGGGGGCGCTGCGCGAGCAACTGGCCACCATGCGCGAGCATGCCGAACTGGCAGAACAGACCGCGACCACCACCGTGCCCACCGTGCCGCGCGACCAGTACGACGCAGTGCAGAACCGACTGACGACACTCAACGCGGAGAAGGAGCGTCTCGAGAAAGAAGTGATGCAGTTGGCCCAGACCATCAGCAAGAACACCACGACGGAACCGAAACTGGAGCCAGAACCGGAACCCCGGGAAAAGAAGACCGGACCCGGTGGGATGTTGGCCAAGATGTTCAGCGGCAAACAGGGGAAGAAAATGGCCGAAATGAGCGCCCGGGCCGCGCTCGACATGCAATACGGCGACTTCTTCCGTGAGACCAAACTGCCCGCTGACGTGGAACAGAAGATCCGCGATCTGATCGTGGCCAGCCTCGTGACTCAGATCGAGCAGAGCCTGGGCCGTGCAGGTGATGGCGCCGAGGCGAACGCCCCGCTGCAAACGGAGAAGGAGCGCGCGGCACAACTCCGCGCCGAACTGGCCGAACTCCTCACCCCCGATGAACTCGCGACCTGGGACGAATACGAGGAAACCAAGACTGAACGGATGCTGCTCCAGCAGTATGACATGCAGTTGGGCATGTATGCTCCGTCGCTGAGCGAAGACAAGCGGAAACGCGCCTCCGAAGTCCTCGTCGGTGAGTTGATGGCGACAACGAAAGCGAACGCACTCCAGACCACAGGGAACCCGAAAGACAACTTTGAGCAGGGCATGAAAGCACAGTTTGATACGCTGGATCGCGCCCGGGAGAAGCTCGCTGCCGAACTCAATGAGGAACAGCTCAGCGACTTCGACAAATTCATCGAGCAGCAGAAACGCCATATGCGCATGGCAGCCACCATGATGGGGGGACTCGCCGAGGAGGCAGAAACCAAGGAAGAGTAAGGAGGCCAAACATGCACTCACGGAAGCCACCATTTCACCGTATCGCGCTCTGCTGCTCAATCCTCCTTGTAACGGTCTGTCTTGCGGAAGTCCGGGAATGGACGGACAACAACGGAAAGACGGTTAGGGGAGAACTCGTCGAGATCGGGGACGAGACGGTGAAGCTCAGAAGTGCCAATACCGGAGACGTCCATGATGTCCCGATCAGCAACCTGAGCCAGGAGGACCAGGTATACATCCTCACTCAGATTCCCAAGAAGGCCAGGGATGACCAGGACTTCGGCCCGGTGATGGAGCAACTCACCGGGGTCGAGTTCAATCCGGTCGTCCTCATCATCATAGCCATCCTCAACCTTCCGCTCTATTTCTTCTGGGGGAAGTTCATGTTCAGCGATTGGGCCGGCTTCATGGACGCGATCAAGTTCTGGCTGACGCCGGACTCGTGGTCGTTCTGGAGAGGCGAAGCCATGGATGATTGGTTCGCGGAAATGAAGTTGTTCTTCTGGATCGCCGGATCCGTCGCGGCTGTCTTTGGCGAATACTACCTGGTCCAAAAGTACATCCTGTGACCGAGCCGCTTCCGCTTCGGCGCTCACATCCCTCATCAGCCCGTCCTCAGTGCCTTGGATCACGCGCGGCGCGGCACTATCTTGTCAGCAGGCAGGAGCGTCCCTATCGACCCCGCGCCCCGTCGGCAATCCGGGGAGAGGTACCACAGAACGTCCAGGAGTCCATCGGCTATGGTTAAGCGGTCATTCCCCACGATCCTATGTGCGCTCTCGATTGCCGTCCTGGCTGCAGGTCTGTTGCCGCGATCCGCGGTTGCCGAGCCGGCCTCAGACGCCACTGGAAAAGTCTTCGTCCTCCCCATCCAGGGCCCCATCGACAAGTCCATGCTCTTCATCTTCCGTCGGGCCTTTCGCCTGGCCAAGAAGACCCAGCCGGAAGCAATCATCATTGATCTCGATACGCCCGGCGGCCGCCTGAAAGAGACCCAGGAGATCATTGACTGGATTCGCTCGGTTGATGTGCCCGTCTATGCGTTCGTGAACCCCAATGCCATCAGCGCCGGGGCCATTATCAGCCTTGCCTCCGATGCCATCTTCATGTCCCCCGGCTCGAGCATCGGCAGCGCCATGCCCATCATGCTCAGCCGGACGGGCGGAGGCGTCGAGCAGCTCCCTGACGACGTCAAAGAGAAGATGCTCTCTGTGGTTCGGGCCATGGTGCGAGGGCTGGCCCAGGAGAATGGGTACTCCGAAGACCTGGCCGAAGCCATGGTTGACCCCGACAAAGAGTACAAGATCGGTGAACGGGTGCTCTGCGCTGAAGGAGAGCTCCTGAACCTGACGGCGATGGAAGCAATCGAGGTCATCCCGCCACAGGAAGCCCCGATACTCTCCCGAGCTCTGGTGAAAGACATGTCAGCCCTACTGGCTCATGTGGACCTGGCGGACGCTGAAATCGTGCGCTTTGAGGAACAACAGGCAGAGAAACTGGCCCGGTGGATCACCATGATCGCGCCAATCCTCCTCGCTCTCGGGGCTCTCGGCATCTACATCGAGTTCAAGACGCCTGGATTCGGGCTCCCCGGCATCGCCGGCCTCACACTGCTCGCCATCTTCTTCTTCGGTCACTTTGTGGCAGGACTCGCAGGCAAAGAGGACATGGCCCTTGTCATCGTTGGGCTCATCCTCCTCGGCGTTGAGATATTCGTTATCCCGGGGTTCGGCGTTGTCGGCCTTCTCGGTCTGGTCTGTATCGTCGGTGGCCTCGTGCTCGGAATGGTCCCCCATATGCCCCAGGGAAATCCACTCCCGGGCGTGGATCCCAAGCAGATCACCTATGTCGCCGAAAGCCTGGTGATTGCGTTGGCCCAAACCGTGGGAGCAGGTCTGATCCTGGTGCTTTTGGCGTGGGTTCTCGACCGCTACCTGCCCAAGATGTCGATTTACCGCGGGCTGATCCTTGAGACCAGTCTAACCAGCGAAAAAGGCTACACCTCCAGTGGCGACTCGGGTTTTGACCGCTTCCTGAGCCAGGTGGGGGTCGCCGCGACACCACTGCGCCCTGCCGGAATCGTCATGGTCGGCGACGAGCGCGTGGACGTGGTCAGTTCAGGCGACCTGATCCCAAGAAACACGCGTGTCAAGATCATCAAAGTTGAGGGTTCGCGGATCGTGGTGGAACCCGCTCCCCCCGAAGAGGGAACCAGCGAGAGCAGCCAATGACCCAGCTTCATCGCTTCGGGCCAGGCGCACCGGCCTCCTTCAGCGTGTCCATACCCACGCCTCAACGACTGGCTGTCACTGTGCTCCTCATCCTCTCCTTTGGCGCCATTTCCGAAGCGCAAGACGCTCCGGCCCGACGAAAGACCTTTCGTGTTCAGGGCACACAGCCTGCAGAAGAAGCGACCCAGCCCGCTCCTCAGGACAACCTGCCCCCGCCACGGCCCGCCTCGGAGAAGATAGTGATTCCGCCACCACCGCCACCACCACCGGCTCCGCCGGGGGCCATCAAGCTCCCTGCCCCTCCGCTCCGACCAGCAAACACAGCGGACGGGAAGGACCTCACCAAAACAGCAACTGACGCCGATACGGTCATCGTCACTGTCGATGGGGCCAGCCTCACCCGCGGGGATGCCCAACGCCAGGTTGAGGAAACGCTCGCCGCTCTCTCCCGCAGCGGGAGGCCCGTTCCCAAGGAACACCGCGTTCGCCAGAAGGCCCAACGTTACGTCGTGGACTCCTTCATCGCCGGCACGCTCCTCGAAAACGAAGCAAAACGCCGCGGCATTGCCGTTGACAAGGCAGCCGTCCAGAAGGCCATCGATCAGCGTGCCAAGCCTGCTGAGAATGAAGCCGATCAACCGACCGCCTCGGAGAAAGACCTGCGCAAAACAATCGAACGTAACCTCCGGATCCGCGCCCTCATCGACAGCGTTACAAAGGGCCAGGACGCGGTCACCGCCGCAGAGGTCAAATCATTCTACAAGAAGAATCGACAGAGATTCCGGACACCTGAACAGGCCCGCGCCCGTCACATCCTGATTGAGTACGAAGAGAAGGACGATCGGGCAACCAGAAAAGCCAAGAAGGCGCGGCTGGCTGCCCTCAGACAGCGCATCGCTGCCGGAGAAGATTTTGCGGAGCTCGCCGCTGAACACTCGGCCTGCCCCAGCGCAGCCAATGGCGGGGACTTGGGATTCGTCCCGCGCGGCTCCATGTCGAAACCGTTTGAGAAAGCCCTCTTCTCGCAGGAGATCGGTGAGGTAGGGAAGACTGTCGAGACCCGTTTCGGCTGCCATATTGTCCAGGTCCTGGCAAGGCGTGAATCAACCATCCGGAGCCTCGAAGAGGGGCGAGCACAGATCGAAACGCACCTTCAGGCGGAGAGGAAGCGCAAGGCCACACGAGATCTCGTGCAGACACTCAGGAAGAGCGCCAGCATCGTCTTCCACAAACGTAATGAGTAGAGGAAAAGGGATACCCATGACTGTGCAGGAGCTGCTGAATCTCTTCGATCAAAGCTGCCGACGGTGCGTTCTGATCGGCGACGAGACCAACGGCGTCGTTGCGGGCCTGGACTTGGAGGGACGCCTCTTCACGTTCCTCAACGGGGATGTCGTCAGCCGGGTAAACCCCGAGGCCTTCCTGAACATCACCACTGCAGCAGAATACCTCAATCCCGGCGGGGATGGCCTGTGGCCTGCTCCCGAGGGATCCCTGTTCGGCTACGAGTATTCCACGCCTGACTGGCGCGTTCCCCCGGGGCTTTCCGGAGCCCGATTCTGGGTCGCGGAGTCCGCATCGGGTCACGCCCGGATACGGGCCGAAATCGACCTCATAAACTCACGAGGAAGAGGAATCCCCACAGCCTTTGGGCGCGACATCTCCGCCTCTGAAGACAAGGGCGTCCTGACGGTGACGGTGAAAGAGACCATCGAGTACCTCGGCAAGGATGAGCTCGGCCCGGAAGAATGCCTGCTCGCCCCCTGGTCCCTCTGCCAGTTTGACTCCGGTCCCGGGTGCTGTGTGACATTCCCCATCGCGAACGCCAGTGATGTCTGGGACCTCTACGATCCCAGTACGGACCAGCGGACCTGCACGGACGGGATCTGCTGCACACGCACGGATGGCCAAAGCGACCGCTATCAGATCGGTCTGGCGCCAACCGTTGACTGGCTCGAATACGTCAATCCACAGTGTGGCCTTCGGGTCCGCCGAACGGCTGAGCCCCTCGCTCAGGGTCTTGATTACATCGACATCACCGACCGACCGCCGATGGATAGCCCGGATGATCGTGGGATCCGCTTCAGTGTCTACAGCGACCCCAGCTGTTTCATGGAGATCGAGGCAGCCGGCGGAGCACCACGCATCTGGCGCCCCGGCACAAGCTCAACCGTCACTGTCCACACAATCTACTCGCGTTAGCTGAGCGCGATTCCCCCCCTGGAGGGCCCAGGTCCTCAGCGACCTTCGGACACCCCGGGAAGCACGACCAGCGCATCCGGATTCTGCGTTGCCGCGGCAATTCCCTGTATTCCACCCTCGGACACACTCAGCGGCGTTATGTCGACAATCTTCCCCGGACACGCCGCAACGGCCAAAATCCAGCCACGCAAATCCAGCCAGAAACAACGCCCGTCCCGGCAACCGGCCGCGATCAACACACCGTCAGGAGATGTCACCTTCACGATCTCGACGACTGCACTGCTCAGGGGCGTCGCCCAAAGCGGAGTTCCTCCCTGGTCGAATGCACACACGTAACCGCTGTCCGAAGCCGCAACAACGAGACCAGAACTCACCGCCGTACGCGCAAACGTGAGGAGACTCCGAATCGGTCGTGTCGTGTTGTGGATCCAGAGCTGTTCTCCCTTGCTCTGCTGCACGTCATAAGCGCGTAGATTGCCACGGTTCGTTCCGCAGAAAACGGTCGCTATCCCATCACCATCGAGGTCGCCTACCGCGACGGCAGGGAGAGACGTACACCAACTCCCGTTGAAGAGCCTGCGCTGTTCCCTGCCCGACGCATCGAAGATTCTGCAGTAACCGTTGGATGAAGTCAATCCATTGCCTGCCAGTACGTGCCGTTTCCCGTCAGCAAGGAGATTGGCCGTCACAATGGTGGTGCAGATTCCGTGGTCCATGCGGAAGTTCCACCTCTCCTTGCCCGAGTTGTCCAGACAATGGAGATGCATGTTGCCGGCCCCCACCAGGATCTCCGGCACACCGTCGCCAGTCAGATCATCAGTGTGGATTTTACGGACCTTGGCGCTGCCCAGGGTCCACCACATCCAGATTTGCTTCTCGAGCATGAACGGGATCTGGCGCTTCCAGAGCAAGTCACCGTCCCCGGACAGAGCATAGAGATACTCGTCGTCGGACCCAACCAGCACCTCCGGCACGCCATCAGGTTCCAGATCCGTCATGCACAGTGCATGCACCGCTCCTTGAGCCGTGAACTCACCAACGCGCTCCCCATCCACCGACCAAACAAGGACGCTTCCCGACCTCGTGCCCGTGACAAGCCGATCCCCGCCGTCTCCCGGCACCATGGCCAACGACAGCGGCGAAGAAGGCAAGGGCATCTGAGCTGTGGACACCACCCGCTTGGCCTCAGCCCATTGGGGCTGCAAGGCCAACCCCGAGGGCGCACTCCTTTCCCAGGCAGCCGTAAGCGCATCATGGATTTCGGCCACGTGTTCCTCATTCCCCGCGTCAAAAGGAGCGCCGTCGACCTCGAGTCGAGCGTGGTGCAAGACCGGATCGCCCAAGCCGAGGCACGCGACTCTCCCGGCCAACACAAGCCCCCCAATCCGGATCACGGTGTCAGTAGACGACGCCATCACAAAGACGGTCGAGTCGGCCGACCGCAGGAGTGAGCCATGCTCGGACAGCCGCCTCAGAGACCATTCCCGGGGTGCCGTTGCCGTGCTGGTATAGAAGGCATTCTGAAACGCCGCCGTGTCCCCGCCCTCCATGACTCGATTGATGCTCTGCTCACAGATGCGCAGAACTTGGTCGTAGTGCGGATCCATCGGCAGATCTTTGCCGAGGTTCTCACGGTCCTCATCAAACGTCGCTGACACACCTGCGGGAAAGACCAGATGGAAACGGTTGGCGGTCGGGGTCAATGCCGGCTCGGCTCTACCCGCAGGCTGCAAAGCGACACCGGTGAAGGCCATCGTGTAGCCACCCGATTTGGGTTGAGTGCCAACCGCCGTGAAGCGGATCCGGTGCGCCCCGGCAACCAGATCGATAGGGCCGAAGCTGTGCCGACTCATGCGCGGTTGCCCGCTCACCCAGAGATCAATGGGACTCCCAATGGGGTGCCCGTCAATATCGACGCGCACGATGGCGCGCTTGTCGAAGTCAAGGGCGGCAACAGTCAACTCATGCGGCCCGTTCTCCGTGGTTGGGAGCGACACCTCAACGAAGTCCTCAACCGCGTCCGCCCGATAGAAGAGGGCCTCATACCCGTCAAGGCAGCGAAGGTGCTTACCGGACGATGACGTTACAGCCGCCACAAGATCACTCCCGGATAGGCCTGATGATGAAGCCGCCCCGTCTTGCGACAGCGTCCACCGACCCGGGGCGCACGTAACATCACCGAGGCCGCGCCAGCCCAACACGAAGCCATAGTCATCGGCTTCCCCGGCCGCCAACTCGTCGAGTACAAACGTGAATGCCCCCTGCAACCAGAGGATGTGGCGCGTCCAGTCAGCCCCATTGTAGTCGGGAAGGCGGGTTGCCGAATACACGGCGGAGGTTCTCTCGAAAGAATCCATCAGTTCTGCCGCCTGGGGCACAACAGGATTCCCGATTCCCTTCCTGGCCACCGTGACAGCGTTGTGGAAGCTCATGGTGGGCCCGTTGAAGATGTCAATTTCACAGAGCCAGCGCCGACCGTTGGCAGAGTACTCCCCAATGCTGTTCGCATCATCGTAGGAATGGCTTCCCCCTGCCACCCCGTCAAGCATGAGATACTCGTCCGTTTCAGCGAACCCGGATCGGATGGTGAGCTTATCAAATGAGCGCTCTAACGGAACGCTCCCGGCATTGCGGAGCCCCGTCCGAAAGTAAAGGCGATCCCCGGGAACGACGGTCAATCCCAGATGGTCCTCGGGCGTTCGGGGTGATACGCCAATGGCAAACGAACGCAACGGCTCGTCAGTGGAAGCGCCACGAGTACCGCGCTTGTCCATCATGTACTGGAAGCGACCATCCCGGAGCCAATACGCCAACTTGGCGAAAGCGCTCAGGGGATAGCCACCGGGGGCAGTGTCGCCCAGGAGCACAAGCTCGCCACGATTGTTGCACACGGAGATGCACCGGTCCCCGAGCGGCCGGGCGTATTGCTCTCGAAACTGTTCCGACCAGCTCGGTTCCATGAACGCGATGTCCAACGTGTTGTCAAGACTGCCTCCGAACGCGTGCTGACTTAGGCTGTCCTCGTAGGAACGCGAACTCGACAGTGGGGCGCGCCAGAAATCGCGCAGACGAGCCCGCCAGAGCGTGGTCTCCACCCCGAGATGCCCGGTATAGTACTTGGCGAAGTGTCGCCAGCCGAAGTAGAACGCCCGAGCCGCCCGGGTGGCATGGTTCTCTCGCGAGCGCAACCCCGGATTCATACCACTGTAGCCGTATCCCTGTGAAGACCGCATGATCTTCAGCAGCTGATTGGTCACACGCAGGCGCTCGTCATCGCTGAATACGCCGCTGGCCTCCATGAGCTCCCAGGAGAGTGTCCGCGTGACGTAGTAGAGATGAAGGCTCGTGTCCGACGAAAAGAGCGTCTCATCAGGAGCAAACCACGTTGCCAAAATCCTCTCGCGGTAAGCCTGCGCTTCCGCCACGTTCCCACTCTTCAGGTACCTTCCCGCCGGCCCCATCTCACGACGTCCTGCTGGGCGCAGGACCGTGTTTGACGGGATCGGTGGCCCGCGCTTGACGGTCAAGGGAACGCACAGAGCCCCCTCGCTGCTGCCAAGCGCATCAACCACGGCCGCAACGGCCGAAGTCAGCCCACCGGCACCGGAAACACCCACAACCAGAACGTTCGCCCCTGTCCCCCAGGGATCAATCAACGGGCGCACGACAAAGCCATCGCGGCCGGGGAAAGCGAGATCTTCGTAGGTGTAGTAGTTGAGGTAAAGGCTCTCGCAGACACGGTTCGTGACCATGTTCCCGAGAGCGACAATGTCGCGCGGGTCGTGCTGCGAATCATAGGTCTCGTGATCGACAAGAACGGCCGCGACACCACGCTTCCGCAGGCGTCCGTGGAGCTCTAGGGCCGCTTCGTTCAGGGCCTCTCCCTCCCCAGGACAGAGGACGACCTCACCCGTCGTGAGAGCTAGGCCCTGGCGCAGAGGACGGGGCGCCAACAGTTCCACGTGCTCAAACGTCCGCAATGAGATGTCATCAAACCAAACCGTACCGGCCGCGCCGTACAGCCGCACATTGATCTGGACCGCTTTGACCTCGGGCCCAAGCTGACTGACTGCGGCGTATCTTGTCCACGGTTTGGAGGCCACCTCCCCCTGCGCTCCCCCAATCCCCGTGGTGGCGCTCTGACCAATCCGTACGTGTTCCTCGTCCAGGTGGTAGAGAGCAAAGAACGCCCCGTTCTGCCCGGTCACTTCCTCGAGTCGGGCCCAGACCGAGAGTATGAACTGCGTCCCCGGTTCAGCGACAGAAATTGGGGCTGAAGTCCAACTGACAGTCGCCCCACCGGTGGAACTGATCTTGAGAGAACGTCCTCCCGAATGCACAGAATCGTCAGCCCAACGGCAACCCGGGTTGGAGGGTTCCCAGTGGTCTGGACGCGTGCCGTCCCGGCTGAGCTCAACCCCGGAATTGGGTGCCAGTTCACGAAGCGTGTCACTGGATGCGGCGTACCCGAGCACAGGCAGCACGACCACCAGGAAGCTCGCCATACGTCGACGCCAGGGATTGCCTCGGAACGCGCTGTGCAGAATCGTGTTCATAGTGCCTCAAGGCGTTGGTGCTTGACAACTCCGGGCAACGGCCCAGGGCCTGACCGGCCCCGGAACGACAGTACTGTCTTCACTGCAGGCTGGCCAGCTCAGGGAGGGGGAAGGAAGATGCCCGGGGACTGGAGGAGGGTAGTCCCCGGGCAGGGGGGAGAGAAGCAGAGATGGTATTGGGTTTACCACCCCGGCATGTCTTCAGGCCATGAGTCCCGGTAGACGTCCGGTCCTAAAAGGGCGGCGGAGCCGGACTCCGTATCCAGGTAACCTGAGGACGGTCTGACCTGATCAACCCAACGTCAGTTCGAACTGCGTTGAGCCAAACAGGAAAACGATCAACCACAGAACGAGGATTACTCGTTACGTTGACTCAAAGCACAGCATAGAGCATGCCAGGAGCGGTTTCCCCCCTCCCCAAGCACGACAACCTGCAATCAACACCATGTCTCATCGTGGTGTGCAACACAATTGTGTCGCAAATTCGCAGAATCGACACACCCATGCACTCCCCTCCGACACTAAGTGCTCACAAGTGGCCAACGCGACACGTGTCCACCGTCGGTGAAGACCAGACAGAGCTCAATCGCCGTGGGAGGCAGTTGCAGCATCTGGGCCAGAACGCGACCATAAGCTCTCAGCTGGGCATCGTGATGCCGCACACGCTCCGCTACCGTCGCGTAGCCCAGGTCGTCGCTCTTGAAGTCAATGATGGTTGCCGCCTGTGGAGTGCCATCAGCCCGATTCCGGATGACAACACGATCAAAGACCCCGGTCAGCCACTGCCGTCCGAGAGCCGCCTCGAAACTCCGTTCACGCCAGAGCTCAGCCGGAAACGCCGGCCTGCTCAGAGCCTGACGCACCGCCGGGATCTCCCACAGTTCGCGCACGGTCTGCGCCACTCGCGCAACCGTCTCGGCCTGGAGGCGACCGCGGAATGAAGTCTCCCACGCATCCAAAGCAGGAGCCAAGTCCATCTCGTCAATCCACTCGACCTGCTCGAAGAACCCATGGAGCGCGGTGCCGAAATCCCGGGCCGCACTCCCTGTCTGGGCGAAAAGCCGGCCCGCCGACACGCGCTCACTCCCAGCCTGAGAAGGCGACACACGAATGAGCCGACGACGCAGAGAAGCCTTCCCTGCGAAGTCTGTTGGGAACGGGGCGCGCGAAGACTCCTCAACCGGAGCGGCCAGCGGGTGCGCGACGAACCACTGTTCGTCACCCCGTGCGAACAACACATCTGCGCTCCCGTTCAGGCACGATGCCCCCGGGGCCGAGCCCCCAAGCTGATGAGTTAACAGCGTCGCCTGCTTGATGCTGGTCGACGACTTCCCGGGAGGAGTGACGATCATGTAGAGAGCCCGTTGCGCGCGCGTCATCGCGACGTACAGGACACACAACTCCTCGAAACACGATGCAGCATCGTGAACGGACACCTGAGCGGCCAAAACAGAATCCGCCTCGGCGATCAGCCGCGGCGGCAATTTGAGGATCCACTCGGGGCGATCAACCGTGGGATCCCGCTTGACGGCGAAGCTCAAGCCTGAAGCCTTCGCCAAATTCTGGGACTGCGACGGCTGAAGATCGGGAAGGATAACGATATCGAACCCCAACCCCTTTGACTGGTGGACCGTCATCACGCGGACGGCCCCGATCTGTGCTGGTTCAGTGAACTCGAAGTCATCGATGAATGCCAGGAAATCATCCACCAGCCGCTCGCGCCCGCTGTCGAACCGGGCAGCCGCCTCGATCAAATCACCAAGCCGTTTGCGCCCAAACGCATCCAGAGCTTTCTGCTCCTCGATGCGGCCGGCCCAATGGCGAACAAACCACTCGTAACCATTCTCCTCCAGTTCCGACAACAGACGCAGGGGCAGATGGCTGGCCCCGACTCCCGCCCGCCCCAGGAACGCTCCGAGAGGGCTCATCTGGACTTGCCGCCAAGCAAACAGGTCGCCTGGATGAGCAGCCACCCGCATCAAAGCCAGCAGAGCTCCCACAAGAACGCTGTCCTTCAACGCAGCCTTGCCCTCAAAGGCCACAGCCAACCCGGGGCACGCCTCCCGCAGGCAATTCACGACCCTCAACCCGACCCGATTGCTGCGGACCAGGACGGCTACCGACAACCCACGGCGCAGTGGATCGATCTCCTCGAGGAGTCGCGCCGTCGCCTGGAAACGCTCCCCTTCGCCTGCACGTTCGGCCTCACTGGGGCCTTTGGGTTCCAGCAGGGCGGCGTACCCGTGCGTGTTCCCGTCAAGCCACTCATGCACGTCCCAAATGCTCTCCCAACGAGCGACGCCGCCGGACGGCAGCGACGCCTCCTTCGCCAGCTCTTCCGAGGGTAACCGGTCGAATACGAGGTTCACAGCCTCGACAACCGGCTGCGGGCAACGCCGGCAGACCGGCAGGGACTCACAGTTCAGGCGCTCGGCGTAGTGCTCCCGCAGGAGATGGAAAAGCCTCGGATTTCCGCCACGCCAACCGTAGATGGCCTGTTTTACATCACCCACGTAGAAAAAGCTGCGCTCAGCCTCGCCGGCGAGCAGCACTTCATCGATCAGGTTGGCAATGACCTGCCATTGGAGGTCACTGGTGTCCTGAAATTCATCGATCAACCAGTGATCCAGACGACAGTCCAGCCTGTAGTCGATGTACAGACGCTCATCAAGGTTCCGCGTCGGCCCCGTACCTGCCTCACATCCCATGCCCAACAGGTACTGAGCATCGGTAAACGTGAGACGACCGCGGCGCCTCACCAAACGATCGTAGAGGGCCTCATACTGATCCATGAGCTCGTGGATACCTGCCGTCCGGTCGAGAGCACGATGCATCTCGATATGACAAAGGCGGAGGAGCAGTTGACCAAAGCCTTCGGCCTGGGCCGGTGTCAGCTCATAGTCTTTGCGGTAATACGTGATGCTCCCGCCCCCCTTGAGTAGCTGCGGGAGCTGCGCAAAGAGGTCGCGGAAAAGGACGCTCCCGAATCGTCGATCCTCCCATCTGCTCGAGAGACCATGCTCAGAGAGCGCGACTACCAGCTCATGCAGCTTCTCCGGCAGGTCCTTACGTGTGAACTGCTCACCGGTAATGGATGCGGCTAAGGCGTCGGCCACTTCCGAGGCATCATCACCATCGCCTTCCTGCCACAGGGCGCCTGCCGGCCAGATGCCCCGTTCACAGCCCCACTGCTCCGCACGTGGAGCGACCAGATAGTAATCCCGGTGGAACGCCGCAATGAAGTCATCAAGGCGCTGATCCATTCCCTTGCCTTCGTCACCGGCCGTCGCCCGCCTGAAGGCCGAGATAAACGCCTGTCGCCCCGCCGTATTCTCCCGCCGGGTCGAGAACAGCTCACCGAACACATCCTCCCGAACCCGACGCCGAGCACCGGCCTGCTCATCGAGGATCTCAAGCTCCCCCGACAGTCCCAACTCGTTCGGGAACGAACGAACGATGCCGACCGTGAAGCTGTCGAGAGTCTGGATACGCAGCTTCTTCATCGCGTCCACCAGGTGCCGCAACAAGTCCTGGAACTCGCGGCATGTCGCTTCCGGTCGTCCGATTTGGCTACCCGTCTGCGCCGCACGCTCCGGGTCTCTCGCCGCCGCACAGAGATAGGAGACAATGTCGTCGAAGATCTCCCCTGCTGCTTTGCGGGAGAAGGTGACCGCGATGATTCGTTCGGGAGCCACCCCTGCGGCCAGGAGGGCGATGTATCGGTGCGCGAGCCGGAACGTCTTGCCGGATCCAGCCGACGCGGCGATGGAGAGGAAGCGCTGCCAACCGCTCATTGTGAATCCCCCAGGATGGCCTCAAAACCAAGCTGTGTCGCTCCCCCGGGTTCACTGCCCACGGAGGCCGCCCAGGATTCACAGGCTCCCACGAAAGCCTCAACGTCAACACACGCCTCCACATCATCCACGAAAAGCGTCTCAAAATCGTCGAATGCCACCCGCTGTGCCGGTGGCCAGAACCGCCTGGTGGTCAGATCCTCCAGAACACCGCGAGCGCACCGCTCCGCGCCACGCAGGAGCCCGACATGGATATCCCAGGGGGAGATCTGCGTGTCAGCAGGTGTCCTCGGAAGAGCAAAGTAGCCGGCCGCCACCGGAGCCGTGCTGCCTGCCGTCTGCTGCCACGCCAGGCAGTACAGCGGGAGTTGCAGATCCCGCCAGCGCCGCAACCCCATCTTGCCCCGTCGGTCGGCGACCTCGATGAGCTGGTACTCCGGGGGGGGCTCTCCCTCTGCCTTCGGTGGAGCCCCAAGGTGTTCGCTCTTCGGGTCCTTGGCCGATTCAGACGTCTTGTAATCGAGCACACGCCACTGCCCGGTCTCGGAATGGCGGTCGATTCGGTCGATCGTCCCACGGATTTTCCAGCCGTTGTGGAAAGGAAGATCAAAGGGCCACTCCGTCTCGCACACCTCCCAGCCGGCTGCGACATCCAGGACATGCACCCGGGCTGCAGCCGCCAGCCGTTGCCGCATCACCACGGTCTGCACCTCAATCGGCAGCGAATGGACGGCGCCGTAACGCTCTGTCAATACCGCATCAAGTTGCTCGAGAAGGAACTCCCGGACCTCCTCTTCCTTCACCGACGCACGGATAGTCGAGTCCCGACCGAGAGCTGCCAGGGCAGCGTGAGTGATCGTGCCGAAATCGCTGGCATCCATCTCGGACTTCTGGCAATCCATCGCATCCATCCCAAGCACATGCTTGAGGTAAAACCGGAATGGGCACTGCAGGTAGTCGCGGAAGCGCGTGACCGACAGATGCTCCCGGGCATCGAACGCCCGTTGCGCCTCCTCCGGCGGACGAACGTCGAGCTTGAACGTGATGCTTGGAGCAGCCCCCGATCGCCGGTCCTCAGGCTCACGGAAGAGGCTTTCCATTCGATCGGCAAGATCACCATCGGGACAACGCAGCAGCAATCGCGACGGCTTGAGGGGGTCCCCGCTTCCAGAACGTTTCCCGACCACGAAAGCCGTCACCCCGTCATCACGACGGGCTTCGATCAGAGAGTGCATGATGTAGGCATCCCGCGCCAGCCGGGTCAGGTCACAACGCAACCCGATCCGCTGCCTGAACGCATCAGGCAGAATCCAGTCGTCCGTCTTCCCGTCAGGCACGGCTCCCTCGTTCATCCCGGTGACGATCAGCATACGGGCATCGTTCCACGGCAGCTCCAGCCAGCCGTCCAGATCAACCAGTGCCTCGTGTCGTTCCTCGTAGTAGACCTGCTGCCCGAGTAAGTGAACCACGAACGAGAGTCCATCAGGACCGGACATCCGAATTCCCGCACGATGAGCTCGTTCACAGTCCTCCAGGGCCGCAACCAAAGCCTGAGCCCCTACGCTGAACCGACGGTCCTTCTCCTGGGCAGGTTCCAGCATGCAGTCGGAGTAGATCGTCACGAGAAGTTGGCGGATGGCCTCGGTGGGCTCCATTCCGAGGAAGGCGTCCAGAAGGCGTCCCACTGCGGCGGCAGCTGAGGCCAGATCTGCGAGGTGGCTGCGGCGCCCCAACTCGCTTCCTTCCGGGGAATCGGCCGGTAGCCGGCCCATTACATCATCAAGACTCTCAGGCAGGCAATCCCCTCGGAAGCGATCGACGGCTCCCAGCAGATTCCAGGGCGTCGTCTGCGTGGTCTCACAGATCCACTTGAGGGCATCAGGGTGCCTCAATACATCGGCGAAACCGGCGTAACTGCGAGACCGGGCCAACCGGAAGAACGCCTGTACGAGGCCAAATACCGGATGATCGGGCAGCGGGATCCCGGCCGGATCGTAGGCTGAGATGCCATGGTTCTGAAACTGGGCAATCAAGTGGGGAGCCACGTCCCGGTCCGGCACACCGACGGCAACATCAGCCGGGCCGAAATCCTCTTCGGAGCTCATCTCCTCGCCATCGAATGAGCTGATCAGGTCCATCACGACCCGAGCCTGATCCGTCGGCCCGCCGGCCACCAGGATGCGTTCCTCCGGCTCGGGGACATCGAGCTGGCGCTCGCACCAGTAGCCCGGCAACGGTCGGCCCCAGTCATCAAACGCATCGGCTGCGTCCTCGGGGGCGTGGATCAACACCTGAATGTCGCAGGTTGCCCGCAGTCGCTCCAAGGCTCGTACCATGAGGACCGGAGGATCAGGCAAGGCCGCGAGAACAAGACGCCGGGTGCCGACGGGTAGCTCGGCCTCCCGCGACCGCTGAACAGCGGCCCCGTAGGCATCCGTGAGGCCGTGGTCGCGAAGTCGCTGAACAAACGCCGCGTCGATTCGGGCAAGGTCGTGCCACCGCTCCGCCTCGGGAAGTGACTCGCCACACGTGTTGATCACGTCCTCGATCTGCATCCCGCCATCAGCCAGATCGCGCCGCAGGTTCTGGAGAGTCGTTGCCGTGCGCACAGCCCAGGGGTAATCCTGCTCAGGGGGAGGCACGGGGAAGAAGCCGGGGAACTCGCCCAGGTCTGCATCAAGTAACAAAGCGGCAAGCGCCCTGAGGCCGGCAGCCTGGCCAGCCACATCAACCCCGACCAGCGGCTCCAGGAAGTGATTCGGCGTGGTGACCCGAACGGAAACCGCGGCCGTACCCAAAGCGGCACACTCACGTGCAAAGGCCTCCCGCAGGCGTCGTCCCGCCTGCCGGGTCGAGGTGAGTACGAGAGTACCGTCGAGGTCTACCGGCCCACGGCTTCGTTTGGGTAGGAGGAAATCGACCACCCGCGCCAGGAGTGGCCGGCGCCAATCCAGAAAGTACCTCGAAACAGGCATTGCCAATTCCCCATCCGTTCCACAGTGACCGGCCCCACCAACTCGAATCAGGGCTTGACCGGCTGGTTGCCAACGCACCGGTCGGAGTCTAGGGTACACTACCGACAACGGATAGCCAACGATCGTAGATACTATGAGGGAACTGCTCAAACGCAAAACGGCCACAGGCGCGTTGAGCGCCGGTTTTATCGTGTCTGCCCTATGCATTCCCTTTCTTCTCACAACGACCCCACCCGGCACCCTGCGCGCCCTGCGCATTGCCATGCTGTTCCCCCTCGCAATCATCCTTTTCCAGATCGGCCTGGCCTGGACGCCTCTGGCAGAGGGACGAGACATGCTGCGCAAGGATCTCCCCTCCGCCACCTATCTGCGCCTCGCCCTGGCCGGTATCGGCCTCGCAGTCCTGGGCATCCTGATCGTCGACCCATTGCTCGCCCGAGCCCTGCCGCAGTATTTCCCCAAATCCCTCGGCCGCCTCTTCTGCGGCCTGCCATGGGTAGCTCTCTTCCAACCGCTGGTCTTCGTGGTCGGCTGCTACGCCTTCACCGCCCGCTTGACCCGACGCCCCGTGGCGGCCGTGGCTGCCGTCATCCTGGGACACCAGGGACTGCTTCTGCTCCAGCTGAATGATGGAATACCCGTGACTCTAGCCGCCGGTCTTCTGATCGTGAGTGGCGCATACGCACTCGTCCTCGGCGCCAGCTACCGACAGTACGGCTATGCCGGCCCCGCCATCATCGCTTTGATCTCCCAACTCCGCCATGTCCTGCGCTTCCTGTAGCCGACAATCTCCAGAGGAGAGAATGAACGTGGATCTTCGCTCAAATCGCGTGATCGTTGCCTCGCTCTGCACGCTGCGACGGTGCGCCAAGCTCTGGCCTCTGCTCCTGCTCATCCTCCTCATACCCATTATCCGTACTGCCGCCCGGGCGGCGAGCCCGAAGACGCTGGAACGCCGCAGCAAGGGCAAAGCCAGGCGCACCAAGTTCAGAGCCTTCGTGCGCGAGCAGTTCCCCGCGGCGTTCACCCTCGGAGAGGAGCGGTTTGGGTGGCGCTCCCACGGAGGCACCGATTGGGTTGCCCTGCCCGACTCGCTCGGGCCAAAGGCTGTGGTGCTCATCCACGGTGTCGATGAGCCCGGAAAGTGCTGGATGAGCCTGGCACCGGAACTGGTCAGGAACGGCTTTCCTGCCTGCGAATTCCGCTACCCCAATGACCAGCCCATTCGCGATTCTTCCGCGTTCTTGATGACCTCACTCGAGGAACTGCGGACCAGAGGAACTGAAGAAATCGTCATCGTGGCTCACAGCATGGGCGGCCTCGTGAGCCGGGAGATGCTCACCAGTCCTGTACTCGACTACGAACGTTGGCGTAATGACGCCTCATTGCCCGTCGTGCGAGCCCTCATCATGGTGGGGACACCAAACCACGGTTCAGCCCTGGCTCATTTCCGTTTCATGGCTGAATTTCGAGACCAGTGGGGGCTGTTCATCAAAGGGGAAGGACATCTGCTCAATGGCCTCGCGGACGGAGCCGGTGAGGCCAAGTACGATCTTCTGCCCGGAAGTCCGTTCCTCACTGAACTCAATGCCCGCCCCCACCCCAAAGGCATCTCCCTCACAGTCCTCGCCGGAATCGCCAGCCCACTGACCCATGACCGACTGGACAAAATGGCAGGAACGTGGACCAAAACGCTTCCGGACTCGTGCCGACCAATGGTCACCGACCTCAAGGACGAACTGCTGAAGCTGACCGGCGGAATCGGCGACGGAGCTGTCGCCCTGACGTCTACCAGGCTGGAAGGGGTCCGGGACCACGTCACGGTGAACGGAAACCACCTGTCAATGATTCGTAACGTCACCAAACGCAGCACGCGAGTCCCCCCGGCCGTTCCCGTCGTGCTCAAGCGCGTGCAGGCCATCTGGCCTCCCACCCCTCAGAAGTAGGAAAGGCCACACATGAGTAGGCCTCTGAAGTGGACGACACATGGAGACTTGGCGATCACTCGCGGTATGGCCGTCCGGCGCGAAGAATTCCTCGACTTCATGACCTTCCAAGCCAACGAGCGGCCGCTCTTCACCGAAATCTTCGGTCCCATCATCGGCCTCAAGGAAGAATGGCATGCCCAGGGCGCAACCCCGGAAGAGCTGGATTTCTCCGCGTTCCGCTACCAAGCACCGGCGAACGGTGGACTCCCGGTCAGTACCGGCTGGACCGGAGGCAGCAAGACCGAGACCATCAGTGAAACTGACGATGTCCTCATCACCCGGGACGCCATGGGGCGAACCATGCAACTGAACAAGAAAGTCGCAACCATCCCGCTCCCTCTCGATTTTCCTGTCAAGACCATGGATGACTGGCTCGCCCTCAAGCCGCATTACGAGTTCGCGGAGGCCAGACTTGCCGCGGACTGGGTAACAGCTGCGCGACGCCACCGAGAGGAAGGACGCGTCGTGACGGTCGGCATCCCGGGGGGATTTGATCAGCCGCGCCAGCTCATGGGAGAAGAAGGAATCTGCGTCGCGTTCTACGACCAGCCGGAACTCGTCCACGACATCCTCGACACGATCGGTGCGACGGCCGAACAGGTCTTGGATCGCGTCTCCGCCACCGTGCAGATCGACCAGCTCAGCGTTCACGAGGACATGGCCGGCAAGAGCGGGCCGCTCGCAGGGCCGAAACAGATCGCAGAGTTCATCGCCCCTTACTACCGACGCATCTGGGACATGCTCCAGGACCGCGGGGCACGCCTCTTTGATCAGGACTCGGATGGCGATATGAACGCCGTTATCCCGGCGTTCATGGCCGCAGGCGTCAATGTCATGCACCCCATGGAACCAGCAGCCAACATGGACATCGTCCAGGTCCGCAACACCTACGGAACATCGCTGGCGTTCTACGGAGGCATTGATAAGCACGTTCTGCGACGCAGCAAGGAGGAGATCGCCGCAGAGCTCGAGTATAGGGTACCCCCCATGGTTCAGACCGGGGGCTGCATGCTCGGCTGCGACCACCGCATCCCGAACGGCACCCCACTCGAAAACTACCGCTTCTACATCAACAAGATGTGGGAGATCCTAGAGCGCGAAACGGCCAGGCTCTAGTGGCGGCAGGCTAAGATAGGCGGCGGGAAGTGCATCCACGGAGAGGTCGCCGGACGGCACCGCCTCCCACATTGAGGTCAAGTGCGGCCAACGTGGGAGGGGCCGTTTCGACGCGTCCCACGACTGTGGGACTTGCTCAAGGCCCTGAGCCTGGTCGAAGGGCTGCGATGCCCCGATTGCCTCTATGTCAGTGCCGTTCAGCTCCCGCGAGTCGCGGCTCAGGCGGGCAGTCACAGACCCAACGCGAAAAAGCCGGCGTCCATGGAACCGATGCATGGCTGAGTATGTCGTACAGGTTAATCGTGTAGCGCTTAGACCATGGGCGCGGGAGTGGCCCCCAAAGGTCACAAAACGGAAAGGTATGGAGGGTTAGGACAATGAAACTGAGTAGCTACAGCAGATGGATCGTCGGAGCGTGTGCCGTACTGGCACTGGTGTGCGTGACTGATTCCGCCTGGGCCTGTGCCGGCTGCGGGTGTTCTGCCAAGAAGGCCAAAGCGGCAGTCAAGAAAGCCAAGGCCGACGTTGCGTTGTGTACGAAGTGCGGCGAGATCAAAGGCAAGGAGACGTGTTGCAAGGCCGACGCCAAGAAGTGCGGATGCGGCCTGCAGAAGGGCTCCCCCGGATGCTGCAAGATCAAGAAGGGCGCCAAGTCAGCGGCTCTGTGCGCAAAGTGCGGACAGATTAAGGGCACCGATGCCTGCTGCAAGCCCGGTGCCAAGAAGTGTGGCGGATGCGGCCTCCAGAAGGGCGCCCCAGGCTGCTGCAAGATATAGCTGACTGGCGACAAGAGCCGAGAGAACTCAGACAACCAAACGGCCGGGCCCGATGGGGTCCGGACGTTTCCGTTTGGTCTCCAAACACGCCCTCAGCCCTCAGCTCCCGTCACTCCTTCTCCAGCGGAGCACCGGGACAGATCGGCCGATCATTGGGAAAAACGGCCTGGTCCGCGCGTGTGGTGTGGTTTGTCCAATGTGCTCAACCCGCCGACCGGTATGCCCCTCGCTCAGAGACGATCTTCCGGTACAGCTCGATCGCTTCGACCGGAATGTCCGGTCCAAGAGAGTGGCTGCCGACAATCAACCCTCCATTGCGACCGGCATCGACGATCGCTTCGATATGCCGGCGAACGGCCTCCTGTCCGCCACGTGGCAGAATCTGAATATTGCATACGCCGCCGATCAGGAACAGCCGCCCGAAGTACTCCTCGATCAGATCCTCAATAATCAGGCCGGCACTGCGCTCGACCGGATTGATGCCGTCAAAACCGGCATCGACAACCATCGGCAACAGAGGCCCGAGGTTCCCGTCACAATGCAACACGACCCAGCGAGCCCCGGCCGCTTTGAGTGTCGCCACCATGCGCTCGTATATCGGCAGGAAGATGCGCTCGAACATACGCGGTGAGAACATGGGCGACAGGGCGTTGCACATGTCATCGCATACCCATACACCCGTATCGCAGACGTCGCCTCGACGCAGAGATTCCAGCCCGATTTGCAGCAGATGGTCCCCAACCCGCTCGGCCAGTTCCCGGGCAAACACCTCATCAGCGGCCAGATCCATCAGAAACTCGGCCTCACCACGGAAGAACGATGTGCGGATGAACACGCCGCCAATCTTGACGAAGGGGGCCTGTCCTTTGGTTCGGGCAGCAGACACTTGATGCCCCAGTGATGTGTAACGACTGTCCAGGGCCGGCGAGTCAAACACGATGGCATCCAGGTCACCTGGGGCCTCCAGCACACGCTCCACCGTCTCCGAGAAATAGGTCCCCGGGCGGGTGCGAATGACGCGCCCCCAGCCATCATTGCGGTACACGTACCCATCCTGCTGCTTCACCTCGCCGGCCTGAGTCGAGAACAGCGACTCCTGACCGACGCAGATGCTGATGTCGTTGCCGAAGTGGTCGCTGGCAGAGACATCACTGGGGATGCCGCGCTCCCGGCGCCAGATCTGCTCCCACTCGGCCCAGAAACTCTCGAAGACAGGCAGTCGATCCGGGGCCTCGAAGGACAAGGCCTGTTTGACGATCGTCGCTGAATCACTCTTTTTCATCGATCAGCTCTCCCTGACATTCCTCACGCAGCCACGCGGTCTGCCGGACGACTCGACCGGCTTCGTCGCCTGCAAACTCCACCTCGGGAGCCAGCACGACGACGGAACGACGGAACACCTCACGCTGCACTCGCAGCAAAAGCTCAATGACGTCACTCTCACTCGCCCCCTTGTCGGCCAGGAACCAATTCGCGTGTTTCTCGCTCACCTGGCATCCCCCAACCCGCAGCCCTTTGCAGCCTGCCATCTCGATCAGTTGTCCTGCCGAATTCCCTGGGGGATTCCGGAAAACCGAGCCCGCACTGCGGCCGACCGGCTGCCGTCGACACCGGGCCTCACGCGCTTCGTTCAGCCGTTTCCTGCACGTTCCGGAGTCATCACTCCCGCGGCGGAGGACGACCTCTGTAAGCACGACATCAGCGGGAATGTCGGTGCAACGGTAGCCCCAGGAAACGGCAGCCCCACTCCGTTCCCATGCCTGACCATCCACTCCCAGGCCCCGCACAGAAAGGACATGCTCGCCGATACAGACGCCATCGGCTCCTGCGTTCACTCTGACCGCCCCGCCAACCGTCCCCGGAATGCATGCCAGGGGCATGAGTCCGGCCGGGATGTCACCACTGTTCCCCAGTTGCTCGAGTCCCCGACTCAACGTCACTCCAGCTCCCAGAGACGCCCCGCTCGAGCCACGCGAGATAGACTGGTACTCGCCTTGTTCGAACCGTAACCACAGACACAGATCCGGTCTGTCGGTGCCCACCAGGTTGCTTCCTCGGCCCAGCACTCGAACAGGCATGCTCCATTCGTGGGAGAAACGCAAGACCGACCGCAGTCCCTCGTTCGTCGTCGGACGAACGACCAGAGGATGCCCTTCCCCCACACCAAGAGTCGTCAGACCTGCCCATGCACTGAGCCGATCTGCACGGACGTGAGGAAGCGCGTAGCGCAACGCCTCCAGAAAACGCTCGAGGCAGGCATTCACAATCCGGTCCCGGAAAAGGGGAACGGCTCTGGTGACATCCCCTGCCCCGATCACGGCCAGAACATGACGTCTGTCCGCTTTCATTACACGTTCCCAGACCGACTCAACCATGTCCGCCAGAGATCCACCTGAAAAGTGCGCGCCCCCCCGCACAGCTTCAGCCACTTCCCGAGGATCCGCCAGTTCACTGTCATCGCACCACGCGGCAAACGGGGAGACCACCGTCACGTCGTCAGCTGCCCCCAATGCGTCGCCAAACGCTCCGGCGTAGCGCTTGATCCGCTCAAACCGATGCGGCTGGAAAACAACGCTGAGTGCGTGCCCTGGATAGGTGTCGCGAAGTGATCGAAGCGTGCAGGACAGCTCCGTAGGATGATGCGCGTAGTCTTCGACCAAAACAGATCGTCCATCCGGTGACTCGATGTGCCGGGTGAGACGACGCCCTACCCCCTGAAAGCTGGCCAGGGCTTCTGCACTGACCGATGAGGGGACGCCCAAACGGGCAGCCACGGAGCAGACCATCGCGGCATTGAGGCGGTAGTAAACGCCCGGCACGCGCAGTCGCATCCCCGCGGGAGAGGCACTCTCATTCACAAACTGCACACACGGGTGGTCACCAAGCAGCTCATGCAGAGCTGGACAGTCCCAGGCGAACAGCTGATCACCCCGGCGGGCGAACTCGATGAAGCAACGCTCGAGAGCATCCACCCCTCCCAAACTCCAGCAGTGGTCGTCATCTACGTTCAGAACAACCGCGTGCGAACTCCGCACCAATGCCTGAGTTCCATCGCTCTCATCCACCTCAGTGACGAGAATGTCGCCCAGGCCCGCCCGTGCCGGACGCAACTGGCCAAGGATCTCCCCGCCAACCAGAAATCCGGGATCAAAGCCAGCCAACTGGAGCACATGGGCAAGCATAGCAGCCGTCGTGGTCTTGCCATGAGAGCCGGCAACAGCAACCACCTTTGGGTAGCGGGACGTCACGTCGGCAAGAAAAGCGCCACGCCTGATCGTGCGAATCCCCAGCTCATGAGCACGGATCAGCTCGGCATTGTCGGGTTGCACGGCACTGGAATGGACCAGTAGATCTGCCCCGTCAACCGCATCAGCATCGTGCGGCACCGACACCGTCGCCCCGCGCACCGAGAGATGCTGAAGCGTTGCGGAGTCGGCAACATCCGTCCCGCTCACCTCAACCTGCCAATCAAGCAGGATGTGAGCAAGCCCGGACATGCCGACCCCGCCAATGCCCGTGAAATGAACGTGCTGCCACGGTACATCGGTGCTCACGTTGCCCTGCTCCCGGGAGGAATGGCCTCAGACTGTACCGAAGCGATACTCTGTGACCTGTTCGTAGACTTCACCCGGACGCAGAATCGTTGAGGGAAACGTCGGCTGATTCGGGGAGTCGGGGAAATGCTGTGTTTCAAGACAGAAGCCGTAGTGCTGTTGGTACGCGATCCCCACTTTGCCAAGGTGACTTCCGTCCAGGAAATTGCCGGTGTAGAGCTGGATGCCGGGCTCGGTGGTGAAGACCTCCATGACTCGCCCGGATGTCGCTTCCGAGACCTCCGCGACCAGTGCGAGTTCACCGTCGTCGACCATCGGCAGCACAAAGTTGTGATCATAGCCTCCGGGAACATCGGCAATGCGGGCGCCAATCGCGGCGGGAGTGGTGAAGTCGAGCGGCGTCCCTGCCACGGGAAGGAGCTCGCTGGTGGGAATGAGGGTGTCGTCAACGGGTGTGTACCGGTCCGCGGTCAGCCTCAACACATGGCTGAGGATATCACCCGTGCCCGCCCCGGCCAGGTTGAAGTAACTGTGATTCGTCAGATTGATTGGGGTGGCTTGGTCGGTGGCCGCGGTGTAGGTAATCCGGAAGCCGTCGTCGTTGGTCAACTCATAGACCATCTCGATGTCCAGATTCCCGGGGTACCCTTCGTCACCGTCTGGGCTCGTGTAGCGGAAACTGACCGCCACACTGTCATCGCTCTCCGTCTCTTCAGCCTGCCAGACGACCTTATCCAGGCCGATCAACCCGCCGTGCAACGAGTTGTCTCCGTCATTGGCCGCCAGCTTGTAGGTCACCTCGTCAAGAGTGAATGTCGCTTTGGCAATGCGGTTTGCGTAGCGCCCGCAGGCCGCCCCGAAGTAGGGGGTGTCTCTGATGTAATCCTCAAGCGAATCGAACCCGAGAACGACATCGCCGAGGGCGCCATCGCGGTCGGGGACCTGAAGCGTCGTGACAATTGCCCCGTAGGTCATGACGCTCAGGACGACGCCATTGTCATTGGTCAATGTGTAGAGCTCGACGGATTGCCCGTCGGGAGCTGTTCCGAAACCTGTCTTCGTTATACCCATGATGATCACTCCACTAATCGTCGTCTGTCACAGCGTATGCGGCGACGCTTCGTCGTCCGTACAACCAACCCACTGGCGTCTGCTTCTCTTCGTCTCACTCAGCGAAGCATAAGGTACAGGAATGCCAACGCAAGCAAAGAGGCGATGATGGCCTGCCATTGCTGTCGCGAATATCCTAACCACCGCTTCCCATCCCCACCGAATTCTCGGCGAACGAAGTCATCGTAGTCGAAATCGGCGTCACCGGCGTATCCGGAAGGGCCAACATCACCGTGAACGGTCCAGCCGGTTTCCGCATCCGAGCCACACGCCTGACACGCCAATGCTCCTGCACGCACCTCTGCCCCGCAATGCGGACACGTGAATGTCGGAGGACATCTGTTTGACTGGGCACGGTTGGCCATGCTCGAATGACTCCGTCGCGGCGATCAGGGCTGGCCCGCCAAGGGCGAACTCACAACCTAACCCGGCTTTGGCCTCACTCAAGATCTGAACAAAGGCAAGTGATCTACCGGAAACAGGACCGAGTCAGTCACAATTCACAGTTTACTCACACTCGCGGACCTGACCTAATGGGAAACACGGGACATTGTTCATATTGGTGGCTAAGTAACGGCATGCGCTCTGGCAATGCCTCAACACGAGGTGACATAGCAATGAATCAAGTGAAACTCATTTTCGTCGGCGGCTTCCTCGGAGCCGGAAAAACCACGCTGCTCGGAACGGTCGCGAAGAAACTCGCTTCCGAGGGCAAACGTGTCGGTCTGATCACCAACGACCAGGCTGATGACCTGGTTGACACCGGCTTCCTGAAACAAACCGGATCACAGGTCAAAGAAGTGGCTGGCGGCTGTTTCTGCTGCCGCTTCGACGACCTGGTGAACGCAGCGGAAAAACTCCTCGAAGAATTGAAGCCGGACGTGCTCCTCGGCGAACCTGTCGGCAGTTGCACAGACATCTCGGCCACGGTTCTGCAGCCAATGAAGGAACTCTACGGAGATTGGTTCGAGGTGGCGCCGTTCTCAGTCCTCGCTGATCCGCACCGGCTCCGGCAGGCGCTCTCGAAAGACAATGACTCCGGCTTCCCCGACAACGTGCTCTACATCTTCCGCAAACAGCTGGATGAAGCCGACGTTATCGTCATGAACAAGGTCGACCTGCTGAGCCCCGCCGAGCTGGACGCCCTGCGCAACGATGTGAGCACAGCGTATCCGGATGCCACGATCCTGACCATGTCCGGGCTGACCGGCGACGGCGTCGATCCATGGCTGGAGTTGATCCAGGCCGGCGGACAAGCCGGGAAGCGGATTCTGGACGTGGACTACGACCGCTATGCCGACGGTGAAGCCGTGCTTGGCTGGCTGAATGCCACCGTCCAGTTGCATGCCCCCGAACCAACCGTGTGGACCGCGTTCACAGAGGAACTCATCGGTGCCCTGAAGGTCGCCCTCGGCGACCGAGAAGCCGAGATTGCCCACCTTAAGACTCTCCTGACCACACCGTCCGGCTCCATCACGGCCAACGTGACAAATTCGGCAGAAGCGCCCTCGCTCCGCGGCAGCATCGCCGAGCCATGCCGGGACGCGGCACTGATCGTTAATGCACGAGTGCACATCAGTCCGGAAGCCCTTGAGCAGATTGTCAGGGACACGGTCACAGCGGTTTGCGGCGACTCGATTGAGGAAGAACTCGCTCACGTCCAGAGCCTGAGTCCCGGTCGCCCCACCCCCGTCCACCGCTACGACTCGGTTATCTGAACGTGCAGATCACGGGCCCGGCGCTTCGACGGTCCCGTGAATCTGGCTGGTTCACCTCTGGTGTCTTGGCTTTCTCACCCCGAAGCGGGTGACCCCAACGTAGCCCCGGGCATCGCCCGGGGGCCTGTGTCCACATCCACATTTGTGCCCTGACGGGGCACTTCATCTCTTCCAATCGCTTCGGCAATCGATGCACGTCTGTGATGCCGGCGGTCAACCGTTTCTGGTTGGTCAAGATCGTGCCACCCGGGCGTTGCCCGGGCCTACGATGAGTTGCGCCTGCGGCGCAAGTACAAGGTGGCCTCGCGGCCGGCCTGGTCTCGAGTGAAGCCAACCGATCATCGTCCTGGCCGGTGAACAGCACGATGAGGGGCGCGAGCTTTGGCGCGTCCCTCTCTATCGACTCGTTCACCTCTGGTGTTGTCGTTTGCAGCCCCAACGGGGCGGCCTCATCGTAGCCTGGGGCACTCGCCCCAGGTCAACGGGAAAGCAGCCGTTGTGCCCTGACGGGGCACTTCATCTCTTCCAGTCACTTCGGCAATCGATGCACGTCTGTGATGCCGGCGGCCAACCGTTTCTGGTTGGTCAAGATCGTGCCACCCGGGCGTTGCCCGGGCCTACGATGAGTTGCGCCTGTGGCGCAAGTACAAGGTGGCCTCGCGGCCGGCCTGGTCTCGGGTGAAGCCAACCGATCATCGTCCTGGCCGGTGAACGCTGCGATCTCCCGACGAGGCCCTGCGAGGTCGGGAGCATCGGGTTGTTCCCGTCCGGATTCTCCTCGAAAGCCCGACACACATGTTACCCGCAGGAGGGTGGGCATGCCAACCGGAAACGCGCCCATTCCGCCTTCATGCCGAGTGTTTGACTATCGGGTCAAACACTCAATCCGCCTCGCTCTCGTGCTCATCCATTGTCCGGGAACGTAATGCTCTGCGGCGGAGGCCTTGCGACGTCCGCAGAAGCAACTTGTTGCCGGAGTGTCTCTCCCTTGGACCGGCATCGGATGCACCAGACTTCGGTTACTGCGAGATGAGACGCCCTGTCCTGCTGAACCGTAGGGCAGGTATCACCACCTGGCCAGTCTTTGGCCGGCTGAGGATAACCGGCCTACAATGGGGCGATCGACCCCGAGGCGAACCCGTGATCGGTCTCGCGACGACCGCCATCGATCTCCCGCCCGGTTGCCTGGTGTCCCATCTGTCTTTGCCCGGCAACGACGTGCTCTGCGGCCGAGTTCTGCGAGGTCCGCAGAAGCAACTTGATATGTGGTCCGTTCTTTTTCGGTTCACGATTACGGGCGACGATTACGGTTCACGACTGC